>LNFM01006021.1_pt1 | contig 20334 bp, 16 predicted proteins | sample 596031 | NCBI WGS metagenome assembly LNFM01 (sample SAMN04254537, study PRJNA301005) | activated carbon metagenome | isolation source: dual media filters at the Ann Arbor, Michigan drinking water treatment plant | place: USA: Ann Arbor | reverse complement strand
CCGCTGCCCATTGCCCGCTGCCCATTGCCCGCTGCCCATTGCCCGCTGCCCATTGCCCGCTGCCCATTGCCCGCTGTCCGCTGCACGCTGCCCGTTGCCCGTTGCCCGCTGCCCGCTGCTCAGTGCTCGCGCACGGTCGTTGGCACCGCTCGGCTGGCACGCTGGCACGTGCCAGCCCTCGTGCCAGCCCTCGTGCCAGCGCGTCCGCTGTGACATCGAGGTCGCAGCGCTGAAATCGCAGGGGAATCAGCGCGTGCCACCGTTGGCCTGCGCTGTGCTCAAGCGACGTCCCATGAAGACGACGATCGTTTCGGGTTCGCTGGGTATCTTCTTCGCGCTGGCGGCGTGCTCGCCTCCGGTGACCACTAATCAAGACGCGGGGACCGACGCTGGTGGCGACGCGAGCGCGACGGGCATCGGTCCGATGGGAGGAACGGTCCGTGATCGGACCGGGCTGTCGCGGATCGAGGTTCCTGCGGGGGCGTTGAGCGCGACGGTGCCGTTGACGCTCGAGCCTGCGACGGACGACTCGGCGTTGCCTCCGGGCGCGGTTCGGGTCGGCTTTCAGTTTCAGATCGGCCCGATGGGGACGAGCTTCGCGCAGCCCGTTCGCTGGGTGCTTCCGTTCGATCCGACCGACGTCGTCGGGCTGGGAAACGCGCAGGCGGACGTCAAAGTGTGGGTTCGCAACGCGACGGGCTGGACGCTCACCGAGCCCGTGGCGGTGACCGAGTCTACGGTGACCATCGAAGTGCGCGAGGCGACGATCGCGGCCGCGGGCGTGAGGCTCGTTCCTCGGTTGGCTGCGTGTGGAGGGGCCGGACAGCCCGCGTGCGTCGAGCCGACGGTGGTGCCTCCGGCGATGTCGACGTGCACGGGCAACTTCTGCCTCCAGGTGCTCGCGGATCCCGCGACGCGGACGGACACCATCACGCAGCGCATCGCCAACGCGCTGAACATCACGGTGCACGACGGCAAGGCGTACTGGCGCAACTCTTCTGGCCTCCGGGCGTTTCGCGTCGACCTCAACGGCGGCGCGATCACCGAGAGCGCCCAGGCCAGCGGCGGGGCGTTCGTGTCGCTCGACCTCGGTCAGACCGTGGCCGTCGACTCGGCAGGCAACTTGTGGTCGGGTCTCTTTCGATACTCGTTTGCGTCCGGCGTCGCCGTGCAACCCGCCAATGTCCCTTCGGGCTTCGGGAAGCAGAGCGTCGCGGGGGACACCAACCCGGACGGCAGGGTGTCGCCGCCCGAGGTGATCCGCGCGATGGACGGCAGCATTCACGCGTATCGCAGGGTGTTTCAGGTCGCAGGCGAAGGCGGGGCGCAGACGACGACCGAAGTGCGGATGGAGCGCTGGACGTTCAACGCGAATCTCTCGGTCACGGGTCCCGTGACGATCGCGCAAGGATTCAGCCCCTCCACGGTGTTGCGAGCGGATCCGATGCAACCGGGGACGGTCTACGCGATGGGCCGACTCACCGCCGCCGGCGGAGGAATCATCGGAACGCAGACGGCAGAAGACGGCGTCCGTGTGCTTCGCATCGACAATGCTGGGATGGTCCTCGCCTCGCTCACGGTGCCGGTCGTGGCGGGCGGCTTGTCGTTCAACGCCGGCTCGTCCACCACGGGCTTGTGCACGCCTGGGCAGTTCTGCGCAGTGCTGCACGAGAACTCGTTGTCCGTTCGCGGCGCCGAGCTCATCGCGCCGACGCACCCGTCGATCGGAACAACGATGTCCGTGCAGCGCATGGACGGCGCTTCACCGATGCTCACGCGCACGGCGGTGAACCTCCCGATGGCCCTGCCCACCGTGATCAACGTCGTTCACGACTCGCAGGGAGGGCTCTGGCTGTTCACGCGCGCAGCGAACGCGCACCAGCTGTGGCACTTCAACCGCATGGCGAACACGGTGACGCCGATCGGTCTCGGCATGCGCACTCCGTTTGGAATCACCTCGGACGGCGGCGACGGCGTGCTCGTGATCGTCAACAACAGCGCGACCAACGGCGGCTCTCCGACGGGCCTCGTCCGTGTGCGCCGCTTGATGATGTGAGCGAGGGGTGTGATTGCAGATCGTGCGCAGCGCTTCGCCGTCGCACGTTTCGCAATCACACCCATTGCGTCCGCTCGGACATCAACGCTGCCAAGTGAGTTCAGCGATGGGGGAGATTCAGGTCTATCGCGGTTCCTCCGCTCTGTGATCTCTGGGCCCAATGTGATTCGTGAGTTTGTCGCCAGTCCTGGGAACTTCCTCGGTGCGTATGTCGCGTTTCTCTGCCCGTTTGTCGGGGGAGGCTCGACCTCTGGCCGTGAGGCGAGCGTGTTGCCGCTTGGGCGTTGACGCTGGCACTGAGGTTCCTGGGGATGTGCATTTCGAGCCGAAATCCGGTTCCCTGCTCAGCATGGGCGTCTGCGACGCGTCGCGAGCGGCTCACGCGGTTCGCGGGATCGTACTCGGACCTGCTGGGGATGGAGTAGCGGCGGTCCCGACCTCGGCGTCGACCCTACGGACGTCTCGTTCCGCGAACCATGACGGACTGATCGCGGCACGTCGAGAACGCGCTGCAAGTCCCCGCGGGGGTGAACGCCACGGAATACGTTGCGTCGAAGGTTGTCCTCATCGCGTTTGTGAAGGTGCCCTGCAACCTGAACGTCTCGTTGCACGTGCCCGAGATGACGCCACGAACGTCGAACGCCATCGAGCCCGCCGCCGGAGCGGGCCCCATCATGATGGCCGGGGCACCTTGCACGATGAGGTTGCCGCCCATTGAGTTGAACTCGAAGAAGCGAATGTTGTAATCGACGAGAATCATTCCGAGTCCGAGGCTGTCCTCGCACCGGTACATCGTCGACGGCATGATGTCATAGATGCCTCGGATGGCGGAGCTCGTGCACATCGGATCCATGCGGCGCGTGCACATGCGCATGCTCTCGTTGCACTCGTCGATCGTACACGGGTCCGTGTCCGCGCAGTTGACGGGAGTACCCGCGACGCATGCGAGCTCTGGAGTGCACGTCTCGGTGCCGTTGCAGAAGATGCGATCGTCGCACTCGGCGTTGTTGCGACAAGCCGAGGCCATCACGCAACCCATCATCGCGTTGCACGTTCGACCGCCGGTGCAACGGCTGTTCTGCGGGACGTGCTCGCAGGTGCCCATCACCGTGCACGTGTCCTGCGTGCAGTCGACCATGTCGTTGCACTCGGAGTTCATCGTGCAGCGCCCCGACGTCGCTCCGCAGCCTCGCATCGGATCACAGCGCTGACCCATCGTGCACATCGAGTCGTCCGGTTGATTGCGGCACGTTCCGTCGACGAGGCACGTGTCACGAGTGCACGCGATCCGGTCGTCGCAGTCCGCTGGCGTCATGCATGTGCGCGTCATGCCCGACGTGCATCCGCGACCCGAAACGCAGCTCTGTCCCATCGGACACATCGCGTTGTCCGCGGTGTTCTCGCAGACGCCGCCGACGAGACACAGGTCCCTCGTGCACGGGGTGTTGTCGTTGCAGTCCTCGTTGCGGGTACATCCGGCACGTGCGTCGACGCCGCTGTCCGCTGGGCCGAGCGGGCGGCTGGGAGCGCACGCGCTGATGACGCACGCCGCAGCGAGAGCGAGAGCGCGAACGTTTGGTTTGTGGGTCGACATCGTTGGCTCCTACATCCTCGTCCCAGTGACTTCGCGAAACTGGCTGAAGCACATGCGGCTGGCATCACAGAAGTTGAACATCACGGTCCACGTTCCGCGAAACTCATTGGCCATAAGGAAGGTCCCGCTCATCGCGAACACCCACTGGCATCCACCGATCGAACTCTCTCCGCGCACCGTAAACATTCCGTCGCTCGCGGGTGCTCCGCGCAACTCGACAGGAAACCCGCGCACCACCACCCCCGACGCGGTCGATTCGAGCATGACCTGCGAGACGTTGAGCGACCCGGCACCGCACGTGTACGAAGGCGCGGGCATCAGCGTGTACGTCCCCGGCGTCACGCTGCCCCCGCATGGGTTACGCGTGATGTGATCGCACATGCGGGTCATCTCGTTGCACACGTCCGCGGTGCACATGTCCATGTCCGCGCAGTTGGGCGCGGTGCCGGGAGCGCACATTCCGCCGGTGCAGCGCTCGGGGCCGTTGCAGAAGCGGCCGTCGTCGCAGTCGGGGTCGGTCCCGCAGCGACCGGGCGCCACGCAGTCGAGCGTGAAGGAGCACCGGTCACCGGCGCTGCAGCGAGAGTCGTCGCGGATGTTCTGACAGACCCCGCCCGCGCCGCACACGTCGCGCGTGCACGCGACGCGGTCGTCGCAGTCTTCGTTGCGCATGCACGAGCTGCCCGACGCGCAGCCGCGGCCGAAGAAGCAACGCTGCCCCATCGGGCACATACGGTCGTTGGCGGTGCGCTCGCACACGCCGCCGACGATGCACGTCTCTTCGGTGCACGCGATGTTGTCGTTGCAGTCCTCCTGCCGCGTGCAGCGGCCGCCGTCCGCAGGGGGAGGGACGCTGCTGTCCTGTCCCGAGTCCATCACCGCCGAGTCCGTGGGAGCGAGGACCATCGGTCGATCCGGCCCGCACGCGGCGAGCGAGGCTGCGACGAACGAGGCAACGCGAAGACGCATAGCTCGTACGGTACCGCGACTCGAGCGACCGCGTCACAAAACGGTCGCTGCTGGCTCCCATGGCTCCGAGAGAACGTGCGATTCGGGGTCGAGCGCGTCGTCGCCGCCCTGGCCAACCTGCGGCGCGCCGTCGCGCACACCCTGTGATTTCTCAGCGCACGTTCACGTACGAGCGCCTGAATGTTTACGTACAGGCGCCTGTACGTGGGCGTCGTCGGTCGTCGCTGCGGCGGCTTCGTTTGCAGTCGGACCGGCGCTCGCTTCGGGGCGACCCGCGAACCGATCGAGCCCGCGCTGGATGCTCGCGCGCACGCGGCTGTCGACCTCGTTGACCCAGGCTCGTTCGCTCGACTCGGTGCGCTCGAAGCCGAAGCCGTCCCAGCGGGTCTCGATCGGCTCGGCCACGCGATAGCGCAGCGCCGCGGGCAGCGGAATGTGCGGCCACGGCCCCACCGCCAGCCCCCACGGCAACGAGAGGTGCACGGGAAAGATCTCCGCCCGCGCGATGCGGTGCAGCCCGATCTTGCGCGCGAACTCGTGGCCGTCGCTGAGCACCATGAGCGTCTCGTGCGCTCCGGCGTGCGCCACGGGGACGATGCGCGCGCCGGCCTCCATGGCCATGCGGACGTAGCCCGTTCTGCCAGAGAAATCGCAGTCGAAACGCTTGCTGTACGGTCGCCACACCTCGCGGTCGCCCCCGGGCAACACGAGCACGTCGCGCTTGTAGCCCATGAGCGCCCGGAGGCACGAGGTGCGCGACGCTCGAAGAACGCCGCGCTTCGCGAAGAAGTCGCCCACTTTGTCGAGCGAGAAGACCATGTCGTGCCCCATCGCGTGAATGGGGCGGTCGCTGCCGAACCGACGGTACCAGTGCGCGAGAAAGCCCCAGACGTCGGGGATGGTCGTGCCGCCCGAGTGGTTCATCACGACCATCACGGGCTCGTCGGGGATGTTCTCGAAGCCGTCGTACGAGCAGCGAAAATACCCGCGGGTGTCGCCCTCTGCGAAGAGCGAGCCGAGCTTGCTCACAGTGTCGACGACGGCGCTCGCGTCGAACTCCCCTGGGTCGACGCCGTGCTGGGGACCGTGCTCTCCGTGGAGCCATTGCATCAATCGACTGGGCATCGCGCACACCTGAAAGACAGCGGAACAGAGATCGAAGAAATGGCTGACTGACGTTGGTCAATGTCACGACTTTGACCAACGTGCAAGGTGCGTTCAGTGTTCGGGTTGATGGCAGCGCTGCTTCCCCCCGAACGACTGCTGTTTCTTCCGTTGAAGGCGCGCGGGTTCAAGAGCGCGCACGTCGAGACCGAGGTGGGGACGGTGCACGCGCTGGCGGCGCCGGGGCGCGGGCCGCTGCCGCCGATCGTGCTCTTGCACGGCCTCAGCAGCGCGGCGGTGCACCTCGCGCCGCTGCTCGAGCCGCTGCGCAAGCACGCGAGGGCGGTGATCGCGCTGGATCTTCCGGGGCACGGCGACAGCCAGATTCCCAAGGACGGGCTGACGCCCGAGTCGCTCGAGCGCGGAATGATCCAGGCGATCGACCAGATCGCGCCCGGCGACTGCGTGGTGTTCGGCAACTCCCTCGGCGGGGCGGCGGCGTTGCGCTTCACCCTCGCTCGACCGGGCCGCGTGCGAGGGCTCGTGCTGGTCTCTCCGGCTGGAGCGCCGATGAGCGATCATCAGTTCGAGACCTTTCGAAAGAGCGTCTCGATCGACTCGCACCAGAGCGCGAAGGACTTCGTCGATCGCGTGTTCGTGCGGCCGCCGTGGCCTCGCTCGATGCTTGCGTGGGGTACGCAGCAGAAATTCGCGGCGCCGTCGGTGCGCTCGCTGTTGTCGGCGACGCGCGCAGAGCACCAGTTCTCTGCGCACGAGGTTCGCTCGGTCGATACGCCGACGCTGCTTGTGTGGCCCAAGGGCGACCGGGTGTTTCCCGTCGGCTGTCGCGAGTTCTTCGCGACGCACCTGCGAGGAGCGACCGTGCTCGAGCCCGAGGGCGTCGGGCACAGCCCGTATCTCGAGGACGCCGAGGGGCTCTTGCGCTCGATGATCCCGTGGATGCACGCGGCGGTCACGTCGTCGAAGGACGCCGCGGACGTCACCGCTTCGCACCAGCAAGCCGTCCGGCTCTGATCGATGGACGGCAGCGGTCGAAGCGAAGCCGAGAGCTCGTTGAAGAACACTGTGAAGCGTTGGTTGAAAGCGCCGGCGCGGGCTGTGTCCGGATTGTGGCGCGCTGCGACGAGACCCACGGCGAGTCAACTCAACATCCGCTACGACAAGCAGGCCGAAGCCATCTTGAGCAAGGTCGTGGCGCGCGACTCGGTGTGCATCGACGTCGGCTGCCACGAGGGAGCCATCCTCGACAGCTTGCTCCGCCTCGCGCCGGAGGGAACGCACTACGCCTTCGAGCCGCTTCCGCACCTGTATTCAAAGCTCGTCGCGAAGTACTCGGGCGTGGCCTCTGTTCGTCTGAGCGAGGTCGCGCTCAGCGACAAGGCTGGGGTCAGCACGTTTCAGCACGTGGTCTCCAACCCTGGTTACAGCGGCATCCTGCGACGCCGCTACGATCGAGCGCGAGAAGAGATCGTCGAGATCTCGGTGACGCTCGCGAAGCTCGACGACATCGTGCCCTCGGACGCGCCGGTTCGACTGGTGAAGATCGACGTCGAAGGCGGCGAGCTGCAGGTGCTTCGCGGCGGCGTCGAGACGCTGCGTCGCTGCCGTCCGTTCGTCGTCTTCGAGCACGGCCTGGGCGCGGCGGACTACTACGGAACGCGACCCGAGCAGGTGTTCGACCTCTTGGCGTCGTGCGGTCTGCGGGTCTCTCTCATGATCGACTGGCTCGAGGCGGGCGACAAAAGGGCGCTCACGAGAGAGGCGTTTGCGGACGAGTTCGACTCGGGCCGCAATTACTACTACCTGGCCCACCCCTAGCGCGGAGCCTGCTGTTACGCACCCGTGCTCAACGACGGCGGAGCAGCACCGAGCCCGCGGAGTAGCCCGCGCCGAAGGAGCACAAGAGGCCGAGGTCGCCCTTCGCGAGGTCTTCGTGGTGCAGATGCAGCGCGATCACCGAGCCGGCCGACGAGGTGTTCGCGAAGCGATCCAGGATGTTCGGGCTCTCGTGGGGCTCGGCGTCGCGACCGAGGACCTTGCGCGCGATCAAGCGGTTCATGCTGGTGTTTGCCTGGTGCAGCCACAGTCGCTTGAGCTCGGAGGGCGCCACGCCGAGCTCGTTCAAGTGCTCGATCAACAGGGTCGAGACCATCGGGACGACCTCTTTGAAGACCTTGCGTCCCTCCTGGACGAAGAGGAGGTCTGTGTCCGCGGCGCTCATCCGCGCGACCAGGTCCGCGGGGCTCTCGGCCTCGGTGCGCGTGAGAAATCCCAGGTTGTTGCGGATGTTGTTGCTGAACGTGGTCTGCAAGCGCGCGCCCAGCAGGTCGAAGCCCGCGCCCGCCCGCGCGCGGTCGTCGCGCTCGAGCAAAAGCGCCGTGGCCACGTCGCCGAAGATGAAGTGGCTGTCTCGGTCTCGAAAGTTCAGATGGGCGGTGCAGATCTCGGGGTTGACCACGAGGACCGCGCGGGCCGCTCCTGCGTCGATGAGGCTGCGCGCCGCCTGGAGGCCGAACGTGGCCGACGAGCACGCCACGTTCATGTCGTAGCCGAAGCCCTCGACGCCGAGCGCGGACTGCACTTCGACGGCGATCGCCGGGTAGGCGCGCTGCAGGTTCGAGCAGGCGACGATGACGGCGTCGACGTCGGCCGCGGTGCGACCGGCTCGCGCGAGGGCGTCCTTCGCGGCCGCCACCGCCATCTCTGCCAACAGCGAGAGCTCGTTGTTGGGCCGGCGCGCGAGCCGCGGCGCCATGCGATCGATGTCGAGCACACCCGCTTTGTCCATGACGAAGCGCGCGCTGATCCCGCTGGCCTTCTCGATGAACTCGGCCGACGAGCGCTGCTTCGCCTCGATCGTTCCCGCGGAGATCTCCGACTGGTGCTCGAGATTCCAGCGGTCTACCCATGCGTTGAACGAAGCGACGAGCTCGTCGTTGGAGATCGAGTGCGCAGGGGTGAACAGGCCCGTCGATGCGAGCACCGCGCGAGAGGTTGGGGCAGCGTCCATGGGTCGCACCTACCGCATTCGCTAAGAAAAGAGCAGAGGCAACGCGCGTTTGCCGCGGAGCGTCGTGGCGCGTCGTGGAGGGCTCGCGGGGATGGCCGCTTCGTTTGCTACACTCCTGCGCCGTGGAGATAGACAGCGCTTCCGAGGAAGCCCAACCCATGGGCATACCTAGCGTCGGGCCGGGGACCGTGCTGGCCGATCGATACGAGATCGTGCGCGTCATTGGCCAGGGCGGGATGGGAGCTGTGTACGAGGCGACGCACCGCACCATCAAGAAGCGCGTGGCGCTGAAGCTGCTGCGCCCCGAGGTGGCTTCGGCCCCGTCCATCGTGCAGCGGTTCTTGCAGGAAGCGCGGACCGCCAACGAGGTGCGTCACAAGAACATCGTCGAGGTGACGGACTTCGGGGTCGATCAGGGAAAGCCCTTCTTGGTGATGGAGTTTCTCGAGGGCGAGCCGCTCACGAACTGGCTCGAGCGGCACACTCCGTCGCCCATCGGGCCTTTGTTCGCGCTGCTCTTGCCCGTGGGGCGGGCGCTCGATTATGCGCACACAAAAGGGTTTATCCATCGAGACGTCAAGCCCGACAACGTGTTTCTGGCGAGGGTTCCTGGAGAGCGATCGCTCGTGCCGAAGGTGCTCGATTTCGGCATCGCGAAGAACACGCTCGACCCGGACGTGCGGCTGACGAGCACGCAGGCGACGATGGGCACGCCGCTGTACATGGCGCCCGAGCAGGCAGGCGGCGCCAAGGACGTCACGCAGGCGGCCGATCAGTACGCCTTCGCGGCGATGGTGTACGAGGCGCTGGCGGGCCGGCCGCCGCACCTCGCCGAGACATACAACGGGCTGATCATCGCGAAGGTCACCGCTGAGCCCGAGCCGCTCGTCGCGTATCGGCCAGAGATTCCCGAAGCGTTGGCGGCGATTGTTCAGCGAGCGCTCTCGCGGGACCCCAAGCAGCGCTTCGAGTCGATGGAGGCTTTGTGCGTGGCGCTCGAGCCGTTTGCGGACGAAGCGGTCGCGGTGGGGGCCGCGAGCGCGCCGAGGCGAGCGCCTGCGGCAGACGTCGCGCTGCTGGCCACTGCTGCCGCAGGGGACTTCGCTGCCTCGCCGGTGCCGTCGGCGCAGACCGCCTCGGGGGGGACGCCCACGGACTCGGGGTTCTCGAGCGCGAACACCAACCCCAACGCGCCGAATTCAGCGTTTTCGAAGAGCGAGCCGGAGCCCTCGAAAGCGAAGGCCGCGAGCGCGTTTGCTTCGACGGAGGCTCCGCACGAGGTCTCTGTGGTTCGGGCTCCGGAGCGAGCGTCGGGCGCACCGCGCTCGCCGACGGTGATCGTCGCCGGGGTGGCTGCGTTGGTCGCGGTGTTCGGCGTGGCCGCGGTCGCTCGCGGAAGGAGTCAGGGCAGCGCGACCGTGCAGCCCGATCGCTCGACGAGCGGCGGAGTGACGGCGCCCGTGCCGACGCCGAGCGCGACGGCAGAGCTCGTGTTCGCGGTGTCGCCGCCGGAGGCCGAGATCGTGCTCGACGATCGCGTGATCGGCCGTGGAACGACGCGAATCGACCTCCCCGTCGACGCTCGAACGCACAGCCTGCGCGTGCGCGCTCCGGGGTATCTGGACTACCAGGAAGCTAGCTTCGTCGTGCGCGGCCCTCGAGCGATCGTTCAGCAGCTCGTGCGCGATCCCGCGCTCGTGGTGCAGGCACCGGACGCGGGTGTGGCTTCGAACAGCGCCCGCCCAGCGAACGGCACGGGCAACTCGAGCAACCGTGGCAACCGCGTTCACAACAACAACGGTCGGCTCAACGTGTTCGGAACCAATCCGCTCACCGGGGGCAGACGGTGAGTCGGGCGCGTCGGGGAGACTTTGATTCAATGGGTGTATATTCGAAGTGCGCGGTTTTTCTCGTGTCCGCAGCGGTCTCGATCGCGCCGACGGCGGCGCGCGCGCAGCGACGACCGCAGCAACAACAGAGGCCGCCCTTGTCAGCGAACGAGCAGCAAGCGGCGCAGCGCTTCGATCGCGGCGTGCAGCTCGCGCGCGAGGGCGACTGGACGAGCGCGGTGGCCGAGTTCGAGGCGGCGTACGCGCTCTCGGGCAACGTCGAGATCTTGTTCAACGTCGCGGCGGCCCATGAAAACGCCAACCACTACGTCGAGGCTGCCGAGGCCCTGGCGCAGTATCGCGCGCGGGCTACGGCTGCGTCCGTGGGGCGCAGGGCTACGGAGCTCGACGCGGCTGCGGCGCGGATCGAGTCGCGCATCGGTCGGCTCATCGTGGCGCTCGACGCGCCCGGCCTCGAGGTCGCCGTGGATTCTCGAACGTTCACTGCGGACCAGGCTCGGGCAGGGATTCGCGTGTCCGCTGGGGACCGACGGGTGGTGTTGCGAGCGCCGAGGTTTGTCTCGCGCGAGCAGCGCGTGACGGTGGCGGGTGGCGAGGCGAGGACCATCTCCGAGCCGCTGACGCGGACGCAGTCGGGGATCATGGTCGAGTGCAACGTGCGCGGCGCGCGCATATTGGTGGACGGCCGCGAGCTCGGCCGAACGCCGATCGAGAGCGCGCTGGTGGTCGACGAGGGGCGCCACACGGTGCGCGTGGTCTCCGACGGGTACACCAGCTACGAGACCGTGGTCGAGGCGGTCGAGGGCGGAGCGACAGTGCGGGCGCAGCTGAGCTGGCTCGATGAGATTCCGAGCGCGATCGCAGGGCGATTGCTGATTCGCACGAACGAGCCCGGAGGGTTCGCGACGATCGCGCGAAGGCGGATTCCGATGGACGGGTCCTATGCGCTGCCGCCCGGGACGCACCGGCTTCGGGTGGAGCTGCCGGGGTTTGTTCCGACGGAGCGCGACGTCACGACGGTGGCGGGCGAGTCGCTTCAGGTCGACGTGTTGCTTCGGCCCACTGCTGCCTATCGACTGTCGTACGACCAGCACGCCAGGCTGCTGCGAAGCCTGTGGGTCGGCACGGGCATCCCTGGGTTCTCGTTGCTCGCGACGACCGGCGTCGCGGCGATCGTGTTGCTCGTGCGCAATCGCACGAACGACGAAGAGATCACGCGCGTCGGTCAACAGATCGACGCGTGCGGCCGCACCGCGTGCTCGAACTCACTCGAGCTCATCGCCCAGCGCAACAGGCTCGTTCAGCAGTCGAGCGACGAGTACACGGCGCTGTGGATCACGGGCATCACCGGCTTCATCGGCCTTGGGCTTTCGATCGCGTCGATCTCGTTCTTCGCCGTGGCGCCGCCGCTCGACCGGTTTACCCGCGCGCCGAACTTTCGCGTGGGCGTGGGGCCCGGCGCGGTCTCGACGACGCTGACGTTTTAGTGTCGGGGGCGGGGATTTACTGGGTCGAGGTGCTCTCGCCGAACTCGTAGCGAACGATGGCGCTGGGCGTTCGAAAGGTCGGCACTCGCACCGCGCAGAGCGCTCGTTCGAGGCAACGCGCTTGCGTCGCCGCGAGGCTCGGCCCGCGCAGGTCGAAGCGAAGCGCGACCCCGACGCTCGCGAACTCGCCGCGAACGCGGAGCGACGCGCCTCGTCCGAGCTCGGGCACGCACGCGCTCACGATGGACGCGGCCGCCGAGAAATTGCGGGCGACCGCGCGCGCTGTGGGCTCCGCGGGGCACTGCGCGCACTGAACGATCAGCGGAGACTCTTCGCGGACCGCGCAGTCGAGCGCGGTGCGGACGCTCGAGGCCGAGCTCGACTCTTCGTAGGCGAGCGAGCGAGTTTCCTCGCGCGGGCGGGTCGCCTCGGTCGACGCGCACGCGGAGGCGAGCAAGCCGGCGACCGCCAGGGAGACGACGGCGGTCCGCGCAGGGCCCGGCGCTGTGGGTTGGAGCGCGGCGCGGCCTCTCGTGCCCGTGCGCGCTGGTCGTTGCGGGTTGCACTGCATCGACGCACCTCACTTCGGCAGCGCGCGTCCGGCCCGAAGCGAGCGAGCGGCCTCGACGAAGCATTCGTCGCTGAGCTCGCGCGCCGTCGGCCCGGCCGTCGGTCGCTGCGTAGATCTCGTACGAAGTTGCAGGTGCGGCGACCCCCTCGCCACGTTCATCTCAGCGGCACTTTTCTTCGAACGAAACAAGCCGAATCGGAGAGGATGCGCCGAAAGCCTCGATGGGCTTGGATCTACAAGTGTTTTTGTAGATCAGGCGGCGACCTGCGCGGCGGCGCACGTCGAGAGCGCCTGCGCTTCGCCTGCGAACATCTCGCGCAGCACGCCGACGATGTATCGCTCGGCGATCGAGCCCACGAGCGGAACGCGCACGGTGAGCTCTCCCTCGATCACTCGGAGGGTCTCGTTGCCGCGCGCCTCGAGGCGGTAGCGGCCGTGCGACGCGAAGTACTTCTTCCACTCGGCGGGGACGTTGGCGTCGATGACGAACGTGGCCTCGTGGGCGGCGCCCGACCAGTGAACGGTCTCGACCCACTGGGTCATTTCGGGGTCGATCCCCTTGGCGAACGCCGGGAGCTTCATGGACGGCTCGAAGCGCTTGCGGACGACTCGGTCACGACCGCGCGACTCGATGCTGAGCACGGAGGCCTTCGCGATGCCCGGCATGAAGCGGGGCAGGATGGCGGTCGTCGCCGGGTCGAAGAGCACGCGCTCGACTTCGCTGCGAGGCGCGGAAACAATGTGTTCAACCTTCCACTGCATGGCGGCAAACGCTCCTTCGAGGAGATGTTCAGCGACCCCGAAGCTCGGGGCCCTTTACTGCGATGCGGGCTGAAGGAATCGGTTGTTTCGAAAAGCGCTCGGTCGGGGGCGTCACCGTGGTTTCGCGGCCGCCGATACCGTCGCTACGCTCGTCGAGGAGCGTTGGTTTCGCGCGAGCGCCGGTTGGCCGTAGACTGGCGCCAAGACTCGTGGCCAAAGCTACCAAGAAGCGCGCCTCTGGCTCCAAATCTCTGCCGTCCGCGGCGAGCGACGCGTCTGAGATTCGCCAGGAGAAAGAGCGGGCAAACGCGTTGGAAGCGCCCTCGGACGAGGCGGTCTCGGGAGACAGAACCGAGGCGACGCGAGAGGATGCCGAGCCGACCGAAGTGGTCGCGGCCGAGAAAAAAGCGGTGAGCCGCACGCCCCTGCGCGCGGCCGGGTCGATCCGCGACACCAACCGCGAGGTGGCGATGGGGATCGCCGCCGGCGGCGCGCTCTTCGGGATCGGGGCATACGTGGTGTACTGGTCGAGCTTGCGTTGGCTCGTGGCGGGAGGCAGCTCGACGATGATGGCGGTGAGCTTTCTCTTGCCAGTCACCGTTCCGATCCTCATTGGTTCGATCCTCGGAGAGCGCGGGCGCAAGGCGCTCGGCTACTCCATGATCGGCGGAGTGATGTTGGGAACGGTGATCGCGGGCATGTACCTCACGACTCGCTTTCGCGATTCGCAGAACCCGATGAGCGCTGTTCCGTCGATCGGTCCGGCGCCCGCGGTGCCGCCGCCATGACGGAGCGAGCGATGACGGACGAACCTCTCGACGCGACTGCCTCCGAGCGCACGGTCAACGTCGCGCTGGTGATCGAGCGCACTGGCGCCGAAGGCCCGGGCGAGCGCTATGCGCTCTGGGTCCAGGGGTGTCCGATGCGCTGCGCGGGTTGTTGCAACCCCGAGATGCTGGTGTTCGTCGAGCGCGAGCGCCAATCCGCGCGCGCCTTGGCCGAGCACGCGATCGCGCAGAGAGCGCACGGCGTCGAGGGCGTGAGCCTGCTCGGCGGCGAGCCGTTCGCGCAGGCCGAAGCGCTCGCCGAGCTGGCCGAGCGCGTGCGCGCCGCGGGTCTGTCCGTGATGGTCTACACGGGCTTCACGATCGAAGAGCTTCGCGCCCAAAGAGACCCGCACGTCGACGCGCTGCTCGCGCAGACGGACCTGCTCGTGGACGGTCGGTACGAGCGCGAGCGACACTCGACCGCGCGCCGCTGGATCGGGAGCGACAACCAGCGGCTGCACTTTTTGACGGATCGATACCGCGCGGATGACCCGCAGTTTTCAGCGCCGAACACCGTCGAGATCCGCATGAAGAACGGGCGAATCACGATCAACGGCTGGCCCGTGCACGGGGCCAAGACGCGGCTTGGAGGATAGGTTCACGTGACGCAGACACGAACGAGCGGGGCGCAGCCTCCGCCTGGCATCGATCCCTACGTGGACGCTGGAGGACTGGCGACGCACCTGTCATCAGACGAGGGCGATGCGTTGGCGGTGCTCGACGCGCTGCTGGGGTTTTCGAGGGCGGACGTGGTTCGAGGGACCAGCGATCTGGCCACGCCGCGGCCGGCGTTCTTGCGGCTCGCGGCGCGGCACATGGCCGTCGCCCTCGCGCGATGGATGGTCGACAAGGGGGGCCATCGAGAGCGCTCGGTGCTGCGGTCGGATCGACGCGAGAGCGGTCGCGTGTGGGACGAGGCGCTCATGGGCGGCTGGGCGCCGGCGTTTTCGCAGCGCTCCATCGATTTCTGGCTCGGCGCGACGAGAAACCTCCCGCAGCTCGACGCCGAGCGCTCGTCGCAGCTCGACAGCGGATCGAGCAAGAAGAAGAAGCGCGTGCTCAAAGAAGTGCTCCCGGCTGCAGAGGGCGGGCGCGACGGCGATTGGGTGTTCTTCTTGCTCGCGCACAAGGCGATTCCAAACTTCGCGCTCGCGCCCGAGGACGAGAAGCAGGTGTTGCGCGCGCTGCGCCGGGCCTCGCCGCTCGCGGGGCTCTTCGTGCTCGACCTTCAAGAAGAGAGCGACGTGCTCGCGGCCGAGCGCGTCTCGTGGCTCTTTGCGCCGGGCACGGTGCGCTTGCTCGAGTGCGCGCAAGACCAGCTCGCGCGAGCGTGGGAGCAGTCGCTCGTGTCGCTCTGGAGTCGAACGGACACGGTGCCCAACCTGCTTCCGCTGTGGAAGAGCGCCGGGCGCGCGTTGAAGTCGTACGTCGCCGCGGCGAACGCGACGCGACGGTGCGACCTGCTTCGACCGCTCTTGCGGGTGCTCAGCGAGATTCCCTCGAAGGTGATGACCGGCGGCGGAGACGCCGTGCGTCGGCGCGTGATCCAGCTTCCGGGCTGGACGAGCATCAAAGAGCGCGACGAAATGCTCGGCGCCGTGCGCGCGGTGACCGACCTCGGCGCGCGGATGAGCCGGCTGCGCGAGGAGTTCGTGCTCGAGCGCTACGGGGACGAGCGCTACGAAGAAGCGCAGCTCTTTTTGCGCGTGTACGCAGAGGAGTTCAACGAGCGTCGCAACGCGATCGACGACCTGTCGCGCGCACTCAGCAACGCTGTTGGATAGGGGATGGTTTCCCGCGGGGGCGCTGGGGCGAATCACTTCGTCAGCGCGGTCGTGGACATAGTTTGACCACCGTCGAACTCGCGCCAGGGCGTCGATCGTTGTAAGAGGTTGGGCACTGGAGTAGCGAATCGATGCGAAATTCCGTGCTTCTGCTGGCCGCGCTAGCGCCATTGGCCGTGGCGTGTGTCGGGCCCGAGTCTGTCGACGTTCCGCGACGGGACGCGACGGGCGACAACGATGTGATCTCGAGGCCCGACGGCGCGCAGGACGTTCGTCCGATGGACGCCGCGGACACGGGCGTGGTGACGATGGATGTTCCGACGGTGGACGTCTCGAGCGACGTCCCGACGTCGTCCGACGTCGTGCCGGAGATCGCTTGTCGAACGGTGTGCGGAGCGTCGTGCACGGACACGCAGGTCGACCCGCGCAACTGCGGCGCGTGCTTCAGGGACTGCTCGAACCTGCCGGGCGTCGACCCAGCGTCCGCTCGATGCGTGGCCGGGCTGTGCGTGATCAACCGCGCGTGCATGGCCAACCGCGGCGACTGCAACGGCGACTCGATGGACGGCTGCGAGACGGACCTGGGCACCACGATGAATTGTGGTGCGTGCGCGACGACCTGCGCCGAGCCCTCGCCCATCTGCACGATGATGCCGGGCGACGGCGGACCTGCGATGTTTCGCTGCGGTTCTGGCTGCGTCGCGCCGACGCCCGATCGCTGCTCGAGCCGCTGCGTGGACCTGCAGACCGACGCGCGCAACTGCGGGACGTGCGGCACCATCTGCCCGGCGGCGACCAACGGCGTCGCCGCGTGCGTGGCGGGGCGCTGCGCGGTCATGTGCAACGCGGGCTTCGGTGACTGCGACGGCTCGATGGTCAACGGCTGCGAGACGTCCACGCGCACGAGCATCACGCACTGCGGAACGTGCGGCAACGTGTGCCCTGGCGTGATGGGCGCGAGCCCTGCGTGCAACAGCGGGGTGTGCGGCATCGCCTGTCCTGCGGGCCGCGGCGACTGCGACATGATGGTCGCCAACGGGTGCGAGACCGACACGCGCATGGAGGTCAACCACTGCGGCGCCTGCGGCCGCGTGTGCCCGCCGGCGCCCAACGCCGCGGCGGCGTGCAGCAGCGGAGCGTGCTCGTTTACCTGCAACATGGGCTTCGGCAACTGCGATGGCTCGAGCCTCAACGGCTGCGAGGCCGATCTCAACAGCAACATCTCGAGCTGCGGCATGTGCTTTCGGTCGTGCCCGCTCGTGGCCAACTCCGTTCGCACGTGCGCGATGGGCGCCTGCGGCTTCACGTGCAACGCGGGCTTCGGCGACTGCAACATGCTCGGCTCGGACGGGTGCGAAGCGTCGCTCAACACGACGGCGACGAACTGCGGGCGCTGCGGCAACGTGTGTGCGACTCCCACGAACGGGACGGCCTCGTGCACGGCGGGCGTCTGCGGCGCGCGCTGCAACGCGGGCTTCGGCGACTGCGACGCCAACCTGATGAACGGCTGCGAGACCGACACCAACACGAGCATGGCCCACTGCGGGGGCTGCGGGATGGCGTGCTCGCCGCCCGCGCTCGCGACGGCGATGTGCGTCGCCGGACGGTGCCAGATCACTTGCAACGCTGGGTATCGACTGGTCGCAGGCGTCTGCGAAGCGGCGCCGCCGAGCCCGGTCTATCCGTGGGCGGGCGCGACGGTGAACTCCCGTCGCCCGCTGTTTACCTTTGTTCGTCCCGCGACGCAGCCGACGGTCACCGTCGAGATCTTCACCAACTCGGCCGCGACGATCCTCGAGACGTCCTTCGCGGTGATGGGCGGATCGTCGGGTTCGCCGAGCGTCGATCTCGCCGTGGGGCGTCACTACTTCTGGCGCGTGACGGGTTCTGCAGGCGGCGGTCCGTCGCCGACGCGGCACTTCATGGTCTCGGGGCCGACTGGCACGACGGGCCGCGGCGCGTTCGGATCGATGATCAACCCCAACCGCGACACGATCGTCGACATGTTGATCGGTTCGCCCAACGGATTTCGCGCGGATTACCGCACGGGCTCGTCGCCGACGTCGACCTTCTCGCCCTCCGTGGCGATGTCGGGTTCGACGGGGTTCGGGACCTCCGTCGCGTCTGCGGGCGACGTCAACGGTGACGGCATCGTCGACGTCGCTGTTGGCGCGCCGACGTCGACCGGTGGAATCGTGCACGTCTATCACGCAAACGGAACGAACTACTCGACCGTCGCCAGCACGACGATCACGTCGCCTGCCAGCGTCAGTCAGTTCGGACGCTTCGTTGCTGGTGTGGGCGACGTCAACGGCGACGGCTTCGGCGACATCGCCGTGGCGAGCGCGTCGGGCCGGGTGTTCGTGTACTACGGATCGGCGACGGGGTTGCCGACGACGCCGAGCGCGACGATCAGCCATCCTTCGCTCAACGCGAACTTCGGATCGACCATCGCGCACTCGTGTGACCTGAACGGGGACGGCTTTGGTGACATCGCTGTGGGCATCGACGGAGGAACCAACAACGTCCTGGTGTTTCTCGGCGCGGCCGGTGGTGTGCCTGCGACGCCGTCGCACACGCTCTCGGGCGCGGCGGGCTTCGGCCGCGCCGTCGACTGCGCCGGTGACGTCAACGGCGACGGCTACTCGGATCTCGTCGTCGGTGAGTATCCCAGCGCCTCGGTGATGCTCTTTCACGGCAACGCGACCGGCGTCGCGACGACCGCGACGACGACGCTCACAGGCTCGGGAATTTCGCAGGCGGGCTTCTCGGTCTCTTTCGCGGGAGACGTCGACCGCGACGGCTACGGCGACGTGCTCGTCGGCGGAGGCTCGAGCAGCACGAGCGCGATCCTGTACTTCGGCAGCGCGAGCGGCGCGACGGTGACGGGCGCGGTGAGCTTCACGGGGTTCAGCGCGGGCACTTCGGCGTTCTCCGCCGGAGACTGGAGCGGATCCGACGGCATCTCGGACGTGATCATCGGACGACCGACGCTGAGCTCGGTCACCAGCCGCGTGTACTTGTATCGGGGAAGCACGACGCGCAGCGCGATCAGCAGCTTGTTCACGTCGATCGCGGTGACGACGGGCACCGGGGCGTCCGTCGCCGCGCAGTAGGCTCGCTCAGGGCATCGCGAGAACGAGCTTGCCGACGGTCGTTCCCGACTCGATCGCGCGGTGAGCTTCGCTGACGCGGTCGAACGCGAATTTCGTTACGGGCGGCGGGCGGAGCTTTCCTTCGCGCGCGAGCGCGGAGAGAGCGGCCATCGATTCACTGAGCAGCGTTCGGTGCTCGAAGAGGTAGCTGAGGTTGAGGGCGAGGACGCTGCGGTTCTTCGTGGTGAGCTCGAGCGGGTCGAAGCGCGGGGTGCGCAGGTACTTCCACGCGAGGGAGAGCCAGTTGGGGCGGCCTTCGCCGCCGCGCGGGAGCATGCTCGCGAAGCCGTACACGACGAGTCGCCCCGGAGCGGCGAGGAGCGCGTAGCTGTCTCGCAGCGTGTCTGCGCCGTTGGCGTCGAGCACGACGTTGTATCCCTGCGCCGAGCGCTCGCGAGCGCGTCGTGCCCAGCCTCGTCCGTCGCGGACGATGACGTGATGGGCGCCTGCTTCGAGGGCGGTTTCGACCTTGGCCTGCGCTCCGACGACGCCGACGACGGTGCAGCCCAGCGCGCGGCCGAGCTGAGCGAGCGCGACGCCCACGCCGCCTGCGCACGAGTGCACGAGGATCGACTCGCCCGCCCGGACGTTGGCCAGCGTCACGAGGGCGTAGTACGCCGTGAGAAACACCGCTGAAAATCCAGCGCACTCTGCGTCATCGAAGCCCGAGATCCGCTCGAACGCCTGGCTCCTCGGGACGCGGACCTTCGTGGCGTAGCCGCCGAAGCGGGTCACGGCGATGACCTCGTCGCCGACGCGAAGGTCGCGCACGTTGGAGCCGGTGCGCTTGATGGTTCCGAACACTTCGAAGCCGGGAGTGATGGGCCAGCCGACGTACTCGCGCGCGCTCGAGTACAAGCCCATGCGCACGATGCAATCGGCGTAGTTGACTCCGGCGTAGCGGGTGGCGACGACGACGTCGTCTGGCCCGCAGTCGGGGTCGGGGACGGTCTCGATCGAGAGGGCTCGATAGTCTCCCGCGCGCTGAATGACTACGGCTTGCAATTTACGGTCGCTCCGCCTTCGACGATCGGGGACGGTCCTCAATAACTCAACGACTTACGAAACGATCGGAAACGATCGGGGAAAACGATCGGGGACGGTCCTCAATAACTCAACTATTCCCGAACCGATCGGGGACGGT
>LNFM01006020.1_pt1 | contig 20337 bp, 23 predicted proteins | sample 596031 | NCBI WGS metagenome assembly LNFM01 (sample SAMN04254537, study PRJNA301005) | activated carbon metagenome | isolation source: dual media filters at the Ann Arbor, Michigan drinking water treatment plant | place: USA: Ann Arbor | reverse complement strand
AGGGAACGCGCAGAGTTTGCCGTTCGGTCGGAAACAAAATCACTTACAACTTCCCCATCACGTCGCCGCGGAAGCCATAGATCGTCTTCTTGCCGGCGAGCGCGACGAGTGTCACCTCGCGCGTCTGGCCCGGCTCAAAACGCACGGCGGTGCCGGCGGCAATATCGAGCCGCATGCCGCGCGTCTTTTTACGGTCGAACTTCAACGCCGGATTGGTTTCGAAGAAGTGGTAATGCGAGCCGACCTGGATCGGCCGGTCGCCGGAATTGGCGACGCTGACGGTCACCGTCTTGCGGCCGGCGTTGAGTTCGATGTCGCCGTCCTTGATGAACATCTCGCCGGGGATCATGGGGCTAACCGCGCTTGACATATGTGTAAGCGATCACGCCGAGCGCCAGTACGAGTGCCGCGACGCCAAAGACCTCGACACCGGGCAGCATGCTGGTCGCGTGCGGGTGCATGTGCGGCGCCAGCGCTTCATGTGCGGAAGCGGCGCTTGTGGTCATCAACGACAAAATCGTAACTGCTTTTTTCAAGGCTAACTCCTTAGCGGATCGGTTCGTGAACGGTGACGAGCTTGGTGCCGTCGGGAAACGTGGCTTCAACCTGGATGTCGTGGATCATCTCGGCGATGCCGTCCATGCACTGAGCGCGGGTGACGACATGGGCACCGTCGCGCATCAGATCAGCGACGGTGCGGCCGTCGCGCGCGCCCTCCAGAATGAAATCGGAAATCAGCGCCACCGCTTCCGGGTGGTTGAGCTTGACGCCGCGCTCCAGCCTGCGGCGCGCCACCATGGCGGCGACCGCGATCAGCATCTTGTCTTTTTCCCGGGGCGTCAGATTCATCGCTTCCTCTTGATTACTGCAGCCACAACCGCGGCACCGGCGTGCCGAGCGCGGCCAGCACCGCGATCAGATCGTGGCGCAACGCCGCGCCATCCCTGGCGCAAAGCCGCGCCACCGCCAGCCCGTTCCAGGCCGAAATGCCGACCTCTCCGGCAAAAGTCTCGCCGAGGGCGCGCACTTGTTCAAGCGCCGTTTCGCCGCCTGGTGCAATCAACACGGTGGCAATGGCAATGCCGCTATGGGTGACGGCGCGTGCCGCCATCTTTTCGGCAATGCCGCCGTCGAGCCGCGCGGTGTCAGCGTAGATCAACTTGCCGCCACGGCGGATGCGCCAGGCATCGGTGAAGAAGCCATCGACCATCGCCTCGTCCATAGCGGCGCGGCCGAACACCACCGCCTCGGCCATAATCAGCGACGCGCTGTCGTCGAGATCGATGTCAATACGGCGCTTGAGCCGCGCGCGGTCGAACAAAATGGTCTCCTGCGGCAGCCAGGCCAGCTTTCCATTGGCCTCCACCATCAGTCGCACATCCATATCGGCGTCGTTGCCGGACGAGCGATAAATTTTCTCCGCAGCCGCGGTGCCGAAGATGAGGCTGGCGCCTTCGCCGATCGCAAGATCGATGCTGAAATGGTCGCCGCCGGTCATGCCACCGCCGGTATTGACCAGCACGGCTTCCAGCGCCTCCGGCGTGGCATTGGGAAAACGCACGCGCAGCGAGCCGTCCTCATGCACGCGCGTGCGGCGAGTGACGCCGTCATGCGCCGACACCGACAGCGCGATGTGTCCGGTGGCGCGGTTGGCGGCGAAGGTTTCTGAACTGGATTGGATACTCAGCACCGCCACACTCTCTGCTGTCATGCCCGCGAAGGCGGGCATCCAGTAAACACGATCACTTCATTCAAGGCGAGAGGCTGCGGCGTACTGGGTCCCCGCCTTCGCGGGGACGACACCGTGACTAAATCGCCAATGCCCGCTTCAACGCGGCTTCGTCGAGATTGGCCTTGTCGCTCTGATAGACGATTGATCCTCGGTCCATCACCACCAGATGGTCGCCCAGCTCCTGGGCGAAGTCGAGGTACTGCTCGACCAGGATGATCGCCATTTCCTTCAAGCTGCGCAGATAGTCGATGGCGCGGCCGATATCCTTGATGATCGACGGCTGGATGCCCTCGGTCGGCTCGTCGAGCAGCAGCAGGCGCGGCCGCATGGTCAGCGCGCGGCCGATGGCCAGTTGCTGCTGCTGGCCGCCGGACAGATCGCCGCCGCGCCGCCCGAGCATGCTCTGCAGCACCGGAAACAGCGAGAATACGTCGTCGGGAATCTCGCGCTGGCTGCGCGGCAATGGCGCAAAGCCGGTCTCTAGATTTTCCTGCACGGTCAGCAGCGGGAAAATCTCCCGGCCCTGCGGCACATAGGCGATGCCGGAGCGGGCGCGATCGACGGTGGACATCCGGGTAATGTCCTTGCCCTCGAACATGATAGTGCCGTTCTTGACCGGCTTCTGCCCGACCAGAGCGCGCAGCAGGCTCGATTTGCCGACGCCGTTGCGGCCAAGCACGCAAGTAACCTTGCCGGGCTCGGCTTTCAGCGAGATCCCGCGTAAGGCCTGCGCCGCGCCGTAATAGAGGTCAATGTTGGTGGCTTCTAACATGCGCTATCGCCCCAAATATACTTCGACCACGCGGTCATTGGTCGAAACATCGTCAATGGTGCCTTCGGCCAGCACCGAACCTTCGTGCAGGCACGTCACCTTAACCCCTAGCTCGCGCACGAAGGCCATGTCGTGTTCGACCACGACCACCGTCTTGGTCTTGTTGATCTCGCGCAAGAGTTCGGCGGTCTGCATGGTCTCGACATCGGTCATGCCGGCAACCGGCTCGTCGACGAGGAGTAATTTCGGGTCCTGTGCCAAAAGCATGGCGATCTCCAGCCACTGCTTCTGGCCGTGCGAAAGGCTACCGGCGACACGCTGGCGCAAATGCTTGAGCCGGACGATGTCGAGCACGTCGTCGATGCGCTTTTCCTGTTCGGCGGACGACTGCCAGAACAATGTGGCGCGGACGCTGCGGTCGTTCTTGAGCGAAAGCTGAAGGTTATCCTCGACCGTGTGCATTTCGAACACGGTCGGCTTCTGGAATTTGCGGCCGATGCCGAGCGTGGCGATTTCGGTCTCGTCCAGCTTGGTCAGGTCGAACTGGCCTTCCTGGAAATAGACGTCGCCCTCGTCGGGCCGGGTCTTGCCGGTGATGACGTCCATCATTGTCGTCTTGCCGGCGCCGTTCGGGCCGATGATGGCACGCATCTCGCCGGGCTCAACGATGAACGACAATTCGTTGAGCGCCTTGAAGCCGTCGAACGAGACGCTGACGCCGTCGAGGTAGAGCAAAGCGGAGGTGGTCTGCTTGTCCATCATGCGCCCCTATTCAGCCGCGTGCGGCGGAGCCGACGGAAAGGCGTCGTTTTTGGCATTGTCTCTGGCGGCGTCCTTCTTGTCGGCCTGATTGGCGCGCCAGTTGTTGTAGGTGCCGATGATGCCCCGCGGCATGAACAAGGTGGTGCCGATGAATAGGCCGCCGAGCATGAACAGCCAGTACGGCGCCAGGAAGCCGGAGGTGAAGAAGGTCTTGGCGTAGTTGACGACGAAGGCGCCCAGCACCGCGCCGGTCAACGTGCCGCGGCCGCCGACCGCGACCCAGATCACGGCTTCAATGGAGTTCGCCGGCGCGAATTCGCCGGGATTGATGATGCCGACCTGCGGCACATAGAGCGCGCCGGCAATGCCGGCCATGCAGGCCGACACCGTGAACACGAACAGCTTGTAGGCCTCGACGCGATAACCGAGGAAGCGCGTGCGCGACTCCGCATCGCGGATGCCGATCAGCACCTTGCCGAATTTCGAGGTGACAATGGCGCGGCAGACGAGGAAGCATAAAGCCAGCATCAGGCAGGAGATGACGAGCAGCGCATTGCGGGTGCCGTCGGCCTGCACGTTGAAGCCGAGGATGTCCTTGAAATCGGTCAGGCCGTTATTGCCGCCGAAGCCGAAATTGTTGCGGAAGAAGCCGAGCAGCAGCGCGTAGGTCATCGCCTGGGTGATGATCGACAGGTAGACGCCGGTCACGCGCGAGCGGAAGGCGAACCAGCCGAACACGAAGGCCAAAAGGCCCGGCACCAGCAGCACCATCAGCATGGCGTAGGCGAAGTTGTTGAAGCCGTACCAGAAGATCGGCAGTTCCGACCAGTTCAGGAACACCATGAAGTCCGGCAGGATCGGATTGGCGTAGACGCCGCGGTCGCCGATCTGGCGCATCAGGTACATGCCCATGGCGTAACCGCCGAGCGCGAAGAAGGCGCCGTGGCCGAGCGACAGGATGCCGACATAGCCCCAGATCAGATCGATCGAGAGGGCGAGCAGGCCGTAGCAGACATATTTGCCGAACAGCGCGACGAAATAGGTCGAGACATGCAGCGCCGAGCCGGCCGGCATCAGCAGGTTCAGCACGGGAATCGCGATGGCGAACGCCCCCAGCAGGACGAGGAACAGCGTCGAGCCGCGATCGAGCAGGCGAATGAGCGGGTGCGCGGACATCATGCTTCGATCGCCCTGCCCTTGAGCGCGAACATGCCGCGCGGCCGCTTCTGGATGAACAGGATGATGAACACGAGGATGGCGATCTTGGCGAGCACCGCGCCGGCGAAGGGCTCAAGGAATTTGTTGGCGATGCCGAGCGTCAGCGCGCCGACAAGCGTGCCCCACAGATTGCCGACGCCGCCGAACACCACGACCATGAAGGAGTCGATGATGTAGCCCTGCCCCAGATTGGGCGAGACGTTGTCGATCTGCGACAAGGCCACGCCGGCGATGCCGGCAATACCGGAACCAAGGCCGAAAGTGAGCGCATCGATACGTGCGGTTCGAATGCCGACCGCCGCCGCCATCTGGCGATTCTGTGTGACGGCGCGCATTTCCAGGCCGAGCCGGGTGAACCGAAGCATGGCGAGAAGCGCGACAAACACGATGCCGGTAAAGACGATGATCCACATGCGGTTATAGGTAATGAGAATGCCGCCGAGATCGAAAGCGCCCGACATCCAGGACGGATTGCCGACCTCTTTATTCGTGGGACCGAAGACGGCGCGTACCGCCTGCATCAGCACCAGCGAGATGCCCCAGGTGGCCAGCAGGGTTTCCAGCGGCCGTCCATAAAGAAAGCGGATCACCGTGCGTTCGATGATGATGCCGACAATGGCCGCGACGAGGAAAGCGAGCGGCAATGCAAAGGCCAGTGAATAATCGAACAGGCCGGGATAACTAGTGCGGATGACGTCCTGCACGACATAGGTCGTGTAGGCGCCGAGCATGACCATTTCGCCGTGCGCCATGTTGATGACGCCCATCACGCCGAAGGTAATGGCCAGGCCAATGGCGGCGAGCAGCAGCACCGAGCCGAGCGACAGCCCGTACCAGAGGTTCTGCACCGTATTCCACAGCGCGAGATTGCGCTCGACGGTCTTGATCGCGCCGTTGGCGGTGGCGCGCACGTCGGCGGGCAGATCGGCCGGCAGGCTTTGCAGCAGCGCCAGCGAATCCTGATCGCCACGGGCGCGGATGACTTCAATGGCGGCGATGCGGTCCGGCGCCGACGTGTCATCGGCAGCCAGCAGAATGGCGGCGCGCGCTTCGTTCAAGATTTTCTTGACGCGCGCGACCTTCTCGGCTTCGAGCGCCTTTTCCACCGCCGGCAGCACGGCGGCGTCGCGCGACTTGAACACCGACTGCGCCGACTCGTAGCGCTTGCCGGCATCGGGCGCCATCAAGGTGAGCGCGCCATTGGCGGCCTCGATGACACCACGCAAACGGTTATTGACGCGCACGGTGTCGAGATCGTCCGGCGGCGTGCCATCGAACGGCTTGCCGGTTTCGGCGTCGATCAACTTGTCGTCGGCGGTCTTGATGAAGACCTTTTTGTCTTTCGCGCTGAATTGCAGCCGGCCGTCTTGCAGGGCTGCGATGAGCGGCGCCGCCAGCGGACTGCCGCTGGTCGCGACCTCGGTCACCGCTTCGGCGGTGTCGGCGAATTCATCAGTGGTGAATTTTTCCAGCGCGTCTTCGTAGGGGCCGGCATGGGCCAGGCCCGCGGCCACAACGAGGAGACCGATGGCGAATACGAGCGCCACGATGCGGTCGTGGAATTTAACCATTGCACTTCAATCCCGGCGCTTTAGCGGCTCTTAGCGTTCGTCATCGCTTTTCAGGAAGGTGGAGGCGGCGGATGCGCCGCCTCCGTTTTCGATGCCGTCAGGCGACAGAGATCAGGAAGCCTGACCGCCGCACTTCTTGGTGACGGTGTTGTAGTTGCCGCACTTCAGCTTGACCCAATCGGAGTCGAGGTCCTTCGAACCGGGCAGGAAGTCGGTCCAGGCATCGCCGGGGACGAGGCCCTTGGTCTTCCACACAACATCGAACTGGCCGTCGGCTTTGATTTCGCCGACGAACACTGGCTTGGTGATGTGGTGGTTCGGCAGCATCTTCGAGGTGCCGCCGGTCAGGTTGGCGGCTTCGATGCCCGGGAGAGCGTCGATGACCTTGTCGGCGTCGGTCGACTTCACCTTCTCAACCGCCTTCACCCACATGTTGAAGCCGATGACAGTCGCTTCCATGGGATCGTTGGTGACGCGCTTCGGGTTCTTGGTGAACTCCTGCCACTTCTTGATGAACTCTGAATTGCCAGCGCTCTTGACCGACTGGAAGTAGTTCCAGGCGGCGAGATGGCCGAGCAGCGGCTTGGTGTCGAGACCGGCGAGTTCTTCTTCGCCGACAGAGAACGCCACGACCGGAATGTCGGTCGCCTTGATACCCTGGTTACCCAGTTCCTTGTAGAATGGCACGTTGGCGTCGCCGTTGATGGTCGAGACAACGCCCGTCTTCTTGCCGGCCGAGCCGAACTTCTTGATGTCCGACACGATCGTCTGCCAATCGGAATGCCCGAACGGCGTGTAGTTGATCATGATGTCTTCCTGCTTGACGCCTTTCGACTTCAAGTAGGCTTCGAGGATCTTGTTGGTCGTGCGCGGATAGACGTAGTCGGTGCCGGCGAGGACCCAGCGCTTCACCGCGCCGCCTTCCTTGCTCATCAGATAGTCGACGGCCGGAATGGCCTGCTGGTTTGGAGCGGCGCCGGTGTAGAACACGTTGCGCTCGGATTCTTCACCTTCGTACTGCACCGGGTAGAACAGGATCGAGTTCAATTCCTTGAACACCGGCAGCACCGACTTGCGGGACACCGAGGTCCAGCAGCCGAACACAACCGCGACCTTGTCCTTGGAGATCAGTTCGCGGGCTTTTTCAGCGAACAGCGGCCAGTTCGAGGCCGGATCGACAACGACGGCTTCGAGTTTCTTGCCGTTGACGCCGCCCTTCTTGTTCTGCTCGTCGATCATGAACAGCACGGTGTCCTTCAGCGTGGTTTCGCTGATGGCCATGGTGCCGGAGAGCGAGTGCAGAACACCAACCTTGATGGTTTCCTGAGCCGAGGCGGACTGGACAGCGCCAGCCACCAAGGCAACACCGGCAGCGGCGGAAAGCCACTTACGGGAAGTCGACCGCTGCGCGGCCGTTTGAATCGATGTAAACATGTTTTGAGACCCCTGCGTTTGACGCGCGCGTTCAGTCGCGGCGACTTCTTCGCGCACAGGGACAATCGCAAGCCCTGTGCCAAGCGCGGATATCGGGTCAAGTTATTGACTATACGTCTGTATAACGCTGGCGCGGAGAGTTGCCTAGTTTTCGATCACACGCCCATGGCTATTTTCTAGGCAAACTTGGCTCTTTATTTGGCACCGCACAACGCCCTGCAAGCGAGGCCTACCAAAGCTCGTCGACATTGAGCCGCGCGATCAACCCCTGCTGGACGGCATAGGAAATCAGCAATTCGAGACAGGGCCGGTTGGCTTCCTTGCCGAACGGCACGGTATCAATCCCGTCGGACGGCGCACCCGCGGCCTTCCGGCCGGCTTCCAGCAACCGGTACAGCTCAGCAACCGCGGCCGGCTTCGACTTCGCCAATTCATCGGTCACCACCACCATGTGATTGACCGGCACCAGCCTGTGCTTGGCGTACCAGAGCTTCGCCTCGGCGTCCGGGTTGACGATGACGCTTTGCAGGCGCGGATCGTCCGGCATGGCAGCGCCATAGATCGCGGCGTCCAGATCGCCGGCGAGAAGCATTTGCGTGATGTCGCTACCCTTATCGGCGCGGATGACGCCTTGCGGGTCCTTCGCCTCGGCAACGTGGCCGTCCTCGAAGGTGACCCACTGCACGCCGGACAGATCGACACCATAGTCGTTCTCGATGATGCCGCGGACCCAGCCGGCCGTGGTCTGGCTGTAGGAGCGCACACCGATGCGCTTGCCGGCAAGGTCGGCGGGCGACAGCCGGCCGCGCTCGACATTGTGCAGCACGGTGCCGTGTTGGAAGCGCGCCAGCATCGCCGCCGGCAGCAGAGTCAGGCCCTTGTTGTGCTCCTTCGCCTGCAAATAAGTGACCAGCGCCATTTCGCTGGCGTCATAGGCGTGCTCTCGCACCATCGGCTTGAACGCCGTGTGCATCGGTTTCACATCGACGAAATCCAGCTTCAGCGTTGGCGAGATGATGTCGCCGCGCTTGAGCGGCAGCGTATGCGGATAGTCGCCGATGGCGATGCGCAGCGTAGTGATTTCAGTCATGAGCGGGCCTTCATTTAGGCCCCTACTTAGTCTAAAGAACCGGCGACAAAAAGGGAGATGTTACGCTCATGCCGGATCAAAAGACGGGCCTCGTCGTCACCGCCCATCCGGGCGATTTCGTCTGGCGCGCCGGCGGCGCGATCGCGCTGCACGCCAAGAAGGGCTACAAGGTCAAGATCGTCTGCATGTCCTTCGGCGAGCGCGGCGAAAGCCAGTTCGCCTGGAAGGAGCAAGGCGCGACCATGGAGAGCGTCAAGGCCGGCCGCAAGGACGAGGCCGAACGCGCCGCCGCCTTGCTTGGCGCCGAGATCGAGTTTTTCGACTGCGGCGATTATCCGCTCAAGCTCAACGAGCAGCATTTCGACCGGCTGGTCGATATCTACCGCGAGACCAATCCAAGTTTCGTGCTGACGCACGCGCTCGAGGACCCGTATAATTTCGATCACCCGAACGCCTCGCATATCGCGCAGGAAGCCCGTGTCGTCGCGCAGGCGATGGGCCACAAGCCGGGCGCCAAATACAAATACGCGGCGCCGCCAGTGTACCTGTTCGAGCCGCACCAGCCGGAGCAGTGCAACTACAAGCCCGACCTCATCTTGAAGATCGACGAAGTCTGGGAGCAAAAATACAAGGCTTTCCAGATTCTCGCGGCGCAGAAACATCTGTGGGGCTATTACGAGCGCGTCGCGCTCAACCGCGGCATTCAGGGCTCCCGAAACACGGGCGTGCCAATGACCTACGGTGAGGCCTATCAGACCCTGTTCCCGCGCGTTACCGAAACACTGGGCTAAGAGGACACATCATGAGAAACGTCGTCGTCCGCAATATTAAACGCGCCGATGCCAAGGCAATCGAAACCTTCGAGAAGCTCGGCGCGTCGACCGTGCACGAGGCGCTCGGCCGCTATCAGTTGATGAAGCCCTATATGCGTCCGGTCTGGGCCGGCGCCTGCATCGCCGGTCCCGCGGTCACCATTCTGGCGCAGCCCGGCGACAACTGGATGCTGCACGTCGCCATCGAGCAGTGCCGGCCCGGCGACATCGTCGTGCTCGGCTGTACCGCCGACAATACCGACGGCATGATCGGCGATCTCATCGCCACCTCGCTGAAGGCGCGCGGTGTAAAAGGCGTCATCCTGGATGCCGGCTGCCGCGACGTGGCCACGCTCAAGGAAATGGGCTTCCCGATCTGGGCGCGGGCGATCTCGTCCAAGGGTACCGTCAAGGCAACGCTTGGCTCTGTGAACATCCCGGTGGTCTGCGCCGGCGTCAACGTCATGCCGGGCGACGCGGTGGTCGCCGACGACGACGGCGTGGTGGTGGTTCCGGCCAGATACGCGGTAGAGACGGCGGCCAAGGCGCAGAAGCGCTTCGACGACGAGGATGCCAAGCGCCAGAAGCTCGCCTCCGGCGTGCTGGGGCTCGATATGTACAATATGCGTGAACCGCTGGCGAAAGCCGGGCTGGTTTATGTCGATAATCCGGAAGACGTGTGAGGCGCGCAGTTACCATTCATTAAGGTTGTTTACGAGTAAGCAATTTGTGGAGGATCGAGAAACTTTTGATTCAAACAGCTTCGCTATGAATGTCGCACCTGTTCACCCATGGAGCGGCTCATGTCCAAGATTGTTGCGTTTTTGAAGAACGAATCCGGCGCCACCGCCATTGAATACGGCCTGATTGCCGCCGGTATCTCGGTTGCGATCATTGCGGTCGTTAACACCCTCGGCACCTCGCTGAACACCAAGTTCACCAGCATCTCGACCCAGCTCAAGTAGGCTGCGTCACCTGCGGATTAAGAAATAAGAGGCCGCCGGAAGGCGGCTTCTTTTTTTGTGCGCGCTGCGGCGCGCGATTTGATCCAGATCATGGTCCGGTATCCCCGGACGGCGCTCCCTGACGGTGGCCGGGATACACCGAAGTCTGGGGATTTCGCCATGGCAGCGCCCGAACCCAAACCGACCTGTTTGCGCGAAATGATGGAACGCCTCGGCGTCGATCCGGCCGGCGGCGTCGTCGCACATTCCGGCCTGACCTACCTCACCGCCTTGCACCGTTGCCAGTCCTGTCCGTCAAAGCAGGACTGCCGCGCCTGGCTCGACAGCGCGCCGATGTCGATGGCCTTTGCGCCGCACTTCTGCCCGAACGGCGACCTGCTGTTCGAACTGCGCCACGATCAGGGCGGCCACATCGGCGGCGCCACGAACGCCCTCTGCACCGGCAGGAAAAACTAGATCAGCCCCGGCCCGCGGCGGAATTTTAGCGTCGTGATAATGCCGAGCATGACGAAGATGACCAGCGCCGTGCCTTGCGCCACCGCGAAATGGAAATCCGCCGGCGGCGGAAACGGCGGTCCGAACGGCGGGGTGAACGACGCCGCCGGATTGACCAGCTTAATCTTCTGGAACGTCTGCACGATCAGGACGAAGACGTTCAGATACAGCGAAATCACCGTGCTGATCGTGTAGATCCAGCGCCATTTGCCGTAAAGATGCTTGGCGTAAAGCGCGATCAGCCCTGCCAAAAAGAAGACCGTCGCGACAACTCCGGTCAACGTCGCCGGCGTGAATTCCTTCGCCTGCGTCGGCGACAGGAAGAACATGAAGCCGGTGACCGTCGTCAAAACCGTCATCAGCCAGAACACCGCGGTGGTTTTCGGCACGCGGTGCGAACCGATCATGCCGAACACGACGACAAGGCCTGTGCCGATGGCGACAAAGGTAATCGCCACATGAATGAGTGTGAAAGTTGAAACTGGTATGCCGACGATCATGATGAGCCCCCGCTTCCCGGTCCATAGATTACCAAAGCGCAGTTTGTAATTTGACTACCGCAAGTGTGTGACACTTCGTCAGCGCCCGCCCTTCGCGGCGAAAGTCTCAACGTCGTTCTGAGATAGGCGGGGGCCTCAACCCAGAATCCGAAACAATCATCGGATTTGCATCTGAATTCCAGGTTCGCAGCTCTACCTGTTGGCCGCGCTCCAAGGCGCGATCTTTCGCCCGACCCACTTCAATATCGAGGTGAGCGAGACGCCGAGCACCATCAGGACGATCACCGGAACGAAGGTTTTGTCCATCTCAAACATATTGGCGTAACGCGTGATCATAAAGCCGAGGCCGGAGATGGTGGTGTAGAATTCGGCAATGATCATGCCGATCAGGCCGCGGCCGATGGCCAGCCTTATGCCGGCGATGATGTAAGGCACGGCGAAGGGCAGCAGCACGTCCTGCCACATGCGCCATTCGCTGGAGCGGAACGAGCGCGCGACTTCGAGCATGTTCTTGTCGCATTCGCGCACGCCCTGATAGGTGTTGATCAACACCGGGAACACCGCGAACAAGAACACGACGATAATCTTGGCCTTGAGATAAATGCCGAACCACAGCACCAGAAGCGGAACCACCGCGACCAAGGGCGTTGCGTAAAGCGCGTTGATCGGCAAGTCGAGCGCCCAGTCCAGCCTTTGAAACCGCGCCATGGCAATGCCGAGCGGAATGCCGACGATCAGCGACGCGCTCAGTCCGTAGAACATGACCTCAAGGCTCTGCCCGAGATAGAACGGCAGGTCGCCGGAGACCGTCAGGTCGTAAAAGGCAACGGCGATCAGCGACGGATAGGAGAAGAAGATCGGGCTGATGAACGGCCCGACGATTTCCCAGACGATCAGAATAAGCGCGACGAAGCCGTAACGATAGACCGCGCGCCGCTCCCACCACGGCGGCGCCTCGGCCTTGACCGGACGAGCGGCCGCGACCGGCATGGATTGAGTTCGATCGGCAACGCTCATTGCGCTTAATCCCTTTAGCGACGCTGCACCGGCGGGGTTGACGCCCCCGCCGGCTTCGCCATTGCGTCAATCAGAACGCCGCGCTCGGGCAAACCGGGCCTTTCCATTCGCCGAGCGTTTCAATCGCTTTCTTGCTAAAACTCGTATCGACGACATCGGCATAGGTCGGCGTCTTGCCTTCCTTGATGTTGCCGACCCTGGTCATCAGATCGGCGGTAAACTTCACGCGCTCGTCCGACAGGCCGGTGTTGGCGTCCCAGATGCATTCCTTGAGCATGAAGTCGTAGGTTTCCGACAACACCTTCTCCGGATAGCCGGTGTGCTTGATGAAGATCGGCATCACCTTGGCCTTGTCGCTATAGATGATGCGGGTCGCCTCGATATTGGCGTTGACGAAGGCTTGCAGCGCCGCGGCCTTGTCGGCGATGGTCTTTTCCGTCGCCGCGGCGACGAGGTACAATGTCTTCGGCTGCAACTCCCACATGCGCGCAATCGCATGCAAGGTCGGCACCTTGGTCTTGGCGAACAATTCCTGCTCGATGTGCAGAATGCCGGTATCGATCTGATCGGCGACGAGCGCCGGCACATCTTCAGTGGCGATGGTGACGAAGCTCACGTCTTTCGGATCGACCTTGGCGGCGCGCAGTACGGCGCGGCTGTTGATGTCGGCAAAGCCGCCGGGCTGCTGGATGCCGATGCGCTTGCCCTTGAGGTCGGCCATGGTCTTGACGTTGTCACGCACCACCATCGAGGCTTCGAACTTCGGCGTATTCGACAGGATGGCCTTGGCCGCGGCGCCGTTGGAGCGGCCGATGATGGTCACCGAACCAGGCGACATGCCGACATCTATGTTGCCCGCCAGCATGGCGCGGTAAACCTTGACGCCGTCTTCGAGCGCCACGATGTCGACCTCAACGCCGTGCTTCTTGTAGAGCCCAAGGTCCTTGGCAACGATCACCGGCATGTGCACGACATTCGGCGGCGTCGTCGGCAGGCCGACCGAAATCTTAGTTTGAGCTTGCGCCGCATGCGGCGCAACGAGACTGGCGGCGGCGAGCGCGGCCAAAGCGGTATACAGGATTCTGCGCATTGTTCATCCTCCCTGTGGCTGGGGCCTGTTAGCCCTCGTGGGCGCTTTGGCCCTCTTGCCGGCGATGTTGCCCGATTGAGCGGGCAATAACAACGAACACCGCGCCGCCATCCCGATTTTGACGGCAACGACGGCGTGGTTCAGGCTGCGGCCAATGACCGGACCCGTCTTTGAATTCGGAACCAACGGATTACCGCCGCCGCAAAGCGACGGACGCCTCGACGCGCCCGCTTTTCATCGCAATTGCGAGCCGATCTGGCAGGCGATGAGAAGCTTTCTCATCGGGAAAACCGGAGCCGTTCTGGAAATCGGCAGCGGGACCGGGCAGCACGCCGTCACCTATGCAGCGCGCACGCCTCATCTGACCTGGTGGCCGAGCGACATTTCGCCGGTTCACCGCGCCAGCATCGAGGCCTGGGGGCATGACGCCAATTTGCCCAATCTGCGCGCGCCGCAAAGCATCGACCTGATGACGGCGGACTGGTGTTGGCATGGCGATAGTGACGGCGAGAAACTCGCCGCCATACTTTGTTTCAACGTGCTGCACATTGCCCCCTGGCGCGTCGCCGAGAATTTGTTCGCCGGCGCGGGACGCGTTCTCGGCGATGGCGGCCACCTGCTGCTGTACGGTCCCTACAAGCGCGACGGCGTCCATACCGCGCCGAGCAACGCCGACTTCGATGTCTCTCTGCGGACGCGCAATCCGGAATGGGGCGTGCGCGACCTCGCCGATATCGCGGTTTTTGGCGAAAACAAATGGCCTAAGGCTCGACAGGATCATCGACATGCCGGCCAACAATCTGACGCTGGCCTTCACGCGCTGACGCGCCATTTCATCGCAGATGGTTGTACCGGTGGACAGTCAAGGCCGCTTCATCGTGTTGTCATCGATCGTTCACGGAAACTGACGAGAAGCGCACATCGTCAAATTCCAGGAGGCATTCCGATGCGCATCTCATCCGCAGCAGCAATTTTATCTCTCGCCTTGATCCATCCGGCAATCGCCGACGAACCCTACGCCGCGTCGCTCGCCGGCCATGTGATTATCCCGGCCGAAACTTTCATCACCGCCCCGGCCGATGCGCCGGCCGATCTCAAGAACGCCGGCAAGTTCACCACCGGCAAGCGCGTCGAGGCAGTCGGTACCGTGATGGGCACCTCGGCGGGCCGCCCGACCGGCGTCAAGCTGCCGTTCAAGGGACAGCCGATCCAGGGCCATTCCGGCATCAAGAGGATGGCCGACGGCACGTTCTGGGTGCTGACCGACAACGGCTCAGGCGCGAAGGCCAATTCGCCGGACTCGATGCTGTACATGAACCGCTGGCGCATGGACTGGGCCAAGGGCACGGCCGAGCGCGTCGAGACAATTTTCTTCCACGACGCCGACAAGAAGGTGCCGTTCCGTATCGCCAATGAAGGGACCGACAAGCGTTACCTGACCGGTTCGGATTTCGATCTCGAAAGCTTCCAGCCGATCGGCGACAAGATCTGGCTCGCCGAAGAATTCGGCCCCTATCTGATCCGCGCCGACCGCACCGGCAAGGTCGAAGCCGTGTTCGAAACCATGGTCGACGGCAAGCCGGCGCGTTCGCCCGACCACTTTGCGATCACCGCGCCGGCGACGCCGACCACGCCGGTCGTGTTCAACGTGCGCCGCTCCAAGGGCTACGAAGGAATGGCGGCCTCGCCGGACGGCAAGTTCCTGTATGCGTTGCTCGAAGGCGCCCTCTGGGACGCCGACAAGAAGGATCTGGAAAAGACCGCCGACGGCAAGGAATACCTGCGCATTGTCGAGTTCGACGTGGCCGGCGAAAAGTGGACCGGCCGGCACTGGAAATACGTGCTCGAAGCCAACGGTCTGGCTATCGGCGACTTCAACATGATCAACGCCACCACCGGGCTCATCATCGAGCGCGACAACGGCGAAGGCACCGTCGACAAGGCTTGCGCGCAAGGCCAGCAGAAGCCGGACTGCTTCCACGACCTCGCCAAGCTCAAGCGCATCTACAAGATCGAATTGACCGACGCCAATGCCGGCGGGCCGGTGCGCAAGATCGGCCATATCGACCTGATGAAGATCGCCGACCCGGACAAGAAGGCGCGCAAGCCCCTCAATGACGGCGTGCTCACCTTCCCGTTCTTCACCATCGAAAACGTCGATATCGTCGATGCCCAGCACATCATTGTCGGCAACGACAACAACCTGCCGTTCTCGTCGAGCCGCGAGCCGAACAAGGCCGACGACAACGAGTTCGTGCTGTTGCGTGTGGACGATTTCCTGAAGGCCAAATAAGACTTGATCGAATAAGAATTGGCCCACCGCCGGAAGGGGCCGTCCGCAGCAATGCGGGCGACCTTTTCTTTTGCGGTGCGGTGCGCCGGAAACCGGCTTCCCATGCGGCTGCACCGGCATTAGAAATCGCTGCAACTTTCTCGACCGGGGACCTGCCCAATGACCGACACGCTGCCGCCAGAGCCGAACATGGACATCGCCCATCTCGGCCATCTCGAACTGCTGACGCCGGTGTTCGACAAGAGCGTGCGGTTTTTTACCGAGGTTTTCGGCCTGACCATCTCCGGCGAGAAAGGCGACAGCGTCTATCTGCGCGCATATGACGACTACGAGCGCTATACGCTCAAGCTGACCGCGTCCAAGACCAACGGCATGAAGCATGTCGCCTACCGCACGCGCTCGCCGCAGGCTCTGGAGCGGCGCGCCGCGGCGCTGAAAGGCTCCGGCTTCGACATTGGCTGGAGCGACGGCGACCTCGGCCACGGCAAAACCTTCGTCTGCAAGGACCCGGACGGCCACGTCATCGAATTGTACTACGACACCGAATGGTATGAAGCGCCGGCCGATCTCAAGCCGTCTTTGAAGAACCAGTCGCAGCGCTTCCCCGGCCGCGGCATCAATCCACGCCGGCTCGATCACTGGAACGGCCTAGCCGCCAATATTTCGGAATGCCGGGAATTCTTCGAGAAATATCTCGGGTTCCGCCTCACCGAACGCATCGTGCTCAATGACGGCTCGGAGGCCGGCATCTGGCTGACCGCCACCAACAAGTCCTACGACTTTGCCTATACGCGCGACCACACCGGCGTACCGGGGCGCTTCCACCACATCACCTATGCTCTTAATTCACGCGAAGAGATATTGCTCGCCGCCGATGTGTTTCTCGAGAACGGCGTTTTCATCGAAACCGGGCCCCACAAGCACGCGGTGCAGCAGACGTTCTTTCTTTATGTCTACGAGCCGGGCGGCAACCGCGTCGAGGTCGCCAATGCCGGCGCCAAGCTGATCCTGGCGCCGGACTGGAAGCCGATCACCTGGACCGAAGAAGAGCGCAAGAAGGGCCAGGCCTGGGGGCTCAAGACCATCGAGTCGTTCCACACCCACGGCACGCCGGAAGTTTCGCATAAGTAATTGATATCTATATTCTTTTTATTAATTATACGCAACTTGCGAATTGCGTATAACTGGGTGGCCCGGCTTGAGCGATTGTGTTATACGCAATCTGCGAATTGCGTATAACATCCGGAACAGCCCATGGCCGCGCCGTCGCTGGTACTACAGACCACCTATGCCGAACTCCTCGAACGGTGCTCGCGCGCCGCGTTCGACACCTCATTCGTCGAAGAGGACGGCACGTTCATGGCCAAGACCGTGCGCAGCCGGCGCTACTGGTATTTCCAGCTTCCGACCAAGGCCGGGCGCGGCCAACGGTATGTCGGCCCCGAAACACCGGAACTCCTGAAGCGGATCAAGCAGCATCAGGCCTTCGTCGATGACGAACGCGAACGGCGCGCGCTAGTTTCGACATTGGTACGCTCTTTCGGGATGCCTCAGCCCGTCACGGAAATCGGCGAAACCGTCGCCGCGCTTGCCCGTGCCGGTATATTTCGGCTGCGCAGCGTCCTTGTCGGCACCGCGGCCTACCAGACCTACTCGGCCATGCTCGGCGAGAAATTGCCAAGCGCCACTCTACAGACCGGCGATATCGACATCGCACAGTTTGCCAACATCTCGGCCGCGGCCGAAGATCAGATGCCGCCGATGCTCGACATCCTGAAGGCTGTGGACAAAACTTTTCGCGCCGTCCCGACCATCCACGGCAATGCCGTCACCAGCTACGCCGCCAAGGGCGGCTTTGGTGTCGATTTCCTGACGCCCAACCAAGGCCGCGAGACTGACAAGCCAAAGCGTTTGCCCGCGCTCGGCACCGACGCCCAGCCTTTGCGCTTCCTCGATTTCCTCATACGTGAACCAGAACCCGCCGTGCTGCTTCACGGCGCCGGCGTGTATGTGAACGTGCCGTCGCCGCATCGCTACGCAGTGCACAAATTGATCATCTCGCGCCGACGCCCGGAAGGCGCGGCCAAGCGTGATAAGGACTTGCATCAAGCCGAAGCTTTGCTGGCGCTTTTGGCGAAGAAACGTACTTACGATCTGAAAGCCGCTTGGGCCGAAGCGGACGCACGCGGCCAGGAATGGCGCAAGCTCCTGCGAGAAGGCTTCACGCAACTTTCGCCGCAGACGCAAGAAATGCTAATGGGCGTTATTCCAGCGCCCGGCAAACCCGCGAAGCGAAAATCATGACGCCAGTTTCCACCCTCGCCCTCCCCTCCGGCGCCGCGATGCCAACCTTCGGCCTTGGCACCTGGCGCATGGGAGAAGACTACCGCCTGCGCAAGGCCGAGGTCGCGGCATTACGCCATGGCCTTTCGCGCGGCGTGACTTTGCTCGACACCGCCGAGATGTATGGCGACGGTGAAGCCGAAAGTATTGTTGCCGATGCCATCGGACCGAACCGTGCCGATGTTTTCATCGTCAGCAAGGTGCTGCCGCAGAATTCCAGCAAGCGCGGCACCATCGCCGCCTGCGAACGCAGCCTCAAGCGTCTCAAGACCGATTGTATCGATCTCTACCTGCTGCACTGGCGCGGCTCTCCGCCGCTCTCTGAAACCGTGGCGGCGTTTACCGAACTGAAGGCAGCGGGCAAAATCCGCGACTGGGGCGTCAGCAATTTCGACATCGCCGACATGCGCGACCTCGGCAAAGTCCCCGGCGCGCAAAGCTGCGCCGCCAACCAGGTGCTCTATAACCTATCGCGGCGCGGCATCGAGTTCGACCTGATGCCGTTCTGCCGCGACCGGCACATCCCGATCATGGCCTATTCGCCGATCGAACAAGGCCGCATTTTAAATCATGCCGGGTTGCGCGAAATCGCCAGGCGGCACGGCGCCTCGCCGGCGCAGGTCGCGCTCGCCTGGCTGATCCGGCAAGACGGCGTCATCACCATTCCGAAGGCGACGACGATCGAGCACGTCGATGATAATCTAGGCGCGCTTGACTTGCGCCTGAGCAAGGACGACCTGGCCACGCTCGACAAGCACTTTCCGCCGCCAAAGCGAGCCGTGCCGCTCGACATGCTGTGATACAAGCCTGGGATGACTTTATGACCCGCCGCAACACCTCGCGCATTGCGTTCATCGGCTTTGGCGAGGCCGGGCAGGCCATCGCTTCCGGCCTGCGCGACAGCGGCATCGAGCAGATCGCCGCCTGGGACATTCTGTTTCCGGCGGCCGCCGGCGCGAAGCTGAAGGCAAACGGAGAGAAGGCCGGCGTGCGGCTGGCGTCGTCAGCGGCGGATGCGGTGCGCGACGCCGACCTGGTTATCTCGGCGGTCACGGCGGCGTCCAGCCTGGAGGCCGCGCGTTCGGTGGCGCCGCATCTTATGGGCAATCCCTATTATCTCGATATCAATTCGGTGTCGCCCGGCCGCAAGATCGTCACCGCCGAACTGCTCGACGGCAAAGCGCGCTATGTCGATGTCGCGGTGATCGCGCCCATCCATCCGGCGCGCCACAAAACGCCGATGCTGCTAGCCGGGCCGCATGCGGAGACGATCGCTCCGCTGCTGCAAGAGATGGAGATGACGCTCAAGATCGTCAGCGCGGAAACCGGCAAGGCGGCGGCGATCAAGATGATCCGCAGCGTCATGATCAAGGGCATCGAAGCCCTGACGCTGGAATGCTTCCTCGCTGCCTCGCGCGCCGATCTGCTGGAAGAAGTCACCGTCTCGCTAAAGAACAATTATCCGACGCTCGATTGGGTGACGGTCGCGGACCACAATATCGAGCGCATGGCCAATCACGGCGAGCGCCGCGCCGCCGAGATGGAAGAATCCGCCGTGACCTTGCGCGAACTCGGCCTCGAACCGTTAATGGTGGAAGGCACGGTCAAGCGGCAGCGCGAGATGGGCGCGCTCGGCAAGGAAGAGGCCGTGCAGGCGACGCTTGATGGCGACCGCGCCGCGATGCTGGCGGCGATCGGCGCAGCCGCCCGGCGGAAAGGCTAGCCTCAGCCGCGCCTGACGCTCCTCAACTGCCTTTCTGAATGCCCGATGAACGTGCAGGGCAACATGCTTGCGTCTCAATGACGCGCAATTATTCCCGCACGACTCTCACGTTCTCCTCTTACGATGCGCGACCACATTTGTGTGGGGGGAGAGAACAGATGAATTACAAAAGCCTTGGATATGCAGTTGTTGTCGCCGCCACCGCCGCCGTTCTTGTCATCGGCTCGGCCGTGCCCAGCGAAGCAAAAAGCAAAAAGAAGAAAGCTGAAGCCGCCCCGGCACCGACGCCGATAACCTGCCTTGGGGCTGCCCGCGCACCGGTCTGCGCCAGCAGAGGCGACCTGAAGTTCACCTACGCCAATGCCTGCTACGCCGCCAAGGACGGCGCCAAGAGCGCCAAGCCCGGCGAGTGCAAGCCGGCCAAGGCCGCGAAGAAGAGCAAAGGCAAGAAAGTCGCCAAGAAAAAGAAGTAATACGGGTTGGAATATAAAGAACGGGCCGCTGCGTGCGCAGCGGCCCG
>LNFM01006019.1_pt1 | contig 20341 bp, 19 predicted proteins | sample 596031 | NCBI WGS metagenome assembly LNFM01 (sample SAMN04254537, study PRJNA301005) | activated carbon metagenome | isolation source: dual media filters at the Ann Arbor, Michigan drinking water treatment plant | place: USA: Ann Arbor | reverse complement strand
TGGAGCAGACCCCGCCCGAACTGGGCGCCGACATCGCCGACCGCGGCATGGTGCTCACCGGCGGTGGCGCGCTGCTGCGCGACCTGGATCGGCTCCTGATGGAAGAAACCGGGCTGCCGGTGATCGTCGCCGAGGATCCGCTGACCTGCGTCGTGCGCGGCTGCGGCACCGCGCTCGAGCGCATGGACAAGCTCGGTTCAATCTTCGCCACCGGCTGAGTGCCGGCCACGCGGCGCGCGATCGTGCGTCTCTTTCGCCGGCTTTCTTGTGTCGCTTCCTGCATGACGGCCGGCGGCGCGCCCGCCTGACATGGATTACGGTCCTCCGCCACTGTTCAACCAGGGCGTCTCGGCGCGAGCCCGGCTGGCTTTCTTCTCGTTCCTCGCGATCGCACTGATCGTGGTCGATTCACGCGTGAAGGCGCTCGAGACGGTGCGCTTGGGCGTCGGCGTGGTGCTCTACCCGTTGCAGCAGGCGATGCTGGTGCCGGGGCAGATGGCCGAGCGTGTTGGCGAGTACTTCACGACGGTCTCAAGCTTGTCGCGTGAGAACGAGGCGCTCAAGCGCGCGGCGGTGGAGCGTGCCGAGCAGCTGGCGCAGGCCGAGCAACTGCGTGTGGAAAATGACCAGTTGCGCCGGCTCATGGGCGCGCGCGACCGGGTGGGCAGCAAGGCGCTGCTGGTGCAGGTGACCTACGAGTCGCGCGATCGCTTCTCGCACAAGCTCGTGATCGACAAGGGCGCAGCCGAAGGCCTGACGCCCGGCCAGCCGGTGATCGACGCCGCGGGCGTGGTCGGCCAGGTGACGCGCACGTTCCCGATGACCGCCGAGATCACGCTGATCACCGACAAGGAACAGACCGTTCCGGTGCAGATCATGCGCAACGGTTTGCGGGGGGTGGCGTACGGCGGGGTCGAACCCGGCACACTCGATCTGCGCTTCATGGCCTCGAACGCCGACATCATCCAAGGCGATGTGGTGGTCACTTCGGGACTGGACGGGGTCTATCCGATCGGCCTGCCGGTCGGCAGCGTCGCGCGGGTCGAACGCAATGTGCGTGACCAGTTTGCCCGCGTCGTGCTGGCACCCGCGGCCGGCGTGCATAGCAACTCGCACCTGCTGGTCCTGCTGGTCGATCCAGCGGCGCAACCGGTGCGGCCGGCCGAGACCAAGCGCGAGCCAGCGCGGCGCGGGGCTCGAAAATGAGCTTGCGCATGCCTGTGCCATGGTGGTTGTGCACGAACAGGAGCAGCCGGTGAGCCAGGTGCGGCGCCGCGGACGTCTGGCCTGGCTGTTTGGCCGCGGTCCGGTCGGTCGCCCCTCGACCGTGCTGCGCGAGCCCGTAGAACTGACGGGCGCAGCCGCGGCGCGTGGTTACCGACCGCAGTACCTGCTGCGGCCGGTCAACCCGCTGTTCATCTGGGGCACGCTGGCCGCAGCGTTCCTGCTCAACCTGCTGCCCTGGGGGCGGGTGCCCGGGGTACCGGACTTCCTCGCCGTGGCGCTCATCTTCTGGAACGTGCACCAGCCGCGTCGCGTCGGCATGGGCGCCGCCTTCGTGTTCGGTTTGCTGATGGACGTCCACGACGCCTCGCTGTTCGGGGAGAACGCGCTGGTCTACACGCTGCTGTCGTACGGTGCGATCTCGTTGCACCGGCGCATCCTCTGGTTCCCGGTTGGCTTGCAGATCCTGTACGTGGCACCGCTGCTTCTGGTGTCGCAAGTGGTGCTGCTCCTGCTGCGCATGTGGGTCGGCGCAGCCTTCCCCGGCTGGTCCAGCCTGCTCGACAGTCTGGTTGGCGCGCTGATCTGGCCGCTGATCACGTGGATCCTGCTGGCGCCGCAACGACGCCCGGTCGACCGCGACGAGACGCGGCCGCTGTAAGTGTGATGATCGTCTTGTCGGCAGTTCTTCCCGAACGGCACCGCTTGCGGTAGAAATAGCCGATCGCGGGTCGGCCGCCACGGCTGATCAGCCGTTGGGCCGGCTGCGTCCACGGAACGCGCGCCTGCCTACAATGACCTTATGCGGCATCTGAGACTTGCAACGGACAGTGACAGCGCGGCGCGGAGACGCCACCGTGCTTGATCGGCTGACCGGTCGTCGTCGACGCCGGCGCAATACCGATGCAATGTGGCTCGGTCCGCGCAGCAAGGCGATGCGCAACACGGAGCGCGAGCTGTGGCACTTTCGCGTCCGCGTGTTTGCCGCTGGCCTGTTCGTGCTCGGCTGCTTCGGCCTGCTGCTGGCCCGCTTCGTCTGGCTGCAGGTGATCCAACATGACGCCTACTACGCGCGGGCTGAGCAGAACCGCATTGCGGTGGTGCCTGTCACCGCCAATCGCGGCCTCATCAAGGACCGCAACGGGATCGTGATCGCCCGAAACTACGCTGGCTACACCATCGAGATCAATCCGCGCCAGGTCAGCAACGTCAACGCGCTGATCGACGAGATCGCCGAGGTGATCGAGGTGCAACCACGCGACCGTCGCCGCTTCAAGAAGCTGCAGGAGGAACTGCGCGGCGCCGATTCGATCCCGATCCGCACCCGCCTGAGCGACGAAGAAGTCGCGCGCTTTTCCGCCCACAAGTTTCGATTCCCCGCGGTGGAACTGAAAGCCCGCCTTTTCCGCGATTACCCGCTGGGACAGGTCGGTGCGCACATGATCGGCTACATCGGCCGTGTCTCGCCGGCCGACAAGGAACGCATTGCCAAGTGGCCGGATGCCGATGATTACCTGGGCACCGAATACATTGGCAAGATCGGCCTGGAGCAGAGCTACGAGAAGGAACTGCATGGCACCACCGGGGTGGAGGAAGTCGAGATCACCGCCGGCGGGCGGGCGGTTCGCACGCTCGACCGCACGCCGCCGATCCCCGGAAACAACCTGATCCTGTCGATCGACATCAAGCTGCAGGAGGTGGTCGAGAAGGCGTTCGGCAATCGCCGCGGCGCGCTGATTGCGATCGAGCCCAAGACAGGCGACGTACTCGCTTTCGTTTCCACGCCGACCTTCGATCCCAACCTGTTCGTCGACGGCATCGATCCGAAGAGCTGGGATGACCTGAACAACGACCCGGACAAGCCGCTGCTCAACCGGGCGCTGCGCGGCACCTATCCGATCGGCTCCACTTACAAACCGTTCCTCGCGCTCGCCGCGCTGGAAAGCGGCAAGCGTCGTCCCGAGCAGACCATCATGGACACCGGGGTCTTCATGTTCGGGAACCACAAGTTTCGTGACTCGAACAAGGTGCCGCTGGGCGTGGTCGACCTGCACAAGTCGATCGTCAAGTCGAGCGACGTGTACTACTACAAGCTGGCCGATGACATGGGCGTGGACCTGATTCACGACCAGATGAAACCCTGGGGCTTCGGCCAGATCACCGGCATCGACCTGGATGGCGAACAGACCGGCATCCTGCCGTCGACCGCCTGGAAGCAGAAGCGCCTGAAGCAGCGCTGGTACCCGGGCGAGACGATCTCGATCGGCATCGGCCAGGGCTACAACAGCTTCACGCTGCTGCAATTGGCACATGCCACCGCCAATCTCGCCAACCGCGGCGTGGTGATGAAGCCGCACCTGGTCAAGCTGGTGGAAGACGCCCAAGGCGGCGGCATGCGGCCGACAGTGCCATCCGAGAGCTATCGCATCCCGGTCAAGGACGAACACCTGCAGGCCGTCATCAACGCGATGGTGGACGTCAACATCAGCGGCACCGGGCGCGTCCCGTTCCAGGGCGTGCCGTACAAGGTGGCCGGCAAGACGGGAACGGCGCAGGTCATCGCGATCAAGCAGAACGAGAAGTACGACGAGTCGCGCATCGATGAGCGGCATCGCGACCATTCGCTGTTCATCGCCTTCGCCCCGGCCGACGATCCGAAGATTGCCATCGCGCTGCTGGTGGAAAACGGCGGCTTCGGCTCGCGTGCGGCGGCGCCGATTGCGCGCCAGGCGTTCGACTACTACCTGCTGGGCAAGGCGCCCAGCGCGCCGGCACAACTCGACGATGGGGATGACCCGGCGCCGGCACGCCCGCCGCTGGTGGCGCAGGCTGGAGCGCGGCCATGAGCGCGCCAGGTAGTGCGATGGTTGGGCCGGGCCGCGCTCACGCGCGAAGCGCCGCGTTGCGCCGCGCAGCGGTTCGTCCTCCGGCCCTGCCGGGCCGCTCGGGCGCGAGCGTTCTGACGCGCGCAGTCCGGCGGGTGGCGCAGTGAGCGCGGTGATGCCCTCGCGTGCGGCGCTGTTCTTGCGCGCGCGGCTGGCGGTGCTCGATCCGGTGCTGCTGTCGATCGTCGGCGCGCTCGTCATCGTGGGGTCATTGACGCTTTACTCAGCGGGCGCCGACTTTCCCTGGCGTTTCACCGACCAGATGCGCAACCTGGCGATCGCGACCGGGGTGATGTTCGTGTTTGCCAGCATCCCGCCCACCACGCTGATGAAGTTCGCGTTGCCGGCCTACCTATGCGGCGTGGTGTTGCTGCTGGGCGTGGAGTTCTTCGGCACCACCGTAAAGGGCGCGACGCGCTGGCTCAACCTGGGCGTGATGACGATCCAGCCGTCGGAGCTGATGCGCCTGGCGCTGCCGATGATGCTTGCCTGGTACTTCCACAAGCGCGAGACCTCGATCCGGACCATCGATTTCGTGTTCGCCGCGCTGCTGATGGCGATTCCGGTGGTGCTGATCCTGCACCAGCCGGATCTGGGCACCGCCACGCTGGTGCTGGCCGCGGGTGCCTTCGTCATCTTCTTCGCCGGCCTGCCGTGGAAGTGGCTGGCGACCCTCGCCGTCACCGGTGTCGCGCTGCTGCCGGTGGCGTGGACGCTGATGCACGACTACCAGCGGCAGCGCGTGATGACGCTGATCGATCCGTCGCAGGATCCGCTGGGCAAGGGTTTCCACACGCTGCAGGCGATGATCGCCATCGGCTCGGGCGGCCTGTTCGGCAAGGGCTGGATGCAGGGCACGCAGACGCACCTGGAGTTCATCCCTGAGCGCACCAGCGATTTCATTTTCGCCGTGTATTCGGAAGAGTTTGGTCTGGTCGGCAACCTTGTTTTGCTGGCGCTATTCGGCGCTTTGGTGCTGCGCGCGCTGACCATTGCGCTGGGCGCGGCTACGCTGTTCGGACGACTGATGGCAGGCTCGATTGCGCTCATCATGTTCACTTACTGCTTCGTCAACATGGGCATGGTCAGTGGCATCCTGCCCGTGGTCGGTGTCCCGCTGCCCTTCATCAGCTATGGTGGCACGGCCTTGGTCACGCTCGGCGTGGCTTGTGGGATGTTGATGAGCATTCAGCGACATAGAAAACTGGTGCAGACATGAACGAGCGCAAACCCTCCCTCGCCCTTCGCCTGCTGTTCGGCGCCACCTGCGCCGCCGGCCTGGCCGGCTGCAGCACACTGTCCTCGTGGGGCTCGCGTACTGCCGAAGCGGTCAGCGGCGCCGGTGCCGCGGTGCGTGACAGCGTGACCGGCGCGCCGCCCGCGGTGCGCGCACCGGCTGGGCGCCGCGCCAACGACACCGCGCCGCCGCGCCAGTCGGTGGCCGTCGCCCCCGCATCCGAACTGGGGATCGGCGCGGCGGAGTCCGCGCCGGCGCCAGCCGTGTCCGCGCGCGCCGAGACGCCGCGTCCGGCCCCGGCGCCGATCGTCGCTGCGCCGCCTCCGCCGCCGCCAGCCCCGCCGCCCGTCGTCGTGGCGGCGCCCGCACCGGTCGCGCCGCCGGTGGTCGCACCCTCGGCGCGCGCGCCCAACCTACCGCCGCCGGCGCCGCGACCCGCGGTGATTGCCGCTGCGCCCGCGCCCGCTGCGCCCGTCGCGCCTGTAGCACGTGTGGCGCCGCCAGCGCCCGCGCCGGCACCCATGGCGAAAGCGCAGCCGCCCGTCGTCAAGGCCGCGCCCGCACCGATGCCGACCAAGGTGCCCGAACTCGCCCCCGGTCGCTATGCGGTGCAGGTTGCCGCCTTTGCGGTCAACGCCAACGCCGAAGCGACCCGCGACCGCGTCAACAGCCGCCTCGCCGCGGCCGGCGATCAACTGCAGCCGAATGAGCGGGTGGCCCAGGTGATGCGCATTCGCGATCGCTCGTACGTGCTGGTGGGCGATTCAGCCGACCGCGCAGGCGCCGAGGCGCTGGCCGCACGGTTGCGGCAGGTGCTGAACCAGGACGTGGCAGTGATGCGCCGCTGACCTGCGGCGGTCCGGCGCGCCGCGTGCTGCGCGCTTTCCTGCGCGATCGGCCGGATGACGTGGCCGCGCGCATCGTTCATGCTTGCTCCCGTCTTCACCGCCGGTGCCTGTCATGACGCCCCGTGCCTTGCCTGCTTCGAGCCTCGTCTTGGCCGCCCTGGTGCTGACGGCCTGTACCTCGGTACGCCTGGACCAGCCGGCGCCGCCGCCCGTAAGTGCTCCGCGTGCGGCCGATGCCGACCGCTATCCGCCGCCGCAACTGCGCGCGCCGCCGTCGCAGCCGATGGAGCCTGCACCGCTGCCGCCGCCCGCCCGCGCCGAGGCGATCACGCCACCGACACCCGCCGCAGCGGCGCCCTTGCCGATGCCCGCCGTGCCGAGTCCGGAGTCACCGTCGCCGTCGGCAACGCCCACCCTCAACCCCACCCCCACCCCCAACGCGACCTCCACCCCCGCACCTGTTCCCGCCACGTCGGCACCGCCTACGGTTGCACCGACAACCGCGAGCGCCTCGGCGGTTGGCGAGGTGCTCGCCCCGGGCCGTTGGTCGGTGCAGGCAGGGGTGTTCATGGTGGCGCAGAACGCCCAGGCGCTGCGCGCGCGGCTCGACCAACGTCTTGCGAGCAGTTCGCTGGCGCCGGCTGATCGCGCGCTGCGCATCGCCCGGCGAGACGGCCGCCTGCACGTCGTGATCGGTGACCAGCCGGATCGCGCCGGCGCGATTCGGCTCGCGGCCCAACTGCGCGAGGCGTTGCAGCAAGACGTGACGCTGTACGCGTGGTGAACGGCGGCAGCGTCCTGGCAACGTCGCGCGCATTGGCGCTGGCGGTTGCGGCGCTGCTGGTGGTCGGCTGCAGCAGCACGCCCAAGCCGGCGCCGCGCGGCGGCGGTTTCTACCAGGACGATGGCCCACCCGACAAAACCCCCGCCGACCTCGCGCGCACGCCGGATGCGGTGCCGCGCGTCGAACCGTTCCACGCCTACGCCAACCGGCCGTATTCGGCACTCGGCCGCCGCTATACGCCGATCACCGACGACCGGCCGTTTCGCCAACGCGGCTACGCCTCCTGGTACGGCCGCCAGTTCCACGGCAACCGCACCTCCAGCGGCGAGCGCTACGACATGTTCGCGATGACGGCCGCCCATCCCACGCTGCCGCTGCCCAGCTATGTGCGGGTTACGCATCGGAAGAACGGCGCCAGCGTCATCGTGCGCGTCAACGATCGCGGACCCTTCAAGCATGACCGCGTGATCGACCTGTCGTATGCGGCTGCCGTCAAGTTGGGAATCGCGGCCACCGGCACCGGCGAAGTCGATGTGCTGCGCCTCACCCACGCTGACATTCGGGGAGGCCGTCTGGGTCAGCAGGGCACAAGCGATACCGACCTCGCGGCGGACGAGCCGCGCCTGCCCGCCTCGCCGCGTGCGCCATTTTCGCCACCGGCGTCAGCGCTGGCGCCGGTGGCGACGCCGACGGCGGATCTGCCGGCGCCGACTGCCAGTGGCGGCGCTCGCTGGTCGGTGCAACTCGGGGCGTTCGGCGTGGCCGCGAATGCCGAGGCGCTGCGCACGCGCCTGGCGTTGTTGCTGGCGCAGGAAGACAGCAGCTTGGCCACCGAGGCGCCGCTGCGGGTCGAGCGCGACGGCGGCCTGTATCGCGTGCTGGCGGGCGCCTTCGCCGAGCGCGCCGCCGCCGCAGCGCTGGGCCGGCGTTTGGAACGTGCGCTCGACCGCGACACCGCGTTGCTGCAGCGCTGAGCCTGCACCGCGTCCGCCGGGACTATCCTCTCGCCCTCTGTCTGCCACCCGCTGCGCTGCGTGCCGCGCGCGGCATCGATCTGGAGTGCGCCATGAATCTCGCCGACCTCAAGCACCTCACCGACTCCCGCTGGGACAGCGAACTGATCCCGCGCCTGGTCGACTACGTGAAGGTGCCCGCCAAGAGCCCGGGCTTCGACGCCAGCTGGGCGGCGCACGGCTACCTGCAGCAGGTGATCAAGGAGGCGTTTGCCTGGGGACAGGCGCAGCAGATCGCCGGCCTGAAGATCGAGATCGTGGCGCTCGACGGCAAGACGCCCTGCATCTTCTTCGACGTGCCCGCCACCGGCGGCTTCGGCAACGCCAAGACCGTGCTGTTCTACGGCCACCTCGACAAGCAGCCGGAAATGGTGGGCTGGCGCGAGGACCTGGGGCCGTGGAAGCCGGTGATCGAGGGCGGCAAGCTGTATGGCCGCGGCGCCGCCGATGACGGCTATGCGATCTACGCGGCGCTGACGCTGATCGCTGCGCTCGACGCGCAGGGCGCGCCGCGGCCGCGCTGCGTGGGCATCATCGAAAGCTGCGAAGAGTCGGGCTCGCCTGACCTGCCGGCCTATCTCGATCTGCTGGCGCCGCGTTTCGGTGACGTTGGCCTCGTGGCCGGGCTGGATTCCGGCTGCGGCAACTATGAGCAGCTGTGGGTCACGACCTCGCTGCGCGGACTGGTCGGCGGCACGCTCACGGTAGAGGTGCTCAGCGAAGGCGTGCATTCAGGCAAGGCCAGCGGCCTGGTGCCCAGTTCGTTCCGCATCGCCCGCCAGTTGCTCAACCGCATCGATGACCCGGCCACCGGCCGCCTGGTCGATCCGGCGTTCCATGCGGACATTCCGGCCGAGCGCCTGCAGCAGGCGCAGGTGGCCGGCGCGATCCTCGGCGATCAGGTGTGGAAGGAGTTTCCGTGGGTCGGCTGCAACCATGGTCCTGCCTTGGAAAATGAGGGCCACGCGCACGCAATGCCCACCACCACCGATCCGGTCGAGGGCATCCTCGCCCGCACTTGGCGACCGGCGCTGAGCGTGACCGGAGCGGCGGGTTTTCCGAGCGTGGACTCGGCCGGCAATGTGCTGCGTCCGAAGACGACCTTCAAACTGAGCCTGCGCATTCCGCCGACGGTCGATGGCGAGCGTGCCACGCGCCAGTTGAAAAAGCTCCTGACCGAAAACGTGCCGTACAACGCGCGCGTGAGCTTCGATGCCGACTGGGGTGCCACCGGCTGGAACGCGCCGGAGACCGCGCCGTGGCTCAAGCGTGCTGCCGACGAGACCTCGCGCAGCGTGTTCGGTCGGGAAGCCGCGTGGATCGGCGAGGGCGGCACGATCCCGTTCATGAACATGCTGGGCGAGAAGTTCCCGCGCGCCCAGTTTTTGATCACCGGCGTGCTCGGCCCACACTCCAACGCGCATGGGCCGAATGAGTTCCTCCACATCCCGTACGTCAAGCAGCTGACCGCGGCGGTGGCGGGAATCATCACGCAGATGCCTGCGTAAGCCGATCATCACGCCGTTGCCGCGTACGCATCGATGATCGCCGCGGCCGATCCCTCCTGGCTTGACCGGCTCGCCGTGCTGGCGCGGCGCCGACCGATCGAGATCGCCCTGGGCCTGGTGTTGATCGCCGGCGTCACGCTATGGGTGTATGCCGGCGTCAGCAGTGCGCTGGCGCAGCTTGCTGCGCAGAACCTGCGCACCCTGATCACCAGTCAGGTGACGGTGATCGACGCCTGGGTCGGTGAAAAGCGGCTGAACGTACAGCGCTGGGGCGCCGACGAACGCGTGGTCGCGGTCGCAGAGAGACTGCTCGCCGCGGCGGCGCGCGGCGAGGCGGCGCTGCAGGCAGCATGTGCCGGGCCGGTCGGCGCCGAGCTGGTGGCGGCGATCGACCTGCTGCGCCAGCGCGATGCGGCGGCTGTGGTGCACTTGATCGCGCCCGATGGCCGCATCATCGGCGCGCGCAGCGTCGCCAAGTGCGGTTTCCTGCTGACGCCCGAACAGCGCGAGGTGTTCGCGCCGGTGTTCGCCGGTGCCGCGCGATTCACGGCCTCGCTCAGTTCGGTCGACCGGGTGGGTCTGGCCGACGCCGACGGGCGACCCAAGGTGTGGGTTGCCGCCCCGGTGATCAACGCGGCCGGCGAGGCGATCGCCGTGCTCGACATCGGCAAGTCGGCCAGCGAGCGCTTCTCGTCGCTGTTCGAGGCGGCTCGCTTCGGCAACACCGGTGAAGCGTATGCGTTTGATCGTCGCGGACGGCTGCTGACCGAAAGCCGCTTCCAGGACTCGCTGGTCGGCAGCGGTCGCCTCCATCCCGGACAGAGCGCGATCCTGACGCTGCACCTGTCCCAGCCGGACGACGATAGTGGCAATGCGCCGCTGTCGCGCCTGATCAGCACCGCGCTGTCGGCGCGCAACGATGGCACGCTGCGGCAGGGCGAACTGCTCGCGCCTTACGCCAACTATCTGGGCGACCGCGTGGTTGGCGGCTGGCGCTGGCTCGACGACTACGGCTTCGGGGTCGCGGTGGAAGTGTCCGAGAGCGAAGCCTTCGCGCCGCTGGCGCGCCTGAACACGGTGTTTGCCACGCTCGGCTCGATGGTCGGGCTGGCGGTGTTCGGCCTGGTGGTCACGCTGCTGCGCATGCAGCGCATGGCGCGCCAGGTGCAGGCGGCGACCCAGGTCGGCAACTACGAATTGTTCGAGGAGATCGGTCAGGGCGGGGTGGCGCGGGTGTATCGGGCACAGCACCGGCTGCTCAAGCGCCCGACCGCGGTCAAGATCATCCAGCTGCACCAGTCGACCGACGAGCTGATGGCCCGATTCGATCGCGAGGTGCGCCTGTGCAGTCAGCTGATGCATCCGAACACGATCGAGATCTTCGACTATGGGCGCACGCCGGACGGCCTGCCGTTCTACGCGATGGAATTGCTTGACGGCGCCACCGCGCAGCAGCTGGTCGAACGCAGCGGTCCCTTCAGTGCCGCGCGCACCGTGCACCTGCTGCGCGGCATCGCCGGCTCGCTCGCCGAGGCGCACGATCGCGGGCTGGTGCATCGCGACGTCACGCCGGCCAACGTGATGCTGTGTCGCAAGGGCGGCCTGTTCGACGTTCCCAAGCTGCTCGACTTCGGGCTGATCAAGGACACGCGCGGCGAGCACACGCGCGATCTGACGCGCGCGCTGCGCGTGCTGGGCACGCCCGCCTACATGGCGCCCGAGCGCATCGAGCGGCCCGGCAGTGCCGACTTTCGCTCCGATCTGTACGCGCTCGGTGCCGTGGCGTACTTCCTTCTGACCGGCCGCGCACCCAGCGAAGGCAGCACCGATCTGTCGCTCGCCTACCATGTCGTGCATACCGTGCCCACGCCGGTCGAAACGGCTGCCGCGCAGCCGGTGCCGTCCGAGCTGGCGCGCCTGATCACCGATTGCCTGGCCAAGCGGCCCGAGGACCGACCGCAAAGCGCGGCGCTGATGAGCGAGATACTCGACCGCCTGGCGATCGAGCATCCCTGGACCCAGGCGGCTGCACGCAGCTGGTGGGATGTCAATCCGGCCGCGCGCCCGGGGCCGGATGCGCCGCCGGCTTCGGGGTGAGCGGAACCAGCGCCTCGGCAGACACGTACGAAAGCCACGAAGCGCCCGCGCCCGCCTCATCCGTAAGGCGTGCCGGCCGCTGCCGCGATCGCGCACCCGTGCGAACGGGCGCAGCGCATGCCTGCCTAACCTCGTTTCGATCGCATTCGACGAGGACCACCATGCAGTTCAAGACAACCCTGACGATGATCACCGCGGTCGCGATCGGAGCGACCGGCTGCGCGAACATGAGCGAAACGCAGCGCGGCACCGCCACGGGCGCCGGGGCCGGCGCCGCTGTGGGCGCGGTGATCGGGGCGGCCACTGCCGGCGGCAATCGCGGGCGCAGCACCGGTACCGGTGCCGCGGTTGGCGCCGGCATCGGTGCGCTGGGCGGCTACATCTGGAGCAAGCGCATGGAGCAGCAGCGTCAAAAGATGGAGCAGGCCTCCGCCGGCACCGGCATCGGCGTCTCGCAGACTGCCGATAACCGGCTGCGCGCGAACATCCCGGCCGATGCCGGCTTCGACGTCAATCGCAGCGACATCACGCCGACCTTGCGCGGCGTGCTCGACCGCTTTGCCGGCACGATGAACGAGCACAGCGTCACCACGATCGAAATCGTCGGCCACACCGACAACACCGGTTCCGACGCGATCAATGAGCCGCTATCCGTGGCGCGTGCCCATGCCACCCGCGACTACCTGGTCAGCCGTGGCGTGGCGCCGCAGCGCATCGCCACCGCCGGCCGTGGCGAACGGCAGCCGATCGCCAGCAACGACACCGAGGCCGGCCGCGCGCAGAACCGCCGTGTCGAGATCTTCATCGCCGAGGCGGCGCCGCAGTAGGGCGCGGATCAGAAGACGAACGGCACGAAGCGTTTGCTGGTCTTCATGTAGGCGGCATAGTCGCCACCGAAGTACTCAAGGCACTCGGCTTCGTCGCGCAGTGCGGTCATCAGCAGCGCCGCACTGGCGCCCGTCACCAGCGCCACGCTCGCCGCCGACACATCCTTCAGGAACGCGCCCCAGGCAAGGTACAGCAGCGCCGCGTACATCGGATGGCGGATGTAGCGAAACACGCCACTCGTCACCAGGGTGGAGGTGCGCTCGAATGCGTACAGCTCGGCATCCTGGCGTCGCCTGTCATCCGGGCGACCGACCTGCCGCAGCAGTCGCACCGCGTGCAATGCGAGCGCGAACGACAGCGCCAGCAGCGTCCATGACACGAGCTGGCGCGGCGCCAGCGGATCTCGCTCCCACATCGGAAAATTGACAAACACCAGGGCGAGGATGCACACCCAGGCGAAGAACCGATAAAACCCGTGGGATAGAGGCTTGCGCAGCGCGTGACGCGAGAGCCAGGCGAGCACGGCCGTGCCGAGCGTGAAGAGCAGAAGTTCTGTCATGACCAAATGCAGGAGCGGGCGAAGCCGCGCAGTCCAGCGACGATACCTGCACCGATGCGAGTGACCTTGGGCACCTTGCCGACCCGCTTGCCACGCCTATTGGGCCGGGAACTGCGCCCACAGCAGCGCCTGCAGCGTGATGCACTGCTGCAAGCGTGCCGGCGCGCCACGCGCGTCGCCTTGGGTTGTCGCAGGTCAGTGTGTCGTCAGCCCGCTTTTCAAGCACGGGCTTCGACCGCCGATACCATTCCTGGGAAGGACCGTTGCGCGCGTCCGCAGCACGGGTCGTGCGCCAAAGAGCATGGGCGCCGCAGCTGTGATGACGGTCCAGCGCCGACCTGCAGGGGCGTGTCCGCGCCTCGCAATGCTTTTTTCCGCGAGCATCGGCGATGAAGATCTCCACCAAGGCCGCACTCATCTTCCTGGCAGCGGGCCTGCTGCCGCTGGCGGGCATCTCGGTGCTCGGCTTCGATCGACTGCGTGCGCTGGCCATCGACAAGGCCCACACCGAGATCCGGCAGGAGTCGCTGCGCATGGCCGAGGCGGTCGACAACTGGATGAACGACAACCGCCGCATGATGATGGTGCTGGCGAAGAACCCGCAGGTCATCAATGCCGCGCGTACCAAGACACCGGCCGATGTCGTGGGCACGCTGACCGACTTTAATGCCGAGTACAAGTGGCACACGGTGGTGTTCGTGTCCGACCCGACCGGCCAGCAGATCGCGCGCAGCGATCAGGTCGGCCTGGTGAAGATGGGTCATCAGCCGGCCGCGCAGCGCGTCCTGCGCGATCGCGAGCCCTACGCGGACTCGGCGGTGATCGGCACTGCCGACGGCGTGCCGTCGATTCTGTTCGTGTCGGCGATCATGGCGCCGGGCAGTCCCAGTCCCGAATTGCTCGGCATCGCCGGCGCCCGCGCCACCGTGGGCGACATCACGCGCATCGTGACGCCGCGCCGCAGCGAGCAGGACGCCACCGGCATCCTCGCGATGCTGGCCACGCCCAAGGGCGAAGTGCTGGTGCACTCCGGCTTCGTGGCTGACAAGAAGCAGAGCAATCTGATCAAGGACGCCCCGGAGTTCGTCGCGGCCGGCGCGGCCGCCGGGCTGGTGACGTTCGAGGGTCCGGCCGGGCCGATGCTCGGTTACTCGGCGCGCACCGAGCGCGGCTGGATCCTGCTCTATGCGCTGCCGGAGGCGCAGGTGCTGGCACCCGCGCTGCGCGTGGCGCAGATCTTCGCGCTGATCAGCGTGGCGGCGCTGGCGCTGTTCGCGCTCATCGCCTGGTCGGCCAGTCAGGCGATCTCCCGGCCGATCACGCAACTGGCGCGGGTGGCCGACCGCGTGAGCAAGGGCGATCTCGATGACGTCGCACTGACGGACCTGGAGCGCCGGCGCGATGAGATCGGCGAACTGGCGCACGCCGTGTCGCGGCTGGTGATCTCGTTCAAGGCGGCAATGACGATGCTCAAGAAGCGACAGGCCGCCTGAGCAGGCGGAACGCCCGGTGTTCAGCAACCAGAAGCTGTTCCTCGTCAACCACTTCGCGCTGGCAGCGAAGCGGGCCGGCATCGCGCTGCCGGAGCTGGCCGTGATGTTCGAGGACGAGGCACTGCTGAAGTCGCATATCGACCAGGCGCTGAGGTCAGCACACGCGCCCGTGGTCGAGGCGGCACGGGCGGTGGCGACCGCCTTCAACTGGCGCGGTGCGCCGCCCACCCTGTCAGCGACCGCGGCAACGCGTTCGGCCTCATCGCGCGCTGCCACCGAGCCGCCGATGACGGCCGCCGAGCGCAGCCTGGCTCAGGCCGAACTGCTCAAGGTCGTGGGGCCGATCGCCGACTTCATCGTCGAGCAGATCGGCGACAGCGAGCGCATGAGCCTGCGCAAGTTCCTCGCGCAGGCGGCCGACCTGGCCGAGCTGTCGGCCGACAAGCGCCGGGAACTGTTCGCCGCCTGCAATCTCGACGCGTGACTCAGCGCCAGCCGCGCAGCCACATGCGCGCGTCGAACTCGGCGTGGGTCAAGGTCAGTCCGTAGGTCACCGGTGCGAAGTAGACAAAGCCCGCCGCGGCCAGCGCGATGAGTGCAGGCGCCAGCCAGCGCGCATCGCGTCCGCTGCGGTCGATCAGGTGGCCGAGGCCGAGCAGCGCAATGCACAGCGCCGGCAGGTAGTGATAGACGAACATCACGCGCGAGATCAGCACGAACGGCAGCATGTTTGCCAGCCAGGCGATGACGATCATCGTTTCAGTCGGCTGCAGAAGCGCGCCCGGTCGGCGCATCGCCCAGTTGAATAGCCGCGGCGGAAAGTTCACCAGCAGCAGCAGGATCGCATAGCCGCTCGCCCACCAGACCGCAGGATTGCCGAGCAGGTGGATCGAAGCCAGCGTGCCGTCCTGGCCCTGGGTCCACATCGCGATCCCGCGCATCATGAACGGCCAGTCGTACCAGCGGCTGCCGTAGGGATGCGGACCGGCGCTCTGGTGGCCGCCGAACATCTTGCGGTGCAGTTCGACCAGGCGTGCGCCGAAGCTCGCCCGCGGCTGCGCCGGATCGGCCGCCGCCGCCGTACCCGCCAGGTTGGCCTGATACGCGGCGCTCATGTGGGCCGCATCTGGCCCGCCGCGCGTGAGCAGCGCGTAGTGCACGGCGAAGCTCGCCACATAGACCGTGGCGCTGAGCGCGATCATCAGCGCGATGCGGCCGATGCCGGCCACGCTGCGCGCACGCAGCCAGTGCAGTCCAGCGCCCAGCAGCACCAGACCCAGGAACGCCAGCCCCGACCACTTGACTGCGAGTGCGGCCCCCGCCAGCAGACCCGCGGCGGCGGTCCAACCCCAGCCCCGCGTGCGGCTGCGCAGCCAGCACCACAGTGCGCCGAATCCGGCCAGCAGCAGGAACGGATCCACGAGTGCGATGCGCGAGTTCGACAGCAGGCCGTTGTCGAGCACAGCGAGGGCACCGACGGTGAACGCCGCCAGGCGCGACAGCCCCAGCTCGAACGCAATGCCTACCAGCACCAGCGGCAACAGCGTGCCGGCCATGCGCGGTGGAACGCGCAGCGCGACGTAGCTCGCATCCGGAAACGGCTGATGGATGCTGGCGAACGCAAAGCCAGGATCGAGTCCAGCCAGCCAGCCGGTGGCCGCGAAAATCAATTTGCCCAGCGGCGGGTGCAGATCGAAGAAGTACTCGCCCTTCAGGTAGGCCAGGCCGAAGCGCGGGAAGTAGACCTCGTCGAACACCACCGAGGCCGGATGCGCGTACCACGCGAAGTGCAGGGCAGCGGACAACGCGAGCAGCAGCACGAACGGCAGCGTGCGCACGAGCGCAGAGCGCAGCGGTTGGACGGCAGGCATCGGTCAGCGGCTCCCGGCGACGCGCAAGTGCATGCGGCGGTGATCCGGAGTCCATCGAGCAGCAGCGGTCGGACAGCGGGGGTTGGCGCGCATGGTGGGCTTGGGCGTGTTGGGTGCTCTGCGCGCACCGCGCGCGGCCAACCGCGAACGGCGCGGCGCCGGTGCGATCTGCGGCCGGTCAGTCATCGGCACGCTCGCTGCGCAGCGCAGTCAGCTCACGATACAACGCCGCGCGCGGCAGGCCGGTCGCCTTGGCCGCAACGGCGGCGGCGCGGGCCGCCGGCAACTCGGTTGCCAGCGCGGTGAGCCAGCGGCGGGTCGCGGCGTCGAGTTCGACGTCCGCCGCGGCTGCGGTGGCGCCGGCGTCGATCACCAGAACGTACTCGCCCCGCTGCGCCTGACCGGCGATGAACGCGGGCAGATCTGCCGCCGGCAACAGGTCGATCGACTCGAACTTCTTGGTCAGTTCGCGTCCGACGGCGACCCGACGGTCGGGCGGCAGCGCATCGGCCAGCGCCTGCGCGGTCGCGCCGATCCGATGGGGCGCTTCGAACAGGACGGTCGCCTGGTCCCGTCCCGCGGCAGCGCGCAGCACGCGTTCGCGCTCGCGCGCGCCCGTGGGCAGGAAGCCGATGAAGGCGAAGCCCGCTTCGCCCAGGCCGCTGGCAGCCAGCGCCGCCAGCACGCTGCTGGCGCCCGGCAGCGGCACCACGCGCTGGCCGGCGCTGCGCACCGCCTGCACGATGCGCGCGCCCGGGTCGCTCACCGCCGGCGTGCCGGCGTCCGTCACCAAGGCAACCCGCTCGCCGACGGCCACGCGGGCGACGATGGCCTGGGCGGCGGCCTGTTCGTTGTGGGCATGGGCCGCCAGCAGCGCCGCCGGACGGACGCCGTAACGATCGAGCAGGCTGCGCGTGACGCGCGTGTCTTCCGCAAATACGGCATCAGCCGAAGAGAGCAGCCATAACGCGCGCAGCGTGATGTCGGCAGCGTTCCCGATCGGCAGGGCCACTACATACAATGCGCCGGGCCAGTCCTGCGCCGCCGCGCCGCTGGCGTCGAGCCAGCGCGCACCTACCTCACCCTTGTCCATGCTGCTGCGATCCGTTCACGCGTTGGTTTGTCCGCTCGCCGCCGCGGCAGCGCTGCTGTGGCCATTGTGGGTGAGCGCGCAGGCCACCGCAAACCCGCCAACGCCGTTGATTGCACCGGCTGCCGCTGCGCCGGGAGTGCCCGCCGAGCCGCCGCTGCCACCGGCTGCGCCGTCTGCCGAGCCGGCACCACCTCCGCGGCCGGTGACGGTGGCGTTGGTGCTGCCGGGTGCCGCCACGCCGTTCGCGCGCGCGGCCGACATCGTGCGCCAGGGCTTCTTCGCCGCGCACGCAGCGACCCATCCCGAGGTGGTGGTCCAGGTCATCGAGATCGATGACGAGCGTCCGGCGCAGGTCCAGCGTGCGCTGCAGGCGGCGCGCGAGCGCGGTGCGCAGGTGGTGGTGGGCCCGCTCACGCGCGCGCAGGTGAACATCGCGCTACAGGCCGAGGTCGGGCTGCCGCTGATCACGCTGAGCCTGCCCGACAGCGACGCGCTGGCGGCGCCGACCTTGCTGGCGTTCGGTCTGAGCGTCGAGCAGGAAGCGCGCATGGTGGTGCAGTCGGCGCTGACGATGCTGGCACCGCCGCCTGGGGCGCCGACGCGCCTGACGCCGCGGTTCGTGCTGCTGGCCGGAGACGGATCGCTGGCGCGCCGCGCCTCGGCGGCGTTCCAGGCGGCGTTGCACGAAGCCGGCGAACGCGTCACCGTGATCGATACCGTGCATCGCTACGACGCGCTGCTGGCGCTGGGCGATCGCGTGTTCCGCCTCGAACCCGAGGCGGTGTTCCTGGCACTGGATGCGCGCGAGGCGGCGATGGTGCGCCCGCGCCTGATCCAGGAGGTGCCGCTGTTCGCCACCTCGCTCGTCAACCTGGGCGGTGCCGAAGGGGCACTGCTGGCACCGGAGCTCGATGGCGTGCGTTTCGTCGACTCGCCCTGGCTGCTCGAGCCCGATCATCCGGCGGTGATGGTGTTCGCGCGGCCCGAGAAGGCGCTGTCGGCCGAACTGCAGCGGCTGTACGCGCTGGGCATTGATGCGTTCCGGCTGGCCATGCTGTGGGCCGCCGGGCGCACCGAGTTCGCCCTCGACGGCGTAACAGGTGAACTGGCCGTCAACCGCGGCCTGAGCGCGCGCGTCGATCGCCGGCCGAGCTTCGCGGTGTTCCGCCAAGGCGCCGTGCAGCGGATCGATTTGCGCACCGATCCACTGAGGCCGGGGACAGTGCGATGACGCTGCGGCGCCGTGCTGCCGCCGGTCCACGCACGCCGCGCCAGCGCGCCGGCGATGCCGCCGAGGAGGCAGCCTGTACCCATCTGCGCGCGCAGGGCTGCACGATTGTCGCCCGCAACGCCCGTTACCCGGAGGGTGAGCTGGACATCGTCGCCCAGCAGTCGGGCATGCTGCTGTTCGTCGAGGTGAGGCTGCGCAGCAGCGCGCGGTTCGGTGGCGCCGGCGCCAGCGTCGATCATTTCAAGCGTCGGCGCCTGGTGCGCGCTGCGCAGCACTGGCTGCTGCAGACCTATGGCGGGCAGGCGCGCGCCGGCCGCGCAGCCGGCTGGCCGCCGTGCCGCTTCGACGTGATCACGGTTGATGGCAGCGGCACCGTCGAGTGGATTCGCGATGCCTTCAGTGCCGACGAGTGAACTTGTCGGTGCCGGCACCGCTCTGACAGAGGCTGCCGCGCGCCGCGCGCGGTGAGGTAACCGGCATGATCCGAGAAAGAGGGAGCAGCATGAACAAGGCAATGCGAGCGTTGGCACTGGTCGGCGTGATGGCCACAGCAGCCGGTTGTGCGCCGCTGCTGGTGGGCGGCGCGGTGGTCGGCGGCTTCGTGGCGACCGATCGCCGGTCGGTCGGTATCCAGCTGGAGGACGAGACGATCGAACGGCGTGTTGATCGCGCGCTCGCCAAGCGCTTCAGCGATGACACCGCGAGCAACGTCTTCGTCAAGAGCTACAACCGCCGCGTGCTGTTGACGGGCGAGGTGGCGAGCGAGGCCGACAAGGCCGAGGCCGAGCGCATCGCCGTCGCGCAGGAAAACGTGCGCGTGGTGGCCAACGAGCTGTATGTCGGCATGGTGGCGACCACCGCCAACCGCAACCACGACACGGCGACGTCCGCCAAGGTGCGCACCGCGCTGCTGCGCGAGGAAAACGTCCCAACCAGCGCGCTCAGCGTCACCGTCCGCCGCAGCGTGGTCTACCTGATGGGTCGGGTGAGCGAGCCCGAGGGCGAGCTGGCCGCACGCACCGCCAGCCGCACCGACGGCGTACGGCAGGTGGTCAAGCTGTTCGACTACCTCACCACCGAGGAGTGGGAGGCGATCAAGAGCCAGTCTGCTTCGCAGCCCGCCTCGCAACGCAAGTGAGCTTGCGCGCAGCAAGCGCCGCCGGATGACGGGCAGGCCCGCCGCGCGCAGACGGGACGCGTCAGCGCGCCGGCAGGCGGCGTAACCGGATCGGCCCGCGCAGGCGCTGCTCATCGATCTGGTCGGCGCTCACCTCGCGCTCGCCCTGAGTGATCCGCAGGCGACCCTGACGCGCCAGCGTCGCGGCGACGCGACGGATCGCCGGCATCAGCGGGCGCCATTTATCCGCCCGCAGGGACCGCGCAGCATCCGACGGACAGATCGATGCGCCGACTGCGCGTGCGCTCAGCAGAGCCTCGATCGCCTGCGCGATTGCCGCGTCGGTGGGCTGGTCGCTGCCTGGATCGTCCAAAGAAACTCCTTGCGTGTGCTGCGCATTTTCTTATAGTGCGCCGCTCGATCGACCCCGGCGTCGATCGAGCGTCATCGCCGACATCCGCGGCGGCGCGTCTTGTCCGGTGTGTCTGGGTGAGAGGACATCGTCATGGGCTGGCTGATCTTTCTCGGCTTGATCGCGGTGGTCGTGTTCTGG
>LNFM01006213.1_pt1 | contig 20345 bp, 18 predicted proteins | sample 596031 | NCBI WGS metagenome assembly LNFM01 (sample SAMN04254537, study PRJNA301005) | activated carbon metagenome | isolation source: dual media filters at the Ann Arbor, Michigan drinking water treatment plant | place: USA: Ann Arbor | reverse complement strand
TTGGAACTTCTGGCGATGAGATCCTTCGCTGCGCTCAGGATGACAGGAGAGGGACGACAGAATTCAATAAAGTCACATCCTCTGAGGAGCGGCCCGAAGGGCCGCGTCTCGAAGGGTTGGCAACGGAGCATCTGTGGCGACACCGATTTTCCAACGATTTCGTTGGGACCCATTCTTCGAGACGGCCGCTGCGCGGCCTCCTCAGGATGAGGACGTTGTTGGTCCAGCGCATGAGCGGGCCAGGTGCGGTTTGCCGCGCCTTTGACGCTCGCGGTCGGGAGGAAGCATGAGGATGGGACGCCGCATCGCGGCGACCTTCAAGCGGACGGCGATCCATGCCGCGCCCACCGTCCTCGGAATCATCATCCTCGACTTCCTGTTGCTGCAGCTCATGCCGGGCGATGCCGCCGACGTGATCGCCGCGGAGTCGGGCACCGCAACCGCCGAGACCATGGCGGCGCTGCGCGAACGGTTCGGGCTCGACAAGTCGGTATTCACCCAGCTCGTCTTCGATCTGGGCTTCTCGCCGCGCTACAACATGCCGGTCCTCGACATGATCATGACGCGCCTGCCCAGCACCCTGTTGCTCATGGTGACGGCGCTGTCGCTCGCCCTGCTGCTCGGAATCGTCCTCGGCTCGATCATGGCGGCGTGGGCGGGACGCTGGCCCGACCGCGTGCTCTCGGTCGTGGTCCTGCTGTTCTACTCGATGCCGGGCTTCTGGGTTGGCCTGATGGCAGTGGTGCTGTTCTCGGTCAAGCTGGGCTGGCTGCCGAGCGACAGCAACATGACGATCGGCGCCAACTACACCGGCTGGGCGATGATCGCCGACCGTGCGGCCCATCTCGTGCTGCCGGCACTGGCGCTCGCCTCGTTCTTCGTCGCCGTCTACGCCCGCCTCACCCGCGCCTCGATGCTCGAGGTGCAGCGCCAGGATTTCATGCGGACGGCAGAAGCCAAGGGTCTGCACCCGTTCTTCATCCAGCTGCGCCATGCCCTGCGCAATGCCCTGATCCCGGTGACCACGGTAGCCGGCATGCATCTCGGCAACCTGCTGGGCGGCGCCGTCGTGATCGAGACTCTGTTCGGCTGGCCCGGCATGGGCCGGCTGGCGCTCGAGGCGGTGCTGGCGCGCGACTTTTCCGTGCTGCTGGGCGTGCTGCTGCTGTCCTCCTTCCTGGTGATCCTGGCCAACATGGTAATCGACCTGCTGCATGCCTGGCTCGACCCGCGCATCGGGACGACCTGACGTGAGCACCCCCGATCTCACCACGCCGCTGCCGGTCACCGACCTCGGCAATCGTGCAGCACCGCGCAAGGGCCGGCGGCTGCGCGCCTTCGCGCGCAACCCGACCTTCGTCGCAGGCGTGGCCATCCTGGGTATCGTCGTGTTGCTCGCCCTGTTCGCCGGCTGGCTGTTTCCCACCGATCCGCAGGACATGGTGGGACCGCCTCTCCTGTGGCCCGGCGACGATGCAGAGTTTCCGCTCGGCACCGATTCGCTCGGCCGCAACGTGCTCGCCCTGCTGGTCCACGGTGCCCGCGCCTCGCTGCTGGTCGGCATCTCGGCGGCTGCGATCGGGCTCGCCATCGGCATGGTCGTGGGCTCGGTCGCCGGCTTCTTCGGCGGCTGGGTCGACATCCTGCTGACCCGCCTGATCGAGCTGTTCCAGACCACGCCCACCTTCCTGCTGGTGGTCGTGATCGTGGCGATCCGCGAGCCGTCGCTGCAGACCATTGCGCTCGCCATCGGGCTCGCCTCGTGGCCCACCGTGGCACGACTGGTGCGCGCCCAGTTCCGGTCCCTGCGCGAATCGGATTTCGTCGTCGCCGCGCGCAGCCTCGGTTATTCGCGCACCCGCATCATCGTGCAGGAAATCCTGCCCAATGCCCTGCCGCCGGTGATCGTCGCCGCTTCCGTCATGATCGCCAACGCCATCCTGACCGAAGCCGGCCTCTCCTTCCTCAACATGCGCGATCCCAACGTGGTGAGCTGGGGCGGCATGATCGGCGACAGCCGCGACCAGCTGCGCAACGCTTGGTTCCTGACCGCTCTGCCCGGCGCCGCGATCGCCGCCACGGTGCTCTCCCTCAACCTTGTGGGCGACGGGTTGAACGAGATCCTGAACCCGCGGTCCGACCCGTGAACCCGATCCCGGTGCCTCTCCTCGAGGTCGACAGGCTCACGGTTGCCTTCCCGGGCCACGTGGCGGTGCGCGAGGCGAGCTTCGCCATCGCACCGGCCGAGACCCTAGCCCTGGTCGGCGAATCGGGCTGCGGCAAGTCGGTCACAGCCTTCTCGGTGATGCGCCTGCTGCCGCCCAACGCGCGTGTCGCGTCGGGCCGCATCCTGTTCGACGGAAACGACCTGATGACCGCCTCGCGCCCCGAGATGCGCCGGCTGCGCGGCCGGCACATCTCGCTGATCCAGCAGGAGCCGATGACGTCGCTCAATCCGGTGCTGTCGATCGGCGTGCAGATCGGCGAGGTGCTGCGCCGGCATGAGCGCCTGTCGCGCCGCGCCACCCGCGCCCGGGTCGTCGAGCTCCTCGACCTGGTGAAGATTCCCGATGCCCACCGCCGGATCGACGACTATCCGCACAATCTGAGCGGCGGCATGCGCCAGCGCGTGATGATCGCCATGGCGGTCGCCTGCCATCCCAAGCTGCTGATCGCCGACGAGCCGACCACGGCGCTCGACGTGACGACGCAGGCCCAGGTGCTCGACCTCCTGGGCGACCTGCGGCGCGAGCTCGCGATGGCCGTGCTGCTGATCACCCACGACCTCGGCGTGGTGGCGCAGTGGGCCGACCGCATCGCCGTCATGTATGCCGGCCGCATCGTCGAGCGTGCCTCGATCGTGCCGTTCTTCGCCAGGCCGATGCATCCCTACTCGCACGGCCTGCTCGGCGCGCGCGTCGACGTCGATGCCGAGGAGCACTACCTCACCGACCGGCTGACCGAGATCCCGGGAAGCGTCGGCTCGGCGGCCGGCGAGACGGGCTGCTCGTTCGCGCCGCGCTGCCCGATGGTTCAACCGTCGTGCCGCCTCGCGCCGCCGCCCCTGCTCGAGCTCGCTGACGGGCGCGCCGTCGCCTGCCCGATCACTGCAGCCCAGACCGGAGCCCCGCATGGCGCTGCTGTCGGTTAAGGATCTGCACACGCGCTACGGCACGGGCCGCCAGGTGCTGCGCGCGGTCGACGGCGTGTCGTTCGACATCGAGCGCGGCGAGACGGTCGGGCTGGTGGGCGAATCGGGCTGCGGCAAGAGCACCCTCGGCAAGACCGTGCTGCGGCTGGTGCCGCCGGCCGAGGGCGAGATCCGGCTCGACGGCGTCGACATAACCCGGCTGGGCGATCGTGCCATGGCGCCGCATCGCCGGCGCATGCAGATGATCTTCCAGGATCCGTTCGGGTCGCTCAACCCACGCCAGACCATCCGCACGGTTCTCGACACGGCGCTGAAGGTCCACCAGCAGGGCGATGCCGGCGAGCGCCGCAGCCGCCTGCAGGAGATCATCGCTCGCGTCGGCCTGCCGGCCGATTCGCCCGACCGCTATCCGCACGAGTTCTCCGGCGGCCAGCGCCAGCGGATCGGCATCGCCCGGGCGCTGGTGCTGCAGCCGGCACTGATCGTGTGCGACGAGCCGGTGTCGGCGCTCGACGTGTCGATCCAGGCGCAGATCCTGAACCTGCTGGTCGATCTCAAGCGCGACCTCGGCCTCTCCTATCTCTTCATCTCGCACGACCTTTCCGTCGTTCGCTACTTCGCCGATCGCGTGCTGGTGATGTATCTCGGCCGCATCGTCGAGAGCGCCTCGCACGCCACCCTGTGGCGCGATCCGCGGCATCCCTACACCAAGGCGCTGTTCGCCGCCGTGCCGTCGACCGACCCGACGCACAAGCGCACCGCGCCATCGATCAAGGGCGAGCTCACCACCACCATCGCGTCGGGTTGCCGATTTGCGTCACGCTGCCCGGCTGCGACCGACCGCTGCCGGGCCGAGGAGCCGCAGCTGCGGTCCGTAGGAGAAGGACATCATGCCGCCTGTCATTACGCCTGAGTCGGGCGTCTCGCCCGACGCGATCCGTCTGGCGGTCGACATCGGCGGCACCTTCACCGACGTCGTGCTGGAGACGCCGGGCGGCAGCTGGTCGGCGAAAGTGCTGACCACGAAGGCGGCACCCGAGGACGGCGTGCTCGACGGCATGCGGCGCGCCCTTGCCCTGGCCGGCCTCGTGCCCGCCGACGTCGGCCTGATCGTCCACGGCACGACGCTCGCTACCAACGCCATCATCGAGCGCAAGGGCGCGCTGACCGCCTTGGTCACCACCAAGGGCTTCCGCGACTCGATCGAGATGGCGCAGGAGAACCGCTTCGAGCAGTACGACATCTTCATCGAGAAGCCCGAGCCGCTGGTGCCGCGCCCCTTGCGCTTCACGGTGCCGGAGCGGGTCGACGCCAGAGGCGGCGTGCGCCTTCCCTTGGACGAGAAGGCCGTCGAGGGACTCGCCGAAACGCTGGCCGCCAGAGGCGTCGAGAGCATTGCCATCGGTTTCCTGCACAGCTACGCCAACCCGGCGCACGAACGGCGCGCCGGGGAGATCCTCGCGAACAGGTTGCCCGGCGTACGCCTCTCGCTGTCGTGCGACGTCTGCCCGGAGGTGCGCGAGTACGAGCGCTTCTCGACGACCTGCGCCAATGCCTACGTCCAGCCGCTCATGGGCCGCTATCTCGAGAATCTGCGCCAGCGCATCGGGCAGGCGGGCTTCGCATGCCCGATCCTGCTGATGACGTCGGGCGGTGGCCTCACGACGCTCGAGACGGCGGTGCGCTTCCCGATCCGCCTGGTCGAATCCGGTCCGGCCGGCGGCGTGATCCTGTCGACCTGGATCGCCGAGCGCTTCGGCATCGATCGCATCCTGAGCTTCGACATGGGCGGCACCACCGCCAAGATCTGCATCATCGACGACGGCAAGCCGATGGCCTCGCGCAGCTTCGAGGTCGACCGCCGCTACCGCTTCATGAAGGGCAGCGGCCTGCCCGTGCGCATCCCCGTGATCGAGATGGTCGAGATCGGCGCCGGCGGCGGCTCGCTGGCGAGCGTCGACGCCATGAAGCGCATCACCGTGGGCCCGGAGAGCGCCGGCTCCGATCCCGGCCCGGCCTGCTACCGGCTGGGTGGCACGAAGCCGGCCGTGACCGATGCCAACGTCGTGCTGGGCCGCATCGATCCCGACAGGTTCGCCGGCGGCACGATCACGCTCGACGCCGCGCTGAGTCGCGCCGCCATCGAGGGCCATGTCGGCATACCGCTCGATCTCGACGTCACCCTGTCGGCCTTCGGCATCTCCGAGGTCGTCGAGGAGAACATGGCCAATGCCGCGCGCGTCCACGCCGTCGAGCGCGGCGCCGAGCTGGAGGGCCGCACCCTGATCGCCTTCGGCGGCGGCGCGCCCTTGCATGCCGCGCGCTTGGCGGAAAAGCTCGGCATCGCGGACGTTCTGATCCCGGCGAGTGCCGGCGTCGGCTCGGCGGTCGGCTTCCTGCGCGCGCCGATCGCCTTCGAGGTCGTGCGCAGCCGCTTCGTCCGGCTGGGCAACTTCGATGCCGGCTCGATCAACGCCATGTTCGCCGAGATGGCGAAGGACGCGGTCGACGTGGTGAAGCTCGGCGCGCCCAGTGCCCCGATCACGATCGGCCGCAGCGCCGACATGCGCTATGCCGGCCAGGGCCACGAGATCCTGGTGCAGCTGCCCGACGGGCCGTTCACCGCGGCCTCGGTCGCCGAGCTGCGCAAGCGCTTCGAGGCCGGATACCGCACCCTGTTCAATCGCGTGGTGCCGGGTGTCGATGTCGAGGTGACGGGGTGGATCCTGCGCGCCGAGGCGCCGGCGCCCGGCCGAGCGATCGACCGCGGCCCCGCCGACACGCGGGCCGAGGCGCCACGCTCCTTGTCCGTGGGCAGCCGGACCCTGTTCAACCCGGCACAGCGCGATTTCCAGGACGTGCCGGTGTACCAGCGCACCGAGCTCGCGACCGGCAGCGCCGTGCAGGGCCCCGCCATCATCGCCGAGGACGAGACCACAACCGTCGTCACCGCCGGATTCACCGCCCGCATCGAGCCGTCGGGCGCCATTCGACTCACCGCCAAAGCTGCCGCGCTCCAGGAGGCCGCCCAATGAGAGCCAATCATCCGCTGAACCGCATCGAATACCAGGTGATGTGGAACCGCCTGATCTCGGTCGTCGAGGAGCAGGCGCAGACCCTGGTGCGCACCGCCTTCGGCACGGCGACGCGCGAGGCGGGCGACCTGTCGGCCGGCGTCTACGACACGACGGGCCGCATGCTGGCCCAGGCCGTCACCGGCACGCCGGGCCACGTCAACTCGATGGCGATGAGCGTCGGTCACGTGCTCGACAAGGTGCCGCTCGCCAGGATGAACGACGGCGACGCCTACATCGTCAACGACCCCTGGCAAGGCACCGGCCATCTGAACGACATCGTGATCGTGACGCCGACTTTCAGGCGCGGGACCGCGGTGGGGCTGTTCGCCTGCACCCTGCATGTGGTCGATATCGGCGGACGCGGCATCATGGGTGCCGCCCAGCAGGTTTACGAAGAAGGCCTCTACCTCCCGATCACCAAGATCGTCGACAGGGGCGAGATCAACCAGTGGCTGGTCGACATCATCGCCGCGAACGTGCGCGAGCCGGTGCAGGTGATCGGCGACATCTACTCGGAGATCTCCAGCAACGAGGTCGGCGGTCGCCGTCTGGTCGCCATGATGGACGAGTTCGGGCTGGAGCATCTCGACGACCTCGCCCGCCATATCCTCGACCATTCGCGCGAGGCGAGCCTGGAGGCGATCCGCAAGCTGCCGTTCGGCACCTACCACAACTCGATGACCGTCGACGGGATGAACGGCAAGTCGATGGAGCTCAAGGCCGCGTTGACGATCGGACCAGAGGGCATCGATGTCGACTTTGCCGGCTCGGCCGGCGTCGTGCAGAACGGCATCAACGTGCCGCTCTGCTACACCGAGGCCTACACGAGCTTCGGCGTGAAATGCATCGTGGCGCCGCACGTCCCAAACAACGCGGCCTCGCTCGCCACCATCCGGGTCACCGCGCCGGACGGCTGCATCCTCAACGCCAAGCATCCCGCACCGGTGGCGGCGCGCAGCATCATCGGCCAGATGCTGCCCGACGTGGTATTCGGTTGCCTGCAGCAGGCCCTGCCGCAGGGCGTGCCGGCGGAGGGCACGTCGTGCCTGTGGAACGTGCGCCTGATGGGCGGCATGGGTCGGGTCGACGGCGATCCGGCCGTGCTCGCCAAGGCGACGCCGTTCAACGTCACCTCGTTCCATTCCGGCGGCACCGGCGCACGCCCCAAGCTCGACGGGCTGTCGGCGACGGCGTTCCCGAGTGGCGTGCGCAACGTGCCGGTCGAGATCACCGAGACGATCGCGCCCGTGCTGGTCTGGAGCAAGGAGTACCGCACCGACTCCGGCGGCGCCGGCGAGTACCGCGGCGGGCTCGGCCAGATCATGGAGATCGAGAGCGCCGAGGATATGCCGTTCGGCATCTCGACCTCGTTCGATCGCGTCGTCTATCCGCCGCGCGGCCGCGCCGGCGGCAAGGCCGGCATGACCGGCAAGGTGGAGATCGTCTCGGGCAAGTCCCTGCCGCCCAAGGCCCATTCGAGCATCCCTGCCGGCGAGCGCCTGCGCGTCAGCATGCCGGGCGGCGGCGGCTACGGCGATCCCCGCCGGCGCGACCCCGCCAAGGTCGCGCGCGACGTGGCGAGCGGCCTGGTCTCGGAAGAGGTGGCGCGCAACGTCTACGGCGTCGTGCTGACCGCAGACTTTGCCGTCGACGAAGCCGCGACGACAAAGGCGAGGATGGTGGCAGCAGCGGAGTAGCTCATCGCTGGCAGCGGGCCACTTCCGAGGCGCTCCTTCTTCTTCCTCCCCAAGCGACGCTTGGGGAGGTGTCACCGTCTGGTACGGGGTCATGAGTCACGGGAGAGGGCTGAGCCTGGGGCTCATGACCCCTCCTTCGGCGCAAGACGCCGACACCTCCCCAGCGAAGCTGGGGAGGAAAGATGAGCGCCACGTCGGCAGAGATCACTCCGCCTTAAGTGGCGCGCTCCCGGCGACGCCGCCGCCTCACCAACCGAGAGCGCGGCGGATCCTGGCGGCGGCGTCGAGATGGCGTTCTTGATCGCCGACAGCGCGCCACTCCGTGGCGCTCTTTCTTCTTCCTCCCCGAGCGAAGCTTGGGGAGGTGTCACCGTCTTACGGTGACGGAGGGGTCATGAGTCACGGGCAAGGGCTGAGCCTGAGGCTCATGACCCCTCCGTCGGCGCAAGACGCCGACACCTCCCCAGCGAGGCTGGGGAGGAATGATGACCGCCCCGGAGTGGCGCGCTCCTTCTTTTTCCTCCCGAGCGAAGCTTGGAGAGGAAAGTTGAGCGTCACGTCGGCAGAGATTGCTCCGCCTCGAGCGGCGCGCTCCCGACGACGCCGCCTCACCAACCGAGATCGCGGCGGATCCCGGCGGCGGCGTCGAGGTGGCGTTCGTGGTCACCGGCGAAGCGCAGGACCAGGTGGCTGGCGCCGGCATCGGCATATGCCTTCATCCACGCCGCCGCGCCGGCGGCTGAGCCGGCATAGGACATCTGCCGCTTGCGCGTCTCGCTCGCCGGCATGTTGTAGTAGTGCTCGAGATAGGCGTTGAGCCTGTCGTCGGCGCGACGCTCGTCGTCGTCGATGGCGAGCGTCAGGTACATCGCCGCCGTCAGGCCCGCCGGATCGCGACCGGCCGCCCGCGCACCGGCCTGGACCTCGGCCCATTGCGGTGCGAACTCCGCGATGGCGGGCGAGTTCGGGAACCAGCCGTCGAAATGCCTGCCGGCCCGCGTCCGTGCCGCCGCGACAGCGCCGGCGATCCAGAGCGGTGGGCCGCCGGGACGATGCGGCGTCGGGCCGAGCACGGCGTCCTTCATCTTCCAGCGGCCGTCCCAGGTAACCGGCTTGCCGGTCCACAGGGCGCGGCAGAGCGCCATGCCCTCGATCAGCCGGCCGATGCGCTTCTCGAACATCACGCCCGCCGCCTCGAACTCGGCGCGGATGTTCGGCCAGTCCGAGGCGATGCCGATCCCCAGGATGACCCGGCCCTCGGCGATGCGATCCAACGTCGCCACCTGATGCGCGAGCAGCACGGGATTGCGCAGCGCCGGCAGCAGCACGGCGGTGCCGAGCTCGGGCTTGCGCGTGCGCGCCGCCACCGCCGCCAGCAGGGTCAGCGCATCGTGGCGCGGCCGGGCCAGCAGCGAATCGCCGACCCACAGGGAGTCGAATCCCAGCCCCTCGGCACGCTCCGCGAGAGCGAGCAGCGACGCGGTCTCGTGGCGTCCTTCCATGACCCTTTCGCGGGTCGGCAACAGATATCCCACCTTCGGCATCGGCAATTCCTCTCCACCGTTGGGCGCGACTTTGCGGCCCTTCCCGGGTGCTGTCTCGCGGATTCTTGATCCAGATCAACGCCGGCCACCGTCCATCGGCAAGAGTACGCTCGGATCAGAAACCCGGAGCATGGAATGCCGCACGGCCGTGCAATCGTCTGGATGGATTCGAAGGAGGCGCACGTCTTCCGCTTCAACGCCGAGGACGTCGAGGCAGAGCGCATCAAGGCGCACAGCCCGTTCCGCCAGGTCCATCACAAGGCCGGCGTGGTCGGTGCCGGCCGCGCCCATCTCGACCGCGATTTCTTCGACCACATCATCGATGCCCTGCGCGGAGTCCGGGAATGGCTGCTGGTCGGCCCGAGCACCGCCAAGGACGAGCTGCTGGCCCATCTGGAGGCTCACGTACCGTGGCTCAAGGCACAGCTGGTCGGTGTCGAGCCGATGGATCACCCGACCGACGGCGAGCTTCTCGACCATGCCCGGCGCGTCTTCAAGGCCGTCGACCGGATGCTCCCGAACTCGCCGCCGCCACCCGCCTGAGGCACTCACGGCACCACGACGGCGGCGCCCTGGAATCGCCCTGCCCGAAGGTCGGCCAGCGCCGCGTTTGCCTCCTCCAATGGATAGGCCGTGGTCATCGTGCGCACGCCGGCCTTGCCGGCGATTTCCAGGAACTCGACGGCATCGCGGCGCGTCAGGTTGGCGACCGACAGCACATGGCGTTCCTCCCACAGCAATCGATAGGGAATTCGCGGGATGTCGCTCATGTGGATGCCCCCGCACACGACGCGGCCGCCCTTGCCGACCGCGGACAGGGCCAGCGGAACGAGATCGCCCACCGGGGCGAACAGGATGGCGGCATCGAGCCGCTCGGGGGGTGCCTCGTCGGAACCGCCGGCCCAGCGCGCGCCGAGCGATCGCGCGTGCTCCTGCGCCGCCATGTCACCCGGTCGCGTAAACGCATAGACCTCGCGCCCCTGCCAGCGACAGACCTGGGCCAGGATGTGAGCGGCCGCGCCGAAGCCGTAGAGCCCGATCCGCCGCGCCGGCCCCGCCATGACGAGCGAGCGCCAGCCGATCAGCCCGGCACACATCAGCGGCGCCATGGCGACAGGATCCGCCGACTCGTCCAGCGCAAACGCATAGCCGGCATCGGCGATGACGTGGCTGGCGAATCCGCCGTCGCGCGAGTACCCGGTGAAGATCGGCCTGTCGCACAGGTTCTCCCGGTCGGACCGGCAGTACGGGCAGGCGCCGCAGGTATGGCCGAGCCATGGCACCCCGACACGCACGCCGGACACCAGGCCCACGACGTCCGGTCCAACGGCGTCGATCCGGCCGACGATCTCGTGACCAGGCACGATCGGCACGCGGACATCGGCGAGATCGCCGTCGACGACGTGCAGATCGGTCCGACAGACCCCACAAGCCTCGACCCGCACGCGGACCTGACCCGGTCCCGGCACGGGTTCCGCCCGCTCCTCGAGCACGAGTCCTTGTCCAATCGCCCGCAGAACCATCGCTCTCACGGTGCACCCCTCTCTGGAACGGGGCGGCGCTCCGAGCGCTCTCCTCCCCGGCTTCGCTGTCACGGAATCGACGCGTCTCGACTCATTCGCCGACAGGGCGGACATTCGCAACGAGCGCAGACCGGGCCACAATGCAACCCGACCCTCGCGGAGACTTTCATGCCTCAGCTCCAGCCCCTGGAGATCCGGCTGTCCACCCTGGCCCAGCTGTTCAACTCGTTCGATCCCTCGCCCTTCCATCAGAAGGATCTCGACCACGACGCCGAGGAGTATATCGTCGGCTGGGCGGACGAGCTCGCGCCCAAGGCGTCGATCGAGCTGGTCATTCGCCTGCCGGCCGACCAGCTCGAGACGGCAGAGCGCAGCGATGTCGGGCGGGCCATCCACAACTACTTCACCGGACGTGCGCAGCAGGCCCGGCGCACCATGCGCTTCCAGCTGCGCGAGGGACGATCGGCGCTGGCGATCGGGCTGGTGTTCCTGTTCGCCTGCATGAGCCTGCGCCAGCTCGTGGGTCTCGTCGTTCCGGCCGAGGTCGCGGGCCACATCCTCCAGGAAGGTCTGCTGATTCTCGGCTGGGTCGCGATGTGGCGCCCCTTGCAGATCTTCCTCTACGACTGGTGGCCGATCCGGCATTTCGCCCAGCTCTACGAGAAGCTCTCCGTGACGCCCGTCAGGCTGCAAGCGGAGCAGGCCGTGGCGGACTAGGCCTCGAGACGGCGCCGCGCCGCCTTGTTGCAGAGCGACCTCGCTTCGTAGAAGTTTTTCGCCGGATCTCCCTCCGCAAGCAGCTCGTCGCCCCGGGAGAACGATCGCATCACGCCGCCCGAAAGCTCGCGCCGGGCCTCGATCAGCGCTCCAGCGCATGGCGGATGCATTCGACCAGCGTGGCGTCGGACAACGGCTTCTCCAGGACACGGCTCACGCCCAGTTGCTCGGCGCGCCGCAGCATCGCATTGTCGACGCGCCCGCTGATCACGATGGCAGGCAGCCCGACGTGACGGGAGCGCAGGATGCCGATCAGGGCGACGCCGTCGAGCCCGGGCATCCGGAAATCGACCACCAGGCAGCCGCGGTCCGGCAGGCTCTTTTCCGCCAGGATCGCCGCCGGTCCATCGTACAGGCGGACACGGAACCCCTCGAGCTCGAGCGCGAACTTCAGCGCGGCACGAACGGCGGCATCGTCGTCGACGACCAGCACAGGTCCCAGGTCAAGCGGCATTCGGCAACGCACCGGCATATCGGAAAGGGCCTCGGCCAGCCTGTCCGAGCGTGCCGATCGCTGCGTTGATCTAGCGCAAACTGCCGTCGCGTACCTTGCCGGTCAGAGCGCGTCGCCCTCGACCAGCGCCATCCGCACGAGATCAGAAAGGCTGTCCGCCTGCATCTTGGTCATCACGTTGGCGCGATAGACCTCGACCGTCCGTGGGCTGATGCCGAGCTCATGGGCGATCACCTTGTTGGCCTTGCCGGCGACCAGCCCGCCGAGCACCTCGCGCTCGCGCTCGGACAGCGCCTTGAGGCGATCCTGGACGACCGCCTTGCGCGCTTCGCGCCCACTGTCCTCGGCCTGGCGCGACAGCGCCGTGCGGATGGCAGCGAGCAGCACGTCGTCGTCGAACGGCTTCTCGATGAAGTCGACGGCGCCAGCCTTCATCGCCTCGACTGCGAGGGCCACGTCGCCATGACCGGTCATGACGATCACCGGCAGCTTGATGCCTTGGGCGCGCAGGCGACGCTGCAGCTCGAGGCCGTCCATCTGCGGCATGCGTATATCCGTCACGACGCAGCCGCTCTGCACCTCGTCGAGGACCTTCAGGAAGGCAACCGCCGAGTCGTGAACGCGCACCGCGAGACCGGCTGTGCTCAACAGGAACGCCAGGGATTGCCGGACATCGGCATCGTCGTCGATCACTTGGACGACCTGGCTAGGCGCCATTGGTCGAAGCCTCCTCTCGCGCGCCGCGCAACGTGAACCTGAAGATCGTACCACCGCCGGCGCGGTCCTCGACCCAGATTTTCCCGCCGTGGGCCTCCACGATCGTGCGGCAGATCGACAGCCCCAGCCCCATGCCCTTTCGCTTGGTGGTCATGAAGGGCTGAAACAGATGGCGGGCGATCTCGGGCGCGAGGCCCGGGCCGGTGTCGGACACGGCGATCTCCACCGCCCCCTGCTCGTTTGCCGCGGTGGCGACTTCGAGCCGCCGCTCGCCCGAAATCTCGGCCATGCTCTCGATTGCGTTGCGAATGAGATTTACCAGCACCTGCTGGATCTGGATTCGATCGGCGAACACCTGGTCGGCCTTCGGATCGAGCCGGAAGGAGACGCTGATGCCGTTCTCGCGCGCGCCGATCAGGGCCAGGGTGCTGGCATCCTCGATCAGCTTGGCCAGGCTCTCCGCGCGCGGATCGCTCTCGCCGCGGGCCACGAACTCGCGCAATCGACGGATGATGTGGCCGGCCCGCAGGGCCTGGTCGGCGGCCTTGCCGAGCGCGTCGTGCAGCACCGGCGCCGCCTCGCTGTCGATGCGCGCCAGCAGGCGCTGGCATCCCTTGAGATAGTTGCTGATCGCGGTCAGCGGCTGGTTGATCTCGTGCGCCAGGGTGGATGCCATCTCGCCCAGGGCCGTGTAGCGCGACATGTGGGTCACTTCCGACTGCAGCTCCTTGAGCCGGCTTTCGGTGAGCTGCTGCTCGGTCAGGTCGCGGATGAAGCCGGTGAAGTAATGACGCTCGGCCGAGCGCAGCTCGCCGACGGTGAGATGCATGGGAAAGGTCGTGCCATCCTTGCGCTGGCCGACCACGATGCGGCCGATACCGATGATGCGGCGCTCGCCGGTGGTGAGGTAGCGCTTCAGGTAGGCGTCGTGGTTCTCGCGATCGGGCGACGGCATCAGCAGGCTGACATTCTGGCCCACCACCTCGGCGAGGCGGTAGCCGAACAGCCGTTCCGCCGTGGCGCTGAGCGATTCGATGCGTCCCTGCTCGTCGATGATGACCATCGCATCGGGAACCGTCTGCAGCACCGATCGAAGCCGGGCCTCGGCCGCCTCCAGCGCGGAGGCAATTCCCGACGGCTCGCCAACCGCCGACATGCTGTCCTCCGCCGGCTCGATGCTGCACAGCAGCCATTTGACGGCGCCGTCCTCGCCGAGGACGGGCATGTTCTCGACGGCGACGGTGGCCGTCGGCGACGCATGCGCGTTCGCCAGCGACCCTGGCAGCACGATCCGATGCGGCCGGCGGGTGCGCGAGACCGATTCGAGCGAGGCGATCAGCGTCCCGAGCGCCGGCTCGCCGGCGAGAACCTCGCGAATCGATCGACCCACGAACGCCTCGCGGGTCGCGTCGCGCGCGCCGAGCCAGGCGTCGCTGCAGGCCACGATCGTCAGCTCCGGCGACAGGACAAGCTCGGCCCTCGACGATGCGGCAACCAGATCCGCTGCCTGTTCAAATGTCGTCGAAGAGGGTGAGGCTTCATTCATGCGGCATTCACGATAGCACGCCCGCGCACGAACCGGGTCGTCCATCCTGCGACGGACCCCGTCGCCATCTACCAGGGGTTTGCCTTGAACCTCATCCTTCTTGTCATCCTGAGCGCAGCGAAGGATCCGATCGCCAGAAGATTCGAGGCACGCCTATGGCAAATGGCGACGAGGTCCTTCGCTTACGGCGCTTGCTTCGCAAGCGCCTTGCTCGGGATGAACTGAATGTGCCGCGTCCGATGATCGTCGTTCAAATGACCGAGCGCGCCTCACGGCCGGATGAAGATCAGCGGATTGTCCTCGTCGAGATTGTCCGCGGCGGCGGTCAGCTCGGAGGCGATGTCGTCGTTGGTGCGATGGCGCTTGAACAGGCGGATCGCTTCCGAGAAGAGGCAGCGCGCGACCACGTCCTCCGCGATGCCCTTCCCGGCAGCCTCGGCGAGCGCGGCCTCGACATGGCCGGAAACAAGCAGGTGGGCACTCATGATCGCAACTCTCCTCTCCCCTAGATTGCCCGGGCATGCCGTTCGGGGCCGGGCGTGAAGTGATTGTCGAAGGCGGCGCACACCGACCGCACCAGCGGTCTGCCGCGATCGGTGATGCGCAGCAGATCGCCCTCCCGATCGACCAGGCCGTCGTCGACCAGCCTCGGCAGGGCGTCGATGCCGGCAAGAAAGGAGACCGGCTCGACGCGATGGCGCCGGCAGACCTCCGCCAGATCGATCGCCTGCAGGCACATCAACCGGTTGATGATCTCGCCGCGCAGCCGATCGGCAGCGCTCAGCGCGACGCCGCGCGCCGTCGCCAGCGTCCCGGCTTCGAGTGCCGCACCATAGCGATCGGCCGCCGCACTGTTCTGGGCGTAGCCCGCGGGCAGGCTGGAGATGGCCGATGCGCCGATGCCGACAACCCAGGGCGATTCGTCGGCGACGTAGCCCTGGAAGGTGCGGCGCAGCCGGCCGCAGGCTTCGGCCACGGCCAGGCTGTCGTCGGGCCGCGCGAAATGGTCGAGCCCGATGCGCCGATATCCCGCACCGCTCACCCGTTCGGACACCAGCGCTGCCATCTCGGCGCGCAGCGCCGCCCCCGGCAGCTCGGCCTGCTCGATCAGCCGCTGCCGCGGCTTCATCCATGGCACGTGGGCATAGCCGAACACGGCAAACCGGTCGGGCGCCAGCGCCAGGGCCGCATCGAGCGTCCGCGACAGGGTGGACAGCGTCTGTCGCGGCAGGCCGTAGACCAGATCGACGTTGATCCGGCGAATGCCGGCCCGGCGCAGCCGGTCGAGCACATCGGCGGTCGTCTCTGCCGACTGCAGCCGGTTGATCGCGTGCTGCACGCCGGGATCGAAATCCTGCACGCCGAGGCTTGCGCGCGTGACGCCGACCCGCGTCATGGCGTCCACCAGCTCGTCGGGGCAATGGCGCGGATCGATCTCCATCGACACCTCGGCACCGCTCCGGCGATCGAAGCGCGTCGCGAGATGGCCCGCCACCTCGACGAGCCGCCGCGCGCCGAGCTGGGACGGCGTGCCGCCGCCCCACTGGATCGCGCCGACGATCAGCCCGGGCGCCAGCCCGGCCACGCGATCGAGCTCGAGCGCCATGGCACGGGAATAGGCGTCGAGCGGCTCTGTACGGTTCATCGCCATCGTGTTGCAGGCGCAGTACCAGCACAGCCGGGCGCAGAACGGCACATGGAAGTAGACGGTGGCGAAGCTGCCGCCGAGCTCGCCGAGCCACGCCGCATGCTCGCCCGGGCCGACCCGCGCGTCGAACTGCGCCGCGGTCGGGTAGCTGGTGTAGCGCGGCACCGCCTTGTCGTAGGCCGCCAGCGTGGTTGCATCCATGGCCGTTCGCCCCGGCTCGCCTGCGCCTAGTGGGCCATCAGCACCGGAACGGTCATGCTCGCCATCAGGGTCCGGCTGGCACCGCCCAGCACCATCTCACGCATCCGCGAATGGCCGTAAATTCCCATGACGATCAGGTCGGCATCGTGGTCGGCTGCGCGCGACAGGATCACACTGCCGACATCGGTATCGGCGGCGACGTCGCGCTGGACCGTGACCTTGACGCCATGCCGCGCCAGCCATCCGGCAGCGTCGGCGCCGGGCTCCGCGCCGTGGCCCGTCGCCGAGCTCTTGGGATCGATCGCGAGGATGACGACTTTCTCGGCCGCGGTCAGCAGCGGCAAGGCATCCGACGCCGCGCGGGCGCTCTCGCGGCTGGCGTTCCAGCACAGCAGGACCGTCTTGCCGAGCGGCCTTTGCACACCGATATGCGGCACGACCAGGGTCGGACGGCCGGTCGCCAGGGAGACCGTCTCGGGCAGGTCCGACGACGTCGGCGTCTGCTGTTCCGGATCGAACTGGCCGACCACGATGAGATCGGCATAGCGCGCGTGGACGGCCAGCTCGTCGTCGTCGAACCCTTCGACGACGCGCCAGGCCTGCGACAGGTGCCGGCCCTTCATCACCTTTTCGAAGGCCGCGCTGGCGGCGGTCTCGTCGGCCTTTGCACCGGCTTCGTAGGCCTGAAGCAAGGTCGTGGTCGGCATGCCGCCGTCGAAGAAGGCTGGCGACTGGAACGGTGGTCGGCAGTGCAGACCCACGAGATGGGCGCCCTGGCGCTCCGCCAGGTCGGCGGCGACGGCAAGGCGCTGCGAGACTTTCGGGCTCGCGTCGCAATGGACGAGTATTGTCTTGTAAGCCATGGGCAGCTCCTCGGCGATGTATCGACCCAGTGCCACTCTCCCGAGTGGCCGACCTTGACCCAGGTCAAGCAAATGGACGGGCGGTCGTGCTCGACTGCGGCACGATGGAGACGTTCAGTCAACTGGTTGCACTCTGCCGAAGTGCCCTCTCCAGCGGCCCCTGGCTCGACGGTGCATGGGCGGTCGCGAGCCTGCCTGCGTCCCTGTTCCTCGCCGGGCTGGTCGGCGGCGCGCTGCATTGTGCCGGCATGTGCGGCCCGTTCGTGCTGAGCCAGGTGATGGCGGACGCCGAGCGAACAGTCGACGCGCGATACGGCGAGTGGCGTCGTCTCGCCGGCGCGGCACTGGTACCCTACCATCTCGGCCGACTGACCACTTACACGCTGCTCGGTGCGGTTGCCGGTTCCCTCACCGCCCTGTTCGCCGCGTCCGAGACGTTCGGCTGGCTGTCGGGAGGATTGCTCGTCCTCGCCGCCGGCCTGATGGTGATGCAGGCGCTCGGGTTGACCCTCGGAGCCGGCAGAACCCTGCCGAATATCCTGGCGCGCCCGGCGAGCCGTCTGTCGACCGGCCGGCATGCCACGACACGCTACGCGCTCGGGGTCGTCCTGGGCTTCCTGCCGTGCGGCCTGCTCTACGGCGCCCTGGCGGCCGCGGCCGGCACGGCCTCCGCCGCCGAAGGGGCGGCTGTCATGGCCGCCTTCGCCCTGGGCACTGCGCCCGCCTTGCTCGCCGTCGGCTGGGGCGGCCTGATCCTTCGCCGGCGGTTGCGCGAGGGAACACGCTGGTTCGCCGCGCCCCTGCTGCTCGCCAACGCCGGCGTGATGCTGGCACTGGCGAGCCAGCGGCTGTGACGATCCTCCTCGTCTTCCTCCCGAGCTTTGCTGCTACGAGGTCACTCATGAGGTCCTCTCCGCCCGCGTAAGCGGGGGGAGAGGAAGGGGCCCCGCGCATAGCGCGGGGGAGGAGAGGTGGGTGGATGCCCCGGCACCGAGCCGAGCGAGCGCTTGCTCGAAGACCGCGAAACCATATGGACCGAAATGAATCAGCTCCTGGGCGGCGCCCCATGACCCACCTCTCCTGGCCTCTCCCCCCGCTACGCGGGCGGAGAGGAACATGAGGCTTCGCATCTTCTCCGCCCGCGTCGGCGACGCGTCAGCGGGAGAAACATGAGTTGTGTCCACTCCGTAGCAGCGGGGCTCGGGAGGGGGTCATGAGTCTCAAGCGTCGTGCGTCATGACTCTCCGTCCGCGAGGTAAGCGGACACCCCCCTGAACGACACTCGCACCTCACGCATCGCCGAACTGCACGATGTCGCGGTAGGCATGCCAGGTCGCATGGGCGACGACCGGCAGGACGACCACCAGGCCGAGCAGGCCTGGCACCATGGCCATCGTCACCAGGACGACGATCAGGCCGGCCCACAGCAGCATCGGGCGAAGATTGATCCGCACGGCGGTGACCGACGTGGCAATCGCCTCGAACAGGTTCGATTGGCGCCGATCGAGCAGATAGGGCATCGAGAACGCCCCGACGGCGAACGCCAGGGCGGCCAGCACCGCACCGACGGCAATGCCGATCGCCAGGAACGGCAGGCTGCGCGCGGAGTACCACGCGAGATCCATGAAGCGATCCCACGACGGCACGTTGTGCCAGCCGAAGACGGCGAACAGCAGCTGGGCCACGCGCATCCATGCCAGATGCAGCAGCAGCAACAGCAGTCCCATCAAGGCGATCTGGTCCGGGTTGCGGCGCCACGCCCCGAACACCGCCTTGGCATCGACGGCGAGACCGCTTTCCAGCCTGCGGCTGATCTCGTACAGGCCGACGGCCATGAACGGGCCGATGAAGAAGAAGCCGGCGCTGAGCGGCAGCACGAGATAGGGCAGGTCGCCCCACAGCAGGAGGGTGACCGCGAGCCAGCCGGCGACCACCGAGACTCCGCCGAAGCAAAGGCTGAGCGCAGGCTCGGACCAGAGGTCTCTCCAGCCCGCCGCAAGCCACGTCCACGGCCGGTCGATGGCGACTCTCCGGATGCGCGGCTGCGGGCCGGCAAACACGGCAACGGTCTCGCTCATGGTCGTCCTCTCCCAAAGTTGGCCGAGTTCAGACCTGTCGGCGGGCAGCGGCCTTGACGCAAATCAAGGGCGCTCCCGGCGACCCTCCCTATGGTCGCCCGACATTTGTGCGGAGAATGCATGCCCAGCCAAGCCGTCGCGAGTGCCGTTTCCCGGCCCCAGCCACGATACGTCGAGGACGTCGTTCGCGCCGCCGTCGTGCTCACGATGTTCTGGGGCATCGCCGCGTTCCTGGCTGGCGTGGTGATCGCTTCCCAGCTGGTGTGGCCGCAGCTCAGCTTCGACAGCGAGTATCTCACCTTCGGCCGGCTGCGCCCCCTGCACACGTCGGCCGCGATCTTCGCCTTCGGCGGCACGGCACTGATCGGCACCGCCTTCCATGTCGTGCAGCGCACCTGCCGCGCCCGCCTGTTCGGCGGCGCGCCGCTCGGCTGGTTCGTGCTGCTGGGCTACCAGCTCTTCATCGTCCTGGCCGCTACCGGCTACCTGATGGGCATCACCCAGAGCAAGGAGTACGCCGAGCCCGAATGGTTCGTCGACCTGTGGCTGACGGTGGTCTGGGTAGCCTATCTGATCGCCTATCTCGGCACCGTGATGAAGCGCGAGGAACCGCACATCTACGTCGCCAACTGGTTCTATCTCGCCTTCATCATCACCATCGCGATGCTGCACATCGTCAACAACCTGGCGATGCCGGTGTCGATCGTCGGCAGCAAGAGCTACGTCGCCTGGGCGGGCGTGCAGGACGCGATGATCCAGTGGTGGTACGGCCACAACGCGGTCGGCTTCTTCCTGACTGCCGCCTTCCTCGGCATGATGTACTACTACATCCCCAAGGCGGCGAACCGGCCGATCTACTCCTACCGGCTGTCGATCGTCCATTTCTGGTCGCTGGTGTTCCTCTACATCTGGGCCGGGCCGCATCACCTGCACTACACGTCGCTGCCCGACTGGGCGCAGACGCTCGGCATGGTGTTCTCGGTCATGCTGTGGATGCCGAGCTGGGGCGGCATGATCAACGGCCTGATGACGCTGTCGGGCGCGTGGGACAAGCTGCGCACCGATCCCG
>LNFM01006018.1_pt1 | contig 20346 bp, 17 predicted proteins | sample 596031 | NCBI WGS metagenome assembly LNFM01 (sample SAMN04254537, study PRJNA301005) | activated carbon metagenome | isolation source: dual media filters at the Ann Arbor, Michigan drinking water treatment plant | place: USA: Ann Arbor | reverse complement strand
CGCTCTGTGGTGCGCAGTTCAGCATTACCCGCCCAGTCTTCACGTGCTCGGCAACGCGCCGATACCACCCGCGATCTGATGCGCCGCAGCATCCACCGGCCACGGCTGTGGCCTGTTCAGCAGTCCCCCAACTCATGATAATCGGGCGGTCACCACAACGATCAGCAAGGGGGGACTTGTGCGCGCTGCGAATCTGATGGCCGGTCTGACGGGAATTGCCGCGATGTTCGTCGCCACGCTGACGCCGGCGGCCACCGTCGTCGATGGCGGGGCCATTGCCGACGAACAGCAGAGCGCGAACTGGCTGTCGTACGGACGCACTTACAGCGAACAGCGCTACAGCCCGCTGCGTGACATCGATACCGGCAACGTCGCCGGCCTCAAGCTCGACTGGGCGCTGGCGCTCGAAGGTGACCGCACCCTGCTCGCAACGCCGATAGTCGTCGATGGCATCATGTACGTCTCCGGCAGTTTCAGCGTGGTGCGCGCGGTCGAGGCTGCCAGCGGCAAAGTGCTGTGGACCTACGATCCGAAGACGCTCGAAGTCGCAGGCGATCGCCAGCGTATTTTCTGGGATTCGAATCGTGGCGTGGCGTACTGGAAGGGCAAGGTGTTCGTCGCCACCGGTGACGGCCGTCTCAACGCGATCGATGCGGCGACCGGCAAGGAAGTCTGGAGCGCGCAGACGATTGATCCGAAGTTGCCGATGTACATCAACGGCGCGCCGCGCGTGTTTCGCGACAAGGTGATCATCGGCAACGGTGGCACCGAGGTCGGCGCATCGCGCGGCTATGTCACCGCCTACGACACCGAAACGGGTCAACAGGCCTGGCGCTTCTATGTCGTACCCGGCAATCCGGCCGACGGCTTCGAAGACGAGACGCAGGCGATGGCCGCCAAGACCTGGACCGGCGAGTGGTGGAAGTACGGTGGTGGCGGCAACACCTGGAATGGCTTCACCTACGATCCCGAGTTCAATCGCATCTACATCGGCACGGGCAACGGCTCGCCGTGGAACCAGAAACTGCGCAGCCCCGGCGGTGGCGACAACCTGTTCCTGTGCTCGATCGTGGCGCTCGACGCCGATACCGGCGAATACGCGTGGCACTACCAGACCGTGCCGGGTGAAACCTGGGACTACAACTCGAACATGGACATGGTGCTCGCCGATCTGACGATCGACGGCAAAGTCGTGAAGGCGATGATGCATGCGCCGAAGAACGGTTTCTTCTACGTGCTCGATCGCGCCACCGGCAAACTGATCTCGGCCGAGAAGATCGGCAAGAACGTCAACTGGGCAACGCATGTCGATCTCGCCACCGGGCGCCCGGTCGAACGCGAAGGCGCGCGCTACGAGGACGGCGAGGAATTGATCTGGCCGGGGCCGATCGGCGTGCACAACTGGCACGCGATGTCGTTCAATCCCGGCACCGGTCTCGTCTATATCCCGGTGCACGAACTGCCCGGCATGTTCACCGACAAGGGCATCAACCCGGTCACCTGGCAGTCGCCGAACTTCTACATCGACACCGGCGTCGAGTTCCTGCACGACGATGTCCCGACGAACGCCGGCAGCGCCGCGCTGATGGCGTGGGATCCAATCGGCAAGAAGGAAGTGTGGCGCCACGAACTGCCGGGTTCGTGGAATGCGGGTACGCTGACCACGGCCGGCAACCTCGTGTTCCAGGGGCGCGTGGACGGCAAGTTCGTCGCCTACGATGCGACCTCGGGCGCCGCGCTGTGGACTTTCGATGCCGGTCTCGGCATTTCGGCGCCACCCGTGACCTATACGGTCAACGGTGAGCAGCACATCGCGCTCCTCGTGGGCTGGGGGGGGGCGGGGCCTGCCATCGGCGGCTCGATGAATCGCCAGCACGGCTGGGCTTACCGCGCGCAGCCGCGTCACCTGCTGAGCTTCAGTCTCAAAGGGCAGGCCGAGATGCCGGTGATGCCGCCGCCGGTCTTTCCGGCGCCGATCAAGCAGTCGGACTTCGAAGTCGATCCGCTGCTCGCGGAGCAGGGCAATGCACTGTGGGCGAAACACTGCGTGCTGTGTCATGGCGCGGGGGCGGTCTCGGGCGGTTACGCGCCGGACCTGCGGGCGTCGACGATTCCGCTATACGCCGATGCGCTCGACGACGTGCTCGGCGGCTCGCGTCAGCTCGCGGGCATGCCGCGCTTCACCGAGCTGACGGCCGCGGACCGCAAGGCGATCCAGCACTACATCCGGCGTGAGGCGCGGGCGGCGCCCTGAGCGCCGCTGCGCGGTGCCCGGACTCGGACCCTGCGCAACGCCGGGTCTCAGGCCCACCAATCGACGATTGCGGGCTCGCCTTGAGCCGCGCCGGTACCCGGGTGCACCCCCCCGGAGCCAGGGATCCCTCGTGCTTGAAAAGACGGCCGGATTTCCCCGGCTGCGCAGCGCTCAGAAGCGGGGCTTGATCTCGGCGCTGCGGTAGCGGGCGATGCCTTCGAGGATCTCGCGCTTCGCTTCGTCCGGGCCCGACCAGCCCTTGACCTTCACCCACTTGCCGGGCTCCAGGTCCTTGTAGTGCTCGAAAAAGTGCTGGATCTGCATCAGGCGCTCGGGCTGGAGATCGTCGGGGCGCTGCCAATGCTTGTAGATGGGCAGGATTCTGTCGATCGGCACGGCCAGCAGCTTGGCGTCGCCGCCGGCCTCATCGTCCATCATCAGCGCGCCGATGGGGCGGCAACGGATGACGGCACCGGTGGTCACGGCGAACGGCGTGATCACGAGGACGTCGACGGGGTCGCCGTCGTCGGCAATCGTGTGGGGGATGTAGCCGTAGTTACACGGATAGTGCATCGCCGTCATCATGAAGCGATCGACGAACAGGGCGCCCGTCGCCTTGTCGACTTCGTACTTCACCGGATCGGCGTTCATCGGAATTTCGATGATGACGTTGAACTCGTCCGGCAGCGCGGTACCGGAATCGACACGGTCGAGATTCATGAGTGGGTTCCAGCCTCTAAGAGAATTTATTGCTACGCAGCATTCTAGGGGGCCGATCCCGTCGACTCAATGACTCAGGCCACATTGCTGCAAGAAGACCGGCAGAAGCCCGCCCGCGTCGATTCATCGGCCACTGTGCCGGCGCCTTGATCGGGCCTGCGCCGGCCGGGCTGCCGTGCCCGCTCAGGCGTCCGGCGGATGGACACCCGTATCGGCCCGCACGGTCACCCACTACCAGCGGTGAGCCGGGTGCGCGATCGCGCGCCACATTGGCCAGCCTCGACCTCAGGACATGTTGCCAACCGACTGAGTAGCAACGAAATCTGAATGAAGCTCAGGTGCTTTCTCAACAGGCGACCGGGCAAGATCCGGGCGGACAGTATTGTGCGCGTCGCTACATGACGTGAACGTCAACGTCACGCTCCTGCGCCTCGTTCTGAGGGACCCGGGCTTTGAAATCTGACGTGAACGTCAAGGTCAGCCTGGGTCCGGGCCCGAATCGGGCCGGAACAGGCCAGTGAAATGTCGTCGCATTGGTGACTGCCCTGGGCCGTGGTGCGCCAACGGGTGACGGGCCGGCATGCGCCGGGATGTCAGCCGATCGGCGCGCATGGAGCGCGCCGGGGCGTGCGCTTCTTCCGGTCAGGTCAATTCTCTGGATTCACGTCAACACATTGATTCAAGGAAGCCATCAGGCGGTGATTCACGTGACGTCTGAGCAACCCGTCCCGACCTCGCGCGTAAGCCGGCTGGTGCGGGCGGCAATTCCCGCCGAACGCGGCAGTTCGTGTGGGCGCACTGCCGGGCGCTGCTGCTCAGCCGCGCCTGCCGAGTGTGCGGACGGCTCGCGCGCCAAGCTCCGCGAGCCGCCCGCGCACCGCGTCGTCGGTCAAGCGGCCCTGCGCATCGAACAGCGTGCCGGCCTGCGGCACGCCGACGATCGGCAAGACGATCGCACCGAGGTTGGACAGGACATAGGCCACGTGGGGCAGCGCTCGCACGGCGCCGAAGGCGCCCGGCGACGCGCCGCACAGGCCGACGATCTTGCCGCTGAACGGCTTCGTGCCCGACTCGCCGTCGACCGACTGAGACAGCCAGTCGATCGTGTTCTTCAGCAGCGGCGTGATCGAACCGTTGTATTCGGGGCTTGCGATCAGCAGGCCGTCGGCGGCGATCAGGCGCGCGCGCAGCGCCCGCATCGTGGCCGGCACGCCCTGCGCGGCGTGTTCGTCGGCCTGGTAGATCGGCATCGGATAGTCGGCGAGATCGGCGACTTCGACCGTCGCGCCGGCGTCGCGCGCACCTGCGATGACGACCTCGAGCGCGAGACGGTTAAACGACGCCTGTCGGGTGCTGCCGGCGAAGGCGAGCAGGGTGGGCTGGGGCATGGCGCAATCTCCAGGAATGGACAGTCACCATACTGGCGCATCGGGCACACCGCGAGTCGGCTGAGGCACCGTCATTCATGACCCGCGGTCGGGTGCGGGCTTCGCGCCGGCGTGACCTGCGATGCCGTCCGCTTGCCGCATTCGATGCGGCTCCGTAAAGTACGGGTCCGTACCAAACGTCGAACGATCTCATCGTGAACAACACCCGCGCCCGCGCGCGCCCGCCGACCGCCCCGTCGCGAGAGCAGCACGAACTCAGGCTCGGCTTTCTGCTGCACGACACCGCGCGCCTGCGCCGCAGCGCCCACGACGCCGTGCTGCGACCGGCCGGATTCACGACCGCCCAGGCCTCGCTGATGCGCCATCTCGCCCGCGAGGATGGCCAGACGCAGTCCGCGCTCGCCGAAGCGCTGGAACTCGGCAAGGTCGCGCTCGGCGAAACGGTCGACCGCCTCGAAGCCGCCGGCTACATCGAGCGCCGCGCCTGCCCGCTCGACCGGCGCGCGAAGCGCATTCATCTCACCCGCGCCGGGCGCGCGGCGCTGGACGGCCTGCTCGACATTGCCGTCGCGCTCAACGCCGACATCTACGCAGGCCTGTCGACTGCCGAGCTCGACACGGCGACGCGTGTGCTCGATGCCGTCAAACAGAACCTGCTGCGCATGACGCGCGGCCGAACCTGACACCGCCATCACCAAGGGGAGAACATCATGGAAATCGGCATTGCCCAACTGCTGCCCAGCTTCGCCTACGACAACCTGACCGACGCCCAGCTCTACGACGATGAAATCGCGCTCGCGATTGCCGCCGACGAGCTCGGTTACGACCACCTGTGGGCGGTCGAACATCACTTCGAGGACTACTCGCTGTGCCCGGACAACTTCGTCTATCTCGCGCACCTGGCCGCGGTGACCAAACGGATCAAGCTCGCGACCGGCGTTGCCATCCTGCCGTGGAATCTGCAGCCGCTGCGCGTGGCGGAGAAGATGGCGATGCTCGATGTGCTGTCGAAAGGCCGGGCGATTCTCGGCCTCGGCCGCGGTCTCGCGCGGCGCGAGTTCGACACCTTCGGCATTCCGATGGCCGAATCGCGCGAACGCTATGACGAGGCAGCGCCGCTGGTCGTCGAGGCCATGGAAGCGGGCTGGTTCCCTGAGCACCACGGAAAGTACTTCGATCAGCCGCGCGCCCCGCTGCGCCCGGCGCCGCTGTCGAACGAATGGCGCTGGAACCGCCTGACACAAGTCGCGATGAGCCCTGATTCCGCCGAGCAGGCGGCGAAACTCGGCGCGCAGATGATGGCCTTCAACTACAAGCAGCCGGCCGCGCAGAAGCAGGAGTATGAAGACTATCGCGCGGCCTTCAGGCGCTATCATGGCCGTGAAGCGCGGCCACTGCTGCTGACGGAAATGATGGTCTGCGATTCGAATGCCGCGCGCTGTCGCGAACTCGCCGAGAAGTATGTCGCGAACTACGGCATCTCGGTGCTCGACCACTACGAAATGCTCGGCGAACAGTTCAAGTCGAGCGGTGGCTATCCGACCTATGCCGAGGCCGCGGAAGCGATGCGCGGCATCGGCAAGGAAGCGATCATCAAGGGCTATGTGGAGCAGCAGGTGTGGGGCACGCCGGACCAGATGCTGCGCAAGTTCGAGGAGCGGTTCAGCTTCATGGGGCAGTACGGCGTGTTGTGCGTGTTCCGCTTCGGCGGCGCGCCGCTCGAGGTCGCGATGAACAGCATGAAGCTGTTCGCGCAGGAAGTGATGCCGGTGCTGCGCGAATGGGGCGTCGACGCCCGGGCGTCGGTCGCAAGCGCTGGCTGACGTTCAGTCGTCCTGCGCGCGCCGCGCCGCGCGGCGCGGGCGGGGCGGCGCCGCCTTGCTCGCGCGCGGCGGCTGTCCCGTCCAGCCCTTGAAGGCCCGCGAGAACGCGCTCGCGTCCTCGAAGCCGAGCCGCCACGCGATTTCGCTCTGCTTCAGATCGCCACGCCCCATCAGTTCGCCGGCGCGCTCGCGCCGGATCTCGTTCAGCAACGCGGAAAAACTCGTGCCTTCGTCATCGAGGCGACGCTGCAGCGTGCGCTTGGTCAGATGCAGTTCCGTCACCAGTTCCATCAGCGACGGCACCGGCGTCGCCGCGCGCAGACGGCTGCGCACGACGTCGACGTAGGACAGCGGTTCCTCGATGACCGCGGTCAGGCGATGGCACTGATTGCTGAAGAAGCGGAACGACATTGCGTTGGCCTGGGGCGGCGCGGCGTCCCATACTGCGCGCGGGAAGCGGATGTGGTTGAGCTCGGCGCCGAAGCGCACGTCGCAGCCGAAGAACGCCGTGTAGGGCTTGAGATCGGCCGGCGCCGGATGTCGAAAGTGGACGACGAGCGGTGTCAGCGATGCGCCGAGCGTCTGGCGGAACAGCGCGAGCAGCGCCGTGGTGTCGCGCTCGACGAAGAACGATGCGAGATCGCCGACTTCTGCGTTCTCGTAGAACGCGACGTATTCGTCGTCGCCGTCGCGCCACACGGCTTCCTCGATACAGCCCCAGGCCAGCGCGGGATAGGTCGGCACGCAGCGAAACAGTTCGCGCATCGTCGGCGCGCAGGACGCCGCGAGTCCCAGCACGCCGAACAGCGCGAGGTGATAACGCTGGCCGACCTCGAGCCCCGCATGCGGCAGCTTGAGCCGCCCGAGCGCGAGGCGAATGAATGCGAACTCCTGCTGATAGGTGATGCGGTAGCTCGGCTCCTCGAGCGCGAAGCGCGGAATGCCCGCGGCCTCCAGCAGTGGCTCGACCTTCTGGCGCGCGGCCTCGAGCACCTCAATCACGGGTGACAGGCCGAACGCGAGCCTGAACGGTCGCAGCATCGGCCCACCGTAGAGGTACTCGGGGCCGCGGCCGGTACGCCGCACTGCAGCGCGACGAACGCGGGGCGGGGAGATCATTGTCAAACCTCGTCGCTGTCACCAAATGTCAAGAAATTTACACAATCCATCATTCCGGTGCGAGCGCCGGACGCGGAGACTTTCGCCCTCAACAAGCACCCGTCATGCGCGGCTGCAGCTTTTGGAGGCCCCCGATGAAGTTCATGTTCTTTTTCTACCCCGCGATACCCGGCACGATGGACGAGCGCGAGAAACTGCGGCCGATCGCCGCCCGCACTGATCGCTTCCAGCAGATGCTGAGCGAGATCGTCGAACTGTCGCAGTTCGCCGAGGATCTGGGCTTCAGCGCCGTGACTTTCCCCGAGCACCATCTGCACACCGAAGGCGGCGAGATGGGCAGCCTGCCGTTGCTGACACAGCACGTGCTGGCGAACACCAAGAAGATCATGGCGGGCCCGATCGGCTACGTGCTGCCGGGCTGGAACCCGCTGCGCCTCGCGCTCGAAATCGCGTGGCTCGATCAGATCACGAAGGGGCGCACGCTGTGCGGCTTCGCGCGCGGATACCAGTCGCGCTGGCTGAACCAGATGGCCCAGCAGCTGCACGTCGGCGCCGCGGCGATGAACACCAAGGACACCCAGCCCGACAACGATGCGGTGAATCGCGAAGCCTTCCAGGAGGTCTATGACATCCTGAAGCTCGCGTGGGGCGACAAGCCATTCCGCTACAAGGGCAAGCACTACCAGTACCCGAATCCCTACGACACCGGAACGCCGTGGCCGGCGCACGAGTGGACGCGCAAGTATGGTTCACCAGGCGAAGTCGACGACAACGGCAACATCATTGCGATCGACGTCGTGCCGAAACCCTACCAGAAGCCAAATCCGCCGTTGTTCCAGGCCTTCTCGCAGAGTGAGGCGACGATCCGCTGGGCTGCGCGCGAAGGGCTGATCCCGACGCTGCTCGTCGCCGACTACGTCGAACTGCGACGCTTCGCCGAGATTCACGTCGAGGAAGCGGCGAAGCACGGCCGCCAGCTGAAGCTCGGTGAGAACCTCGGCGTGTTCCGCGGCGTGTACATGGCCGACACCAAGGCGCAGGCACATGAACTCGCGATGAAGGGCCTGATGGGCACGGGCTGGCCGGGCTGGGCGCATTACTTCGGCTTCACCGACGCCTTCCGGCTGCCGGAAGACGATCTGAAGTACCCGGGCCAGACGCTGCCGCTGTCGGAGATCAGGATGGAGCGGTTCGACAAGGCGCACTTCACGCTGAGCGGCAACGCCGACGACGTGCGACGCGACATGGACGATCTGGTCGCCGCCGCGAATCCCGAGTGGTTCATCTGGCAGGGCGATCAGGGCTACCTCCCGCTCGACGACTGCAAGCGCATCATGGAGCGCTTCGCGCGCGAGGTCATGCCGCATTACGTCTGAAGAGCTGATCGCAAATCCGCGCCCTGCGTAGGCTGGACTGTCGCAGGAAGCCCGACGAGAGCGCCCTCGTCGGCGCCAGACCGTGGTCGAGCACGCTGCTTACCGGGGCCGGTAGGCCGGCGTGATTGGGTGCCAACAGACACATCCAGGTTGGGCTTCATGCGACAGCCGGCCATGGGGGGCAGCCTCACCGCGCCTCATGACAACTCGGGATAACCCGGCTGCGACGCAGTGGAACCAGCGATCTGCGGCGGCTGACAGGCCAATCCCGGGAGCCGCGCTATGCGCTATTCCTGGGCTACTTTCTGCCAGGCGCACGCACTTTTTCATCACACTGCGTGAGCAGTCGGGGATGGTGGCCAAGCTTCGTTGCGAATCTACGGGATCCGCGCTCATCGACCCGGACAGGCAGACGGACATGCCGGGCCGCAGGTCCGGCATGTCGCCACATTGGGGGCCCAGTCGCCAACCGTGTGGTCAGTGCCGGCATGCCACGCATGACTGCGGATCCTCGATTCTCCGCTCAAAAGCTGTCCAGCGCGTCCAGATCGTCGATCGCCACGGTCATACGACGGATGAATTCGAGTGACACCGCCGGCGGCTGCATCTTCGGTGCTTCCGGTGGCTGGCCGAGTGTGCCGGTCCACCAGGCAAGGGCGCTGAAGAGCTGCTGGCGATAGAGCCGGAAGGCTTCGTCGAAGCCGGGTGGCTCGGCACCGCAAGCGTGCAGGCCTTCGAGGTAGTGCCGGATCAATGCCTGTTCGTGGCGCCGGCGTTCAGCTGGCTCGAAGGCAGTCGAAATCGCGTACGACAGGTCGCGCGCCCAATGGCCTTTGCAACTGCACTGCCAGTCGTTGAGACCCATCACGTCACCGGGCCCGACATACCAGTTCTTCAGATGTACATCCGAGTGAATGAGCGTGCGTGGCAGCGTTGCGTGGCGTTCTACGCTGGCGAGCGTGGCCGGCCAGATGTCCTTTTCCCGCCTGAACAGACGTGGCGGGATGACCGCTTCGGCATCACGGAAGCCGCGTGCGCAGGCGGGACCGAAGCCGGCGAGTTCGACCGTCGCGGTGAAGAACTCTTCCCAGGTATTGAAGCCGTCGAGTGCGGCGAGCCGTTCGGGGTGCGCATAGAACTCGCCGTGCAGACGCGCGAACAGGTCCATCTGACTCTTGCCGCGCGATAGCGTCATCGGTGTATCGATGCGGCAGAACTCGACGCGATCACGCAGATCACGCATCACGATGATCGAATTGAAGCTTTCTCGGTCGTAGTTCGCGTGATAGGCCTCCGGCGCCTCGATGGGCAGGCCGGGCCGCACGGCATTGTAGAAATTGACCTCAGCCGCGATCCCGTTATTCATGCCGAGCATGTAACGATTCTCGAGCGCCGGTGAACCCTTGCAAAAGACCGTTGCCGGCCACCCAGCCGCGCGAGCTTGTGCGCCGTCGCGGTATTGCAGGTGGATGCGGCGTCGACTCGACGTGCCTTCGTCGACCTCGTCGAGCTGGTGACCGGCAACGAGGATGCCGGGGTGAGCGGCACCCAGGATCGCCGTCAGCCATTCATCGGTGACGGTGTCGTAGCCGAGCGGTATGTCGGCTGCTGTTCTGGGCACGACCTGCGCAGCCTGTTCCGCGCGGAACAGAGTTCTGATGCGTTCGAAGTGCTCGTCCATATGCTCTGTCATCCAGATGATAGCGCCACGTTTGAAGCCGCGCCCCGCGTCAGATCACGCGCGATGCAGCTCTGTTGGCAGCACCGCGTGCGGCACGCCGACGGCCTCGATTTCGCGCAGCAACGCACGTCGCATGTACCACGCATGGACATCGAGCCATGCACCCCAGATCACCATTGGCAGATAAAACCCCAACAGGCCGTGATACGCGAACGGCCCGGACTGCGTGAAGGCCGGTCCCGATGCCGTGATCAGCAGCACGGCCCCCGCGATTGACCACCATGCCAGTGCGCGCGGCATCAACGGTCGTGCAGATCGATCGTTCAATGCCACCAGCGCAGCGGCAATCATCTGCATCGACAGCACGGGCCACGCCAGCAGAAAGCCGAGCCATGCGATGTCGTTGAGTGCCACCACGACGTCCGGTGAAGCCTCTGGTCGATACGCGGCGCTGATCCAGAATGAGCAGTTGAGGATCACGATGACGGCGATCAGGATGCCGCCGACACCCTGCACGATGGACCACACCGGCATCGGGCCTTCGATCTTCGCCAGCATCAGGCTGAACTGCACCGACCACACGCAAAGGAAACAGCAGCCGGTGAGAAAGATCAGATTGCCGAGCAGATTGCCAAAGCGATAGGTGTCGGTGAACCACTGATGGGTTTCCGCCGGTGCCAGATCGGCCGGCGCGGGCGCCCAGAAATGCGCCAGCCACAGCCAACCGACGACGGTAAACAGTGTGAACAGTGGTGCGCACCAGGCACCAAAAAGCTGATGTCGGAGATTTGTCTCCGCGTTCATGAGCAGGTTCTCCTGTCGATTGCCGAAGATGAACGGGGTGAGGCCACGCTCAGGCATGCGCCCGCGCGGTGACGCCCGCCGGTTCGTTGCGTTCGAACCAGTCCGGCCAGCCGGCGGCCAGATTCTGGGCGCGCGCCAGCTCACGCTCCTCCGCGCTCGCGAACTTCAGATCCCACTCCTTCAGCGCCTTCTTGATGATCAGGTTGTGCCACACCGGCGGGATCAGCGCGGTCAGAAAGCATAGAAAGACATTCGGCATGCGAATCGCGGTGGTGTCCGGTTTGAGCTTGTAATAGGGGATGTAGGAATCGAGATGATGATCGGCGTGATTGGTGATCTCGAACGCGACCGGCCGCGTGAGATAGCCGAGGTGATTCCACAGGTGCCGTCGTGCTACCGGCTTGCCCTCGGCGCGCACGATGCCGTAATGCTGGAAGTAATTGAAGGACTCCACCCAGAAACGGGCGATAACCATCGAGGTCAGGCACGTCGCCACCGCCGGCCAGCCGCCGACGAGAAAGGCGATCGTCTGGAAAACGAGCTGCGCGAACAGTGCCTTCCACAGCCGATGGCGCCAGGACCAGCGGCCGTAACCTCGCTTCTCCAGCGCGTCGCTCTCGATTTTCCAGCACTGCAGCGTGCTCGCCACGACGGCATTCACCGTGAACGAGTACAGCTGCTGGCCGCGGCGCGCGGTGTCTGAGTCCTTGACCGTGCCGACGTCGATGTGATGGCCAACGGTATGCCCGATATTGCGCGCGCAGTCGAGATAGCACACCTGTGCATAGGTCCCGACGAGCTGCGGCAGGAACGCCCGCTGGTGATAGAGCTCGTGCGATGGCGGCACGAAAGCAATCACCGACATCCAGGCTACGCTGATGATGCCGCCAACAAGCGACAGGCCCGACAGCGTGCCTGCGCCGACCTGCCAGGCGAGGATCAGAATCAGCAGCGGGCCGGTCAGCGTCGACAGCCAGACCGGAATGTTCGCCAGGGTGCGGTTATTCATTCGGCGCGCAGCCGTGTCGAGCGGCAGCAACGCATCAACCAGCGCAAGGATGAACAAGGTCGACACGCCCAGCCACGCGTAGGTGCCGCCCCGGATCACGCCATAGGCGGTCAGCAGCTGCAGGCTGAAGGTGAGGTAGTAGCGTGCATAGTCGAAGAACATCGTGACCTCCTGTTCAGGGAGCCCGGCAGCGCAACCGGCGAAGCCCGCTAACGGGCCGCGCGCAGTTTCGGTGCGGGCACCTTCTTGTGATGCTTGAACATGTCGCGGCCGATCAGCAACTTCATGATTTCAATTGAACCACCGGCAATCTTCACGACCCGCGCGTCGGCATAGGCCCGCGCTATCGGGTACTCCCACATGTAACCCCAGCCGCCGAACAGCTGCAGGCATTCGTCGACCGTCCTGCAGTGCAGGTTGCTGAGAAACATCTTGGCCATTGCCGCGTCAATCGCGTCCAGTTCGCCCTTCATGAAGAGCTCGATGCAGCGATCGGTCAGGACCCGGCCGGCCACCGATTCCGTCCGCAGTTCGGCGAGCTTGAACTGGGTGTTCTGGAAGTCGGCGATGGTCTGATCGAAGGCTTCGCGCTGAGCGGTGTACTCGACGGTCCACTCGATCACGGCTTCGGTGACGGCGGCGCTGCGGATGGCCTGGGCCAGCCGCTCCTGCGCAAGCTTGGTCATCATCAGGCCGAAGCCTTCGCCTTCGCGGCCGAGCATGTTGGTGGCCGGCACGCGCACGTTGTCGAAGAACAGCTCCGAGGTGTCCTGCGCTTTCATGCCGAGTTTCTCGAGGTTGCGTCCGCGCTTGAAGCCCGGCCGGTCGCCTTCGACGAGAAACAGGGTGATGCCTTTCGCGCCGGCACTGCTGTCAGTCTTGGTGGCCAGCACCAGCACGTCGCAGAGCTGGCCGTTCGAGATGAACACCTTCTGGCCATTGATCACGTAATCGTCGCCGTCGCGCACGGCGCGGGTGCGGATGTTCTTCAAATCGCTGCCGGCATGGGGTTCCGTCATGCCCAGCGAACCGATGGCGGTGCCGGCGACCATCTTCGGCAGCCAGTGGCGCTTCTGTTCCTCGGTGCCGAATGAGCGCAGGTAGGTGGCCACCAGGTCTGTGTGGATCATGAAGCCGGGGCCGGTGTAACCCGCGCGGGCCATCTCCTCGAACACCACGACATCGTAGAGATAGTCCGCGCCCGCGCCACCGTATTCTTCGGGCACGCAGCAGCACAGCAGGCCGGCGGCGCCGGCCTTGTGCCACAGTTCTCGCGGCACGATCCCGTCTTCTTCCCACTGCGCGTGCCAGGGCGCGATTTCCCTGTCGATGAAGCGCCGGACCGTGTCGCGGAACAGCGTATGTTCGGGACTGAAGAGAGTACGTTCGATCATCGACTGATTCCTGCCGACCGCCAGCCGCGCGGGCGACGGCTGGCTTGCCACAACGACCGTTTACTTGGTGAACTGATGAAAGTCCGGTGCGCGCTTCTCATTGAAAGCGTTGACGCCTTCCTTCGATTCCGCCGTGTCATAGAACATCTTCACGGCATGCAAGGCAAACATGCTCGTGCCGCGGATGGACTCCGTGTCGCAGTTGAACGAGCGTTTGGCCAGCGCGAGCGCCGTCGGACTGCGCTGCATCAATTTCTGGCACCAGTCGTCGACGGCCGCGTCGAGCTGGTCTGCCGGGACCACCTTGTTGACGAGCCCCATCTGGCGCGCCTCCTCGGCCGTGTACTGTTCGCACAGGTACCAGATTTCGCGCGCCTTCTTCTCGCCGACGATGCGCGCGAGATAGGCCGTTCCCCAGCCCGCATCGACGGAGCCGACCTTCGGGCCGACCTGGCCGAGTTTTGCGGTGTCCGCAGCGATGCTGAGATCGCACAGCGTGGCGAGCACGTTGCCGCCCCCGATGGCGTATCCGTTGATGCGCGCAATTACCGGTTTCGGGATGTCGCGGATCGCGGACTGCAGTTCGTCGATCGGCAGCCCGACGACGCCGCGGCCGTCATAGTCGCCGTCGTGCGCGGACTGATCGCCGCCGGTGCAGAAGGCCTTGTCGCCGGCGCCCGTCAGCACCACGACACCGACGGCCTTGTCGCTGGCGGCCGTCAGGAAGGCGTGGGTGAGTTCCTCGATCGTGCGGCCGCGAAAGGCGTTGTAAACCTTCGGCCGGTTGATCGTGATCCACGCGGCGCCGGCCTTGTTCTCGTAGGTGATGTCCTGGTAAGGCAGTACTGCAAACATGTCGGAAGTCCTCGGGCTGTGCGTCGCGGTCAGTTCATGGTCAGGCCGCCAGACACCGAGATGGTCTGGCCGAGCAGGTAGGCGGCATCGTCGCTGGCGAGAAAGGCGACGAGACCGGGATAGTCCTCAGGTTGACCCATGCGTCGCAGCGGAATGCCGCGCGCCATCGAGTCTTTCCATTTCTGGGCCTCGTCGCCGGTGCCGACGACGGCGGCCATGGCCGGCGTGTCGGTCGGGCCCGGGCAGATCGTGTTCACGAGTACGTTGTGCTTCGACAACTCGCGCGCGATGGATTTGCTGAAGGCGATGATGCCGCCTTTGCACGCTGAGTAGACGGCTTCATTGCTGGTGCCGACACGCCCGGCGTCCGAGGCGATGTTGACGACGCGGCCGCCGTTACGGGCCTGCATGCGGCTGCACACTGCATGGTGCAGATGCAGCGGGCCGTACAGGTTCAGATTGATGATCTTCTGCCACAACTCGGGTCCGGTCTTCAGGAACGGCGCCGGCTGATCCCACCCGGCGTTGTTGACCAGCAGCCAGATGGCGCCGAGATCCGTTTCGACCTGCGCGACTGCCGCTTCCACCGCCGCGAGGTCCGTGATGTCAACGCGGTAGGCGCGAGCGCCATGGCCGGCCTCCGCGGCAACGGCCTCGGCGGCCGGCAGGTTGATGTCGAAAATCGCGACCGGGCAGCCTTCTGCCGCCAGGCGCAGCGCAATGGCGCGTCCGATACCGCTGCCGCCGCCGGTCACCAGTGCGACCTTGCCTTGCAAACCTCTCACGTGGCACTCCTCATCGTCTATTGCGTGGTGAGCGTCACGCGGACGCTCCTAATCGCCGTCATCGCCGAGATTGCTGCTGCCGACCATCTTCAGCAGGTTGGCTTTCACCGCGTGTAGTGTCTTGGCGGCGGCCTTCACTTCGGCAGCCGGGATTCCGCGCAGGATCACCTCGTTCGTCGCCGCAGCGATTTTGCGCATGCGCGTGACGACCTTGCGGCCTTCGCCCGACAGGAAGATGCGCTTGACGCGCCGATCGGCCGCATCCGGGCGGCGCTCGACGAGACCAACGGCTTCGAGACGATCGACCAGCCCGCCGAGCGCGACTTTGCCGAGATCGAGTTGGCCGGCGAGGTCGGACTGAGGCATGCCGTCCTTGCGCGAGAGATAGGCGATGACCCAGGCCTGCGAGCGCGTCACACCCAGCGGCTTCAGCGCCGTGTCGTACACGATGCGGCGCAGGCGTGAGGCATCGTGGATGTAGAAGCCGAGCCGGATTGCCCAGTCTTCGTCCGTGCTGTCGGCGCCGCTCAGCGCCGCTGCCAGATGTTCCGTGTTTTCAACCATATCGACACCTCGCGCAACCCGCCCGTCGAGCAGGGCGCCCGCCAGTCCGGTGAATGTATCGATACGAACCATATGCTTGCGTAAAGGTATTTGGGATATATAGTATGCATGCATACGATATGCATGCGGTCTTTAATTGTCAACGCCGTCGGCAGAGGACTTTCGCTGTGGATTTCGACAATCCGGAGGAGCATCGCGCCATCCGCAACGCCGTCGCTGCGGTGGTCAGTCGTTTCGATGCGGACTACTGGCTGGAGCGCGACGAAGACGGCAGCTTCCCGCACGAATTCCATCGCGCGATGGCTGACGCCGGCTGGCTCGGGATCACGATGCCGGAGGCCTACGGCGGCGCGGGTCTGGGTGTCACGGAGGCCGCCCTGATGATGCACGAAGTCACGAGCCATGGTGGCGGGATGGCCGCGGCGTCCACGGTGCACATCAATCTGTTCGGTCCGCATCCGATCATCGTGTTCGGCACGGACGACCAGAAGGCGCGCTGGATCCCGCGTCTCGTTGCCGGCACCGATCGGTGCTGCTTCGGGTTCACCGAACCTGACGCCGGCCTCAACACCACCCGGATCAAGACGTTCGCGCAGAAGGTCGACGGTGGCTACCGCGTCAACGGTCAGAAGGTCTGGACGTCCACCGCGCAGGTCGCGAACAAAATCATGCTGCTGACGCGCACGACCCGTTTCGAGGACTGCCAGCGCCCGACCGATGGCATCACCATTTTCTACACCGATCTCGACCGGGCGAAAGTCGATGTCTGCCGCATTCCCAAGATGGGACGCAAGGCGGTTGATTCGAATGCGGTCTTCATCGACGACCTTTTCATTCCCGACGACGACCGCATCGGTGAGGAAGGCAAGGGCTTCTCCTACATTCTGCACAGTCTGAATCCCGAGCGCGTGCTGGTCGCGGTCGAAGCCATCGGGATGGGACAGGACGCGTTGCGCCGCGCCACGCGCTATGCCCGCGAACGCACGGTGTTCGACCGGCCCATTGGCATGAACCAGGGCATCCAGCATCCGCTCGCCGAGAACTGGATGAACCTCGAAGCCGCCTACACGATGGCGATGAAAGCGGCCTGGCTCTACGACCATGACCGTCCCTGCGGCGCCGAGGCCAATACCGCCAAGTTCCTTGGCGCGAAAGCCGGCCACGACGCCTGTCTGCAGGCAGTGCTCACACACGGCGGTTTCGGCTATGCGAAGGAATACCATGTCGAGCGCCTGCTGCGCGAAGTGACCGTCACCCGCATCGCGCCGGTCACCGAGCAGCTGATCAAGTGTTTCATTGCCGAGAAGGTGCTCGACCTTCCAAAGAGCTACTGACGGCTCATACATCCGGACAACCAGGATGATCGAACGCTCGCTCTACGACGACACCCACGGCCTGTTCCGTGAGGCCGTGCGACGCTTTTTCGCCGCCGAACTGATTCCTAACATCCCGCGCTGGGAAGAAGAGCGGCAAATGGACAAGTCGTTCTGGCGACGCTGCGGCGAGCAGGGCCTGCTGTGTCCGGACATGCCCGAGCACTATGGCGGCAGCGGCCAGGATTTCCGCTATAACGCGATCGTGCTCGAGGAAACCTCTTTCACCGGTTCGTCGTCGCCGACTTTCGGTGTGCACTCGGACATCGTGGCCCACTACACGCTGAAGTACGCGAGTGAAGCGATGCGCCGACATTGGCTGCCACGGATGGTCAGCGGCGAAGCGATCGGCGCCATCTGCATGAGCGAACCCGACGGTGGCAGCGATCTGCAGCGCATCCGCACCACCGCCCGGCGCGAAGGCGAACACTATCGAATCAATGGCGCCAAAACCTTCATCACCAACGGCATCGTCGCGGATGTCGCGATCGTCGCCGCGAAGACCGGGGGCAGCGAGGGCTCGAAGTCGATTTCGCTGTTCCTCGTTGAGACCGACCGGCCCGGATACACCTTGGGCCGCAAGCTCGAAAAGGTCGGTCAGCAGTCGTCAGATGTGGCGGAAATCTTTCTGCAGGATGTCATGGTGCCCGTGGACCAGCTGCTAGGCGCCGAGAACCAGGGCTTTGTCTACATGATGCAGGAGCTGCCGCAGGAGCGACTGTCGATTGCGGTCACCGCGCAGGCCGCCGCCCAGCACGCGTTCGACATCACGCTCGAGTATGTGAAGCAGCGCCGCGCGTTCGGCAAGACCCTGCTCGAGTTCCAGAACACCCGCTTCGTGATGGCCGATCTGAAAGCGAAGCTGCAGGTCGGCTGGGCGCATCTCGACGCCTGCATCATGGCGCTGGTCAAGCGGCAGCTGACGACTGCAGAAGCCGCCGCTGCCAAGCTGTGGCACACCGAGCTGCGTTGCGAAGTGGCCGATGCCTGCGTCCAGCTGTTCGGCGGCTACGGCTACATGAACGAGTACGAAATTTCCCGGCTCTGGAAAGACGCGCGCGTGCAGCGCATCTACGGCGGGACCTCGGAAATCATGAAAGAGCTGATCAGCCGCGGGCTCTGAGTCGACGCGCTGTCCGGAGAGCAACATGGCCCTGCCTGCCGACCTCCAGTCCCGCCTGCGTGTCCCGGTGATGGCGGCGCCGATGTTCATTGTGTCCTCGCCGGCGTTGGTGGTGGCACAGTGCTGTGCGGGCGTCATCGGTTCGATGCCGGCACTCAACGCGCGGCCGCAGGCACAGCTCGATGAATGGATCGTCGGAATCAAGCGCGACATTGCAGATTTCGAAGCGGCAAACCCGGGCCGGCGCGCCGCGCCGTACGCCATCAACCAGATAGCCCATCGCACGAACGATCGCTTGCAGGCGGACACCGAGTCTCTGGTGCGTCACGAGGTGCCGATCGTCATCATCAGCCTGCAGGCAAACCGCGAGATCGTGGACGCCGTGCACAGCTATGGCGGCCTTGTCTTCAATGACGTGATTTCCGATCGTCACGCGCGGAAGTCTGTCGACAACGGCGTCGACGGGCTCATCGCCGTGGCGGCCGGTGCGGGCGGCCACACCGGCAATCTGTCACCGTTTGCGCTGGTGGCCGAAATCCGGCGCTGGTGGCAAGGGCCGCTGGCCTTGAGCGGCGCCATCGCGAACGGCGCCGCGGTGCTGGCGGCGCGCGCGATGGGCGCGGATCTCGCGTACATCGGCACACCGTTCATCGCGACCCCGGAAGCGCAGGCGACGGAAGCCTACAAACTGGCGGTGGTCGAGGCCACCGCTGCCGATATCGTGACGACCGACTACTTTAGCGGCGTGCCGGCCAATTTCCTGGCGAATTCGATACGCGCGAGCGGGCTCGATCCGGCGCGCCTAGTCAGGCAGCCTGACAAGGTCACGAATGTAAGCCCTGACGGCGACAGCCATCGCACCTGGCGCGACATCTGGGGCTGCGGCCACGGCGTCGGCGGCATCATCGACATCGTGCCGGCAGCCGAGCGCGTGGCGCGGCTGGTCAAAGAATACGCTGCCGCGCAGCACGCGCTGTCAGGCGACTGAGCGGTCCTGCGCGGCCCAGAACGGCGCGCGTAAATCCTTTTTCGCAATCTTGCCGCTGCCTGTCATCGGAAAACTCGCCATGAACTCGACCGACTTCGGCAGCTTGTAGCCGGCCAAGCGGCCACGGCAGTGCTCGAGCAGCTCGGCCTCGCTGAGCTGCATGCCCTGGCGCAGGATCACGCAGGCCTTGACCGCCTCTCCCCAGCGCTCGTCGGGCACGCCGATGACGGCCGCGGCGGCCACCGCCGGATGGGTCGACAGCACGGATTCTACTTCGGTCGAATAGATGTTCTCGCCACCGGAAACGATCATGTCCTTCAGCCGGTCGTGGATGTAGTACAGCCCGTCGGCATCGCGATACGCGATGTCGCCGCTGTGATACCAGCCGTCGACGAACACCGTGTCCGTGTACTCGGGTCGATTCCAGTAGCCGCTCGCGAGCGACGGCGATCGTATCAGCAGTTCACCGGGCTCGCCGTCCGGCAGTGTGCGGCCGTTGCCGTCGACGATGCGCAGCTCCATCAGCGGCAGCGGCCGGCCGCAGGCCTTCAGTTTGCGCTCGTCGGCCAAGTCGTGCTCCGTCGGTCGCAGCAGCGTGACGGCGCCGGAAGTCTCGGTTGCGCCGTAGAACTGCATGAACTCGCCGGGGATCTGCGCAATCGCACGCTTGATCAGACCGAGCGAAATGGCGGAGCCTGCGTACATCGTAAGCCGCAGGGAGCTGAAATCCGCATGCCCGGAATCGGGATGATCGAGCAGCATCTGGATCATCGCGGGCGCGAACACCGTGATCGTGGGGCGGCGGGTGGCGATTGAACGGATGACAGCCGCCGGATCGAAAGTGCGCTCAACGAGCACCGCCATGCCGTTGTAGATCGACTGCAGCGACAGGCCGATCGCGAGCAGGTGGAAGTTCGGCAAGGCCACGAGAAAGCGATCGCCCTCGAACCACTGCAGTGCCGGCTCGAAGTGCTCGCAGAGTCGCATGTGGTTCAGGTTGTCGTGCGTGATCACAACGCCCTTCGGTGCACCGGTCGTGCCGGAGGTATAGAGCTGGATCGCGCCGAGATCCATGCCGAGCATGGCGGGG
>LNFM01018180.1_pt1 | contig 20347 bp, 18 predicted proteins | sample 596031 | NCBI WGS metagenome assembly LNFM01 (sample SAMN04254537, study PRJNA301005) | activated carbon metagenome | isolation source: dual media filters at the Ann Arbor, Michigan drinking water treatment plant | place: USA: Ann Arbor | reverse complement strand
TTGCCGCCGTGCCCATGCTCAGCCGCACCCACGGCCAGACCGCCAGCCCCACCACCGTGGGCAAGGAAATCGCCAACGTGGTGGTGCGCCTGAGCGCTGCGCGCGAGAAAATCGCCAGCGTGAAGCTGCTGGGCAAGATGAACGGCGCCGTGGGCAACTACAACGCCCACTTGAGCGCCTGGCCCGACTTCGACTGGGAGGCGTTCAGCCGCAACGTGATCGAACAACCCGAGCCGCTCGGTCTGGGCCTGACTTTCCAGCCCTACAGCATCCAGATCGAGCCGCACGACTACATGGCCGAGCTGTTCGATGCGATCGCGCGCACCAACACCATCCTGATCGACCTCTCGCGCGACATCTGGGGCTACGTGAGCCTGGGTTACTTCAAGCAGCGCCTGAAGGCCGGCGAAATCGGTTCGTCGACCATGCCGCACAAGGTCAACCCGATCGATTTCGAGAACGCCGAAGGCAACCTGGGCTTGTCCAACGCGCTCTTGCGCCACCTCAGCGAGAAGCTGCCGATCAGCCGCTGGCAGCGCGACCTGACCGACTCCACCGTGCTGCGCAACATGGGCGTGGCCCTGGGCTACGCGGTGCTGGCCTACCACTCGATGGGTGTGGGTCTGGGCAAGCTGGAGATCAACGAAGAAGCGCTGGCCGACGATCTCGACAACGCCTGGGAAGTGCTGGCCGAGCCGATCCAGACCGTGATGCGCCGCTACGGTGTGTCGGGCGCCTACGAAAAGCTCAAGGAAGTCACCCGCGGCAAGACCGTGACGGCCGAGGCCCTGCACGGGCTGATTCAAAGCCTGGAGATTCCGGAGTCGGAGAAAGCGCGTCTGCTGGCCATGACGCCGGGCAGTTACACCGGCAAGGCGGTGGAGCTCGCAAAACGCGTCTGAGCGCGGTTCACCGCGCTCTCTCAGCGTATCGGTTGAAGCGCCACGCGTCGTCTTCAATGGTGATGCGGCGCCAGGTGGCGCGCTTTTCACCGGGCGACATCTCGGTCCAGCGCTGCACCTCGTCAAAGGTACGGCCGCACCCTTTGCACAACTCATCGCCCTGGCTGGTGGAGCAGATGGCGATGCACGGCGTATCGGGCGTGGTGTCGTACCAGACCAGCCAGGCTTCGCGTGCGGCGGCTGGCAAGGTGGCTTCGTCTGCCTCGGCTTCGTGAAAGAACACCATCAGGGCGTACACCTCGGCCAGCGCGCGCGTGGGTTGGGGCAGGGCCACGCCATCGGGCGAAGGCGCACGCTCGCGCCAGAAATTGATTGCGGCTTCGATGTCGGTGATGTGAATGCCGGCCATGGTGGGGTACTTTGAAAGAGGCCGGATGATAGCCAGCACGACGACGTCCACCGGCCTGCACGGTCAATGCATGCGGCGCTGTGGGAACTGCGTACGGCGGCAAATACCCCCGGACCGTACAATCGTCCGCTTCCGCGGAGGGCGGAGAAGCACGCCGTGCTTCACAAGGGGCTTGGGCCGGGCAAGGTGCAACCGCCTCGCATTTGAACAAACGACAACGAGGAATTTATGGATTTCCTGACTTCGCCCGCGTTCTGGATCGCCCTCGGGCAGATCATCATGATCGACATCCTGCTCGGCGGCGACAACGCGGTGGTCATCGCGCTGGCCTGCCGCAAGCTGCCGCCCGCTCAGCGCACCCAGGGCATCATCTGGGGCACCGCTGGCGCCATCATCCTGCGCGTGATCCTGATCTTCTTCGCCATGACCTTGCTGGCCCTGCCATGGCTCAAGTTCGTTGGCGCACTGCTGCTGGTGTGGATCGGCGTCAAGTTGCTCGCGCCTGACGAAGAAGGCCACGGCGAACTGGCCACCAGCGACAAGCTGCTGGGCCGCCATCAAGACCATCATCGTGGCCGACCTGGTGATGAGCGTGGACAACGTGATCGCCATTGCCGGCGCTGCACAAAATGCCGGCGAACACCAGATGCTGCTGGTCGTGCTGGGCCTGCTGATCTCCATCCCGATCATCGTCTGGGGCAGCCAGCTGGTCATCAAGCTCATGGCCCGTTTCCCGATGATCATCACGGCCGGCGGCATGCTGCTGGGCTGGATCGCTGGTGGCATGCTGGTGTCCGACCCGGTGATGGCCAACCCCGACAAGTGGCAGTGGATGCTGAAGCTGCCGCAGAACGACATGGTGAAGTACGGCGCCTCGGTCGCTGGTGCACTGATCGTGCTGGTCATCGGCAAGTACGTGGCGTCGCGTCAGGACAAAGCCGCTCCAGCGCACTGAACTCATAGCCGCCGGTCACGTGAAACTCATCCTCAAGTGGCTGCTCGCAGCCTGCGCCCTGCTGCTGGTGGCCTACCTGTACCCGGGGGTGCAGATCCAGAGCTTCACGGCTGCACTCATTGCTGCGGCGGTGATCGGTCTCTTCAACGTCGTGCTGCGCCCGGTGCTGGTCATCCTCACCCTGCCGGTGACCGTGGTCACGCTGGGGCTCTTCCTCTTCGTGATCAACGCCCTGCTGTTCTGGGCCGCGGCCAGCCTCATGGACGGCTTTGGCGTGAACGGCTTCTGGGCCGCCATGCTGGGCTCGCTGATTTACTCGGCGCTCATGCTGGTGGTGGACGCTGCTGTCAAAGCCATCCTCTGAGCGCGGCACCAACGGCAAGCTGAGATCAGCGCTTGCTGTCTTCCTCTTCCTTGACGCTCTCGCGCAGCAGCGCTTCCACATCGCGCCGGCGGCTGTCCACGATCGCCATCTCCATCGAATCGGCACTGCGTTGGGCCACCGGCAGCGACTGGGCCGCGCGGAATCGATCCACGGCACCCGCGTAGTCCAGCTGCGCTGCGCGCGCTTCGGCCTCGGCCCGCACGGCGCGCAACGCTTGGCCCTGGACCTGGTGGGCACGGGCCAGGGTCTGCCAGGCCAGCGCGTCGCGCGGCTGCAGCACCACCCAGCTTTGCAAACGGCTCACCGCACGCTGCGGCTCGCCCGAGCTGATGGCCGCCTGCGCGCCCAGCATCACGCTGGCACGTGTAGCGCCGGCCAGTGAACGATCGCGCAGTTCCACGAGCAAGGCGGTCTGCGCGGGCGTGGCCGGGCTGGTGGAAGGTGACAGCAGCAGCTCCAGCATCAGCGCGTCGGCCACAGGGCGGGTGTCGGGCGCGACCGTCTCGCGCAGCTTTTGCGCCAGCTCGAGCGCGCGATCGCGCTGGCCCAGGCGCAGGGCCGACAGGGCAGCCGCGTAGCGCGCACCGGCAGTGGCATTGGCGCTCTGCCCCACCTGCAACCAGCCGCGCATGCGATCGGGGCCGTTTTCAGCCAGCACACGGGCACGGGCCGACATGAGGCTGTGCAGCTCGACGCTCGGACCCGGCCGGCCGGCGCCAGCGGGTGGAACCGCAATGCCTGCACGGGCGCCGGGCAGGTCCAGGTTGAGTGCTGCTGACGGCATCGGCACGGCAGCGGGTGCCGGGCCAGTGCGCGGGCTGGTGGCGGCCGGGCCCTGCGGCAATCGGGCACGCATGTCGGCGATGCGTTCGCCGCTCAGCGGGTGGCTGCGCAAGTAGGGAAACGCACCGTCATCGTTCAAACGTGACGCCTGTTGCAGCTTGTCGAACATGGTCACAAAACCCAGGGGATCAAAGCCCGCCCCGGAGAGCACGCCAAAGCCCACACGGTCGGCTTCGCGCTCCATGTCGCGCGAGAAGTTGAGTTGTGACTGGGCCGCCACCGCCGTGCCACCCGCGATGGCCGCGCTGGCCACCTGCGCGTTGGATCCGGCCGCCAAGGCGCCCAGGATCATGGCGCCCATCATCCAGGGTGCCATGCGCTCGTCGCGCGAGATGAGACGGGCAATGTGCCGCTGCGACACGTGGCTGAGCTCGTGGGCCAGCACCGAAGCCACCTCTTCGGGCCGCTCCGTCACGGCCAGCAACCCCAGGTTCACGCCCAGATAGCCGCCCGGCAAGGCGAAGGCGTTGACCGTGCGTTCGCGCGAAATCATGAGTTCCCAGGCCATGCGCTCGGCCAGCTCGGGCGGCACGTCTCCCCGGGCGCGCGCCGAGCCCAGCAGCGGCTGCCAGAGCGCCTGCAGGTAGTCCACCAACAACGGGTCGTCGAGGTAGTCCGGATCCTGGTAGATCGAACGCGCAATGCGATCACCAAGCCGGCGCTCGGCCGAGATGGAAATGCCCTCACCACCCCCCAGACTGGGCAAGGCCGATACACCGGCGGGATCCTGTGCCACCTGAGCGCTGGACAACGACATGGGCAACAGGGCCAAGGCCACGGTGGCCGCCACGCATGCCCAAGGCCCGCGCACACGAACAGGTGGTGGAGTTGGTGACCCGGCGGGCTTGGGAGTGAAACGCATCGCCGTATGATGCCGCCAAGCCGCCACGGTTCAGTCAAGCCCCAGCAAATCACACCCGATGCCTGTTACAAACCAGCCCCCCGCAGACGCTGCAGCCAGCCCGCTCACCCACTTCGACGCCCAGGGCCAGGCCCACATGGTCAACGTGGGCGACAAGGCCAACACCCGGCGCGTGGCCGTGACCGAAGGCCGCATCACCATGCTGCCCGAGACCTTGGCACTCATTCAGGCAGGCAACGCCAAAAAGGGCGACGTGCTCGGCATCGCCCGCGTCGCCGGCATTCAAGCGGCCAAAAAAACCAGCGACCTCATTCCCCTGTGCCATCCGATCGTATTGACACGCGTGGCGGTCGAGTTCGAGATCGAGCCCGACACCCACAGCGTGCTGTGCCGCGCCACCGCCGAATGCACCGGCCAGACCGGCGTGGAAATGGAAGCCCTCTCAGCCGTGTCGGTGGCTCTGCTCACTATTTACGACATGTGCAAGGCGGTCGACCGGGGGATGGTGATTGGGGGGGTGCGGTTGATGGAGAAGGTGGGGGGGAAGAGTGGGCGGTTTTTGGCAGAATAAAGTCGACATTTTCTCAATCGGCCAAAGGAAGATGTCCACTCCATCGCGTCTCTTTTAAGCTCAAAACGTACCAATAACCCAAATGCTCAAGGACAGCATTTAGAATTGAAGCTGATTAGCGAAGCACCACCTATACGCCTGTTTTTTCAGATCAACCCATTCAGCAATCAAAAACCACAGCGCAGTTTCCGGACTACACGAAATGAGGAGTCATGGCAATCTTAGAGATTCGCCGAATAGGAAAAAGGCGACAATTGCTGCTACCTTCTAAAAAATCCTTAGAGAAAGAACTCAGAAGCCATCTACTGGCGCATATGCCAATACCTTCGCCGACTTCAAATCCACAAAAACCACCCAATCAGTCGATTTGAATGATGTTATCGGCAACCAACCAACTTCTTTCTCTGATTTTCCGCTATTCTTTACCGCCTCTTTGATCAAATCGACTGCTTTAGGCTGCCTGCTTCGCAGAAAATCAACAGACTGCGCTTTTTCAATGACTTGCTGCTTGGTAAGTTCGTAATCTTGCCACCAGTCCGGCCGAGCCGATGGCTCAATACCTTGCAATGACAACTCAAGACTTTTGATCTTCTCTTCTGGATCTATCGGGCTACGTACACCAATGATTTTTGGTCCAGACCAAGGAAGTATCTGGAGGCCCCCAAGCTGTGGTCGCAGTTTTTCAGGCTGAATATCGGCGGCCGAAACCATTCGGAAACGATCCACTTCGAAAACCAGATAAACGGGGCGAGCATGAGCAACGCTGTAAAGACCATAACCCAACGCACCCAACTGTAAAAAAACGACAAGACTGATATCCAGTGATAGCTCTCGGCGTGACTTGTTAGGATTAAACAGCACCAGCGTCAATAGTGGCCCACAAACCAAGTCGACCGCCACCAGAATTAAAAACAGATTCGTACCTCCAGCTATCTCGCTGTATGGGAACGGGTACCACACACCAAACACAATTCCAGCAGACAGCATTGCAACCACCAATGTAGCGGCAAGATGATAAACAGCAGCCTTCATGGCCGCCCGAAATCTCATTCTCATTCCAAAAAACCTCAGCAGCACAATCAACGACAAGTTGCAGGAGCGAAGCGAGCAGGCACTGTTCCGACCGCGGCTGCGACTCCGAAACCGCCTGTTGCAGCTTGCGTACCAGGACCCAGTCCTGCCGCCGAAGTACAAAGCCAGTCAATTGCGCCAGTTATTGGTGGAAAAGCAGCTTGCGCTACTGGCAAGGTGATTGCGCCAGCATCAGATCGAATAAATGGTGTGAGAATTAGGGTATCTTGTCCAGCACTCAGTCCACCGATAGCGCCAGAATTATAGGTTATTGTGATTGCGCCGGTATTGCCACCAGCAACGGCAGCATCAAGCAAAACCGATTGAACATATTTGCTGGTAGCTCCATTTCCGCCAGATTGGGCATTCCATAAAGTGGCAATACCGACCAGATCTTGCTGAGAGGGCACTCCTTCGGAGCCAACCATTGTTTTCGGCATGCTCGCCAAACTGAAGCCCTCAGTGATTCTTGCGCGCACTGTGTACTCTTGATAGGCAGGGAGAGCCACAGATGCAAGAATCCCGATGATTGCAACCACAACCATCAATTCGATCAACGTAAATCCAGCCTGTGTACGTTGGTAAGGCATCGAACATGCTCCTGAAAGGGGATTCCAAAAAAAAGGGTGCAACATGCACCCTTTTCCTTTAGAGGATTACTGGCTTAGCGGCATTGTGCTGGCGCAAAGCGAGCCGGCAGGGTACCAACTAAAGCGGGCACCGTAAAGTTGCCGGTTGCGGTTTGAGTTCCTGCGCCAGTGCCTGCTGCAGAAGTGCAGAGCCAATCAATGGTTCCGGTGGTGGGAGGGTTCGCTGCGAGAGCCGCAGCCAAGGTAACTGCCGGAGTTGCAGCAGCCGCACCGGTTCGCACTTGAGGCGACAAGGTCAAAGTCGTTGCGCCAGCGCCTGCTGCAGCTGCCATGGTGATAGTGATGATGCCTTGGTTCGCACCACCGTCCGTGTTTTCAATCAACACGCTAGTGACAAACTTGCTCGATGCGCCCAAGTTGTTGGTACGAGCGTTCCAAGCGGTCGCTACGCGGGTAAGGTCGGCAACGGTGGTAGATCCGTCGGTTGCAATTTCTTGCTTGGGCGTGTTGGCCAAGCTCAAGCCTTCCGTCACACGAGCACGAACCGTGTAGTCCTGGTAAGCCGGCAGGGCCACAGCAGCCAGAACACCACGATCATCAGTTCGATCAGGGTGAAACCTTTTTGCATGGAACGCTTCATGGAAAAAACTCCTTGGGGGTTTGGGTTGGGAACGCGTTCTTATGAGCAGACGGCGTGCCAACCAGAACTGGGGTGTTTTCTGCGGCCTATTTCACGCTTCACCTCCCCACAGTGACGGTTTGTGACATTTGGGTCGGTTCATGTCCGACATTTTTTGTCACCCCGGTCGGTCTCGACCGTTTTTGTCACCCGCCAGCGGGGCCCTTCAGAGTTCGAAGGTCTGGCCGGCGCTGAGCCAGCGGATGTCGTGGTGGGTGTTGTCTGCGCCGTGCGGCGCGTCGTCGAAACGGCGGATCTCGTCCATGATCAGGCCGGTTTCAGCGGGCTTGGTGTGGGTGATGTAGATGGGGTAGTGCTGGCCGCGGTCGATCTGCTCCAGCTCTTCAGCCAGCAGGCCGGGCGCGAGATGCAGGCTGCGCTGGGCCAGGGCTTCTTCGCGGTCGCTGAAGGCGGTTTCGATCACCAGCAGGGCCACGGGCAACTGGTTGACACGTTGCCAGAACGCCGGGTTGCGCCCGGTGTCGCCGCTGAACACCCAGTGGCCCGACGGCGAAGCGGCGGCGAAGCCGACGGCGGGCACGGTGTGCACGGCGGGCAGCACTTCCACCGCCTTGCCGCACACCTTCAGCACCTCGCCCACGGCAATGGGCACAAAACGCATGAGCGGGCGCTCGGCGCTGGGGATGGCCGAAAAATCGGGCCAGATGAGGTTGTTGAAGATGTGGGCCTTGAGCGCAGCGATGGTACCGGGCAGGGCGTGCACCTGCAGCGGCTGGGCGCCAGCGGTCAACCTGCGGGCGGCCACGGCGTCGAGCATGAGCGGCAGCGAGGCCACATGGTCCAAGTGCGAATGCGTGAGCAGCACGTGGTCGATCTGGGCCATCTCGTCCAGGGTGAGGTCACCCACGCCAGTGCCCGCATCGATCAGGACGTCGTGGTCGAGCAGAAATGAGGTGGTGCGACAGCCATGGGCAATGGCTCCAGAACACCCCAGCACGCGGACTCTCATGAACTCTTTGACAGGGTGTGGCCGGCAGAGCCGGTGGGGGGTTGCAAGGGGCGAATCGATTCGATGGGGGTTGCGCCGTCCCACGCGGGGTCCAGCGGCAACTGCCTGCGTGAGGCTACTCTGTCCGCATAAAGGCGGTAAAGGACTTTTTTGGCATTTTGGCGCTGCAGGTTCAGCAGATGGACATCGCACGCGTCCCAGTCTTGCGCTCGCCATGTCCGCAAGGTTTGCTGCCAGCGCCGAAGCTCGTCGCGCAGTTCGGGCGTGAGGTCGCTGGTGGGGCCCAGCGGGGTGTAAACCGCCACTGGGATGGTGTCCGGCGTCAGGCGCAAGCGGTCAAGTTCCTGCCAGATCTGCCCGGGCTGGCGCTGGCGGTCTCGCTCGCTGGCGATCTGGTCCACGCCGTAAGCAGCGCAGAGGGCTGCAAGGTTCACACCTCGGGGCCAGCCAGAAGATTGGCTGCCTGCTCGCTTCAACCAACCTTTGCTGATCAGGCCGAGTGTTGCTGTACACACGATCATCAAGACCGCACCGGCAAGCGGCAACACCAGACCATGGCGCACATGCAACCAGCTGTTGAGCCCGGCCACTGCCGCCAGGAGCACTGCGCTCAGCGCCAGGCCAGGCCAAACCCCCAGGCCGGGCAGCAGCCACACCAGCAAAAGGCTAAAAACCACCAGCACCACCAGCTCGTAGCCCAGGGCGTAGTCGGGCTTCACGGGCAGGTGGCCGTCGAGCATGGCGGTGATCAGGTTGGCGTGGGTCTCCACGCCGGGGTAGTAGGCGCCCACTGGCGTGGAGCGCAGGTCTTTCAGTGAGGCCGCGGTGGTGCCCAGCAGGACGATCTTGCCTTGGAGCTGTCGGGCGGGCACGCGGCCGGTCAACAGGTCGATGGCCGATACATAAACAAACGACCCGCCAGCGGGGCCGCCGAGTCCGCGGTACGGCACCAGCGCCGCGCCACGTTCATCCACCGGAATGGACAGCGTCTGGCCGTCGTGCTGCAGCCGGATGCTTTCCAGGCCGCTGAATCGGCGGGCCATCATCCGGCCAGCGGCAAAACCGGGCTCCACCGCCGGCGAGCCCAGCGCACGGCGAAAAACGGCGAGCGCCAGCGACTCGTACACCTGGCCTTCGTACTCGACCAACAGGGGCAGCGAGCGCACCAAGCCATCGTTGTCGGGCAGTGCGTTGAAAGCGCCGGCGCTGGGCGCAGCCTGTGCGAGTTCGGGCAGATTGGATTCGAACGATGCCCAGCGGGTGAGGCGCACCGGACGCCCCGTGAACACGTCGGCGCCCAACAACGGTGCCGGCAACATGCCGGTGTTGCCGGCGGAGGGTTCGTTGCTGAAGAAATAGCCCAGCACCACAGGGCGGTCGCGCAGCGCAGCGGCCAGTGCGCCATCGCCACCCGCCCGGGGATCGGGTTGGGGGAACACGATGTCGAAACCGAGCACGGCAATGCCTTGCTGTTCGAACAGCGCGTTGACCAAACGCGCCAGTTGCTCGCGTGGCCAGGGCCACGGTCCGATGGCCGCCAGGCTGGCAGGATCGATGTCAACCACCACCACACGGCTCTCCAGCGTGCCGGGCATGGTGGCCCTGAGGCGGACGTCGTAAACAACGTCGTCTAGTCGATGGAGAGCGCTGACGGGAATGAAACCCAGGGCGTGCAGGGCAGCCAGGCCGAGCGGAACGAGCAGCAGCAGCGAGCGCAAAACGCGCTGTTTCACTGTCTGATGCTTTCGGTTGGGAGCGGCTGGCCGGGGACCGTGTGGTCAGGCACCGCGGGGTTCAGGGCGGGAGGGGCCGTGCGGTGTGCTTACTGCTGCACAAACTGCATCTTGGTGCCGGCCAGCTCGAGCAGGTCGCCGTTGCGCAGGTTCACCGCGTCGGTGCCGATGGGGTTGCCATTGATGGTGGGCTTCTGCACGCCTTCAACCATGGCCACCACGAAGCCGTGGGGGCGACGGGTGATGGCGGCCACGGCCACGCCGGGTTTGCCGATGGTGGTGACGACTTTCACCAAAGGCACTTCGCGGCCGGCTGCGGTGCCCGACATCACCTTGATGGCGGCATTGGCCACCGCCATGGCCACCGTGGGTTCGGGTGCAGCGACAACAGCGCCTGCATTGATCACCATGGTTTTTTCATGGCTGTCGTTGGCGCCTTCGTGCACGAACTTTATCTTGTACTTGCCGATCTCGACGGTGTCGCCACTCTGCAATTGCTGCTTCTTGATCGCCTTGCCGTTGACGTAGGTGCCGTTGGTGCTGTTGAGGTCTTCAAGGAAAACGTCCGAGCCGGACATCTGCATGACGGCATGCTCCCCGCTGACGGCCAGGTTGTCGATCACGATGTCGTTGTACGGACGGCGGCCGAGCGTTGTGCGGTCTTTGGTGAGTTGAACTTCCTTGATGACGACACCGTCAATGGACACGATCATTTTCGGCATGGCCGACTCCTCTGGAACCTGTAGATTTGTTGGTCGAAATCTGAATCACTTACCCAGCATGCGCGAAAGTATTCCTTTGCGCATCGGCTTTGAACGAGCATACGCCAGTATCACCGATATGTTGTCCCGCCCTCCGCTGTCGTTGGCGGCGTCCACCAAGGCCTGGGCTTTTTCTTCCAGCGTACCGGCGGTGATCAGTATGGCTGCGATGCGCTCGTCGCTCATCATGTCGCTCAATCCATCCGAGCAAAAAAGGTAGAGATCTTCATCCTCCACCCGGTATTCGTTGACTTCGAGCAACACCGTGTCTTCCACGCCCAGCGCACGGGTGACCAGGTTCTTGTGGGTGGCGTACTGGGCCTGCTCCAGCGAGATCAGGCCGGCGTCGATCTGCTCCTGCAGCAAGGAGTGGTCACGCGTGATCTGGGCGAAGCTGCCGTCGCGCAGGCGGTAGCAGCGGGAGTCGCCGACGTGCCCGACCATGACGCGCGCATCGAGGAACACACCCATCACGAGGGTGGTGCCCATGCCGGCGTACTGGGGGTTGGAGTTGGCGGCGTTGAAGATGGACCGGTTGGCGTTGTCGATGCAGATCTCCATGGCGCGGCGCAGTTCGCGCACGCTGGCATCAACGCCGCCCTCGGCCATCCAGCGCCCGAGCTCCGTTTTGATGAAGGTGGTGGCCATGGCGCTCGCCACCTCGCCGGCGTTGTAGCCGCCCATGCCGTCGGCCAGCACCGCAATCTGGTTCTCTGCGTCGAGCGACACGGAGTCCTCGTTGTTGTCCCGAACCAGGCCCGGATCGGTCAGGCAAAAATACTCAAAATTCATAGAGTTCAAGTTATACCCGCAGAACGATGCTGTCTTTTCATGAACCGCGTGACGAAGCGGGCGGCGGCGTGACAAGCGTGGCAGCCATGGCATTTTCCGATGCGTGCGGGAAGGCGTGGGTGGCTTCAAACAGGCTCTCTCCGGCAGGCTCGGTCGGCGCGGCTGGCGCGGCTGCGTCGTCGCCCCGGCCCATGCAACGCCGCAGTTGGGCGGCGAGTTCGGCACCAGTCTGAAAGCGGTCCCCGGGCGACTTGGCCAAGGCTCGTTCCAGCAGGTCGGCCAGCACCTGGGGCAGCTCGGGGCGCAGACTGCGCACACTGGGCGCCGGCTGGTTCGCGATCTGGTACATCAACGCGGCCATCGAGTCGCCCTTGAGCGGCAGGCTGCCGGTGAGCAACTGGAACAGCATCACGCCGAGTGAGTACAGGTCGGAGCGACCGTCCACGTGCAGGCCGGCGAGCTGCTCGGGCGACATGAAGCTGGGCGTCCCCAGCACCATCCCGGTCTTGGTCTTGCTCGATCCTGTGATGCGCGCAATGCCGAAATCGGTCACCTTCACCGACTGGGTTGTGGGGTCGTACATCACATTGGCCGGTTTGATATCGCGGTGCACCACCTGTTGGCGGTGCGCATGGTCCAGCGCTGTCGCGACCTGCTCGCCAATGCTCAACACGGTGGACACGGGCAGCAGGCTGCCCGGGCGCGAGACCTCCACCAGGTCGCGCCCGGGCAGGAACTCCATGGCGATGAAGGCCAGGTCGTGTTCTTCGCCGGCATCGAAGATGGTGACGATGTTGGGGTGTTGCAGGCGTCCAGCGGTCTCGGCCTCGCGGAAGAAGCGCTCACGCACGTCCACCAGCTCGGAGCCTTCGAACTCGGCACTGAGGGCCAGCGTCTTGATGGCCACTGTGCGGCCGATCTTGGGATCGCGACCCAGGTAGACCACACCCATGGCGCCTTTGCCGAGCTCTTTTTCCACTTGATAGCGCCCCAGCATGGGCTTCTCCACACCCCCGTTGTCCAGCAGCAAGGTGCCACCGGGGTGTGAGGATCCGCCACCCAGCACCACCGTCTCCGACAGGTTTTTGGCGCGCTTCAAACGCCGCTGCACGTCGGCGTCATTGCGGTCGAGCTTGGCCATGTGCTCGTAGACCGCTTCGGCCTTGTTGAACTGGCGTTTGCGTTCGAAATCGAGCGCGAGGTGCTTGAGGTTGTCCATCAGCGCGTCGCTGAAAGGCACGCGGCGCATGCGGTCAAAAGCCATGTCGAGTTGCCCTTGGCCCTGCAGGGCCAGGCCCATCATGCGGTTGGTCTCGGCCGATTCTTCGTCGGACTTGGCCTTGCCCGCCTCGGTGACCAGGAACCGGCGCGTGGTGAGGGCCAGGTGGCCGATCAACAGCAGCGCCGCCGGAAACACCAGCTGCAACCACGTGGCGGCCACTGACAACAATCCAAACTCGGCGCCCAGCAGGCCCACGAACAGCACGGCCGTACAGGCCGCGCCGGCGGCGGCCGACAGCCGTGGCAGCACCCACACCACGTAGCCTGTGATCAGCATCAGGACTGCCAGCACCGCAAAACCGCTCCACACCGGCTGCACGATGTGGTGACCGCTCAGGATGCTGGAGGTGATGTGGGCCAGGATGGCCGCCGGCGACATGGCGGCCGACACCGGTGTGGTGAACAGGGTGCCCACCCCGGCGGCGGTGGCACCAATGATGACGATCTTGTCGGTGTACTTGCTGGCGGGAATGCGGCCCGAGAGCACGTCATAGAAGGAGTCCACCGCAAACGCCGACTTGCCATCCCGGTCGGGATAGAACTGCGGCAACAGGCGCGCCGATTCGTCGGTGGGGATGAGGCTGCGGCCGAGTTGCACGCCCACGCCGGGCAGCAGCTGGATGTCCCGGGTGGTGAGGTTCAGGCTGTTGGCGGCGATGGTCAGGCCCATGGAGGGCACGGCAAAGCCATCGAACTGCACCAACAGACCCTCTTGCCGCACCGAGCCGTCCACGTCGGGCAATTGGTTGAGGTGGCCGACCGCACGCGCCGCCTCTCCAATGGCGGTCAGCGGTTGCTGCGAACGCACGGCGGGCACGCCCAATGCCGAGTTGTCAGCGATGGCGCTGCGTTGCGCAAATGCAGGCAGAGGTTGGTCGGCACGGCCCTGAGGCTCACCGAGTTCAAACACCGACGGCACGATCACATTGCCCGCGCCCGCCATGCTCTGCACGAGACGCGCATCGGAATCCAATTGCTGTTCGGCATTGCCGATGAAGCCCAGCAGGCGCTGACGACTCTGCTCTCCCATGTCGGTCAGTGGTGCGGAGCCCTCAGCGGAACCATCCAGAAGGCTGCGAAGTTCGCGCAACTGCACCAGACCGCGATCGGTCTGAGGCTCAAAGAAGAAAGCCGTGTGTGCGACGGTCTTGGCCTTGGCGGCGCCCAGCTGGTCGATCAGTTGCGCGTGCACTTCGCGCGGCCAGGGCCAGCGACCAATGTTGGCAATGCTCTCATCGTCGATGGCAATGACCGCAATGCGATCGCTGGGAAGACGGCTGGTCTGCGTGCTGGCCAGATCGTAGAAACGCCGCTCCAGACCACTGAAAAAGTCCGTGGCGGCGTGCAAGGCGAAAACCGCCAGAACGACAGCCACTCCCATGATGGCGTCCGAGCGCCACAGGGGAATTTTTCGTTTGGGCCGGCTCTGGCGTGGACTGGTGGACACGTGTGGAAAGGACCGGGTTGATTTCAATGCAGAACGACGAGCATGCGACAGGACGACAGCCCCACCCGTCTTATCGGGCATCAGCGGCGGGCACTGAAGCCGAGTTGTTGCATTTTGTTTCAGCCCCGGTCACCTGGGCAAGCAAATCTGTCTGTTTGACGCTGCACACATTCAAAGGACGAAAAAAAGGCAACGCAAGCGTTGCCCTTTTCACGACCGGCGTCTGGCTTACAGGCGCGACTTGAGCAGCTTGGCCATTTCCGACGGGTTGCGCGTGATCGTGAAGCCGCAGGCTTCCATGATCTCCAGCTTCGCGTCGGCCGTGTCGGCACCACCCGAGATCAGGGCACCTGCATGGCCCATGCGCTTGCCAGCGGGTGCAGTCACGCCCGCGATGAAACCCACGATCGGCTTCTTCATGTTGTCCTTGCACCAGAGCGCGGCTTCGGCTTCGTCCGGGCCGCCAATTTCGCCAATCATGATGACAGCGTCGGTGTCGGGATCGTCGTTGAAAGCCTTCATCACGTCGATGTGCTTGAGACCGTTGATAGGGTCACCACCGATGCCCACGGCGCTGGACTGGCCCAGGCCGATCTCGGTCAGCTGTGCCACCGCTTCATAGGTCAGCGTGCCCGAGCGCGAGACCACACCGATGCGGCCCTTGCGGTGAATGTGGCCAGGCATGATGCCGATCTTGATCTCGTCGGGCGTGATCAGGCCGGGGCAGTTCGGGCCCAGCAGCAGCGTGCGCTTGCCGCTGCGGTTGCGCACTTCGAGCATGTCCTTGACCGGGATGCCTTCGGTGATGCAGATCGCCAGATCCAGGTCGGCTTCAACGGCTTCCCAGATGGCAGCGGCCGCGCCGGCGGGCGGCACGTAAATCACCGACACCGTGGCGCCGGTCGTGGCCGCGGCTTCCTTCACCGATGCGTAGATCGGGATGTTGAAGATCGACTCGCCGGCCTTCTTCGGATTCACGCCGGCCACGAAGCAGTTCTTGCCGTTCGCGTATTCCTGGCACTTTTCGGTGTGGAACTGACCCGTCTTGCCCGTGATGCCCTGGGTGATGACCTTGGTGTCTTTGTTGATGTAGATCGACATGTGGATTCCTTTGAAGCGCGTGCAGATGGTTAGGCGGCTTTGACAGCGGCCACCACTTTTTGGGCGGCATCGGCCATGGTGTCGGCACTGATGATCGGCAGACCGGATTCGGCCAGCATCTTCTTGCCCAGCTCTTCGTTGGTGCCTTTCATGCGCACAACCAGGGGAACATTGAGGTTGGTCGCCTTGCAGGCGGTGATCACACCGGTGGCGATCGTGTCGCACTTCATGATGCCGCCGAAGATGTTGACCAGGATCGCCTTGACCTTGTCGTTCTTGAGCATGATCTTGAAGGCTTCGGTGACCTTCTCGGGGGTGGCACCGCCGCCCACGTCCAGGAAGTTGGCTGGCTCGGCGCCGAACAGCTTGATCGTGTCCATGGTGGCCATGGCCAGACCGGCGCCATTGACCAGGCAGCCGATGTTGCCGTCCAGGCTGATGTAGGCCAGGTCGAATTTGCTGGCCTCAATCTCGGCCGGGTCTTCTTCGTCCAGATCGCGGTAGGCAACGATCTCGGGATGGCGGAACAGCGCGTTGGCGTCGAAGTTGAACTTGGCGTCCAGCGCCATCAGGTTGCCCTTGGAGTCGCAGTTCAGCGGGTTGATCTCAACCAGAGACGCGTCGGTGTCCATGTAGCACTTGTAGATCTTCGCGAAGATGTCCACTGCCTGGTCCACGGAGGCGCCGGTCAGGCCGATGGCCGCAGCCACCTTGCGCGACTGGTCGGCGGTGATGCCGGTCAGCGGGTCGATCATCTCGGTGATGATTTTCTCGGGCGTGGAGTGGGCCACTTCCTCGATGTCCATGCCGCCTTCGCTCGATGCAATCAGCGCCACCTTCTGGGTTGCGCGGTCGGTGACGAGGGACACGTACAGTTCGTTCTTGATCTCGGCGCCATCTTCAATATAGAGGCGGCGCACCTTCTGGCCTTCTGGGCCGGTCTGGTGCGTCTTGAGCTGCATGCCCAGGATGTCGCCTGCGATGCGTTTGACGTCTTCAATGGTCTTGGCCACCTTCACGCCACCACCCTTGCCACGTCCACCGGCGTGAATCTGGGCCTTGACCACCCACACGGGGCCGCCCAGTTTCTGGGCGGCCGTGAAAGCCGGGATGCCGCGGGGCACCGGCACACCAAACTGGCGCAAGATTTCCTTGCCTTGGTATTCGTGGATCTTCATGAGGACTCTCTCAGGAATGGGTAGAGGGATCGTCGACCGATCCGCATCGGGTGGTCGCAAGAGTGGCGCTGGAAACACAGCAACCGGTAACTGTATCATGGTGCATTGCACCAAAATCGCGCGCGGTGAACCGCCAGCGGGCACGATTGTTGGACGCTCTCCTGAACCCACACTGACAAGGCGGACCAGCCATGGCCAAGGTTTTCATCGACGGCGAAGCCGGCACCACCGGGTTGCAGATTCGCGAGCGGCTGCAGCGCATGACCGCCATCGAGGTGGTCAGCATCGCCCCTGAGCGCCGCAAGGACCCGGCCGCCAAACGCGAACTCATGGCCCAGGTGGATCTGGTGATTTTGTGCCTGCACGATGACGCGGCACGCGAGTCGGTGGCCATGATCGACGCCATGGTCGGCCACCAGCCCAAGATCATCGACGCCTCCACGGCGCACCGCACCGCACCGGGCTGGGTGTTCGGTTTTCCCGAACTCGCCGCCGATCAGCGCCAGGCCGTGGTGAACGCCAACCGGGTGGCCAACCCGGGTTGCTACGCCAGCGGTGCCATCGCCATGCTGCGTCCCCTGATCGATGCCGGCGTGCTGCCCGCCGATCACCCGGTCTGCCTGCCCGCCGTGAGCGGCTATTCGGGCGGCGGTCGCACCATGATCGAGGCCTACCAGAAGGGCGAAGCCCCGGCCTACGAGCTCTATGCGCTGGGCCTGCAGCACAAGCACATCCCGGAAATCATGGCCTACACCGGCCTCACGCGCCGCCCCATCTTCATCCCGGCGGTGGGCAATTTCGAGCAGGGCATGCTGGTCGAGTTGCCGCTGCATCTGGACACCTTGCCGGGTCGTCCGACGCTGGCCGACCTCCGTGCGGTTTACGCCCAACACTACGCCGGCAGCGAGTGGGTGAGCGCTGAGCCCGCCACCGAGAGCGGCAAGCTCGACGCGCTGGCTTTGAACGACACCAACCAGCTGGAGATCCGCGTGTTTGGCAACGAGGCGGCACACCACGCCGTGGTGGTGGCGAGGCTGGACAACCTGGGCAAGGGTGCCAGCGGCGCCGCGGTGCAAAACCTCCAGCTGATGCTGGGCCTGTAACGCGGCTACGCAGGCTGTCGAAAGACAGGCCCTGCGATCGTCGTGGTTGCGGAGGGCTTCCGCGTTGTGGTGAGAAGCCGCGCTCAACAACCGCGAGGGATTCTTCACATGAACGCTGCACCGCAACCGTCCGCCATTGCGCCCCCGAGGGCCACGCGCCGCGAATGGATCGCCTTGGGCGTGATTGCCTTGCCGTGTCTGGTGTACGCCATGGACCTCACGGTGCTCAACCTGGCCCTGCCGGCCATCAGCGCCGACCTGCAGCCCACAGCGGCGCAGTTGCTCTGGATCATCGACATCTACGGCTTCATGGTCGCGGGCTTCCTCATCACCATGGGCACGCTAGGCGACAAATTAGGCCGCCGGCGCATGCTGCTCATTGGCGCAGCCGCGTTCGCCGCGGCGTCGGTGGCCGCCGCCTTGTCCACCACCGCACACGCCCTGATCGCCACCCGCGCCCTGCTGGGCATCGCCGGTGCGACGCTGGCGCCTTCCACGCTCTCGCTGATCTCGAACATGTTCCGCGACGAGCGCGAACGGCGCGTGGCCATCGGCATCTGGATCTCCAGCTACTCGGTGGGCGGCGCCATCGGCCCGCTGGTGGGCGGCGTGATCCTGCAGTACTTCGCCTGGCCGGCGATCTTCTGGGCTGCGGTGCCGGTGATGCTGCTGTTGCTCGCGGTGGGGCCTTTCCTGCTGCCCGAATACCGCGACCCGCAGGCCGGCCGGCTGGACCTGGGCAGCGTGGCACTGTCCCTGGCCGCGGTGCTGGGTGGTGTGTTCGCGCTCAAGCAGGCGGCCGAAGGTCAACCGGGTCTCACAACCCTGCTGGCCGCCGCTGTCGGCCTGGCAGCGGGCGTGGCCTTCGTGCGCCGCCAGCGACGCATTGCGTACCCGCTGCTGGACCTGAAGCTTTTTGGCCAGCCCCGCTTCGCCGCCGCCATCTGCACTTACGCACTCACCTCGTTTGCGATGTTCGGGGTGTACATCTTCGTGTCGCAACACCTGCAGCTGGTGCTGGGACTCTCGCCGTTGATCGCGGGCCTGTGCACCGTGCCGTGGGCGCTGTCGTTCGTGGCAGGATCGATGCTCACGCCCGCGATTGCACAACGGCTCGGCGCTCCGCAAACCATGATCGCCGGGCTCACGGTCGCCGCCGTCGGCTTTGCCGCCATGGTGATGGTGGACGCTCCACACGGGCTGGCGTGGCTGATCGGGGGCATGGTGCTCATGGGACTGGGCATGGCGCCGGTGTTCACGCTGGGCAACGACATCGTGATCGGCTCGGCGCCGCCCGAGCGCGCGGGCGCCGCGTCGGCGCTGTCGGAAACCAGCTCGGAGCTCTCGGGCGCGCTCGGCATTGCGGTATTCGGCAGCCTGGCCACCAGCCTGTACCGGGCCGGCATGGCGGGCCAGGTCCCGACCAGCTTGTCGGCCGAGGCACAGGCCGGTGCCTTCACCTTAGGCGGCGCCCTGACCGTGGCAGAAGGCCTAGCCAACCCAATGGCCGAAGCCTTGCGAAGCGCGGCGCGCTCGGCGTTTGTCGACGGTTTTCAAGCCGCCGCGCTGCTGGGCACGGCGATCATGGTGGCGAGTGCGCTGCTGGCCTGGCGGATGCTGCGAACGTCCGCTTCGCGCGCTTGAAGCTCAGTCGTCGGCGTCCAGGCCAGGCGCGCTGCGCACCACGCGCCGCACCACCTCGGCACCAAAACCGCGCGTGAGCAGGAAGCGCATCTGCTTGCCGTGTTCGGCCGCGTCGCGGGGCGGCTGGCCGAACTTCTTGCGCCAGACCTCGCGCGCACGCGCTTCTTCGGAACCCTGCAGACTGGCCACCGCCGCAGCCACGGCCTGCGGGTCCACTCCCTTGGCCTGCAACTCCTGGCGCACCCGCGAAGCGCCCAGCTTGACTGAGCGCCGGTGCACCACCGACTCGATCACGCGCTGTTCACTGATGAAGCCCTTGGCCTCCAGCTCGTCCAGCGCCCGGGCCAGCTCGCCCGGTTCGGTTTCATGCGGGCGCAGCTTGCGCTGCAACTCGGCGCGCGAGTGTTCTCGGCCGGAGAGCAGACGCAGTGCGCGACCTTTGATGGAAATCTGGTTGAAGCCCATGTCGAGCGTTCACGGCTCTGCCCGCGAGCACCAGCCTCACTCGGCCAGCGGCGAGGTGTCGGCTTCGCGCGCCTTGTCTGCGGCTTCGGCCTTGGCGGCTTTCGCGGCCTTGCCACCCTTGGCCGGGGCCGGTGCCTCTTCCACCGGCAGCAGCGGCACGCCCAGCTCGGTGCGCACCTTGTTCTCGATCTCGACACGCAACTCCGGGTTCTCGCGCAGGAATTCGCGCGAGTTGTCGCGGCCTTGCCCGATCTTTTCGCCGTTGTAGGCGTACCAGGCGCCCGACTTTTCCACCACGCGGTGCACCACGCCCAGGTCCAGGATCTCGCCCTCGCGGCTGATGCCTTCGCCGAACAGGATGTCGAATTCGGCCGTCTTGAAGGGCGGCGCCACCTTGTTCTTGACCACTTTCACCTTGGTCTCGTTGCCGATCGCGTCTTCACCCTTCTTGATCGTGCCTGTGCGGCGGATGTCCAGGCGGACCGAGGCGTAGAACTTGAGCGCGTTGCCACCGGTGGTGGTCTCGGGGCTGCCGAACATGACGCCGATCTTCATGCGGATCTGGTTGATGAAGATGACCATGCAGTTGGTCTTCTTGATGTGCG
>LNFM01006284.1_pt1 | contig 20348 bp, 20 predicted proteins | sample 596031 | NCBI WGS metagenome assembly LNFM01 (sample SAMN04254537, study PRJNA301005) | activated carbon metagenome | isolation source: dual media filters at the Ann Arbor, Michigan drinking water treatment plant | place: USA: Ann Arbor | reverse complement strand
GATCGAGGTGAAGGAGCGCAAGGATCGCGTCGACGACGCGCTGAACGCCACCCGCGCCGCGGTCGAGGAAGGCGTCGTCCCGGGCGGCGGCGTGTGCCTCGCCAAGGCGACCCTCGCCATCACCGTGAAGGGTGACAACGAGGACCAGGAGGCCGGCATCCAGATCGTCAAGCGCGCGCTTCAGGCTCCGATCCGTCAGATCGCCGAGAACGCAGGCGTCGAAGGCTCGATCGTCGTCGGCAAGGTGCTCGAGGCCAAGGGCACGACGTTCGGCTACGACGCCCAGAAGGGCGAGTACGGCGACATGATCGAGAAGGGCATCATCGACCCGGCCAAGGTCGTGCGCACCGCCCTGCAGGACGCAGCCTCCATCGCGGGCCTGATGATCACCACCGAGGCGGGCGTCGCCGAGGCACCGAAGAAGAAGGACGCGCATGCCGGCCACGACCATGGCGGCGGCATGGGCGGCATGGGCGGCATGATGTAAGCCGCCTCCGGGTGCCGCGCGGCGCCCGGACCTTCGACAGATGTTTGAAAGCCGCTCCGGTTCGCGCCGGGGCGGCTTTCGCTTTCGCCCGTGGCCTTGCCGTCATGAGATCTGCGGTGGCCCGATGCGCCGGTACACCCGAACCCGTCCCTGATAGGTCGGATCGCCGTTGTCGAGGATGCGTAGCCGGATCGTCGCGTCGTCGATCTTCTCGATCGAGCCGCGGCCGCGCTCCATGCGGCCGTCCGGCCTGTTCCACTCTTCGGTCATCGTCCCGTCGCCATAGGCCCATCGCCCCGACGACCCCGGAAACCAGACGCCGTCGACGATGAATTCATAGGCGAGCGAACCGTCGTTCTTCAGGATCCATCGGATCGTGACGTCGCGTCCGTCCTCGATGTTCCGCGTCTCCCAGGTGCCGACGAAGAACTGGCGGTCGACCGGCAGACTGCCGGGCTCGGCGGTCGCCACCGACGGCTCCCACCCGGCAACGAGGGCGACGAGCAGGATCATTCGCCGGATGAGAGCCACCATGCCCGTCACCATGCCCCCGCCCGGATTGCACGCAGCCCTCCGCTGCACTACCTGATGGGAGTGCCGCATGTGCGAAGCGCACGCCGTTTCGGCGCACCACAGAACGCAGCCCATCTGTCTGGCCTCGACATATGTTCAACCGACGGCGACTTCTGACCCGGACTGGCGCGGTCGTGGCGATAGCCGCAGCCGGCGCCGCGACCCTCTTTCCGCGCCGCGTCAACGCATACTATAGCGGCCCGCTCAGCGATCATTTCGACGGCACGCGCTTTTTCAACCCCGGTGGCAGTTCGCCCAAAGGCCTGACCGACGTCGCGCGGTTCTACATGGCGGAGACGTGGTCGCAATGGCCGTCCCGGATTGCGGCCCCCGAGCCGGATCGCCCTCCGGCATCGGTGACCGGGAGCACGGTTCGGATCGTGTTCGTCGGGCATGCGAGCTGGCTCGTTCAGGTGCCTGGCTGCAATATCCTGCTCGATCCGGTCTGGTCCGACCGCGTCAGCCCTTTCTCGTTCGCCGGGCCGCGCCGCGCCAATCCCCCGGGCATCGCCTTCGACGACCTGCCCCCCATTCACGCCGTGCTGGTGACGCACAACCACTACGACCACCTCGATCTGGAAACGCTTGGCCGCCTGTGGCAGCGCCATCGCCCGAAGATCGTGACGCCGCTCGGCAACGACGCCATCATCCGCGCCGCGATCCCGGATCTCGCGGCCGAAGTCGTCGATTGGGGATCGGGCGTGGCGTTGCCGGGCGGCGTCGTCGCTCATACCGTCCCGACGCAGCATTGGTCGGCTCGCGGCATCCGCGACCGCAGCCACGCGCTTTGGGCGAGCTTCGTGCTCGAGACACCGGCCGGGCTGATCTATGCGGTCGGCGACAGCGGCTTCGGCGACGGGCGCACCTTCAGCCACGTCGGCGCCCGCTTCCCCGGTGTGCGCATGGCGCTGCTGCCCATCGGCGCCTATGAACCCCGCTGGTTCATGCAGAGCCAGCACATGAATCCTGCCGACGCCGTAGAGGCGCTGCGCCTCTGCGGTGCCGACCGCGCGCTCGGCCACCATTGGGGCACGTTCCAGCTCACCACCGAGCCCCACGATCAGCCGCCGGCCCGCCTTGCGACGGCCATGCAGAGCGCCGGGCTTGCCGCCGACCGGTTCCGCGCCATCCGCCCCGGCGAAGTCGTCGCGATCTGACCGTCTTCGCGCCCCCGGAACGCAAACGGGCGGCGCACTGGAGTGCACCGCCCGTCTAATCTCGTTCAGCTATTGAGGAAGGCTCAGCGCCGCCGGGGCGCCTCGCCGTAGACGCTCATCGTCGCCCGGCCACGGAAGTCGGGTCGCGCACGATAGGTCATCTCGATTTCGCGGATGAAGCTGCGCCGGCCGCGCAGTTCGATCTCCTGCTCGGAGCCCTCGCGCAGCAGACGATCGATCCGGTAGTCCTCTCCGAAGCCGTTCATGTAGACCACCCGCACCGCCATGAGGTGGATGTCGTTCCCCTCGGCCACGAAGTGCAGCCTGTCGAAGCCGCGATTGCGGAACCAGTCCTCGGACTGGCCGACGCGGATCACGTCCCGGTCGACCCGGAAGCCGACTTCCTGCTTGCCGAGAAGCTCCCAGCCCGGCCTTGGCCGGAAGCCGGCGCCCGGTCTCGGACCGTCGTCGCGCCCCGCCCGTTCGGTTCCGAGCAGCACCAGCTCGCCTGTCCCCGGACGACGCCGAGGATCGAGGCGCACCGTCACCCGCTCGATGAATCGGCGATCTCCCTCGACATTGATCACACGCGACTCTTGTCCGCGCTCGAGACGGTCGTCCATACGAACGACTTGCGTCTCGCCGTTGCCGAACCGGATGCGGACTTCCCTGAGATTGACCCGCTCGCCTTCGCTGCGCAGCCGGATCTGCCCGATCCGGCCTTCGCGACGGCCGACGCGCATCTCGACTTCTTCGTTGCTGAGGCTGAACCGGTCGCTGGCGAGCGTATCCCAGCCACGACCGCCTCCCGGTCCTGGACGCGGCGGCTCGGGACGCGGCGGCGGTCCTCCGCGCGCGTTCTCGCCGTAGACGCGGATGGTCGCCTGGTTGACGCGAATACCGCCGCCGCCGAGCGAGATTCCGAATTTGGCTTTATAGATCATCTCGATGCTGCGCAGGTAGCTGCGCTCGCCACGGAGGTCGAGGTCGATCTCCTGCCCCGGCCTGAGATCGCGGTCGAAGGCGACCTCTTCGCGATGCCCGTTGATATAGGTCAGCACGACGCTGCGCATGCGCACTTCGCCGCCCTCGGCGACGAACCGGAGCTGGCGGTAGCCCTTGTCACGATAGAAGGATTCGTTGTGCCGGAGGTTGATGACGTCCCGATCCTGGCCGAAGCCGACCCGTTCCTCGCCCAGCAGCTCCCAGCGATCGCCGCCGCCGCCGCCGCGCTGCGCAAGGGCCGGCGCTGTAATGACCAGCGCCAACGCCAGTCCCAGCGCCACTGTCTTCAGTCTCATGTGCCTGCTCCCCATTCGGTGTCTGATCACGGCCGTCCGCACGACCGCTCGTCAGCACTCTGATCCTTTAGCACGCCTAGTCCGCGCCGACTGAACCGTCTGTGAACGAACGGCATGTGCGAGTCGGGCGCCACATCTCGATCGGCCTTGACGGGGTTGCTAATATCAGCGCCATCCGCCAATCAGACGACAGGAACCTGTCGAATCGGAGGCAGTCGCGTCATGTCCGGCGATCGGCTCGTCACAGGCGAGCGCAAGGAAGCCGACGCGTTCGAGGCGACCATCAGGCCGCAATCACTCGACGATTTCGTCGGCCAGGAGCAGGCGCGCGCCAACCTGAAGGTCTTCATTCAGGCTGCGAAGGCGCGCGGAGATGCGCTTGACCACGTGTTGTTTGCGGGGCCTCCCGGTCTCGGCAAGACGACGCTTGCCCAGATCATGGCCAAGGAGATGGGTGTCGGCTTCCGCTCCACCTCTGGCCCGGTGATCGCCAAGGCCGGCGATCTCGCGGCCCTGCTGACCAACCTCGAGGAGCGCGACGTCCTCTTCATCGACGAGATCCATCGCCTCAATCCGGCTGTGGAGGAAATTCTCTATCCCGCCATGGAGGACTTCCAGCTCGACCTGATCATCGGCGAGGGCCCCGCGGCCCGCTCCGTGAAGATCGATCTCGCGAAGTTCACCCTCGTCGGTGCGACGACACGCGCCGGCCTCCTGACCAACCCGCTGCGCGACCGCTTCGGCATTCCCGTACGCCTGAACTTCTACAATCACGACGAACTGGAACTGATCGTCTCCCGTGGCGCCCGCGTGCTCGGCGCGCCGATGGCCCGCGATGGCGCCATGGAGATCGCCCGTCGCTCGCGTGGTACGCCTCGCATTGCCGGACGGCTCCTTCGCCGCGTCCGCGATTTCGCCTCGGTCGGCGGCGCCAGCATCATCGACGCCGCCGTCGCCGACCGCGCGCTCCGCATGCTGGAGGTCGACAACGAGGGCCTCGACGCCCTCGATCACCGCTATCTCGCGTGCATCGTCCACAACTACGATGGCGGTCCGGTGGGCATCGAGACGATTGCGGCGGCGTTGTCCGAGCCCCGCGATGCCCTCGAGGAGATTGTCGAGCCCTACCTCCTGCAGCAGGGCTTCATCGGACGCACGCCGCGTGGGCGCATCGTGACGATGAAGGCCTACCGCCATCTCGGCGTCGCAGGTCCGGCGCGCACGTCGATCGGCGAGCTGCCGCTGTTCGATGCCGACGACGACGGCGCCCCGCGCTGATCCCGCCGGTCCACGCTGCGGGCCTTACTTGAGTGCGCGGGTCTGGAACAGCATCACGCGAAGGCCGCCGTGCGAGACGGGAGCAGACGGCGCGCCGAACGGCAGTCCCGTGGCGCGCGCCAGTGCCGGATCGCTCGTGACGAGCCCCACCCGCCATCCACCGAACCGCGTCGTGAGCGCATGTCCGAGCCGGCGGTAGGTCGCAACGACACCATGCCGATCCCCGATCCGGTCTCCGTAGGGCGGGTTGACGATGACGAGCCCCGCAGGTCCTGGCGGCGGCGCCACGTGGTCGATCTCGAGTTGCCGGAACGAACACAACGGTGCCACGCCGGCACGTTCCGCGTTCTCCGTGCTCATTCGGATCGCGCCGGCGTCCTGATCGCTACCGTGGAACCGCGGACCGCCCGAGAGGACCGGCGCCGGAATGCTGGCGCGCATATCCGCCCACACCTTGGCGTCGAACGTGGCGAGCTTCTCGAACGCGAACGACCGTCGACGCCCCGCCATGGCGCCTGCCGCGATCTCGGCCGCCTCGATCACGAACGTGCCCGATCCGCACATGGGGTCGACCACCGGCTCCGTGCCTGTATAGCCGCACTGGCGCAGGAACAGCGCGGCGAGCGTCTCGCGCATCGGTGCCTTGGCCACCGCCTCCTTGTAGCCGCGCTTGTGCAGCGGCTCGCCGGAAGTGTCGATCGAGACGGTGCACAGGTCGTCCTCGATCTTCATGCGGACGAGCACGGGCGCGTCCTTTGCAGGCGCCGAGCCGAGCGCATCGGCGATGGCGCGCGCCACCCGCTCCTCAGCCGCGCCGGAGTGATAGATCTTGGACTTGCGGCAGGTCGCCTCGACGCGGAACGGTACATCTGCCCTCAGCACGCGCGGCCAGTCGACCCGCCGCGCGCGCTTGTCGAGTTGCGCCAGATGCAGCACGCGGAACGTCGCGATGGTGACCAGCACGCGTCCGGTACCCCGAAGGACGAGGTTGGCGCGCCATGCATCGGCCCAGCCCCCCTCGGCCACGACGCCGCCGGTGACCGCTTCCACCCCCTTGAAGCCGCACGCGCGCGCTTCATCCGCCAGCGCGGCTTCGTGACCGGGCACGGCGGTGAAGAACAACGCTGGCGCCATGACGACGCCCGCGTCGCTTGCGCCGCTGCCGGCACGGCTGGGAGGTGGTGTCCGCCGGTCTGCCGGCTTCACGCGTCGACCTGGTGCACCTCGACCACGTTGCCGTCGGGATCGTGAAAGAAGATTTGCTGCCAGCCCTTCATCGCCCAGGCGCCGAAGTCGGAATAGGGAATGCCGCGCTCCTCGAGCCGCTTCTTGAAGGCCGCGATATCGTCCGTCCGAAACGCGATATGGCCCTTCTCCAGCGGATTGATCGCCTGGCCGGTCTTGAAACCGATCTGCAGGTCGCGCTCGGCGAGATGCACTTCCGACTGCCCGTCCGTGACGAAGGCGACCTTGCCCGAATAGCCCTGCGACGTGTCACGCGTCGCGTTGCGCGAGGCCTCCGGCTGCATGTCGAGCACCTTGCAGTAGAACTCGTCCATCGCCGCGACGTTGGTCGTGCAAAGATTGAGGTGATGCAACTTGAGCTTCATGGGGGCGTTCTCCGAATGCCGACAATCTGTTAACCCCGTGAAGGGTCATTGTCCGTGGCGAGTGTTCATCTTGATCGATGCGCAACGTTGCGTCCAGAGCGGGTTCCGGGCTATCCGGCACGCACGCGAACCGTCCGCGTCACTGGCAACGGCTGTCCGAACACAATGACCGAAAGCCCCTCCGAGCATGCAGGCCCTCCGTCGGGGCGGCTGCGCACGGTGCTGATCTGCCATCACGACGCACCGATCGATCTGGTCGGGCTCGCTCGCTGGCTCCATGCCGACACGGACCTCGTCGGCATCGTGCGGATCACGGAGCCGCCGGTCATGGTGCAGCGCCGCGCCAGGCGCGAACTCTCCCGCATCGGGCCGCTCCGGTTTGCGGACATGGCGGCATTCCGCATCTACTACAAGCTTCGCCTCGCCGCGGGCGACGCGGACTGGGAGCGGCGAGAGGTGGCGCGCCTGTCGGCGGCTCATCCGGAGCCGCCGGTGGCCCCGATCCTTGATGTCGCGACGCCGAACAGCCCGGAAGCCCGGGCGTTTCTCGAGAAGCTTTCCCCGGATTTCGCCCTCGCGCGCTGCAAGTTTCTCCTGAAGAAGGAGATCTTCACGATCCCTCGCCACGGCACCATCGTGCTCCACCCGGGCGTCTGCCCGGAGTATCGCAATGCCCATGGCTGCTTCTGGGCGCTGGCCAACGACGATCGCGGGAAGGTCGGCGTCACGATGCTGAAGGTCGATGCCGGCGTCGACACCGGCCCGGTCTACGGATACCTGAGCTATCCCTTCGACGAGGTGGCCGAGAGCCACATCCGCATCCAGACCCGCTGCGTCACGGAAAACCTCGCCTCCATCGCGGGCATCCTGCAGCAGATCGCAGCCGGCCGGGCGCCCGTCGTGGACACCGCCGGCCGCCCGTCGGCGGTCTGGGGCCAGCCCTGGCTGTCGAAGTATCTCTACTGGAAACGCACCGCGCGCCGGAAGGCGGCCCGAACATGACGCCCCGCCACACCTCGCTGCTCTATCATGACGTGGTCGACGGCGACCCGTCCGCATCGGGCTTTTCGGGCGCTGCGGCCGACCGCTACAAGCTGACGACCAGCCAGTTCGCCCGCCACCTCGATGCGGTGTCGGCCGTCGCGGGGCCCGCCGTGTCCGTGCTGGCGACGCCCCCGGGCGACGCCTTCCACATGAGTTTCGACGACGGCGGCGCCTCGAGCCTCGCCATCGCCGACGCGCTCGAGGCGCGGGGCTGGGTCGGCCACTTCTTCATCCCGACCGCCTTCGTTGGCATGCCGGGCTTTCTCGACGTCGCCGGCCTGCGGGAACTTGCCCATCGCGGGCACGTCGTCGGCTCGCACTCCCACAGCCACCCACTTGCGATGTCGGCCCTCGATCGGAGCGCCATGGCTGACGAGTGGAGCCGTAGTACCGTGATCCTGTCGGATCTGTTGGGCGAGGCCGTCACCGTCGGCGCCATTCCGGCGGGGAGCTACTCTCGCGCAGTGGCCGAGGCGGCATCCGAAGCCGGCCTCGACCGCCTCTTCACGTCGGAGCCGACGGCGAAGACCTGGCGGCTCGGCACGCTCACTCTCTATGGTCGCTTTTCGGTCGTTGCCGCGACGCCGCCGGACCTTGCCGTAGCCTTTGCCCGCGGAGACGCCCGGGCCGTCGCGCTTCAGGCCGCGAGCTGGAAGACGAAGCGTGCCATCCGCTCCGCCGTCGGCCCGCTCTGGGGTCTGACGCGAGACCTCATCCTGCAGCGCCGCAAGGCCGGGTAGGGAAGTCAGATGCACGTCACCATTGTCGATAGCGACCTGTCGTTTCCCGCGAACTCTGGTAAGCGCCTGCGCTCGCTCAACCTGATGCTGCCCCTCGCCCGGCACCATCGGATCACGTACATCGCCCGCGCCGCCGATCCAGCCGAAGAGGCGCGCGCCGACGTGTTCCTGCGCGACCATGGCATCACGCCGATCTTTGTCGCGGAGCCGCTGGCCGCGAAGGTGGGCGCGGCCTTCTACGCCCGCCTCGCCGTCAACGCGGTCTCGCCGCTCCCATACTCCGTCGCCCTTCACGTGACACCGCGCATGCGCGCCGCCGTCGCCGAACACACCCGCCGGAACCCGGTCGACGTGCTCCAGCTCGAGCACGTCAACTACATGTATTGCGCCGAAGGCGTCGCCGCGCCCGTGGTCGTGCAGGCGCACAACGTCGAATCGCTGGTCTGGAAGCGGCTCGCGGAAACGGCGCCCAACCCCTTGGCCCGCCTCTATTACGCCAGCCAGGAGCGGAAGTACGCGGCCTGGGAGCGCCGGTCCTTCCACGCCGTCGATCGCGTCGTGTCCTGCAGCGCGGTGGATGCCGAACTGGCGCGCACGCTCTACGGCAACCCTCCGGTGACGGTCGTCGACAACGGCGTCGACCCCGACTATTTCCGCGACGTGGGCCGCGAGCCCGGCTCCCGGAAAGTGCTGTTTGTCGGCGCCCTCGATTGGCGGCCGAACATGGACGCCGTCGATCAGCTGCTGTCGGAGATCCTCCCGGCGCTGCGCGCCCGCGTTCCCGATGCCGAATTTATGATCGTCGGCCGCAAGCCCTCTGCCGCCATGCGGTCGCGGATCGAAGCGACGGCGGGTGCGGTGCTCCATGCCGACGTGCCGGACGTGCGGCCCTTCATGGCGGCGGCTGCGGCCATGGCCGTCCCGCTGCGCATCGGCGGTGGCTCGCGCCTGAAGATCCTCGAGGCGATGGCCGCGCGGCTGCCGGTGGTGTCGTCGACGATCGGCGCCGAGGGTCTGGAGCTCGTCGACGGCCGGGATCTCGTCATCGCCGACACGTCCAAGACCATGGCGGCGGGCCTTGCCGACGCGATCCTGTCGCCGGACGCAGCCCGCAAACGCGCCGAGCACGGCCGCACGACGGTCGAACACCGCTATGCCTGGACCAACCTCGCCGCGCGGCTCGATCAGGTCTGGACCGAGGTTGCGGACGCCCGGCGCCGCCTTGCCTCCTGACGCGTTGCCACCTGATTGGCTGGCGCGCTTCCGCTCGACCCTCTGAGTTGCGCGCTTGCCCCGGCTGTCGCATACGCATAAGGTCCGCGCCGCTTCGCGCAAGGCGGAGCCGCGCCATCGCGTCATCATCTCGAGAGAGGCACTGTGCCATGGGCTTTTTTGCCGACAGCCTGAACCGGATCACCCCGTCCGCGACCATCGGCGTGTCCGCGAAAGCTCGCGCACTGGCCGCTCAGGGGCGCGATATCATCATTCTGTCCCAGGGCGAGCCCGATTTCGACACGCCCCAGAACATCAAGGACGCGGCCATCCGCGCCATCCAGTCGGGCAAGACCAAGTACACCGACCCCGATGGCATGCCCGAGCTGAAGGACGCCATCGTCGGCAAGTTCAAGCGCGAGAACGGCCTCGACTACAAGCGCAGCCAGATCTCGGTCGGCACGGGCGGCAAGCAGGTGCTGTTCAACGCACTGCTGGCGACCATCAATCCTGGTGACGAGGTGGTCATTCCTGCGCCGTGCTGGGTGTCCTACGCCGACATCGTTCTGTTCGCCGGCGGCAAGCCCGTGTTCGCCAACTGCCGCATGGAGGACGGCTACAAGCTGCGCCCTGACGTGCTCGACCAGGCGATCACGGTGAAGACCAAGTGGTTCATGTTCAACGCGCCGTCGAATCCCACCGGTGCTGCCTACTCGCGGGCCGAGTTGAAGGCGTTGACTGACGTCATGTTGAAGCATCCCCACGTCTGGGTGATGACCGACGACATGTACGAGCACCTGCTCTACGACGGCCACAAGTTCTGCACGATCGCGGAGGTCGAGCCGTCGCTCTACGAGCGCACCCTGACCGTCAACGGACTGTCCAAGGCCTATTGCATGACCGGCTGGCGCATCGGGTATGCAGGTGGCCCCGAGCCGCTCATCAAGGCCATGGGCAAGCTCCAGAGCCAGTCGACATCCAATCCCTCGTCGATCTCGCAGTGGGCTGGCGTCGAGGCCCTGAACGGTCCCCAGGATTTCATCCCCATCAACAACGAGAAGTTCAAGGTGCGCCGGGATCTGGTCGTGTCGATGCTGAACCAGGCCAAGGGCATCAAGTGCCCGAAGCCGGAGGGTGCGTTTTACGTCTACCCGTCGTGCGAAGGCACGCTTGGCAAGACCACCGCCGGCGGCAAGAAGCTGGTGACGGACGAGGATTTCGTGACGGCGCTCCTCGAGGAGGAAGGCGTCGCGGCCGTGCATGGCGCGGCGTTCGCGATGTCCCCGTTCTTCCGGGTCTCCTACGCGCTCGACAACGAAAGCCTCGAGGAGGCGTGCCGCCGCATCCAGCGGTTCTGCGGCAACCTGCGCTGATCTGTTTCGGTTGCTGCGCCTCGGCGCGGCAACTGCTCAGCGGACGCCGCGATCACGAAAAAGTGGGTCGGCGCAGCGCGGGGTTTTGTTAACGTCTCTGACGTCGGCGTCGCGGGACAAGGGCGGCGCCGGACTTGTTGGCGAGGGAGAACGCATGTCGAAGTCGAAATTCTTGACGGGCCTGTCGATCGTGGCGGGCGTGGCCGTGATTGCGTCGGGTGCGGCCGTCGCACAGGACGCCATCGCCAAGCGCAAGGCGCTGATGAAGGCGGTGGGTGGCGCAACCAAGACCGGCAGTCAGATGGTCAAGGGCGAGATCCCGTTCGACGCGGCCAAGGCTGCTGAGAGCATGAACACGATCGCCAAGGGCTGGGCCGAATTCGCCACGCTCTACCCGAAAGGCACCGAGACCGGCGGCGAGACGACGGCGTCCCCCAAGATCTGGGAAACGTTCGCGGACTTCGACGCGCAGGGCAAGAAGATGGCGGCCGACGCAGCCAAGGCTGCGACCGCGGCGGCCGGAGGCGCCGATGCGTTCAAGGCCGCTTTCGGCGACGTGACCAAGTCCTGCAAGAGCTGCCACGACGTCTATCGCGTCAAGAAGAACTGATCTGGGCCAGCGTGGCTTCAGTTCCAGGCGGGAGGGCTATCGGCTCTCCCGTCGTCGTTTCGGCGGTCGATCGCGTTGAGAAGGATGAGCCGAGTGTCGGGGCTGGGGAACTCGCTGGCGGAGGCATGGCGGTGCGAGACATGCCGCTGGTATCGCCGCGGCGCCCTGATCTCGGCGCTTCTGCTGGTCGCGACGTGGATGCTCGGATGACATCCTCGGCACAGTCGCACGCGCGTCTGGGGAGGCCTACGGCACACGACCGTCGCATGATCCTTCCCGACGGCCGCGCGCTCGCTTGGCGTGAGTTCGGCGCCCCGGATGGCTTGCCGCTGCTCGCGCTGCACGGAACGCCCGGATCCCGCCTGAAGTTTTCAGTAGCCGACCCTATCGCGCGGGATCTCGGCATTCGCATGCTCGCGCCCGACCGCTGGGGCTACGGCGAGACGGTCGCCCATCCCGCACCGACCTTGCAAGCTTATGCAACCGACATCCGCGACTGGGCGAACGTACTCGGGCTCGAGCGGTTCGCCGTCATGGGCGTGTCGGGGGGCGGCCCCTTTGCGACGGCCGTGGCGGCCGGTCTGCCGGATCGCGTTACCGCACTCGCGCTGGCGGCTCCGGTGGGACCCATCGCCGGTGAGTCGCCCGACGGCATGACGCGCTTCCATCGCCTGTGCTTCGGCCCCCTGGCGCGGAACCCGGCCGCAGTCGCCCGTGTCTTTTCAGCCTTTCGCGCCGCCCTCGCGGTGTCTCCCGGCCTCGGCATGCGGTTGGCCATGGTCCGCGTGGCCCCGGCCGATCGCCGCGTCTTGCGCCAGGCCGACGTCGCGAGCCGGCTGGGTGACACCTTCGTCGAGGGGCTTCGCCTGGGGGTCCAGGGACCGGTCATCGACATGACGGTCTTCGGTCAGATCTGGGATGTGGACTTCGACGCGATCGCGGCACCGTCCCGGATCTGGCTCGGCACGGCCGACCGAAATGTGCCCCAGGTCGCCGCACGACGGCTGGCCGATCGCCTCGTCAACTCGAAGCTCGAGGTTCTCCCCGGCGAAGGACACCTGTGGATCGCCAACAATTATTCCGAGGTGTTGCGTTGGATCGCCGGCAACGAAAAAGGCGCCCGTCGATGAGCGCCTTTGCGATTCGCGTCGTTGAACGTCACGGCACCGCTCGACGGGTAAGTTGATACCCGCTCGCAGGTGGATCGGCGATCAGGCCGGAGCGCGCCAGCCGAAGCTTGGAATGTGACTCTTCAACCAGTTCGTCACCTGGCTGATTGTCTCTGTCGATGGTGTCCGTTGAGCGGTCTGGTCTGCAAGGACAAGTGCGCGGGATTCGCCCACGGCCTGCTTGGCCGCGACGACCACCTGGTCGACCGGATCATCGTCCGGCGTGGCCATCGCATAGCCTGCTGCTGTTGCTGCCTTGTTCAATCGGTCGAGGTTCATAGCAGCTACTCCTGACGATCTCTGACCGTACAACGCCACGTGGTACGATCTGGATCCGTGCAGTATGACTACCTTTATATTGATGAGGCATGAATGCAGCGTGTCAATAAAAATAGTCCGACAACTGGAACGAATTCTTGGCATGTAGCCTGATCGGCGGCCCAGGCAGGTAACCGGAGATGTAATCGGTGCAGGTGCGAGAGCCGTCGCATGAGCCTCGGCATGCGCCGGCCGGCATCCTGAGCCTGCGCATCTTGCGGCTCGGAAAACTTGAGCCAAGTCCGTGCACCGCCATTGCGACCCGTGACCGACCGGGCTATGGTCCCGCGCCGTTCATGGGGCGTAGCCAAGTGGTAAGGCAGCGGATTTTGATTCCGCCATTCGGAGGTTCGAACCCTCCCGCCCCAGCCAGCTATTTTGTTGAAAATAAAGAGTTTTTATAATTTCCGAACACGTCGGAATTATGTCGACTTATCCGCGGGTTATGGCCTGCGACATCGCTGGAGAGGCGACCAGAGACGCGATGCGTGCCGGTTTTGGGCGGCGTGGGGGCGAACGTCTCTCTTGGCGACAATCGGGGCGGGCGGAATTTCTCTTATCGCGACTGTGTGCCTGGGCAGCGGCGAAGCCCCGGAGCGTACGCTGAGACTGCCAGTCTCGCCCCTTTCAAATTCGCCTGCCCAATAAAAGATAGATATTTCAGAGGGTTGCAGAATGGAATCTGCATCTACCATGCTGCTGTTCGAATCCTAATTGTGCAGCCATATATCTTATTGAAAATAAAGAGTTTGTTTGATTTCCGTGGGCTGTGGAATTGTGTCGACTTATCCGCGGGTTATTGCCCGCGGCATCGCTGCAGAGGCGACCAGAGACGCGATGCGTGCCGGTTTTGGGCGGCGCGGGGGCGAACGTCTCTCTTGGCGACAATCGGGGCGGGCGGAATTTCTCTGATCGCGACTGTGTGCCTGGGCAGCGGCGAAGCCCCGGAGCGTACGCTGAGACTGCCAGTCTCGCCCCTTTCAAATTCGCCCGCCCAATAAAAGATAGAGATTTCAGAGGGTTACTGAATGGAATCTGCATCTACCATGCTGCTGTTCGAATCCTGATTGTGCAGCCATGTATCCTGTTGAAATTGCGGAATTTTTGGAACTTCTGTGGGCGGTAAAATTGTGTCGATTTGTCCGGGGGTATGGCCCGCGGCATCGCTGCAGAGGCGACCAGAGACGCGACATGTGCCGGTTTTTGACGGCGCGGTGGCGAACGTCTCTCTCGGCGACAATCGGGGCGGGCGGAATTTCTCTAATCGCGACTGTGTGCCTGGGCAGCGGCGAAGCCCAGGTGCTGGCGCTGAGACTGCCACTCCAGTGGCAGACTTCCCGAGGTCCGGAGGAGGCCTTTGGCGCTCAGCTCCGGTGGTTGGCGCCCATCGAGGATGTCGGCGACGATGTGCGGCGCTAGGTAGGAGAGGCGCATCAGGGCTGTGAGATACCCTTTGCTCTTCTTCCGGCGCGCCGTGATTTCGTTTAGCGTTTCCTGGCTGTCGGACAGCACGACGGCCCGGATGGCGAAGGCCTCCTGGATCAATCGCACAAGGACAGGATCGATTGTGGGGGCCGTCGCTGCGCCGATGATCATGCGCTTGCCTTTGCCGGATCGCTGAAGCTTGGCCGCGATCGGAAGAATGAGCATCGATTGGCTTCCGGCTGCTTTGGGGTGGTGGCAGCCGAGGGCCGCAGCCAAGCTCGATATGCAAATCGACAACTCGACCTGATCGAGAGCCAGGACGACGCGGAAAACGATCCGCCTGACCCAGTCGCGTTGCTGGGAGCTCTGCGTGCTGTCCCAGCCTGTTGCGACGTCGTCGGCAGTGCGGAGCGCTTGTTCGAGCTGCTCCGCTGTCACCCCGAGTGGCATCAACGAATCGGCGAGGCGTTGTCTTGAGCTGACCAGTTTCAAGATCTGATCGAGGACGAGGCTTTCGACTTCGCCAGCGGGCACGCGCAAGGTATTCGGGCCAACGCTACCGCGACCGAGCAGAGAAGCAGAGATGTAGTAACGGTACCTCCGGCCAGTCTTGTTTGCGTGGGTCGGCGTCATCCGGTTTCCGTCACGATCGAAAATCAAGCCCGACAACAGGCTCGGCTCCTCGGCACCTACTGCGAGCGATCGCGCCTTGCGGTTTGCAGCGAGGTTGTCCTGAACAGCACTCCAAAGCTCAGGATCGACGATAGCCTCGTGCTGGCCGGGGTAGACGTTGCCCTTATGCTCGACCTCGCCGCGATAGAGGCGGTTCTGCAGGATCAGGTAGAGGATGCCGCGCGAGAATGGCCGGCCACCGGCGAGACGAACACCCGCCCCCTCGCGCTGCTTGCTGCGGACGCCCTGCCGATCGAGTTCCTCCTGAAGGAGCCTGACGGAGCCCAGTTCGGCATAGCGCCGGAAGATCATCCGCACCGTGTTGGCCTCGGCCTCGTTGATAACCAGCTTGCGGTCCCTGGCGTCGTAGCCCAGCGGAACAGTCCCGCCCATCCACATGCCCTTGGCCTTCGACGCCGCGATCTTGTCGCGGATTCGCTCACCAGCAATTTCGCGCTCGAACTGGGCGAACGAGAGCAGCATGTTGAGCGTCAACCGCCCCATCGAGGTCGTCGTATTGAACTGCTGCGTCACCGAGACGAATGAGGCGCGGTTCGCGTCGAGCACGTCGACGATTTTGGCGAAATCGGCCAGTGACCGCGTCAGCCGGTCAACTTTGTAAACGACCACGATCTGCACTTTGCCGGTCTTGATGTCGGCGAGTAGCCGCTTGAGCGCAGGGCGCTCCATCGTGCCGCCGGACAGCCCGCCGTCATCGTAGAGGTCGCGCACGGCGATCCAGCCGGCGTGCTTCTGGCTCGTGATGTAGGCCTCGCACGCTTCGCGCTGAGCATCGAGCGAGTTGAACTCCTTCTCGAGCCCGTCCTCGGAGGATTTGCGGGTATAGATGGCGCAGGCGACGCGGATCATCCGAGCCGCCTCCGGAACCGCTGCAGACGCGCGAGGCAAGCCTCGAGTGCATTGATCAGACAATCGCACAATTGGATGGCCGCCGAGAGGTTCGGCGATGCCTGCCCCTCGGCTGCGACGAGCGCAGCGTCCTCCAACGACCCATTAACCTTGGCGAAAGCCCTCCGCGCCGCCTGGACTGGCGTTGCCTCAGTCATCGGTACGAGCTTCGCTGAGGCCGAAGAACCGTGGCCCGGACCAATGTGCGCCGGTGATCGCACGGGCGACGACGGACAGCGATCGATATCGCTGGCCGCGCCACTCAACGCCATCAGCCAGAATGACGACCGTGTGCGTGACGCCATGCCATTCGCGCACGAGCCGCGTCCCCGGCTTGAACGACGGCCGTGGCCGGCGCTTCTTGGCAGGGGACGCTTCGCTTTGCGCCGAGATCTGCAGCCGGCGGAGGATGGCTTTCGACGAGGCGCCGAACGCGTTCTCTTGGATCTTGTAAGTGATCCCGCGCAGCAGGATGTCCTGACTCAGTCGCTTTGGCGGTGGCGTCTGATGAAGACGTCGCCAGTCCGCACGTAGCTCATCTTTCGTCAGGCTCTCGAGCCGCAAGATCTCCGCCGGAATATCGACAGGTGGCTTAGCCATCTCAGCGCCCTCGCCGCGGCGCGACCCGGTATCGGCGAACATCGCCTTCGGCCTTGGACGACGTCAGTGCGAGCCCCATCTTCTTCTTCACCGTGCCGGCCAGAAATCCACGGACGCTGTGCTGCTGCCACTCCGTCGCCTGCATCATGTCCTCGATGCTGGCGCCTTCCGGTCGGTTCAACAGCTGCAACAGATGCACGTTCTTCGTGACACGTCCGGTGACCGGCTGCTGCGCCGGAAGCGCCTCGCGCTTGCGGGGCCCGGTCGTGGCGGCGGCCGGAGCGCGCGTTGATGTGACCTTGCTGCCCGCGGCCCGTCGAGAGACGGCCGATCGGACGGACTTGGGGAGTTTGTCGATTGCCTTGGTGGTCATGTGAGGCTTCCTTGGGTTTCCGAGCGCCGCCATTGGCGCTCCGCGCTGGCCCGCTTTCAGCGGTGCCACCACCCAAAGCCCCGCGTATCGCGAGGCGAGCCCAGTGTCTCCGGTCGAGCCCTACCGGTGCCCGCCGTCACCGACACCAATGCGTGCTTCCGCGGGGAAGTCCAGTCGGTTCTGGGGGACGGAATGGGCGTCGCACAAGGACCTTCGCTGACGCTCGATCCCACGAAGCGGACCTCGGCACCGCTGCATCCGGCGATGCTAGATGCGCCACCAACAATGTCTGATCCCAGGGCTATCGCGTCCGGCAATTTTCCTAGGAAAGCTCCCAGCCCCCACTTGACCCTTGCTGATTCGTTACCTATTGCGTAACGGTCGATCATGTATTACCTATGGGGTAACGAGAGGCGGCCATGGACTTCTCGTTCAAGGGCAAGCTGAAGAAGCAGCTCAGCTCGGAAAAAGAGATGCTGAAAGCGTTTGGACGGGAACGGGTCAAGCCGCTCAAGCTGCGCCTCGGCGTCCTTGCCAAGGCAAAGTCGCTTGCCGATGTGCCGGTCGATCCGCCCCCGCGTTGTCACCCGCTCAAAGGCAAGCGAAAGGGACAGTTCGCGGTTGTCCTGATCGGCAACTGGCGGCTCGTTTTTGAGCCGGACCCGCCGGTCAAGGGGCATGTCAGCCTGGCCGAGGTCAAGAAGATCCGCCTGCTGGAGGTGGTGGACTATCACGGCGAATGACGCCCGCGGCGGCGGGCGGAGTGCAACGCGAGGGTGACACCAGAGTAACGGTGCGCGGGAAGAAAGGACGAGTGCGATGACGACGATGGTAGAGGAGCGGAATGGGTGGTCGCCGGATTGGGCGGCCCATCCGGGCGAGCATCTGGCCGAGTATATCGAGACCCGCGGCTGGTCGCAGGCGGAGTTCGCGCGGCTCGCCGATCTGACGCCCAAGCTCGTCAGCGAGATCGTCAACGGCAAGAACCCCGTAACACCCGAGACGGCGATCAAGCTCGAGCGGGTACTTGGTCTGCGCGACTACATCTGGCTTGGGCTGCAGCGCGACTGGGACCTCCATCAGGCCCGAAAGAAGGCGATGATGGTCGCGCCAGAGGAGAAATCCTGGCTGGCGCAATTCCCCCTCAAAGAGCTCAAGACCCAAAAGCTTCTTCCCGACACAGCCAATGACGGCAGCCTGCTCGACGCTCTCCTCAGGTTGCTCGGCGTCGGTGACACTCTTGCATACGCGGCCAAGTGTCGAGGCTTCGCCGTCCAACATCGGAAATCGCAGTCTTATGAGAGTTCCCCTGACCACGTGTTCACCTGGTTGATGCTGGGCGAGCAGCGTGCCCGTGCCATGAATCTTCCCCTCTTCGACGCGGCGAAGTTCGAACGGGCCGTTCGCGAGATACGCAAGCTGACCTGCAAGGTCCCTTCTGTCTTCGAACCCACCATGAAGCGGCTTTGCCATGAAGCCGGTGTCGCCGTCATGTTCGCAAAGCCACTCGGACAGACGCGCCTGTTTGGATCAGCTTGGTGGATCGACGGCAATCAGCGAGCGATCATTCAAATGTCTTTGCGAATGAAAACGAATGATCACTTCTGGTGGACATTCTTCCACGAATGCGGCCATATCGCGCTGCATCGCGGGAAGAACTTTGCCGATGATCAGAACGCGCGTGGCGATGGTCCGGAAGCCGAGGCCGATCGATGGGCCGAGACGATCATCTACGGGCGCGACCGTCTGCCGGCAATACTCGCCAATCCGCCGATGTCAGAAATTGGTGTACGCCGTCTCGCCGAAGAACTCGATCTTCATCCCGGCATCATCGTCGGCATGCTGCAGCACTACGACAAGCTGCCCTACCGCAATCTCAATCACCTGAAAGCCAAGTTCCAGTGGGCCGACGAGGCCCGCGCTTGAACATCTACTCTGCTACCACTGTTCCGACAGGCGCCGTCGATGAAATCCCTGGTCGATAATCCCGAGCGCTACCTTGCGACAGCCGTTCTATTGCTGGACGAAGAGGGTCTAGCTGAGGCCGCAACGGTCGCCCGCAACGCTAGCGTTCGCGTCGTCGAGAGCGGCTTTGACAACTGGAATGGCGGTACCACCTACTGGACCATCCAACTGCAGCTCGACCCCAAGACCTATGCGCGTCTAGGGGCGCGCCGCGAGATGCTGCAGGAACAGATCTCCAATCGCTTCAAGGTCATCCTCGAACAATTCAGCGCCGATTCGTACACCGTTGCGATTGTGCCGCGCATTGACCCGAACCCCGAGTGGCGGCACGTTTCAGGAGACGTCCCGCGCGAAGCCCGCCAGAACATCATCGATGGCTTGAAGCTCGACGGAGTGTCTTGGTTCGGCCGCTTGGCCGATGTGGAGTTCCTCCAGCGCCTGTTCGACCTTCGCGCGCTGCCGTCGCAGGACAGCCGCTTTGAGGACGCCGCTGGCGACATCTGGCAGCATCGCGTCAATAACGACGATTGGGCCGACGATTGGATCTTCGAGGATAGCCGATTCAATCTGCTCAACGGTCCAACCGACACGTTCCTTCGTTTCCTGTGCGAGATCGTACATCCGGTGATTCGTCCGGATCGCAATGAAGCGTTGCTGTTGGTTCAGCACTTCAACGACCAGCTGCGCAAACACGGCTGGCAGTTTATCGAGGTCGAGCGCATTGCTGGCCGCCCGCGGTTTGTGCATAAGCGCCTCCAGGCATCAAGTGTTCGCGTGCCCGCTCCGTTGCCGACGCGCTCGACGCCGGTTGGATGCAGAAAGAGATTGAGCGCTTGGAGAACGCCGTCGAGCGGGATCCTGCGCTGGCAATCGGTACCGCCAAGGAGCTGGTCGAGACCTGCTGTAAGAGCATTCTCGCCAAACGTGGGGTCGAGATGCCACGAAGCGCCGATTTGCCGGCGCTGACCAAGGCACTCGCCAAAGAGTTGAAGCTCGTGCCCGAGGGCATTCCCGACGGGGCCAAAGGTGCCGAAACCATCCGCCTGATCTTGCGCAATCTCGGCTCGTTGACCCAGTACTTGGCCGAACTTCGCGGGCTCTACGGGTCCGGACATGGCCGCGACGGAAAGCATCGCGGTCTCGAACCGCGCCATGCCCGCTTGGCAGTTGGCGCCGCCGTCGCCTTCATCGATTTCGCAACCGAGACCCACCATCAGAGAGATCCCTGATTGCGGTTGTCACAATGTCCGCTGCCAAGCTACTTCCACCGGGAGCGGCTACGCGAGGAGGTGGTCCTACTTTTGGGCGCTCGGATGACAGCTTTCTCTGCATCACGTCAGTCAAATCATTGATCCGAAACGCTTATGACCGATGCTGTCGATAAAGGCCTGGACGTCGGCCGCGAACGCTGATTCCTGCTGATCCCGAGAGATGGGGTGGGAGACTGGGCCATGCTGGGGCGCAGGGATCGGGATCAGGGGAAGCTGTTCTACGAGTTCAAGCTCGACGACATGATCCCGAAGGACCACCTG
>LNFM01006016.1_pt1 | contig 20356 bp, 20 predicted proteins | sample 596031 | NCBI WGS metagenome assembly LNFM01 (sample SAMN04254537, study PRJNA301005) | activated carbon metagenome | isolation source: dual media filters at the Ann Arbor, Michigan drinking water treatment plant | place: USA: Ann Arbor | reverse complement strand
ACGCGGAAATCTTGGAACGCTTGCGCCCCCCAGCGCAGGAATTGATAGCGCTCGGCGTTGCGTTCGTATTCGAGCTCGACGTTGAGCGCGAAGGCGCTTGAGCTCGCGAAGTGATCGACCATCACTGAGTGGTCGATGACGAGATCGACCGGCACGAGCGGATTGATGCGCTCCGGATTGGCGCCGAGCTTCGAAGCCGCATCGCGCATCGCCGCGAGATCGACGACGGCTGGCACGCCGGTGAAATCCTGCATCAGCACGCGCGCGGGGCTGAAGGCGATTTCGACTTCGTTCTTGCCTTTGTTCACCAGCCACGAGGTCATGGCCAGAATGTCGGCCTTCTTCACTGCGACGCCGTCTTCGGTGCGGAGAAGGTTTTCCACGAGAACTTTGAGCGAAACGGGAAGCCGCGAGATATCGCCGAGACCGTTCTCGGCGGCGCGCTTCAGATCGAAATAAGCATAAGACTTGCCGCCCGCGGTCAGCGTGGTGCGGGCGTTAAATGAGTTCAGAGAAGGCATGGGTCTGCATCCAGGCTTTAGAGCTTCAGAGATGCAAGCGCGTTGGGGAGCGCCCCAAATCCGGAATCAAACCGGGCGCGCGGCAAGGCTTATGTAACGCCGTTTTGCGAACGCGCAATTAAACCGCTGAACTCTTTTTGCGAGCGACTCGCAATCCTGCGCGTGCCGGATCGCGCCCCGGCTTAAGGCCGGGATCGCGTCCGGGAAACGACACTAGGTTTGGGAAGGCGGCGGCGCCGGTGTGCGGTTGAAGAACCGCCCGCCCCGCGCGCGCCGCCAGCGGAGTAGGAGCCAAGCGACGGGGATCACCACAACCGCGATCGGGATAAGCGCTGCGATGATGCCAATGATGGCCGCGAAGCCGATCACGACGATGTTGAGGAAATTGGCGAAGGCGTCGCGCAGCGGACGGAACGTGTCGCTGCCGACAGAGCGCGGCGCCGATTGATACGAGAGATCAAGCTGCGACATCGCTACGCGCGTGCGCATCACGGCCAGCGATGAAGTGATGCCGTCCAACTCGGCTTGCACGCGTGCGAGTTCGCGCTCGACTTCGAGTAGGTCAGATAAGCGCCCCGGCCGGTCGCGCAGCAATGCTTGCAGCCGGTCGCGCAGCGACGTCAGCGCGCGCAACCGTGCTTCTGTATCAACGATTTGGCGCGTGAGATCCTCGCTGTTCACCGAGCGAGACTGCAAACGTCCGCCAGCTTGCTCGGCGTCTGCATTGATGCCCGACATGAAAGTCTGCAGCCATGCGGGTTCGGCGCGCAGCGAGACGTTGCCTTGCATCTGCGACTCGGGATCGCCGTAGCGATTGGAGCCGATCAGCTGGCACAAGCGCGGGCCGGCGGTCTGGCACGTTTCTATATGGCGATCCATGACGTTTGAGAGCCGGTCGCTCGGCACTTCGAGACCCATCGCATACGAGTAAGCGAGATAGAGCACCGGCATTGGCCCCCCTGCTTGACCGGGCGTAGCCGGTCCCTGGGCTCCCGCAGCGCCGCCATCGGCGTCCACGGGCGGAGGCGCGGCGGGCGCGGGCGCGGCGGCAGGTTCAGACTCTGCCCGGCTCTGGGCCATGTCGGCCATGCCGCCATAGGAGGCGGATTCTTCGGTGGCGGTTCCTGGAGACTGCTCGGCCTGTCCACAGGCCGCCAACAGACTGACCAAAGCCAGTCCGGCCATAAATCGACGCATTGCAGCTTCCTCCCTCACTGCTAACCAAGGCCCGCTTGGCGCAACGCGCAAGCCTTTCTAGAACCGGGGCCGGATTATGAGCGGCGCCAGATCTTTCCAAGACAACCCGGCTTTACGCGTCGATGGCCTCGCCGTCGCCCGTGGGGGCCGTGTGCTGTTCTCGGGCCTCAGCTTCGCGGCGGGGGCGGGCGATTACGTCGAACTGCGCGGCGCCAATGGGTCGGGGAAGACCTCGCTCATCCGCGCTTTGGCAGGATTCCTGCCGCCGCGTGCTGGGACGATCGTGTTCGAGCGCATCGAAGAACCGGTTCTGGCGCTTCACTATGTGGGGCACAGCAACGGGCTAAAGAGCAATGCAAGCGTCGCCTCGCATGCGCGCTATTGGGCAGGGCTGTTCGGCAGTGTTGGCGATGCTGAGGGCGCGCTTGTGCGTGTTGGCCTGAGCGGCGCGCGCGATCGTTTGGCGCGGACGTTGAGCCAAGGGCAGGCGCGGCGTTTGGCGTTGTCGCGTCTCGTGATCGCGCCGCGGCCGATCTGGCTTTTGGATGAACCGGCAGCGGCGCTTGATTCTCAAGGACGCGAAACGCTAGGCGCGCTTGTTGCCGCGCATCGCGCCGATGGCGGCATCGTCGTCGCCGCCGTGCACGAGCCGCTTGGACCAGAACCGTCGCTTGCGCTCACGGTCGGCGCATGAGCGCGTTCTCCGTTACCTTTCGCCGCGATCTCGCGATGATGTGGAGCGGCGGCGGCGCACTCACGCCGATCGGCTTCTTTCTCGGTGCGACATTGCTCGTGCCTTTGGCGATGGGGCCGGAGCGTTCGCTGCTTGAGTCCGCAGGCCCGCCGCTTGTTTGGATCGCCGCAGCGCTGGCCGTGCTCGCAACATTGGAGCGTCTCTTCCAAGCCGATCTGGAGGACGGCTCGCTCGATCAAATGCTGCTTTCGCGTGCTCCGCTCGAATGGCTGGTGCTGGCAAAGGCTTGTGCGCTGTGGTGCGCGGTGGGCTTGCCGCTGGCGCTTGCAGCCGCACCTGCTGCGATCGCGCTTCAGGCGCCGGTCGATCGGGTAGCGGCTATTGTGCTCAGTCTGGCGCTGGGGACGGCGGCGTTTATCGGCATTGGCTTGGTGGGCGCTGCGATCACTGCCGGCGTTAAGCGCGGCGGCGTCTTGATCGCGCTCATTGTGCTGCCGTTTTTTGCGCCACCTATCATTTTTGGCGCCGCGGTGGCATCGGGCGAGGATGTTGGCGCAGCACTGGCGGTGCTGACAGGGTGTGCGCTGGGCGCGATGGCGCTAGGGCCGATCGCGGCTGCCGCCGCGTTGCGGTTGCAGGCGGAGTAGGTGTCACAATGTCCACTGCCTGCGCCGCCAGTTTTCTGGCAACTGACACCCGACACCTGACATGCTGAGCTATCTTTCGAACCCGCTGCGCTTCATGCGCTTTTCGGCCTGGGCCGCGCCGCTGTTTGCGGCGTTGGCGGCGCTGTTGTTTGCGATCGGGCTGCCATGGGCGCTCGTCTATTCGCCGGCCGACTACCAGATGGGCGAGACCGCGCGGATCATGTACGTCCACGTCCCCGCCGCTTGGTGGGGTATGGGCGCGTACGCCTTTATGGGCGTCGCCAGTTTCGTCAGCCTCGTTTGGCGCCATGCGCTTGCCGATGTCGCCGCGCGCGCCGCAGCCCCAGTCGGAGCGACGTTCGCCGCAGTCTGCCTCATTACCGGCTCGTTCTGGGGCGCACCGACTTGGGGCACGTGGTGGGAGTGGGATGGGCGCCTCACGTCCATGCTCGTGCTCTTCATCATTTATCTCGGCTACATCGCGCTTTGGAGCGCGATCGAGGATGAGGAGAAGGCCGCACGCATGGCTGCGATCCTCTGCCTCGTCGGCCTCATCAATTTGCCGATCATCAAATTCTCGGTCGATTGGTGGAGCACGCTACATCAGCCGGCGAGCATCATGCGCGCCGAGGGCTCATCGATCGATCCCAGCATGATGGGCCCGCTCTTCACGATGGCAGGCGCATATCTGGCGCTTTTCGCGGCGCTTACGCTTTACGGTATGCGCACCGCAATCTTCCGCCGGCGCGTTGAAGCCGCTGAACTGAGGGCAGGCGCATGATCGAGGGCGGTTGGGATTATGTGACGCCGGCGTACGCCATCGCGCTCGTGGCGCTGGCGGCCGTGACGATTGGCGTTGGGCTTAATGCGATGCACTGGGCCAAGCGCGCCAAGGCGCTGGAGAAGGATCAAGCGAAGTGAACCGCTGGCTTGCCTTCATCCCGCTCGCGGCGCTGGCGCTGCTCGTCATCGTCGGTGCGTTCTTGCTAACGCGCGAGGGTGAGCGCGAGACGTTCTCCGAGGGACGCATCGGGCGTGCCGCGCCCGCTTACGCGCTCGCAGCGCTCGATGGCGGGGCGACAGTTGAAAGCGCGACGTTCTCGGGGCGTCCTTATGTGATCAACGTCTTCGCGTCGTGGTGCACGCCATGCCGGGCCGAACATCCGCAATTGATGGCGCTCCAAGCGAGCGGCGTGGAAATCCTCGGCGTCGCCTACAAAGACCGCCCCGCCGCAACCATGCAATTTCTGAACGGGCTCGGCGATCCGTTCAGCGCCGTTGGGCAAGACCCAGAAGGGCGCTTTGCGCTTGAGCTTGGCATCGTCGGCGTGCCCGAAACTTTCGTGATCGGCGCCGACGGCACAATCCGCGCGGTGCACCGCGGGCCGCTGACGCCGGAAGTGGTTGAAGAGGTTATTCGCCCGGCGCTAAACGCGCGCTAACGGCGCGGCTTGCGCCCGCTCTTTTCCGCTTTTGGTTTGGCCTTTTCACGCGCGGCGCGCGCTTGCTTCTTGGCCTCGCGCTTGGCGGCGCGCTCGGCCTTCTCGGCTTGCTCAACGGAGAGCTTGGCGAGCTTTGCCAGCGTCGACAGGAAAGACTTGCCCTTGGTGCGCGGCAAAAGATCGAGGATTGCCGCATCAGCGGCGCGTGCGTGTTGTGTTGTGGCGGAGAGGACGGCTGCACCCGATTGCGTGAGACGCACAGCATTGGCGCGCGCGTCATCGCTCGATTGCGTGCGGTGAACGAGATCGCGCTTTTCGAGCGCCTTCATCATGTCCGCCAAGGTCGAGCGATCGATGCCAGTGACTTTGACGAGATCGCTTTGGCTCGCGCCCGAATTCTCGGCAACCGCGGCAAGCACTGCGAACTGGCGCAGTGTCACTGAACCATCAACGAGCTGATTGAAGCGATCGGACGCGAGTTGCTCGGCGCGATGCAACAAATGGCTCGCCGAGTTCGCGAGCCGGTAGGGCTCGGAGTCCGTGTCCGCATTTGACCGAGCCATGCGCCGCCGCCCCAAATCCGGGCGGACCTTAGCGCTGCGGACAATGCGATCAATCATCAGATCAAGCCTCATTCGCCACAAAGGCGAAAATCAGCCCGAAAACGGATCAATCAGGCGCCGGGTGCAGGCGCCTGAGCTTCTTCCTCTTCTTCCTTCGCGTGCTTCAACACCAACGGCGTGTTGATCACCGCGAACACGATCACGAGCGGAAAAACAACGAAGGGTCGCGAGTTCAACCAGAACTCGAATGTCTGCGTGTTGCGTATGACCTCGTTCAAAACCGCCTGAAACGCGAAGAAACCAGCCCAACGCCAAGCGAGAATGCGCCAAATCTTATCGGGCAGATTGAACGCGTGACTGAACAACAGCTTCCAAATGTTGTGGCCCATCAGCAGCGAGCCGACGATGGCTACAACATAAAAGACGTAGGTGACGGTAGGCTTCACCTGGATGAAGGTCGGATCACGGAAGGCCAGCGTCAGCGCGCCGAAAGCCGTCACCAGTACGCCGGTGACGATTAGAACCGGCGGGATGCGCTTGTGCTTGAACCATGAGTAAGCGAGCGCGATCAGCGTCGCGACCATGAAGACGCCGGTGGCAATGTAGACAGCGTCGTCTTTGGTAGACTCGATGCGCTGCAAAATGTTGAACGCAACGACGTAGGCCGCGACCGGGCCAAGATCGATCAGCAACTGGTTGATGCCGCCCTGCTTGAAGGGCTTGGCGGTGTCGAGGGCAGTCAGATCTTCGCTCATGGGACCTGATACGCCGAACCGGCCTCAAGAGACCAGCGGCTTGCGCTGAAAGCCGTTTAGCGGCCAGATCGCGAGCTGAGGATATGGGAGGACGCGCTATGCGGGCAGGGGTTTTGGCGGCTGCGGCGATGCTGGCGGCCTGTGCGAGTGCGGCGGCGCCGGAAGCGGGAGCGCAGGCGCAGGTGCGCTCGCTGGGCGAGATATTGGAACAATCGCCGGCCTCTGATTGGCAACTCGTCGATCCTGAGAACACGCTCTACATGGACCTGCCGGCAGGCCGCGTGATCATCGAACTGGCGGACGAATACACGCCCGGCCACGCCGCCAACATTCGCGCGCTGGTGCGTGCTGGCTATTTCGACGGTTCCTTCATTTTGCGCAGCCAGGACAATTACGTCGTCCAATGGGGCCGCGATGACGGCGACACGACGCCGATGGGCGAAGGGCAAGCGGCATTGCCGCCGGAATTCGATCGCCCGAGACGCGGCGTAGACATCACGCGTCTACGCGATCCGGACTCGTACGCCCGCGAAGTCGGCTTCGCTTACGGCTTCCCGGTTGCCAGCAACGGCCAGCGCACTTGGCTCACGCATTGCTACGGCATGGTCGGCGCCGGGCGCGGCGATACCGCCGACAGCGGGAGCGGCTCTTCGCTTTATGTCGTTATCGGCCAAGCGCCGCGCCACCTGGATCGCAACATCACGACTGTAGGCCGCGTGCTGCAAGGCATGGAACTGCTCTCGGTCATGCCGCGTGGCACGGGCGCTCTGGGTTTCTATGAAACGCCGGAAGAGCGCACGACGATCACGCGCGTGCGCCTGGCTGCTGATGTGCCGGCGAGCGAGCGCATCAATCTGGAGGCGCTGCGCACCGATAGCGCGACGTTCCGCGATGTGATCGAGTCACGCCGCTTCCGCCGCGAAAGCTGGTTTTTGGACCCCGTCGGTCACGTCAATCTGTGCAACGTGCCGCTACCGGTGCGCGTGCGCCAGTAACTAGCCGAGCCCGACCAACGCGCGCGAGAAATCGAGCGCGTTGAAGGGCTTCAGGTCTTCCGCGCTTTCGCCAACGCCGACGAAATGGATCGGGATTGCGTGCCGCTGAGCAAGCGCCACGAGCACGCCGCCCTTAGCGGTGCCGTCGAGTTTCGTCATCACGAGGCCCGTAATGTCGGTGACGGAGCGAAAGCTCTCGACTTGGCTGAGCGCGTTTTGGCCAACCGTGGCATCGAGCACGAGCAGGGTTTCGTGCGGCGCGTCTTCGTCGATCTTGCGGATCGAGCGCACGATCTTGGCGAGCTCTGCCATGAGCTCTGACTTGTTTTGCAGACGGCCTGCAGTGTCGATCAGCACGACATCGGCGTTCTCGTCCTTGCCGCGCTTGACCGCTTCGTAGGCGATGCCCGCAGCATCCGCCCCTTGCTTGGACGCGACGAACGAGGCGCCGGTGCGTTGGGCCCAGACTTGCAGTTGTTCGATCGCGGCGGCGCGAAACGTATCGGCGGCGCCGATGACGACTTTGGCCTGTGCGTCGCCGAGCAGCTTCGAGAGCTTGCCGATTGTGGTGGTCTTGCCCGAGCCGTTGACGCCGATAACCAGGACAATGCGCGGTTTGGGATCGACGGAGAGATCGAGCGCAGCTTCGCGCGGCTTCAGAATGCGCGCAACTTCCGCGGCCAACGCCTCGCGCGCTTCTGTGTCGCCGTTCTCTTTGCTGAAGCGCTGATCGGCGAGAGCGGATGCGATGCGGGCAGCAGCGCTTGCGCCCATGTCGGATGTGACGAGCGCGTCTTCGAGTTCGGCGAGCGATGCGGCGTCGAGCTTTTCCTTGGTGAAAACCGCGCCGATGCTTTCGGCGAGCTTCGATGATGATTTGCGCAAGCCGTCGAAGAGACCCTTCGACTCCGCTTCTTTTGCCTTCGCCTGCTCAGCCGGGCTCTTCTTGTTGAACAAACCCCAGATCATGCAGCAACGCCAATCAGATGCGCGCCGTCATGATGCGTGAAGCGCAGGCGCTGTGTCGGTGCGGCGACGACATCGCAGCGCACCGTGGTGAAATCGGAAAGCCGGCCCATCCCGTCGCGCTCGATCAGCGCGTCTGCCTCACGGCCAACCCAGGCGCTCAAGTGACGCGCCAACGCCGCTTCGCCCGCTTCCCGCAAACGCGCCGCGCGCGCTTTGATCACGTGGCGCTCGTTTTGCGGCATGCGCGCCGCTGGCGTGCCGGGGCGGGGGCTGTAAGGGAAGGCGTGGACGTAAGCCAGATGCGCTGCTTCGATGATCGAAAGCGTGCTGGCGAAATGCTCTTCGGTCTCAGTCGGAAAGCCCGCGATGAAATCGGCGCCGAGCGCGATCTCCGGACGCGCCGTCTTCAGCCGCTCGCACAGCGCAATCGCCTGCGCGCGCGAGTGACGGCGCTTCATGCGCTTCAGGATGAGATCATCGCCGTGTTGCAGCGAAAGATGCAGATGCGGCGCGATGCGGTCGTGCTGGGTGACCAACTCGAAGAGCTGATCATCCATCTCAGCGGAGTCGATCGAAGAAAGGCGCAGCATACGTAGCTCAGGCACGAGCTTTAGAATGCGCGCGACCAGTGAGCCAAGTTGAGGCTGGGCCGGGAGATCGTGACCCCACGACGTGAGATCAACGCCCGTCAGCACCACTTCCGGCACGCCGTTGGTAGCGAGGCGGCGCACTTGCTCAACCACTTCACCTGCGGGCGATGAACGCGAGTTTCCGCGGCCATACGGAATGATGCAGAACGTGCAGCGGTGATCGCAGCCGTTTTGCACTTGGATGTAAGCGCGTGTGCGCTCGTGGAAGCCGTCAATCAAATGCGATGCGGTTTCGCGCACGCCCATAATGTCGGCGACTTGCACGCGCTCGTGCCCGGGCGCGAAACTCTCAGCACGCATTTTCTCGGCATTGCCGATGACGCGGCTGACTTCCGGCATGTCGGCGAAGCTCTGCGGATCGATTTGCGCCGCGCAGCCCGTAACGATGATCTCCGCACCAGGCCGCTCGCGGCGCGCCCGGCGGATCGCTTGGCGCGCTTGGCGCACCGCTTCGCCAGTAACAGCGCATGTGTTGAAGATCACGGCATCGTTCAAGCCCGCCTCGCCCGCGAGCGCGCGCATGGCTTCGCTCTCATAAGCGTTGAGGCGGCAGCCGAGCGTGACGATCTCGACGTCCGCTTTCGGAGGCTTTGTGGGCGCGTTCATGCGTGGAGGTCAGGTGAGCGTGTGAGCCGGTGAGGTCAAGCGTCGCAAATGAAAAGCCCCGCGAGGTGACCCGCGGGGCTTTTGAACTCTTGCGTCGCGAGAGGCTTATTCAGCAGCGTCAGCAGCTTCGCCGACGAAGTCTTCTTCGCGGGCGCCGCCGGCGCGTTCAGCGATACGGGCCGACTTACCGCGGCGATCGCGCAGATAGTAGAGCTTCGCACGGCGGACAGCGCCACGGCGCACGACTTCGATCGAGTCGACCGTCGGCGAGAACAGCGGGAACACGCGCTCGACGCCTTCGCCGAAGCTGATCTTGCGGACCGTGAAGCTCGCATTCAGATCCGAACCCGAACGGGCGATGCAGATGCCTTCATAGGCCTGCACGCGCTCACGATCGCCTTCCTTGATCTTGACGTTCACGCGCAGCGTGTCGCCCGGATCGAATGAGGGAACGGTCTTGCCCTTGGTGATGCGGGCGACTTCTTCTTGTTGGAGCGTCTGGATCAGGTTCATCGAAACTACCGGAGCGCACAGGCTTTAGGCCGGCGCTTCCTTCTGGAAACCACGGGAAAGCGGGGCGTATAGGGGATGAGGTCGGCCCTGTCGAGGGGCTTTAGGTTCCCCAGGTGGGCGCACAGGCCACAAAAGTCAGGAGCTGTCCCTCGGGATTGCGAAGGCGCATGACACCCCTGCCGCCGGCGGTGCCGATCTGGACGGCGACATCGCGGCCAGCCGCGTCACGAATGCCGATGAAGCCCTCAGCCTCGCTAACCACGCCAATGGCCCCAAGGCCGGGCGTCAGCCAGGGGAGGCTCATGTCGGGGAAGATGTAGGACACTGCGGGGTCATCCGTCGGGATGACGAGCAGACCCCAGAGCGCCCGGACGTTCGCCAATGATTCCTGCGTCAGAACCGGCGGCATTGCGGATTCCACCGCCTCGATCTCTTCAGCAGCGCCGCTGCAGGCGCGGGTGATTTGCTCGGTGTTGAGCGCCGTCCCCGGCCGCCACAACATAGCGAGCGCGCGTGATGCGCGTGCGGCCTGAGCTTGTGTCTCGGCCGGCGTCGTCTGCGCCGCAGCTGGAGCGGCGGCGAGGCAGGCGAGGGCGAGGATGAGGGCGCGGAGCATTAGTCTCCCCGCGTGCCGGGCAAATCGGGCCGTCTTTGGGCGGTGAGCTTTTGGCGCTGAGCTTTGCGCCAGGCCTCGACCTTGCCGTGATCGCCGGAGGTGAGGATGTCAGGGATCGTGCGGCCCTCGAACTCACGCGGGCGGGTGTATTGCGGATGCTCAAGCAGGCCGTCGCTGAAGCTTTCTTCGACGGTGGACGCTTCATTGCCTAGCACGCCGGGCAGGAGCCGTACGCAGGCTTCCAGCAGCACGAGTGCTGCCGCCTCGCCGCCCGCGAGCACAGCATCGCCAACGCAGACTTCCTGCATCTCGCGCGCTTCGATGACGCGTTCGTCCAGACCTTCGAAGCGGCCGCAGAAGAGGATCACGCCTGGCCCCGCTGCCCACTCGCGCGCCATAGCTTGGCTGAGCGGTTTGCCGCGCGGTGAGAGATAGATGATCGGGCGGTGGTTGCGCGGGATAGAGTCGATCGCCGCCGCCGCCACATCTGCGCGCAGCACCATGCCGGCGCCGCCGCCCGCAGGCGTATCGTCCACGTTCTTATGCGGGCCTTGGCCGAAGTCGCGCAACTGCACAGTCTCAAGTGACCACACGCCATCGCGCAGCGCCTTGCCGATCAGCGAAACGCCAAGCGTCCCTGGAAACGCTTCCGGGAAGAGCGTGATGATGGACGCGTTGAACTGCATCGGCTCAGGCGATCCAGAGAATTGTAGAACCAACGACAATCCATTCGTCACCGCGTCGCCGCAGCAACCAGCGTTGACCGAATGTGGCGGTGCCTTCTCCGATGGAAGCGAAGCGCTGATCGCGACTTACGCCGATATCGAAGAAAACTGAGCCCCAGGGGCGCGCCTCTCGGTAGGTGTCACTTCCGCACTGATATCCGTTGTCCTCGATGGGGCTGGTAGCGATCTCGCGCAATCTAGCGACGTCAGCGCTGCTGAGCGGAGTCGATCTGGTCGTCGCTGGACGCGAGACGAATGCCGCTAATGCTGCGCACGCGCTATTGTGCTCGCTCACGGCCGACGTTGCACACGCGCCGACGATAGCCGAGCAGCACAGGAGCGCTAACGCGGCTAAGGTTCGCATCGGACTCTCCGCGCTTATTTTCCGTTCGCCGGCTCCGGCGGCGGCGGGTCGAGCACGACGCGCTTGCCGGCGAGATCGACGAGTGGCGCGGTTTCCTTGGTGAAGGTGATCCGCACGTTCGGCGCGCCGTTCGGCGGGCGATATTCGATGATGTCGCCAGCGCCGAAATTCCACACCGCGCAGATAACGCCGAGCACTTGGCCGTCGAGCGACTCCGCTTTGCAGCCGAGCAGATCAACGATGTAGAACTCGTCTTCATCGGTCGCGGGGAGATTGGCGCGCGGCACGAAGAGCTTCACGCCTTTCAGCGCGTCCGCTTCTTCCTTCGTCTTGATCTCGGCCGCGACGACAGCGACGCCGTCATTCAACTCGCGCCAGCTCTTCGGCTTCAGAAGCAGCTTGCCGTCTTCTCCGTAAAGCGGGCCGTACGAGATGACGCCGTCCTTCTTCTCGGTGAAGGCGCGCAAACGCACTTCGCCTTTGACGCCGAACGCGCCAGCGATGGCGCCAACCATCACCATGCCGCCCTTGCCGTTGGCTTTGGCTTTGAACGCGGGCACGGCCTTGGAGTCACCAACCACTTCAGCTTCCTGTACGGGCTTCGGCGCCGCGAGCGGCTTGGGTGCTGCGCGTACGGGCGCTGCGATCGGCGCACGCGTCACCGGTTGTGCGCGGCCAGCAGCGACCGCCAGCGGCTTCGACGGGATCGGGCCTGCAAACGCCGCCGCGACCGGCGCAAGCTTCGGTGGCTTGGGCGGCTTCGGGGCCTTAGCGGGCTTCGGCGGCTTCTCAGCCTTGGCTGGTTTCTCGGCGACGACCTTCGCGGGCTTTTCCGGTTTGGCCGGTTTTTCCGCCTTTGGGGCCGCAGCTGGCTTTGCGGCTTTCTCCGGCTTTTCCGCCTTACCCTTCACCGCCTTCGCTGCAGGAGCTGGCTTTGCCTCCGGCGCCGGGGCCTTCGCGCCCTTTGACGGCTTGGCGTCCACCTTGGCCTTTTCCGGCTTCGCGGCCGGTGCTGGCTTCACGGGCTTGGCTTCAGCCTTCTTCGGCGCAGCAGCCTTGGCTTTGGCCTGGGCCGGCGTCTTGGGCTCCGGCTTTGGCGGCGCGGCCGTCTTGGCGGCAGCCTTCGCCGGCGGCGCTTTTGGCGCGGGCTTTGGCGGCGCAGCTTTAGCGGTGGCCTTCACCTGCTTCGGTGCGGGCGCAGCCGCCTTCTTTGGCGCGGCAGCGACCGGGGCAGCCTTTTTGGCTGCCGCCGGGGCGGGTTTAGAGGCCGGCTTCGCGGCCTTCGCGGCGGTTTTCTTCTCGGGCACGTGCTTTCCTTACGCCTCCGGCGTGGTCTCACCCTCAGCGGCCGGCGGGTTTTGGGCGGCGTAACGCTCCGCCATCTTCTTGCCGGGCTGAGACTTGTTGGGGTTGTTCTTCGCTTCGCGCTTCATGACGCCAGCCTGGTCCAGGAACCGGGCGACGCGATCGGTCGGCAAAGCGCCTTTCTTCATCCACTCTTGGATCCGCTCGAGCTTCAGGAGGACCCGGTTCGGGTCATCGGACTTCAATATAGGATTGTAAGTTCCGACTTTCTCGATGAAACGCCCGTCGCGAGGGCTACGGCTGTCGGCCACAACGATGGAGTAGAACGGACGCTTCTTCGCGCCGCCACGGGCCAGACGGATTTTCAGGGACATTTCAGTGCTTCTCCTTTGAACTCTTAGCTTTTTTTGTTGCTTCCGGGAAGTCCCGGCAGGCCGCCGGGAAGCCCTGGAAGCCCAGATTGAGGGTTAAGACCGGGTAGGGGTTTGCCCGAACCGAGCTGTTTGAGTGCTTCCGGTGACGGCATACCGCCACCAGGCATGCCTGGCATGCCGAAGGGCATTTTTCCCTTACCCATGGCCTTGGCCATGTCGGACATGTTCCGGTGCATCTTGAGGAGGCGGTTGACCTCCGCGACCTCGACGCCCGCGCCTTTGGCGATGCGGGCGCGGCGCTTGCCGTTCAGCAGGTCGGGTTTTGACCGCTCGGCCTTGGTCATCGAGCGGATGATGGCGATCTGGCGGTGGACCTGTTTGTCGTCAAGCGCGGAGTCCGCGATCTGGTTTTTCATCTTCTGGACGCCGGGCAACATGCCCATGACGCCCTTCAGCCCGCCGATCTGAATGATCTGCGCCAGCTGCTTTTCCATGTCGTCGAAGTCGAACTTGCCCTTGGCCAGCTTCTTGGCGAGCTTTTCGTTCTCTTCACGGTCGGCGGATTCAACGGCCTTCTCGACGAGGCCGACAATATCGCCTTGGCCGAGGATGCGCCCGGCGATGCGGCGGGCGTCGAACACTTCGAGCGCTTCGGCGCGTTCGCCGGCGCCGAGGAACTTGATCGGCAGGCCCGTGACTGAACGCATCGAAAGTGCTGCGCCGCCGCGGCCGTCGCCATCAGCGCGGGTGAGCACGAGCCCGGTCAGCGGCAGGCGCTCGTGGAAGCGCTTGGCGGTTTCGACCGCGTCTTGACCGGTGAGACTATCGGCGACCAACAGCACTTCGTTCGGCTTGGCGATGCTGGCGATCGAAGCCGCTTCGGCCATTAATTCTTCGTCGAGCGTCGTGCGGCCGGCGGTGTCGAGGATAAGAACGTCGTGGCCCGATTGGCGCGCCGTGGTGAGCGCGCGCCTGGCGATGTCTTGCGGTGTTTGGCCGGCAACGATCGGCAGCACATCGACGCCGATAGTCTTGCCGAGCGTGACCAGCTGTTCCATCGCCGCTGGGCGGCGGGTGTCGAGCGAGGCCATCAGAACGCGCTTTTTGTCCGTTTTCGTCAGACGCAGCGCGATTTTGGCGGCGGTGGTGGTTTTGCCCGAACCTTGAAGGCCGGCCATCATGATGACGTTCGGCGGCTCGCCATTAATGCGCAGACCTTCCGGCGCGCCGTCGCCGCCAAGCGTCTCGACCAGCGCGTCATAGACGATCTTGATGACCTGTTGGCCTGGCTTCACCGCCTTGATGACGTTTTCGCCGACCGCCTCAAGCCGCACTTTGGCGATGAAATCCTTCACCACCGGCAGCGCGACGTCGGCCTCCAGAAGCGCCACGCGCACCTCGCGCAGCGCCGCATCGACGTCCGCTTCACTGAGCGCGCCGCGCCCGGTGAGCTTGTCGAAGACGCCACCTAGGCGTTCTGTTAGGGCCTCAAACAAATCCAACTCCTTGCGCCAAAAACAGTTTTACCCCGCCGGACGATCACGTCGGGCGGGGTGCCTCGCCAGCCTCCGGACCCAAATATGGGACCTGTGCCGGTCAAAGCGCAGCTTAGAGCTGGCGCATGGACGGGCTTTTAGCTCGCAGTAGCGCTGTGGTCAAACCGCAGCGGCCACAACTAGCGCGCGATGCATCGCTGTGGTTGAAACACTTTTAGGAAACACGCCCTGGGGGGAACTCATGAGACGTTTGTTGGCGGCCGTCGCGGCGCTCGTCACATTAGGCGCGACCAGCTCGATGCCGGCGACTGCGCAGAACCAGCAGGCGCCAACGATCGCGGCGTTCACCGCAGCGCCGGCGCTGCGCTCGGTGACGCTGTCGCCGAACGGTCAGTTCGTCGCCTACATCCGCGACACCGCCGAACAACAAGTGCTGTTCGTGGCCGACCTCACCACAAACCAGACTCGCCCCATCCAATCCGCGCGCGCTGGCAACGCCATTAACTGGGTGCGCTGGAAGTCGGATGACCGGCTGATCTTCGGCGTGCAGCAGGAGGCCGTCGTCGCCGACCGCGCCTCCACCGGCACGCGTCTCAACAATGTCGAAGGCTTCACCTTCCGCCGCTGGCGTGTGTTCTCTATCGGACGCGACGGCACCGGCGGCGTCGAGATGTTCGCGGAGCAGCAACGGCGCCTTGTGAACGGTCTTGGCTCGACCTTCCTCATTGATCGTTTGCCGAACAATCCAACCAGCGTTTTGTTGAGCGCCATCGATAATGATGGCGTCGGCATTTGGCGCGCAGATATCACCACCGGTCGTGCCGAACGCATCCTCGACGGCTCCTACGATACGATCGATTACGGCACCGATGGCGAAGGCAATCCGGTTGTGCGTATGGACGCGCCGGAGAACGAAGCAGCGATCCGCATCATGCGCCGGGCGCCTGATCAGCGCGGCTGGACGCTTTATCGCGAAGTGCGTCGCGCCGCGGGCGCCACCAATTCGCCGGACTTCCAAGTGCTAGGCCCCGCGCCGGGCGCTGGCCGAGTGTATGCGCTCGCTCGCCTGGACAGTCAGGATCTGCTCAGCCTCCATATCTTCGACACGACCACTGGCCAGCTGGGCGAAGCGCTGCAGCAGGGCCAGCAGGCCGACGTCGATGCGCCCTGGGTCGATCCGCGCACGCGTGAAGTGATCGCACACTGCGAATACGCAACGCGCATGCGCTGCACCTCGCAAGATCGCGACACCGAGCGCCATTTGAGAGCGGTTGAGCAATTCCTAGGCGAGGACGTCACGGTCTATCTTTCCGGCATCTCCGTTGATGGAAACGTCTGGCTCCTATATGCCGATGGCCCGCGTGAGCCGGGCGGCTTCTTCATTTATGACCGCGCAGCGGCTAACGTTCGTTCGCTCGCCGAACTCTATCCAGAAGCGCCCATCGACTCGCTTTCGCCAACGCGTGTGGTCGAATACGCGACACGCGACGGGCAGCGGCAGTGGGCCTACGTTACCGCGCAAGCTGGTGTTGAGGGCCCGCGCCCAACTGTGATCATGCCGCACGGCGGTCCGGAAGCGCGCGATTACTTTGAATACGATGCGTACGTGCAATTCCTGGCGTCGCGCGGTTATGTCGTCGTTCAGCCAAACTTCCGCGGTGGCGATGGTTTCGGACGCGCATTCGCCGACGCTGGCCGCGGTCAGTGGGGCCAACGCATGCAGCACGATATCGAAGACGCGACACGTCACGTCATCGAAGCTGGCATTGCGGATGCACAGCGCGTCTGCATCGTCGGCGCATCCTACGGCGGCTACGCCGCGCTCGCGGGCGTTACGCTAACGCCAGACCTTTATCGCTGCGCGATCTCGATCTCGGGCGTCTCCGATCTCGTCGAAACGTTGCGCCAAGAGCGGCTTTCAAACGGGCGGGTGTCGCTGAGCTATCATTACTGGCTGCGTTCGATCGGCGATCCGCGCGAAAACCGCGATGCGTTGCGCGCTGTCTCGCCGGCCTTGCTGGCGGATCGCGTCACGGCGCCGGTGCTGCTCATCCACGGCACAGCGGATGAAGTCGTGCTGCCGCGTCAATCGGAGCTGATGCAGCGCGCGCTTGAGCGCGCCGGCAAGCCGGTGCGTCACATCACGCTAGAGGGCGCTGGTCACGCGTGGGCCGCGTGGACCGTCGAACAACGCACGCAGCTGTTCACCGAGACCGAGTCTTTCCTCGCTCAGCACTTGCGCGGCGGCAACTAGCGCGCCTCGATCCTGCGCCTTACCTCTTCGCCGATGGCGAGCGATGAGGTGAGGCCGGGGCTTTCTATGCCGAAGAGGCAGATCAGATTATCGACGCTGTTGTCGACGATGAAATCGCCTTGGCGCTCGCCGGGGCCGTGCAGCTTTGGGCGAATGCCCGCGTAATCTGGCTGTAGCGCGCCATCGGGCAGGCCGGGCCAAAACCGGCGCACGGTTTCGTAGAAGCTTGCCGCGCGTGCGGGATCGACGGTGTAATCCTCACGCGACACGAACTCGAGGTCAGGCCCGAACCGGGCGACGCCACCGAGATCGCGGCGATAGTGCGTGCCGAGCGCGCCGGGAATGGGCGGCGGGTAAATCAAACGTTGAAAGGGCGCTTTGACGCCGTGCAGGGCGAAGTAATTGCCTTTGCCGTAGTGTAGCGCCGGAATGCGCGTCTCCGGAAAGTTGGCGACGCCGCGCGCGCACGCTTGCGCGCCAAGCCCGGCGGCGATCACGAGCATGCGTACGCTCACTTGCATCGGCGCCTCACCGCCGACTTCAACGGTGTAACCATCATCGCTAGGCGCAGCGCCCAAGAAGGGGGCCTGCAACACAACCGCGCCGCCACGCGCTTCGATCTCGCCTTGCAGCGCGAGCATGTATCCGTGCGCATCCATCACGCCGCTCTCGCGGCTTTCGAGTGCTGCCGCGGCGTTGAGCTGCGGCTCAAGCAAGCGCGCTTCTGCCCCGCTCAGCCAGCGCACGCCTTCAACGCCGTTGATTTCAGCTTGGCGCGCTAGCTTTTCGAGCGCCGGGATTTCGCGATCTTCTGTCGCCACGATGAGTTTGCCGCACTTGTTGTAGGCGACGGCGTGGGCGTCGAGAAAATCATAGAGCGCCCGTCGCCCTTCGACGCAGAGCCGCGCCTTAAGCGAGCCCGTGGCATAGTGGAGACCGGCGTGAATGACCTCTGAATTGCGCGACGAAACGCCCGCGCCGATCAATGATTCCTTCTCAATGACCGCAACGCTCTTACCGGCGCGGGCAAGGGCATGACCGCAGGCGAGCCCGACCGCGCCCGCGCCAACGATTAGAACGTCAAAATCGCTCATGCCACCAGTTACCTTCGTCCCGGCGCAAAATCCTTAATCGAACTTTCCCAAGAAGCGCCGATTACGAATGCCGGGTTAATCAACCGGAAAGCAAGCTGCGATTAGTTTCGCCACCAGTCACGAGGGGCGAGCGTGCTGAAGTTTTCTGATCCAACCATGCTTGCGGCCGCGCGTGGGCGCGTGTCCTCGCTGCGTTGGCGCATGCTTATCGGCGCGCTGTTCGCTGTCGGCGCCATGAGCGTGCTGAACTCCGTCGAGGCGGGCATCAGCTGGTACCTCGTGCTCTGCCTGGCGATGGGCCTCGATTACATGCTGGGCAGCTCGTACCTAGAGTCGCGCGGCGACGAAGCGCGCCGCACCGCCGGCCCGCTCTTCGTATGGGGCTGCGTCTTCAGCATTTGTGTTTTTGTGACGTTGCCGTTGGTTCTAGCCTCGTTCGGGGGCGCGCCGGGTGAGGTGCTGGGCGTTCTGATGGCGTCGAGTTCGCTGGTCAGCGTGATGCTGTTCTCGTTCCAGGCGCCGCGTTTCATGTATCTGTGCGCCGCGCCGGCGGTGGTCGCGCTCTTGGCGATGCCGTTTATTCCGCTCCACGAGGCGCCGGCATCGGCGATGCAGGGCGCACTTGGCGTCGGTTGCGGCGTCGTGGGCTTCCTAGCCTATATTGCGCGTTCTGCGCTCAACAACACCAAGATGATCAATGGCTGGCGCGCTGCGAACCAAGCGGCGAAAGATCGCCAGCTGGAAGCTGAACTGAAGCGCGCGGAGGCGGAAGAGGCGAACCGCGCGAAGTCCGAGTTCTTGGCCGTGATGACGCATGAATTGCGCACCCCGCTCAACGCCGTGATCGGTTACGCTGAAATCATTCAGGAAGACCTCGACGCGGAGGGACGCAAGGAATTGTCCGAAGACGCCGGCCGCATCACCGGCTCGGCGCGCCACCTGCTGGGCCTCATCGACCAAATTCTCAATCTCTCTAGCATTGACGCGGGCAATGAGAGTCTGGCGGTCCGCGACGTCGATGTGCGTAAGCTTCTCGAAGATGCGGTGAATGCTGCGCAGGACGATGCGCGTGAAGCCGGCAATCGCATCTCGCTGCGCGTGAGCGCCGACGCCGAGCGCGCCCATACAGATGGCAACAAACTGACTGTCGCCGTGGCGGCGCTAGTCTCGAATGCCGTGAAGTTCACATCGCAAGGGCTCATTGCAGTGACCGCCGAGCTTGATCGCGTCGACGCGATAGACATGCTCGTGATCGCCATTTCCGACACCGGGCGTGGTATCGCTCGCGAAAACTTGGCCTCGATCTTCAAGCCCTTCACGCAAATCGACCACGGCGCGACGCGCAGCAAGGGCGGCATGGGGCTCGGTTTGTCTATCGCTCAGCGCATGGCGAACGCGCTTGGGGGAGAAGTGAGCGTTGTCAGTGAACTCGGTTCGGGCTCCACATTCACGCTGCGCACCCCTCTGCGCGTAAAGCATCAGCACGCCGTTCGCGCTGCCGCCTAAACTCGTCACGAATACCGAAAACCTCGTCGCCGAGTGTCCCCGCCCCCTCCCCAAGGGGGAGAGGCGCGCCCAGGTGCGGGGGAGGGTTTGGGCGCTCGCGGGGTACGAGGGAATAACGTGAGCGGCTGAAAATCGTTCCGAACGCTGCCAGGGCGATGGGCTATTGGAATTTAGCTCTTATATAGGCCCTCCCTATGGAAGATCGTTTGCCCGCCTCCTCGATGCCGACCCTTCGGCAGCTCCAATTTCTCGTCGCGCTACGCGCTGAGGGGAGTTTCGTCGCTGCCGCCGAAGCGGTTGGCGTGACACAGCCCACGCTGTCGGCGGGCATCAAGGATCTGGAGACGGCGCTCGGCGCGGTGCTCGTTGAGCGCGGCCGGAACGGGGCCTCGCTGACGCCCGCGGGCGAAGACGCGGCGGAGCGCGCGTCGCGTGCGCTGAGCGAAGTCGAAGAAATGGTGCGCACGGTGCAGAGCGCTGGCGAGCCGTTCACCGGTGTCTTTCGTCTCGGCGCCATTCCAACAATCGCGCCGTTCTTGTTGCCGCGCGCATTGCCGCTGCTGAAGCGCACGTTTCCGAAGCTGCGGCTTCAGATGCGCGAGGATTTGACCACGCGCCTTATCGAGGCATTGCGCGCGCGCACGCTCGATGCGGCGCTGATCGCGCTGCCTTACGAAGCACATGGCGTCGCCACTGCGTCCATCGCGGACGATGAGTTTCTATTTCTGTGCCCGGAGACGCATCCGCTGGCGCGGCGCAACGATCTCTCGCCGGATCAAATGAAGAGCGAGGAGATGCTGCTGCTCGAGGACGGGCATTGTTTGCGCGAGCACGCCCTATCCGCCTGTAGAATTGCGCCGGGGCGGCGTTCGAGCGAAGTCGGCGCAACGAGCTTACATACGCTGGTGCAGATGGTAGCCGGCGGCATGGGCGTCACCTTGTTGCCGAAGATCGCGGCTGAAGGCGGCGCCATAGCGGGCGCACACGTTTCGGTGCGCCCGTTCTCGACGCCGTTGATTGGGCGTTCGATCGGCGTTGCTTGGCGTGAAGGCGGACCGCGCGAAGATGAA
>LNFM01006015.1_pt1 | contig 20359 bp, 17 predicted proteins | sample 596031 | NCBI WGS metagenome assembly LNFM01 (sample SAMN04254537, study PRJNA301005) | activated carbon metagenome | isolation source: dual media filters at the Ann Arbor, Michigan drinking water treatment plant | place: USA: Ann Arbor | reverse complement strand
AGGGCGTGAAGGCGGTCAAGCCGGTGTGGATCCGCTCGGCCACCGTGATGGGCGCGCGCGACCGCGACATCTTCTGGCGCATCGTGCTGCCCGGGGCGCTGCCCTTCGTGCTCACGGGCCTGCGCCTGGGGCTGGCGGCGGCCTGGCGCATCCTGGTGGCCGTCGAAATGCTGATGTCCGTGAAGACCGGCCTGGGCTGGATGATCTTCGGCTCGCAGACCTTCCTCAACACCGACGTGATGCTGGCCACCATCGTGCTCATCGGCCTGATCGGCGTGGGTCTGGAGAAGCAGGTCTTCGAGCGCATCGAACGCCGCACCGTGGTGCGCTGGGGGATGGTGAAGGCATGATCCGTTCAACCGTCCGGGGCGCCCGGCCATGAGCGGCCCCGGCAACACCGGCACCGCAGCAGCACGACAGGGCGACGCCGACAGCCTGGCGCGATCGGCGCGTCGCCGCTTCGGCCGCACGCTGCTGCTGGGCTGCGCCGGCTTCGCGCTGGCGCTGCTGCTGTGGGAACTCTTCGCGCGCAGCGGCCTGTTCTCGAAGGCGCTGACGCCGCCGCTGCAGCTGATCGCACTGCGGCTGGGTCAGATGCTGGCCGAGGGCGACATCTTCATCCACACCGGCCTGACCATGATGCGCATGCTGGTCGGCCTGGGCATCGCCTTCGCCGTGGCCATTCCCTTCGGCATGCTGATGGGCACCTCGCGCACGGTCGAGCGCATGTTCTCGCCGCTGCTGAGCGTGCTGATGCCCATCCCCTCGCTGGCCTGGGTACCGCTGTTCGTGCTGTGGTTCGGCCTGGGCAACCTGGCCACCATCCTGGTGGTGATCTACGCCTCGGTCTTCACGCTGATCTTCAACACCTGGGTCGGCGTGCGCGCCATCAACCCGGTGTGGACCAAGGCCGCTGTCGTGATGGGCGCCAGCCCCGCGCAGTCGCTGGCCAAGGTGGTGTTTCCCGGCACGCTGCCCTACATCATCTCGGGCCTGCGCATCGCCTTCGGCCGCGCCTGGATCGCCGTCATCGGCGGCGAACTGCTGGCCAGCCCGGAGTTCGGCCTGGGCAAGATCATCTTCGATGCACGCGAATACCTCGACACCGAGTCCATGCTGGCGGCGCTGGTGCTGGTCGGCCTGATCGGCATCGCCGTCGAGAAGCTGGTGCTGCGCCGCATCGAGCGCGGCACCATCGAACGCTGGGGCATCTCGCAGGGCAGCACGGGTTGAAGTGCGCCGAGCAAACGCCGGGCCGGACATGAACGACACCGCACTGCAGCACGAATTGAGCGCCATCGTCGGCGATGCCTACGCGCTCTTCGATCCAGGCGATCACGCACGCTACGTCAACGACTGGTTCGGCCGCGAAGGCGGCCGTGCCCGCTGCGTGCTTCGGCCGCGCAGCACGGCCGAGGTGGCCGCGGTGGTGGCCTGCTGCGCCCGGCACGGCGTGCCGGTGGTGCCGCAGGGCGGCAACACCGGCCTGGCCGGCGGCGCGCTGCCCGATCAAAGCGCGGCGCAGTGTGTGCTGTCGCTCGAACGAATGACGGCAGTGCGCGAGATCGACCCTGCCGGCAAGACGCTGACCGTCGAGGCCGGTGCGGTGCTCGCCCACGTGCATGCGGCGGCGCGCGGGCAGGGCATGGAGTTCCCGCTCACGATGGGCTCGCAGGGCAGTGCCACCGTCGGCGGGCTGCTGTCCACCAACGCCGGCGGTACGGCGGTGCTGCGCTACGGCAACGCGCGTGCGCTGTGCCTGGGACTGGAGGTGGTGACGCCGCAGGGCGAGGTCTGGAACGGCCTGCGGCGACTGCGCAAGGACAACACCGGCTACGACCTGCGCGACCTGTACATCGGCGCCGAAGGCACGCTGGGCATCATCACCGCCGCGGTGCTCACGCTGGTGCCCACCCCCAAGGCGCGGCTGGCGGCGATGGTCAGCGTGACCTCGCCCGAGCAGGCGCTGCTGCTGCTGCAGGCCGTGCAGCAGCGCGCCGGCGCCCTGCTGACCGCCTTCGAGCTCATCTCCGACGACTGCCTTCGCCTGGTGGCACAGTACTTCCCGCAACTGCCGCATCCCTTCGGCGCCCAAGCCGCACCCTGGGCCGTGCTGCTCGAGCTGTCCGACCACGAGTCCGAGGGGCATGCCTTCGAGCTCATGGAAGGCCTGCTGGGCGAGGCCCTCGAAGGCGGCCTCGTGAAGGACGCTCTGATTCCGCAGTCGCTGGCGCAGTCGGCGCGCTTTTGGGACATGCGCGAACACATCCCGCTGGCGCAGGTGGAAGACGGCAAGAACGTCAAGCACGACATCTCGCTGCCGATCTCGGCCATTCCGCGGTTCCTGCAGGAAGCCGGCCCGCTGCTCGAAGCCCTGCACCCCGGCGCGCGCATCATCGCCTTCGGCCACGTCGGCGACGGCAACCTGCACTACAACGTCGCCGCGCCGCCCGGCCGGCCGCCGGCCGAGGTGCTGGACCGCAAGGCCGCCATCCATGCCACCGTGCACGACCTGGTGGTGCGCCTCGGCGGCTCGATCTCCGCGGAGCACGGCATCGGCCGCATGAAGGCGGCCGAACTGGCGCACTACAAGAGTCCGCTGGAGATGCGGCTGTTCGAAAGCGTGAAGCGGGCGCTGGACCCGCTGGGCCTGATGAACCCGGGCAAGGTGCTGCTGGCGCGCCAGCCCTGAGCGGGCCCCGGTCCGACGCGTTTGCGGCCGCTGGCGACAATGGCGGGTGATCTCGATTCCCCAAGCGCCCCAGGAACGGGCAGAGCAAGCACCCGAGGCGGCTCCAGACGCTGCCTCCACGGCCCCTCGTGATCCTGCTCCGGATTCCCCGGATTCCCTGAATGCGCCGAATTCCGCGTCCGCCCCCTGGACCTGCTCGGTCACCGTGCGCAGCCTGTGCGAGTTCACCGCCAAGCAAGGGGACCTCGACCGACGCTTCACGCCGTCGGCCACCGCGCTGGAAGGCCAGCACGGACAGGCCGCCGTGGTGGCGCGGCGCGGCCCCGCCTACGAGAGCGAAGTGGTCCTCGAAGGCCGCAGCGGCGAGTTGCGCGTGCGCGGCCGGGCCGACGGCTGGGACCCCATCCGCGGCTGCCTGGAAGAGATCAAGACCATTCGTGGCCTGCCCGAGGACATTCCCGAGAACCGCCGCGCGTTGCACTGGGCGCAGCTGCAGACCTACGGCGCGCTGCTGTGCCGCAGCCGCGGCCTGGCCGAGCTGCACATCGCGCTGGTCTATGTCGACGCCGCCACGCAGCACGAAACCGTGCAGCGCCTGGCCTGCAGCGCGGCCGAACTCGACGCCGCCTTCGAAGACCGCTGCGGGCGCTACCGTGCCTGGGCGCTGCAGGAAGCGGCTCACCGGCGCGCACGCGACGAGGCGCTGGCCGCCCTGCCCTTTCCGCCGGGCGACTTCCGGCCCGGCCAGCGACTGCTGGCCGAAGCCGTCTACCGCAGCGCGCTGAACCGCCGCTGCCTGCTGGCCCAGGCCCCCACCGGCATCGGCAAGACGCTGGGCACGCTGTTCCCGCTGCTGCGCGCCATGCCGGCCGCCGGCATCGACAAGATCGGCTTTCTCACCTGCAAGGGCACCGGCCGCATCACGGCGCTGGAAGCGCTGGAGCCGCTGCGTGAACACACGCCGGGCCGCACCCTGCGGGTGCTGACGCTGGTGGCCAAGGAGCAGGCCTGCGAACACCCGCAGGCCGCCTGCCACGGCGAATCCTGCCCGCTGGCCCGGGGCTTCTACGACCGCCTGGCCGCCGCCCGCGAAGAAGCCGTGGCCACCGGCTGGCTGGACCCCGCGGCGCAGCGCCGCATCGCGCTGGCGCACGGCATCTGCCCCTACTACCTGGGCCAGGAACTGCTGCGCTGGGCGGACGTGGTGGTGGGCGACGTGCACCATGCCTTCGACCCCTACGGCGCGCTCTTCGCGCTGGCGCAGGTGCAGGAATGGAAGCTTGCGCTGCTGGTGGACGAGGCGCACAACCTGATCGAGCGCACGCGCGCCATGTACTCCACCAGCATGAGCCTCGCGCAGATCCGCACCGCGGCGCAGAGCGCGCCCTCGGGCCTGCGCGGGCGCTTCCAGCGCTGGCTGAAGGCGGCCGCCGAACTGGCTGCGGCGCACGACGACGACTACCACGCGCTGGACACCGTGCCCGACGCCCTGGCCGAGGCGCTGCAGGGCCTGGTCGCGGGCCTGGCCGATCACGTGCAGAAGCACCCGCTGGCCACCGGCCCGCTGCTGGACTTCCACTTCCAGGCGCTGGCCCTGCAGCGGCTGATCGAGCGCTTCGGCCCGCACAGCGTGTTCGACGTGCAGCGCGAGGCGACGGCACCCTCGCGCGCGGCCCAGGCGGCGATGGCCTCGCTGCCCTTCGAGCCCGACCCCGAGGCCACGCTGTCGATCCGCAACGTCGTGCCCGGCGCCTTCCTCAGGCCGCGCTTCGCGGCCTGCCACAGCGTGACGCTGTTTTCAGCCACGCTGGGCCCGCCGGAGTACCCGCGCGACCTGCTGGGCCTGCCCGAGGACACCGGCTGGATCGACGTGCCGCCGCCCTTCCCCCCCGAGCACCTGGAGGTGCGCATCGCCGGCCGCTTGTCCACGCGCTACCCGCACCGCCAGGCCTCGCTGGACGCCGTCAGCGATCTGATGGCCAGGCAGTATGCGCAACACCCTGGCAACTACCTGGCCTTCTTCAGCAGCTTCGAGTACCTCGACCAGGCGGCGTCACGGCTGGCCCTGCGCCACCCCGAACTGCCGCAGTGGCGGCAGTCGCGTGCGATGGACGAAGCCTCGCGCCGCGCCTTCCTGGGCCGCTTCGTGCCGGGGGGTCGCGGCATCGCCTTCGCGGTGCTGGGCGGCGCCTTCGCCGAAGGCGTGGACCTGCCGGGTTCGCGCCTCGTCGGCGCCTTCATCGCCACGCTGGGCCTGCCGCCGGTGAGTCCGGTGCAGGCGCAGTTCCGCACCCGGCTGGACGCGATGTTCGGCGCCGAGCACGGTTACGCCGACCGCGTGCCGGCGATGCAGAAGGTGGTGCAGGCCGCCGGCCGCGTGCTGCGCTCGCCCGAGGACCGCGGCTGGCTGTGGCTGATGGACCAGCGCTACCGCCGGCCCGAGGTGCGTGCGCTGCTGCCCTCCTGGTGGCGCATCGAAGCCTGAGCCGCGCGCCTATTCGTCGAGGAAGAAGCGCAGCATCTCGCGCGTGGCATCCGGTCCCGCCACGTCGGTGTAGCTGCCCTGCCGGCTGCCGCCAGACCACGCATGCGCCGCGCCGTGCACCAGCCAGTGTTCGCCGACGATGCGGCCGTCGTCCTGGCGCCAGACCTGGCGCGTCGCGGCATGGCGCCCCGCCTGGCGGTCGACCGTGGCGGACTCCCGGCGCGCCGCGCCCGCCATGGCGGCGATGACCTGCTCACCGTTGCGCGGGTGCACGGTGCTGTCCTGGCTGCCGTGGAAGACGATGGTGCGCACGGCGGTGGCCAAGGCCGGGGCGTCGGCGCCCGAGCGCATGGCCTGCAGCGCCGAAGGCAGGTCCTTGGCGGCGCCGGCGGCCAGGCCCGAATGCACGCCGACGGCGGCGATCAGTTCCGGGTAGGCGACGCCCAGGATGGCCGCCATCGCGCCGCCCGCCGACAGCCCGGCAGCGAAGATCCTGGAGGCGTCGACACGATGGTCGCCCTGCACCTGCGCGATCATGCCGGCCAGCAGCGACGGCTCGCCGCGGTCGCGCTGCTGGTGCGTATGCTTGAACCAGTTCCAGCAGCGCTGCGGGTTGGCCTGCTGCGACTGCGCCGGGTACAGCACGTAGAAGCCGCGCTCGTCGGCAGCCTGGTTCATGGCCGTGCCGGCGGCGAAGTCGTCGGGGTCCTGGGTGCAGCCGTGCAGCATCACCACCAGGGGCAGCGGGGCGCTGCCGGCCTGCGCAGGCACGTAAAGCCGGAAGGCGAGCTCGCCGGATTTGCCGGCATGCCGTCCCGACACCATGGATCCGGCGGACACGGCGGCTGCAGCCCGGGCTTCGTCGCGCGGGGCCCGGCCGGGAAGCACCTCGTCGACCCAGGGCAGCGGGCGCGTGCCCACGGAAGGCACGGGCGGCATCACGCCCGCCCGCCATGCGTCGAAGGCGGCTTGCAGCGACGTCGCCTGCGGGCCGCCTTCGTTCGGCGCCCCGGCGGGCAGGGTGCCGCTCAAGGCGCCCTGCAGTGCCGCAGCGGCTTCCTGCAGACGGCCACTGCGCGTCAGCGCCGTGGCATGGGCCATCTGGTCCTGGAAAGATCGGTTCATGGGGTCCTTGGAGAGAAACGGGTTGTCAGCGCAGGCGCGGTGCCAGGGCGGCGCGCAGCGCCGGACGGGCATGCCAGGCACCCAGCACGCTGAGGGATCGGATGGTGGCCAGCGCGAGTTCGGGCGTGATGTCGTCGGCAAACGACGTCAGGCCCAGCACACGGATGTCCAGCATTCGGCGTGCCTTCTGCACCGCCTTCAGGTCCGCCGCGGTGAAATGCTGGATGCCCAGCACCAATGTGCGGCGGGCCACCACTTCTTTCAGGACCTCCTGGTGGCTGCCGATCTGGTTGCGTATGGCCGTGCGGATGAAGTCGCTGCGGTTGGCATAGAAGCCTTCCTGCACCAGCAGATCGACCTGGCCGAGGTCGACCACACCGAGGTTGATGGTGATCTTCTCGTCGGTGACCCGGGGGTTGGCCGACAGGGTGGCGCTGCGTGCTGGCATGCCGGCATGCTACTACCTTTCCATCCAAGTGGATGTTTGATGGTCGGCAGGGCCGATCGGCACCGGTCCTTGTCTCAAGTCGCTGGCGCGCGAGGCCGATATGACTGGCTGTGATCGTCTCCCCCAAAGCGTGCGCCATGAACACCGCCCAAGCCGTTTCCTTCGCCGACGCCGCCCTGCTGTCCGAGCTCGACCGCTTTGCGGATGCCGACCTCGACGCGCTCGACTTCGGTGTCATCGCCATCGACGGCGACGGCGTGGTGCGGCGCTACAACGCCTTCGAGTCCCGGGCTGCCGGCCTGTCCAGCCAGCGCGTGCTGGGACAGCCGCTGTTCACCGTCGTCGCGCCCTGCATGAACAACTTCATGGTGGCGCAGCGCTTCGAAGACGCACTGGCCGACGGTGCCGCGCTGGACGCCACGCTCGACTACGTGCTGACCCTGCGCATGCGCCCGGTGAAGGTCCGACTGCGCCTGCTGGCGGCGCCGGCGGGTCCGCTGCGCTACGTACTGGTCCAGCGTCCGGCATGACGGGGGTGGAACCCACGCTTGCCGAAGAGCACGAGGCGCTGATCCAGTTCCTGTACATGGCGCCCATCGGCCTGCTGCAGGCTCGCATGGACGGCGAGATCCAGATGGTCAACCCGCTGTGTGCGCAGCTGCTGATGCCGCTGTCGCGCGACGGCGACCTGAGCAACCTGTTCAGCGCCCTCGAAGGCGTGGCCCCCGACCTGCGCAGCCGCGTGGAAGGGTTCCAGGGCCCGCACGGCCTGGTGTGCGAAGGCTGGCAGCTGCGCGTGGCGGCCAGCAGCCGCCAGGGCACTGGGCGCAGCATCCTGGCCCTGACCCTGCTGAAGCTGGACGAACAGCGTCTGATGGCCGTGCTGGGCGACGTGACGCAGAGCGTGCAGCGCGAGCGCGAACTGCGCCAGAGCCAGGCCTGGATCAACACCATCGTCAGCGGTCTGACCGACTACGCCTTGCTGACCCTGGACGACCAGGGCCGTGCACGCGACTGGAACGCCAGTGTCGAACGCGTCACCGGACACGGCGAAGCTTCGACCCTCGGACGCCCGTTCTCGATCTTCTATCCCGAAGATGCCATCGACCTCATGGGCACGCAGGACCGCCTGCAGGAGGCCGACCGCAGCGGCTGGAGCCTGGACGAGGGCTGGCGGCTGCGCGCCGATGGCAGCCGCTTCTGGGGCAGCTGCCTGGTCGCGCCGCTGCACGCGGCCGAGGACGTGCTGCCCGAAGATCGCGCCTACAGCCTGGTGATCCGCGACGTGTCCGACCGCCGCGAGGCCGCCGAGGCCTTGCGCCGCGCCGTGTCCTGCGACCACCTCACCGGGCTGGCCAACCGGCGCGCGCTGTTCGAGGCCTGCGAACTGGAGATGCAGCGCTGGCGGCGCGCCCCCCGCCCGCTGTCGCTGGTGCTGATCGACGCCGACCACTTCAAGCGCATCAACGACGAACACGGCCAAGCCGCCGGCGATGCCGTGCTGCGCCATCTGGCCGCCGGCCTGTCGGCGACGTTCCGTGCCATGGACGTCGTGGCCCGGCTGGGCGGCGAGGAGTTCGTGGTGTTGCTGCCGGGTTGCGACGGCGACGCCGCCACGGCGGTGGCGCATCGCCTGTGCGAACGCATCGCTGGCGGGGTGGTGTCCGTCGACGGGAAGGAGCTGCGCTGCACGGTGAGCCTGGGCGTGGCGTCGATGGAGACGGGCGTCGACGGCGTCGATGCACTGATCGAACGCGCCGATCTGGCCATGGTTGCCGCCAAGGCCGCCGGGCGCAACCGGGTCGTGCGCTGGCATTCCGGTCTGCGACCCGCCGCCGCGGCGGCCGAGGCGCGCTGAGCCGCGCCCGCAACGGCAGGCCGGACGGTCCCCCCGCACCATGAACGAACAGCCCAAGGCAGTGCACGCGGCGCCGGCGGACCCGGCGCCCCCTGACGCCCAGGACACGCATGAAGCGCTGATGCAGTTCCTCTACCAGGCACCCATCGGCCTGGTACAGACCACGCTCGACGGCGAGATCACGATGATCAACCCGATGTCGGCGCAACTGTTGATGCCGCTGGCCGACCAGGGCAACCTGGGCAACCTGTTCGAGGTGCTGCACGAGGCCGCGCCGCAGCTTCGCGCGCTGGCCGCCGCCGCGCCCTACCCGGGGGGCAAGGTCTGCGACGGCCTGCGGCTGCGCGTGGGTTCGCCCGCGGCAGGCCGGACCCTGCCCACCACGCTGTCGCTGCAGATGCTGCGGCTGGACGCGCAGACGCTGATGTGCAGCCTGAGCGACATCTCGGACGCCGTGCGGCTGGAACAGCAGCGGGTGGCCGCCGGGGTGCGCGACGCCAGCCGCATCGACAGCCTGACGGCCCTGCCCAACCGCACGGTGGTGCTGGAGCGCATCGAACACGCCCTGCAGCGCACGCGCGGCGACCCGGGCTGCCGCTTCATCGTGCTGTTCATCAACGGCGACCGCTTCAACCGCGTCAACGTCACGCTCGGCCCGGCCGCCGGCGACGAACTGCTGCGCCTGATGGGCACGCGCATCAGCGGGGCGGTGCGCCGTCGCGACACGCTGGACCCGCAGGCGGGGTCCGGCTGCACGGCGGCCCGGCTCGGCGCCGACGAGTTCGTCGTCGTGCTGGAGGCGCTTCGAGCAGGCGAGCCCGAAGCAGAGGCGGCCGAGGTGGCCGAGGTGGCCAGCACGGTGGCGCGCCGCCTGGTCGACGCACTGGGCAAGCCCTACCTGATCGGCACCGTGCCGGTGCACAGCACGGCCAGCGTGGGCGTCGTGGTGGGTGATGGCAGCGCCGCCGATGCCGAGGCCGTGCTGCAGGACGCCGGCCTGGCCATGCGCGAGGCCAAGCGCAGCGGCGGGGCACGGCATTGCGTGTTCGAGCCGCAGATCAAGGAGCGCGCGCGCGGTCGGGCGCGCGTGGAAAGCGAGCTGCGCCTGGCGCTGCAGGAAGATCAGCTCTTCGTGGTGTACCAGCCGATCGTGAGCATGGACGGAGGCGGCGTCTGCGGCGTCGAGGCCCTGGTGCGCTGGCAGCACCCGCAGCGCGGCCTGGTCTCGCCCGTGGAGTTCATCGGTGTGGCCGAAGAAAGCGGCCTGATCGCGCCGCTGGGCATCTTCGTGCTGAACGCCGCCTGCCGGCAGTTCGCAGCCTGGCGGCATCAGCTCGGCGACCACGCGCCGCAGGTGCTGTCGGTGAACCTGTCGCGCGCGCAGCTGAACGAGCCGACGCTCGTGGCCGAGGTGCGGCATGCGCTGCAGTCCAGCGGCCTGGCCGCAGCCTGCCTGCAGCTGGAGATCACCGAAAGCCTGGCTGCCGAGAATCCGCTCATCCAGTCGCGCCTGCACGAGCTCAAGCGCCTGGGGGTGATGCTGGCGCTGGACGACTTCGGCACCGGCTACTCGTCGCTGGCCAGCCTGCACCAGTGGCCGGTGGACGTGATCAAGATCGACCGCTCCTTCGTCAGCCAGGTGGCGTCCAGCGCGCACCACCGCGTGCTGGTCGAAGCCACCGTGCGCGTGGCCCGCAGCCTGGGCATGGGCACCGTGGCCGAGGGCGTGGAGACCAGCGAGCAGGCCGCAGTGCTCGAGGCGCTGCAGTGCGACAAGGGCCAGGGCTACCTCTACTCGCGCCCGCTCGACGGCGAAGCGGCCACGCGCTGGCTGGCCGCCCGCGCCCCGGCGCCGTTGCCGCGCGCCGAGGTGCGCACCCTGCACCGCGCCGAAGCCGCCGAACGACTGCTGCAGCAGATCGAACTGTCCCAGGTGCCGGTCGGGCTGTTCGACCCGCAGGAGCACCTGGTGTGGTCCAACCGCAGCTTCCGCGACATCCACTGGCGTCACGGGGCCGGCACCCCGACCTGGGAAGAGATCATGCGCAGCGCGCACCGCCATCAAGAGGGCGTGCTCATAGCCACCGCCGACATCGACGGCTGGATCGCCGACGTGCGGCATCGCTACCGACAGCAGGCGCGTCGCGTCTTCGAATCCGACCTCGCCGACGGCCGCTGGATGCGCGTGAGCGAGGAAACCTCGGCCGACGGCTGGCAGCTCAGCCTGTGCAGCGACGTGACGAGCCTGAAGGTCAACGAGGTCGAGCTGCGCAGGGCGCACGACGCCGCACTGGCGGCATCGATCACCGACCCGCTGACCGGTCTGCCCAACCGGCGCCATGTCTTCGACCGGCTGACGGCGCTGATGACGCAGGCCGTCGCACTGCGGCTGCCGCTGACGGTGGCAGTGATCGACCTCGACGAGTTCAAGAGGATCAACGATCAGCACGGGCACGCCGCAGGTGACAGCGTGCTGGTGAGCTTCGCGAAGCGACTGGTCGCCAGTCTGCGGCCGAATGACGTGCTGGGACGCATCGGCGGCGAGGAGTTCCTGCTGGTGCTGATGAACACCGATCTGACCGGCGCCGCGCGCGTGCTGGGCGATGCGCGCCGGGCCCTGCGCAGCGGCGTGCTGGTGCCTCAGCTGCCGACGCTGCGCACCGACTTCTCTGCCGGCGCCACCGTCGCGCTCCCCGGGGACAGCAGCGATTCCTTGTGGCAGCGTGCCGACAGCGGGCTGTATGCGGCCAAGGCCGCCGGCCGGGGCTGCGACGTCTTCGTGGATCCGCCCGGGCAGGCCGACAGTTCGGAGGCTCCGCGACCGCAGGCCGATTGAGCGTCTCGTGGATCGACCCGGCGGGTCGCACACAGACGCCTCCGCCGCCGGGTCACTGCTGCTTCTTCCAGGCCTCGTAGCGCGCCTGGGTCGCCTCGTTCGGCGGATACAAGCCCGGCAGGGGCAGGCCGGACTCGACCTCGCGCATGATCCAGCCCTCCAGGCGCTCCTGTTCGACGGCGGCCTCGACCACGTCCTGCACCAGGGCCTGCGGGATCAGCACCGCGCCGTCGCCGTCGATCACGATCAGGTCGTCGGGAAAGACGGCGACGCCGCCGCAGCCCACCGGCTGCTGCCAGCCGACGAAGGTCAGCCCGGCGACCGACGCCGGCGCGGCCGTGCCCTGGCACCACACCGGCAGGCCGGTGCCCAGCACGCCGGCCAGGTCGCGCACCACACCATCGGTGAGCAGCGCGGCCACGCCGCGTTGGGCCATGCGCGCGCACAGGATGTCGCCGAAGATGCCGGCGTCGGTGACGCCCATCGCATCGACGACGGCGATGCAGCCTGCGGGCATGGCCTCGATGGCCGCGCGCGTGCTGATCGGATGGCCCCAGCTGGCGGGCGTGGCCAGGTCTTCGCGCATCGGCACGAAGCGCAGCGTGAAGGCACGGCCCACCACGCGCGGCTGATCGGGGCGCAAGGGACGCGCGCCGCGCACCCAGCAGTTGCGCAGGCCCTTCTTCAGCAGCACGGTGGTCAGCGTGGCGGTGGTCACGCCGGCCAGGGCGGCCAGGATCTCGGCGCCCAGCGCCGGCAAGGCAGTCTTCTCATCCATCAGGAGCTCGTCTTCTCGTTCGGGGTCGGGGGAGGGCATCAGGTCGAGGCGCCGCCCTTGCGGCGTGCGGCCTCTTCCAGGAACTGCAGCATCTGGGCGCCGCCTTCCAGGTTCGGGTTGGCCTGCAGCGCGCGTTCGTAGGCGCGCAGCGCCTGGAGGGGGTCGCCGCGTTGCAGGTGGATCTGCGCCATGCCCGACAACGCGCCGAAGTGCAGCGGGTTGCGCTTGAGCACCTCGTCGCAGTCCTTCAGCGACGCGGCATGGTCGCCGAGCAGGAAGTGCACGGTGGCGCGCTTGTTCCAGCCCTCGGCGAAGTCCGGCTTGCGTCGCACCACCTGGCTGAAGGTGGACAGCGCCTGGGGCAGGCGGCCGTCGCCCATCTGCGCCACGCCGCGCTGGAACAGGCGGTCGATGGCGGGGTCGCCCGAGCGGCTCCAGATCATCCACAGCGCGGCGCCGGCCATGCGACGCACGCCGGCGTCTTCGTCGCGCAGGCGCTCGGCGACGGCGGGCGCATCGCTCATGGCGCCGGCTTCGGCCAGCCGCGCCACGGCCGCGGCGCGCTCGTGCACCACGGCGTGGTTCAGCGAACGCAGCGCGTGCTCACGCGTCATCGGCGTGGCCGCTGCAGCGGCGCCGGCGGCCAGCAGGACCATCATCAACAAGCTCAGCAGCAGGCTGAAGGCGCGCTGCCGCAGGCTGCGCCTCAGGACGCGCCCCAGGCTGCCCGGCGCCTGCCGCGGAACGCCGCGATCGCCAGGCCCGGCGATCACGACGCGCACTCCGGCCCGGCGTCGTCGTTGGCGGCAGCGCCCTGGCGCTGCAGCAGCGGCCAGCCGCTGCGGCCCAGCACGCAGTCGTCGTGCTCTCCCAGACGCGGCGCCGGGCTGCGCAGGCGACCCGGCGTGCCGGACAGCTTGGGCACGATGCCGGGCACCTTCAGCGGCCGGCCGTCGACGCCTTGCGTCTGCAGGATCATGTCGCGCGCCAGGTACTGCGCGTCGGCAGCGATGTCGGCCACGCTGTAGATGCGGCCCACCGGCACGGCGGCAGCTTCCAGCGCGGCGATGACTTCTTCGATGGGGCGCTGTGCGGTCCAGTCGCCGATGGCGCCGTCGATGTCGGCCACGCGCTTCACGCGGCCGTCGTTGTGCGCCAGCGCGGGGTCGGCCGCGAGGTCGTCGCGGCCGATGGCCTTCATCAGCCGGCGGAAGATGCTGTCGCCGTTGCCGGCCACCAGCACGTAGGCGCCGTCGGCACAGCGGTAGGCGTTGCTGGGTGCGATGCCCGGCAGCGCGCTGCCGGCCGCACCCCGCACGGCGCCGAAGGCGTCGTATTCGGGCAGCAGGCTTTCCATCACGTTGAACACGCTCTCGTAGAGCGCCACGTCGATGACCTGCCCCTGTCCGCCGTTGACCTCGCGGTGGCGCAACGCCATCAGCACGCCGATCACGCCGTGCAGCGCCGACAGCGTGTCGCCGATGCTCACGCCCACCCGTACCGGCACGCGGCCGGGTTCGGCCGTCAGGTGGCGCAGCCCGCCCATGGCCTCGCCCAGCACGCCGAAGCCGGGCTTGTCGCGGTAGGGGCCGGTCTGGCCGAAGCCGCTGATGCGCAGCATGATCAGCCCCGGGTTGGCGGCGTGCAGCGCCTCCCAGCCCAGGCCCCAGTCCTCCATGGTGCCGGGCTTGAAGTTTTCGATCAGCACGTCGGCCTCGGCGGCCAGCGCGCGCACGGCCTCCTGTCCGTCGGGCGTGCGAAGGTCCAGGCACACCGAACGCTTGTTGCGCGACTGCACCTCCCACCACACCGAGGTGCCTTCGCGCAGCAGCCGCCACTTGCGCAGCGGGTCGCCCATGCCGGGCGGCTCGACCTTGATGACGTCGGCGCCGAAGTCGGCCAGCGTCTTGCCGGCGAAGGGACCGGCGATGAGCTGCCCCAGTTCCAGCACCTTCAGGCCCTGCAGCGCGTCCATCGCATCCGTCGCCACACTCATCGAAATCCCTCCCCGGTCATCAGCCGCCGGTCAACGTCGACCAGACGGCAATGTAGCGGCAGAAGGCACCCGGCCGGCCTTCGACGGGCCTCGCGCGCCCGCCGCGGCGTTCAGGTCTTGGCGGCCAGCCCCAGCCGCTCGATGGTCGCCTTCTCGGCCTCGAAGCTCTCGCGCGCGAACTTCGTGTAGGCCTCGGTGCCCATGTAGATCACCGTCTGGTCGAACTTGTCGAAGGCGGCCAGCACGGCCGGGTCGTCCAGCGTCCGGCGGAAGGCGTCGTGCAGCGTGCGCACCACCGCCGGGTCCATGCCCTTGGGGCCGCACACGCCGAAGGGCGAGTCACTCACCGTCTTGTAGCCCAGTTCGTCCAGCGTGGGCACGTTGGGCCAGCGCTTGGTGCGCTTGCTGCCGTAGGTGGCCAGCAGGCGCAGCTTGCCGGCCTCGACGTGGGGCGCCCAGCCGGTGGCGTCGCTGGCGGCCATGGTGTGGCCGCCCAGGATGGCCTGCATGTTGTCGGCGTTGCCCTTGAAGGGCACGTGGTTCAGCTGGATGCCGGCGCGCTGCGCGAACTCTTCCACCGCCAGGTGCGGGCTGGTGCCGGTGCCGGTGGAGCCGTAGCTGAACTTGCCGGGGTTGGCCTTGGCCCAGGCCACCAGGTCGGCGATGCTCTTGATGGGCGAGTCGGCAGGCACCACCAGGCCGAAGGTGTAACCGGTCAGGCAGGCGATCCAGGTGAAGTCCTTCAGCGTGTCGAAGCTGGTCTTCTGCATGTGCGGGATGCGGAACACGCCGTGCGGCAGCTGGCTCAGCGTGTAGCCGTCGGGCGCGGCGTTCACCAGCTCGTTGGCGCCCAGCATGCCGCCGGCGCCGGGCTTGTTGTCGACGATGATGTTCTGGCCCAGCGACCTGGCCGCGCTGGTGGCCAGCGCACGGATCACCGCGTCGGTGGAGCCGCCGGCCGGCCAGGGGCAGATGTAGCGGATGGGCCTGGCAGGAAAGCCCTGCGAGAGCGCCAGGGTCGGCAATGCGATGCTGCCCGCCGCGGCGGCGCTCTGCAGGATGAAGCGGCGGCGCGTGGCCGGAGTGAGGATGCGGTTCATGGGGCTGTCTCCATCGGTTCTGACCAGGCTGAGCCGGGCTTCGGCGGCGCCTGTTGGAGGGTCATCGTACGGCCGCGTGATGGGGTGCACAGGAAGGGAAAACGCCTGCCGATGCGGGGCCCGGTCCACAATGCCGTCCACCGCGCCCGGGGCGCATTTCTGCACGCGCCCTGCCGCGCACTTCCCACATGCAAGCTGCTTTCTACGAACGAACCGGCCCGGCGGCCGAGGTCCTGCAATTGGGCAACCTGCCGGACCCGCAACCCGGCGCCGGCGAGCTGCGCGTGCGCCTGCGCTGGTCGGGCGTGAACCCCTCCGACGTGAAGAGCCGGGCCGGGCTGCGCAGCAGCGCCATGCCCTTTGCGCGCGTGGTGCCGCACAGCGACGGCATGGGCGTGATCGACGCGGTGGGCGAAGGCGTCGCCCCCGAGCGCATCGGCCAGCGCGTGTGGCTTTGGAACGCCGCCTTCGGCCGCGCCATGGGCACCGCCGCGCAGTACGTGGTGCTGCCCGAGGCGCAGGCCGTGCCGCTGCCGCCCGGCGTGCCCGACGAGGCCGGCGCCTGCCTGGGCATCCCTGCGTTGACGGCGCTGCACGCCTTGCTCACCCACGGCGGCGTGCAGGGCCGCAGCGTGCTGGTGGCCGGCGGTGCCGGTGCGGTGGGGCACTACGCGGTGCAGTTCGCAAGAGCCCTGGGCGCGGCCAGCGTGATCGCCACGGTCAGCAGCCCGGCAAAGGGCGACATCGCGCTGGCCGCAGGGGCCAACGAGGTCATCGACTACCGCAGCGAGGACGTGGTGGCCCGTGTGCAGCAGCTCACCTCGGGCCGCGGGGTGGACCGCATCGTCGAGGTCGACATCGCCGCCAACGCCGCCATCGATCTGGGGGCGCTGCGGCCGGGCGGCGACTGCGTGGTCTACGGCAGCGGCGCGCCGCAGTTCAGCCTGCCCTTCTTCCCGCTCATCTCGAACAACCTGAACCTGCTGTTCTTCATCGTCTACAAGCTGTCGGCCGAAGACCGGGCGCGGGCCGTGGCAGCGCTGCAGATCCTGCTGGAGAGCGGCCGCATCACGCACGCCATCGGCGCGCGGGTGGCGCTGGCCGACATCGTGCATGCGCACCAGCTGGTCGAACAGGGCCAGGCCACGGGCAACGTGGTGCTGGCCATTCCTTGACGCCTGAGAGGCCCACCGCGCGGGCCGACCCGCGCCGGGGCTCGGGCACCCCGCCTCAGGCCTGGGCGCGCAGCCGACGCCGGCCCACGGCGAACAGCGCCACGCCGACCAACGCCAGCGTGCCCGGCTCGGGGATCTCGAGCATCATGCGCGAGGCGATGCCTGCATGCACGGCCGTGGTCGGGTGGATGTCGTCGAAGAAGAAGAAGCCGCTGCAGGTCGGGTTGGCCTGGGCCACCACGCAGGGCACGCTGGTCGAGCCGCCGGCCAGCAGCGTCTGGGCGCTGATCTCGTCCTGCGCCGCCAGGGTGTCGAAGTAGGTGAAGCTCTCGTCGGGCAGGGCCGCGGCGAGCTGCTCGTAGGCGCCCACCAGGCTCGCGTTGAACAGCAGCGACAGGCCGCGCGCCTGTGCCATCGCGACCGGCCCCTGGGCCTGGATGCGGGGCGTGGCGCCCAGGTCGGGCAGCAGCGGCAGGAAGAAGTCGCGCGCACCGGCGCCGTACAGCGTCGAGACGATGTTCACCAGGTTGCCGATCGCCGTGTTCAGCGTGCCGATGGGGTCGGCCAGGCCCCCTTCGAGGAAGTCGTTGGCACCGCCCATCACGAAGTACAGCGCACCGCTGTCGGCGCCGCCCGGACCCAGGCTGGCGGTGAAGGTGTTGAGCTGCGAGGTCATGCCGGTGTTGAACAGCGGCGCGAAGGCGGGTGGCTGCCCGGCGAAGTAGGGGTTGGTCAGGCCGGTGCTCGCCCCCGCGTAGGCATAGTTGGTCGTCGGCACGCCCAGGTGGCTGGCCAGGTACTCGGCGGCCACGGGCCCGTTCGAGAAGCGGCCGTTGACGTAGGGCAGCGAAGGAATGGGCGCCGGCAGCGGCGGCACGAACAGCGACGACAGCGCGAACATGTTGCCGGGATCGGACAGGCTGTCGCCGAAGACGACGAGGCTGGTGGGAGCTGCGCTGGCCTGGAACGAACCCAGCACCAGGCCTGCCACGGTCGCTGCCTTGAAAAGCAGCTTGTGGACGTTGGACGCGGACATGAAACCCCCCTGTTGAATGTGGCTGGAGCTTAGGGCACCGGCCATGCCCTGGCAACGACGAACGAGCTTCCCAGGGGCTGTAATCGCCCCCTCGAATCGGGGGAGGAAGAACGCTGTAAGACGCAGCGTGAGAAGCATCACGAACGCCCGGACTGCGTCTGTCCGGTGCGTCACGGAAAGCGCTGTTCAGCCCGCTGCGCGCTGCCCCGCCGGCTTGCCGGCAGCCTGCGCGAAGGCGCGCTCGACGTACTCGCGCACGTTCTTCTTGAAGATGTCGCCGCGACGCTCGATCTTGATGTGGCGGCGCTTCTTGCCCTCGCCTTCCAGCACCCCGTGAGGGTCGGGCAGCGAGGCGCCGCGGCTGAACTCCAGCGAGACATGGCGCGTGTACGAGAAGATGCCGCAGAAGGGCGGCCCGGCCGAGAACAGCAGGCCGCCGTATTTGACGGTGTCGCTGATGGCCGGGTTCACCGACAGCACCAGCTTGTGCAGGCTCAGCACGATCTGGAACCGGTCTTCGTCCACCAGGCGGATGTCTTCGAGCCAGGCTTCGACGGGTGTGCTTCTGGCGTACTTGGGCGCGTCTGTCATGCCCCGATCATCGCCGAGCCGTCATCACCGCCCCAGACGTCCCTTGGCCTCGTGCAGCGCATGCAGGGTGATCTTGCGCACTTCGGTCTTGCTCTGCTCGATGTGGCTGCGCATGAGCAGCTGCGCCTGCTCGGTCTTGCGCTGCATCACTGCGCGCAGCACCTTGGCGTGCTCCTGGTAGGTGGCCTCGATGCGGTCGCCGCGCGTGAAGTCCAGCCGTCGCACGATGCGGATGCGCTCGGTGACGTCGTGGTGCACGCGCGCGATCTCCTGGTTGCCGGCGGCCCGCACCAGCCAGGCATGGAACTGCTCGTCGAGCGCGCCGACCCGGCGACCGTCGGTCAGGCGCTCGGAGGCCGGCACCAGCCAGTGCGCCTTCAGTTCGTCGAGCTCCGGCGGGTCTTCGCTGCGCTGCCCCAGCCGCGCGAGGCTAGCGGTCTCGAGCACGATGCGCAGGTCGTAGAGCTGTTCGAGCTTGTCGAAGTCGATCGGCTTGACGAACCAGCCGGTCTTGGACTCGACCTCCAGGAAGCCTTCGTTGCGCAGCCGGAACAGTGCCTCGCGCACCGGCGTGCGGCTGACGCCCAGGCGCTGGCCGATCTCGGCCTCGGAGAAGCGGTCGCCCGAGATCCACAGGAAGTCGTGCAGGTCGGCCTTGAGCTGCGCATAGACCTGTTCCGCGAGGTTGCCGCGCGGCGCGGCTGCTTCGGGTGCGGCGGCCTTGACCTGGGGTGTCATGGCTTCATCATGCCGCAAAGTGGCAGGCCACCCCGTGGCCCTGCGTCTGGACGAACACCGGTGCCTCGCGCGCGCAGCGATCTTCGCCCCGCGGGCAGCGGCCGTGGAAACGGCAGGCATGCGACGGCGGATCGATCGGGCTGGACACCTCCCCGCTCAGGCGGATGCGGGGGCCCTGTCCGGGGATCGCCGACACCAGCGCCTGCGTGTAGGGGTGCTTCGGCGCGCGGAACACGGCTTCCGAAGGCCCCAGTTCCACCAGCTTGCCCAGGTACATCACCGCCACGCGGTCGGTGAGCAGCCGCACGACGTTGAGGTCGTGCGACACGAAGAGGTAGCTCAGCTGCAGTTCACGCCGCAGGCGGTCCAGCAGCTGCAGCACCACGGCCTGCACCGAGACGTCCAGCGCGGCGGTGGGCTCGTCCAGGATCAGCAGCCGCGGCCGCACGGCCAGCGCACGCGCGATGCCCACGCGGGCCTTCTGCCCGCCCGAGAGCTGATGCGGGTAGCGCGACAGCAGTGACTGCGGCAGGCCCACCTGCTCGGCCACCTCGTCGACGCGAGCGGCGGCTTCGGCGCCGCGCTGGGCGCTGAGCAGCCGCAGCGGCTCGGCGATGGTCTCGCGCGCGGTGTAACGCGGGTTGAGGCTGTCGGTCGGGTCCTGGAAGACCATCTGGATGGCCGCACGCTCTGCCGCCTGCGCAAAGCGCCTTGCGGGCATCTCGGCGAGGTCGCGGCCGTCGAAGACGATGCGGCCTTCGGTGGTGTCCAGCAGACGGGCGAGCACGCGCACCAGGGTGCTCTTGCCGCAACCCGACTCACCGACCAGCCCCAGGCTCTCGCCGGCGCCGATGGTGAAGTTCACGTCGTCCACGGCATGCAGCAATGACCCGCGCTTGCCGGCCACCGGGAAACGCTTGTGCAGCTTCTCGACCTGCAGCAGCGGGGAGGCGGTGTCAGACATGGTGCTCGGCCTCGGCTGCCGGGGCGGCCTCGTGCATGGGGTGCCAGCAGGCGACGGCATGCGGCTGCGAGGTGTCGAGCACCGGCCGTTCGCTGCGGCAGCGAGGGCTGGCGCGCTCGCAGCGTTCGGCGAAGCGGCAGGCCGGCAGGTCCTCGCGACGCAGGTCGGGCAGCTGGCCCGGCACCGGCTGCAGGCTGGCGATGGTGCTGCGCGCGCCGGGCGTCGACGACATCAGCCGTGCCGTGTAGGGGTGGCGCGGCGACGCGAACAGGCTGGCCGTGGGTGCGGATTCCACTGCATGGCCGGCGTGCATCACGACGATGCGATCGCAGTAGTCGGCCGCCAGCGCGAGGTCGTGCGTGATGAACAGCGTGGCCATCTGGCGTTCGCGCGCCAGCCCGGTGATGAGGTCCATCACGGCGGCCTGCGTCGTCACGTCGAGCCCCGTGGTGGGCTCGTCGGCGATCAGCAGCGAGGGCTTGCAGGCCAGCGCCAGCGCGATCATCACGCGCTGGCACATGCCGCCGGACATCTCGA
>LNFM01002908.1_pt1 | contig 20362 bp, 18 predicted proteins | sample 596031 | NCBI WGS metagenome assembly LNFM01 (sample SAMN04254537, study PRJNA301005) | activated carbon metagenome | isolation source: dual media filters at the Ann Arbor, Michigan drinking water treatment plant | place: USA: Ann Arbor | reverse complement strand
CTCGGTCACGGGCGGATCGACGCGAGCCTCGCCAACGCGTCCGCTGGGATCGTCAGCGCGAGCCGCGCGGCGAGCTTCTGTCCGCCCTCTGCGTTCTTGGTGAGCTTCGAGAACCAGAGGTCCTCTTCGCAGAGCACGGGGACGCCCTCGATGACCGTCGCTCGCGCGATCGCTTCGCGCGAATCGAGCCAGTCGCACTCGAAGGTCACGTCGAGCTGGGTCTCCCATTCGGGCCCAGAAAACACCGCGCGAACATAGTACTTGCCCGCGAGCTCTCGCTCGGTCCACGAGTGATCGAAGGGCGTCCCCCAGCACGTCACCGCGGCACTGTGGGCTTCGGCGAATCGGACGACGGCTCGCAGGTGTTCGATCCCAGGGACGAGCACGATGTCGAGGTCCCGCTCGGCGTCGGGCAACGCGCGGCGGACGTGCGGGTGCAAGAGCGCGAGCCCCGACGTTCCATAGAGCGCGAAGGGGACGCCCAGGGCCGCGAGCGCGCGAAGCAGGTCGAACGGATCAGCCATAGCAGCCGATCACCTGCGCGTTGGGAACCCAATCGCCGCAGAGCTCCATGCTCGAGTGAAACACGAGCTTCTGCAGCACGCCGGACTCGACCGCGTCTCGGTGGGCGACGTAGCTCGACCCTTCGAGCACCACCTCGATCGCGCCGCGGCGATACACCTCGTTGTAATAGTAATAGCCCGCCGTCACGCCCTCGAGCGCCCAGCCATCGCGGCACACGTTTTCGACTTCGGCCGCGCCGCGCTCCGTCGGCAGCACGCGCTCCATCAGCGCGCGAACGGAGGCCCTGTGCCTGGCGATCCATCGGGTCTCGCGGTTTTCGCGGTAGATCTCGCCGAGCGCGCTCAGCTCGCGAAACACGACGCGCTCGACGCCGAGCCGCGCGGCGTCGTCGAGGAAGCGCTCGACCTCGTCGATCGTCGAGACCCCTTCGTCATTGAGGATGCACACGAGGCGAACCTCGAGACCCGACTCGCGCAGCGCTCCGACGGTCTCTTCGAAGACCGCTCGCCGTCGGATTGGCTGCGCGAGGTCGAAGCGCATGATCCTGTGATTGCGCTTCTCGTCGAAGTGGGCGCGAGAGAGCTCGACGCGATCGAAGCGACCGCGTCCGAGAGCCGTGACCAGCCGCCGGTCCGTCGCGAGGCCGGAGCCGTTGCTGTAGAGCACGCGCTCGGCGAAGAGCTCGGGGTGCGCGCTCATCAAGTCGATCAATCGCAAGAGCCACTCGGGCTCGGACGTAGCCTCGAGTCCGCTGAGAGAGAGGCCCATCGTGAAGCCCGCGAGCTCGCGCCAGGCGCGGTCGAGCGCTGCGAAGTATCGGTCGTAGTCGACGATGGTGCGCTTCGCCGTGAGCCGATCGGCGTCGATGCGCAGGAGCTCTTCGGAGCAGAACGAGCAGTGCGCGTTGCACGCCGTGGGGTTGGCGTAGGGCGTAAAGGTCAGCCCCGGGCGTAGACGAAAGACGCGGCCGAGCAGCGTGCGCTCGACGGGGGCTTTGGGCTCGAAGGTGTGCCACCGTCCGTCTCGATACGCGCCGGGCGTCGTGATCGACGCGGCGTGCCGAAACTGATTGGGGCGAAAGCGCTCTTCGCTCGCGAGCGGCATGGCGCTGACTCGTGCCGCCATCACGTAGGGCCTCCCTGCGCGGCGCTCGAAGAAGCGAGCATGTGCGTGGTCGAGAACGATCCTGCCATCGCGACGCCGATCGAGCGCGGCCCGTCGAAGGACTCTCGCGAGTGGCCGAAGCGGACGTTGTCCACGATGAGCACGTCGCCGGCCTCGTAGTGCACGCCCTCTCGCGTCGCGAGAAACCCGTGCAACAGCAGCGTGACCTCGTCGTCCGACAGCTCGCTTCCGTCGCCCCATGGATAGCGGCGGTGGCCGTTTTCGATGGCCGGTGGATCGAGCGAGATCCTCGGAAAGAAGAGCCACTCTTCGCCGGTCTCGGGCTCTCGATAGAAGCCCGGAACGGTCACTCGGGTCATCAACGTGAAGCGCGCTTCTCCGTCGATCGAGGCTTCTTCCTTCCACCAGCACTCGTCGAACTGGTGTGCGCTGGCGCGGCAGCGCTCTTCGGCCACCGAGCGCGAGTCGGTCTCGAATCGGTCTTGCCACGAGCGAAAGTAGTTCTTGCGCTTGGCCGGGTGGCGCTCGTCGAGGAAGCCCATCTCGATGCGCTGGCCCACCGCGCGCAGCCGCGAGACGCGGTGAGGAGCCACCGCTCGAGCTCGCGCGCCGAGTGCACGAAGGTGCGTCCTCCCTGGGTGATTTCGCAGGCGCGCGGCGAGTAGAAGAGCAGCCGCGACGGCATCGTGCGCTGGTAGAGCACCTCGTTGTGGGGCAGGAGCCACAAGTGACTGGGGTACTCGTCGGTCGCGCGCAGCTCGCGCGAGAGCGCCTTGCGCGTCGTCCGCCCGCTGTTCATCCCGCCCCATGAAAACGTGTGCTCGCCGCCGAACCCGAGCAGCGAGAGCGTCCGCTCATCGAGGGCCGCGGCGTCGTCCGCGCCGAGCCCCGTCCGACGGAGGTGAAGCGCGCCGTGCTTGCGAAACTCCTCGCGGATCGTCGCGGCGGTCTCGTCGTCGATCGCGCCACGGCAGTCGAACGTCCGCGCTGCGAGGCGCGTCTCGCGGTCGGTGCTCTGCGCGCTGAGCGCGTAACGAGCGCCCGACGGTCCCGGGGCGAAGCGCGCTCGCTCGGCGGCGTGCGACGGCGCGCGCTGTGTTCGCTCGGGTCTCTTTTCGCGCGGGTCCCAGAGCTCGCCGGCCATCGCGACGTACACCTCGCGCTCGCCCTCGAAGCTCTCGCGAGAGTGTCCGTAGCGCAGGTTGTCGAAGAGCACGAGGTCGCCGTCGGTCCATTCGACGCCCTCTCGCGTCTCGTCATAGACCCGAAGCAGCAGGGACGCTTCGCGCGGGTCGAGCTCTTCGCCGTCGCCGAGCGGAAAGCGTCGATACCCGTTCTTCGCGCACGGCGCATCGAGCGCCAGGCGGGGAAATCGCAGGTAGCGCGCGCCGTCGCGCTCGTCATCGAACAAGGCCGTCAGCGTGATCCTGGTCATGAGCGTGCGGAGCTTCACGCCGTGCTCTCCGAGGAGCTCTTCTTCGCGAAACCAGCACTGATCGTAGTCGTCTCGCGCCGCGCGAGCGCGCGCGAGGGCTGCGTCCGGGTCGTCGGTCTGAAAGCGCTCTTGCCACGACTGAAAGTAGTTCTCTGCCTTGCGAGGGTCGTTTCGATCGAGAAATCCCGTTTCGATCATCAGTCCCTTGCGGACGATCTTGTCCGCGAGCGCCGTGCCCATCGCGCCGTCTCGACGCAGGCTGCGGAGCACTTCGTCCGCGCTGTGAACGAAGGTCCTGCCTCCCACCATGGGCGCGCGATGGCAGTAGAAGAGCACCCACCGCGGAGAGCAGCGCTGGTACTGCACCTCGTTGTTGGGCAGAAGCCACAGGTCGGGCGGATAGAAGTCGAGCCGTCGCAGCCCCGGCTCGACCCACTTGTTCTGCCACGACGCGCTCGTCCGTCCGCCGAGCACGAAGCGCTCTGCTTCGCCAAACCCCAGCCCCTCGAGCGCCTCTCGTGCCCCCGCGAGGTCCGCGATCCCCGTGCGCTTTACGTGCACCGCCCCGAATTGTTCGAGCGTCGCCCGAGCGTCGACGAGGGTCCGTCCCTCGAGCAGCGCGCCGCCCGCGTCCAGCACGCGCGCCGAGCGTCGGTCACCCCACATCGCGCGCGAAAGCGCCTTTCTCTGCGGTCGATTGTCCACGGCGAAGTAGTTTGTAGCGCTTTGCAACTATCTGGCAAGGAGCCTTGGTCGCTCTTCTGTGCGTCGATGCCAGAACGTGGTAACGCGGCGACCGTTGGTGATGCTCACTGCCCGTTCGATTTCTCCCTCGGGGAGCGTCTCGCTCTCGTGCGCGCTGATTCTGTGCTCGCTCGCTGCCTGCAAGAAGCCTGAATCGCGGCCGGACCAGGGCGCGCCTCCTCCGGCCGACGTGACCGTCGCCCACGATGACGCGAGCGCGGTCCCCGCGGACACCGGAGCTCTGCCAGAAGACACAGGCGATTCGCAGACGGCTCCGACGGGCCCTGTGGCGCTCACGTTGCGGATCGTCAACGCGGCGTCGAGGCCTGTTCCCTTCTTCACGAACCCGGATATCAACGAGATGATTCACACGCGCAAGCTTCGCTCGCGCAGGTCTCGTGAGGACGGCGGGCGCGACAGCGACCCGGTGAAGTTCTTTCCGGTGGGACAGATGCCGCTCTGCGCGGACGACGGAGGAGCGGGCTACGGAGGCCTCGGGCAGCCAGAGCGTCGAGAGCTCGCGCCGGGCGAGGCCATCGAGTACCAGTGGGACGGCCTCGAGCGCCGCGAAGTGCTCGATCGCCAGCGAGGCGTGTGCCTCGAGATCGGCCCGCCGCAGCCGGGGCGCTATCGGTTCGAGATCGATCAGCCGCGGCGGACGCTTCGGTGCGACGACGTCGAGTTCAACTTCCCGCTGCGCGAGGGGACGCCGCGGGTGCTCGAGATCCGCTGCCGAATTCGCACATCGAGCGACGATCGCAGCGGCGACGAGGGCTGACCTTGCGCCTCCATCACCTCGCGCTGCGCACCAACGACGTCGAGCGAACGGCTCGGTACTACCGCGACGCGCTGGGGCTCGGTGAAATGGCGCGCAAGCTCGATGACCACGGCGCGCTGCGGTCGATCTGGCTCGACGTCGAGGGCGTCGTCCTCATGGTCGAGCGCCGATCCGAGGGTGAGCCAGGGGTTCTGTCGACTTCGATGGAGCTCGTCGCCTTCTCGATCGACCGGGCGATGCGCGACGAATTTCGCCGTCGACTCGCGCCGATCGAAGCGGAGACCGAGTTCACGCTCTATGCGCGAGACCCCGATGGTCGTCGCGTCGCGGTGAGCTGCTACCCGTTCGACCGCTGAGCGACAGCTCGCACAAGGGCGTGAAATGTCAGTCGGGTCAGACCGACCGGTCGGCAATCTCTCGTTGACTCTACAAACAAGGGCGACGACAAACGCCTGTCGGCTGGATCGACGTCACCCACAAATCCAAAGGATCAAAAGTCAAATGAAGCGATCTGCACTCGTTGTTCTGTTCTCGGCCCTCATCGGATGTGGCGGCGGCGCGGCCACCACCACGACCACCGGCGCGACCGGCGGAAGCTCGGGCGGCACGGCCGTGGCGTCCAGCGACTCGGCCATCACGTTTCGCAACAGCTCGAACTGGACCATCCGAAATCTCTACATGTCGCCCGTGTCGCAGAACACCTGGGGCCCCGACCAGCTCGGCGTCAACGTGATCGCGACGGGCGCCACGTTTACGCTCACTGGCATCCCCTGCGCGAACTACGATCTGAAGCTCATCGACTCGGACAGCGACGAGTGCATCGTGCGTGACGTGCACGTCTGCGCCAACGAGGTCGTCGACATCACCAGCGAGCGGCTCCTGGCGTGCCAGGGCGCCACTGCCGCCACGGGTTCGGCGAACAAGTCCGTGCGTCGTTGACCCGGGGGGCATCGGCGCGCGACGCTCCGCGCAGCCAACGATGTGGAGCCCCGACTCGCGCAAGCGACGCGCCCAAGACCTCAAGAGCGTTCACGACAAGCTGCTTCGGTTTCGACAGCTAACCGATCGATTCGCAGGATACTTTCCCGCGGATTCTGACGCGTCTCGAACGCTCTCCACGCTGCGAAGCAAGATGGAGGACCTGCAGACCCGCGTCGCAGATCGTCACCGAAGGCTCGCAAAGGGCGTCGTGAAGATCGGCGTCGTAGGCCTCGAAAAACAGGGCAAGTCCGCGTTTCTGTCGGCCTGGCTCCAGAGCGAGCGGCTGCTGCCCAGCGAGGCCGAGCGCTGCACGTGGTCGACGACCGTGGTCGAGCCGGGCGAGGCCAACCGCTACTCGGCCGTGGTGAAGTACTACCCGAAGGCCGCGTTCGAGCAGCGAATCGCCAGCTATTTCGACGCGCTCGATCCCGGGAGCGTCTCGCGTTGGGAGGGGCTCGACGACGCAGAGCTCGCCCGTTTGCGCACGAGCTACGCCCAGCGCAAAGGCTACGAGGTCGACGATCCCGATCGCGCTTCCAAGCGCGACCTCGCGGCGATCTCCGAGCTCAAAGAGATCGCGGCGTCGCTCAAGGACATCAAGGCCCGCTTGAACAAGGCCGACGAGGTCATCACCGCCGCGACGCTCGACGAGCTCGCCGAGAAGATCCGTCCGTTCATCGCGCTGAAGGACACGCGAAACAATCGCCCCTATCAGGGCGTGCGCGCCGTCGAGACCGTGACCGTTCAGGTGCCCGTCACCGGCGCGATGCCCGGCGTGGTGCTCATGGACCTGCCAGGCATCGACGCGCCGAGCGACAAGGCGCGACGCGACACGCAAGAGGCGCTCGAAGACGAGGTGGACGTGACCATCTTCGTCAAGGACATCACGCGTCCGTCGCTCGTTCAGCAGGAGATCGAGCTCTTGCGCACGATGCAGAGCGCGGATCGAAGCGTGGCCTTGCGCGAGCGCGTCTTCGTGGTGCTCACCAAGGTCGACATCTTCGACAAGCCCGATGAGACGGGCAACTGGCACTGGGCCCTCGCGGCGCGCAACTTTCGCATCGAGGGCATCGAGCGGGTGTTTCCGTACTCGAAGGTGTGGGCGCACCAGGGCGTCGACCACAAGCACCCCGTGGCCAAGCAGATCCAGGATTTCTTCGGCGAGACGCGGCCCGTGACGGGCCTCGACAAGCTGCAAGCCGCGGTGGCGCAGTACCTCGCGACGGACCTCGAGGCGATCGATCAGCGCGTGATGTCGCAGTTTCGCCAGGAGTTTACGGAGATCGAGACGCAGCTGAAGAGCACGCTCATCACCGTGAAGGACTCCCTCAACCCGTCGGAGTTCGAGCGGCGCAAGGAGCAGCAGTTCGACCAGCTGTGGAACCACGTGATCGCCGGCGAGTCGCCCCGCGGGCTCTTGCCGTCCATCAAATCAAGACTCAGCTCGTTTCTCGACTACGAGCTGAGCGAACAGCAGCGCAACGCCCGCGCCGCGCGCGCGAGCAACCGCATCGACGAGATCCGCAAGGACCTCTACGGAAAGCTCACGCCCGAAGAGGCCGAGGCCATCCGACGCCAGATGCCGTCGCCCGGCTTGATGAACGAGACCGCCGTCGAGATCCAGCTCCGAAACCGCATGCGCGAGCGCACCGCGGCGAAGATCGCGGGGCTCGGCGAGGACTTTCGCTCGAGCGCGCGAGAGAGCATCGAGCGCATGCTCCAAGAGATGTTTCTGCACGCCAGCTACGACGGCGGAAAGCTCGAGATGCTCTTGCCGGGCGGTCAGAGCATGCTCGAGCGCATCGAGCGCATGGGGCGCTCGGGCCACGTCTCCGAGAGCGTCTTGCGCTACCAGAACCGAGAGCTCGCGCGCGCGGACGTCGCCTTCGAGGTGCTCGCGCGCTACTTCGCGCGGCAGATCATCGACATCCTGGACGCGACGGACGAGGGCGACCGCGAGATCCGCGAGCGCGAGCTGCAAGGGCTCGAGCAGTTCTTTGGACTGTCGATCGCGGACAAGGTCACCGGCGTCACGGCGGGCGCGGCGAGCTTCGGGCCTCCGCCTTCGGGCAGCGTTCCGGGCGTAGGGAGCGGGAGCTTTCCCGGCAGCGGCGGCGCCGCGGGCTTTCCGTCGGGGCCGGCGGTGTTCACGAACAAGGGCGCGCCCGCTGGGTTTCCTACGGCGAATCCTGCTGCCCCCGCGCAGAACAAGGCCGCAAAAGAAGAGCCGCCGCCCATCCCTTCGGTGGGTCAGCGCGACTGGTCTCGCATGGTCAACCGCGTGCGCGCGGACGTCGATCGCATCTGCAACTTCCTCGACGCGCTCGCGAGGCACCCCCGAGGGCTGCAGAAGTACCACGAAGAGGCCGTGCGAACGGTCAACGACTCGTGGCTCGACTCCGAGGGCGAGCAGTCCCTCCGGCGCTGGGCGCGCAGCGAGTGCACGCGCATCTGGCCCGCGCGCTTCTCGACGCTCGACCAGGACGAGCGTCGCTCGCGCGAAGACATCCGCGCGCTCGAAGAGCTGTTCAACCCGCCCGCGGAGAGCGACGATCTCCGTCGGTCTTGAAAAAGTATTCGAAAATCAAGTGAGCTGACGATGACCGCGGTAAACGACCCAATTCACGCGTATGTACGGTTCTATCTGACCGTGCTCTCGCAGCTCGACGAGGTGCACGCCGCCCTCGCGCGGACCCGCAAGGACGTGCTCGACACGGTGCATCCGTACTCGGACGTGCTCACCGCCGCCAACGACGAAGGCGCGTGGTACGGAGCGCGCGCGGACGCGGTGCACAACAGCCTCTCGACCCAGAACCTCTGGCGACCGAGCGACGCAGCGACGCTCTCGGGCCTGACCGACGTGTACGAAGTGATCGGTCGCTTCACGTTTCAGGGCGAAGACGACAGCAACGTCCGCGCGGTGGCAGAGCTGGTCAAGCGCGCGCAGGGCGACGTCGAAGCGCAGCGCGCGTGGCTGTCGGCGTTGTCGAAGGTTCCGTCGGGCGCGACGCGGCTCGCCGAGGGGCTTTCGCAGCAAGAGCTGGCCGAGCAAGAGCGCGACCGCAAGAAGCGCCTCGAGCCGTTCGAGCCCGTCGCCGTCGCGCTGCGCGAGCAGTGCGCCAAGGTCCTCGAGGCCGTGCACGGCGTCGCCCGGCCCGACGTCGCGTCGCTCGACTCAGCGAACGCTAACTACCAAGAGTACGTGCGGCGCCTGCAGGGGCTGTACACCAAGGCGCTGCCCTATCTGCGCCGCTCGCTGCAGGATCTCTGCGCCGTCGCGCAGGTCGACACGCCCTCTTCGTGGCCGGACATCTTGCCGTTCGCAGAGTCGCTGCCGGGCGACCTTCTGACGCCGCCGCCCGACGAGACCCCGACGGTCGCCGCGCTTCGCGCGCAGCTCGAGCAGGCCGAGGCGCAGATCCAAGCGATCGTGCGCGGCGTCGAAGAGGGCAACCTCGCGCAGCGCAAGCGCGAGCAAGACAAGCTCGCGGGGATTTCGCGGGAAGAAGAGCTCAAGACCGAGGTCGAGGTCGCCAAGAACCTCGTGCGGTGGGCGACCAAGAGCGACGAGCTCGACCAGCTCGCGCAAGCGCTCGACGGTCACGCGCAGCAGCGCAACGCGCGGGCGACGCTCGTGGCGCAGCTGACGCTGCAGCAGCAGCAGCTCGACGGCGGCGTGCAGCAGTTGCGCGCGGACGTCGCGGTCAAAGAGCAAGAAGCAGCCGCGGCGCAGGCCAAGCTGCAAGAGACCAAGGACAACCCTCCGGCGCTCTTCGGAAAGGAAGAGTGGCGACGAAAGGTCGAAGAGCTCGACGAAGAGTCTCGCGAGCGCAAAGAGGCCCTCGCGCAGCGACGTCGCGTGCTCGCCGAGAGCGAAGCGCAGCTCGGGGCGGTCTCGACGCGGCTCGCGGGCGAAAAGACCCAAGTCGCGCTCTTGGATCGCGCGGTCGCCGACGCGCAATCGCGCACGGACGCGGCGCGCGCCGAGCTCGTCGACATCGAGAAGGCGCTCGGCACCCAGCGCCCCGCGCGCAGGCTCAGCGTCCAGCAAGCGGACGAGTACCTCGCTGGCGTGTGGAACGCGCGCAACGAGACCCGCGCTCGCATCGAGACGCTCACGAGCCAGCACCGCAGCGGACAGCTCGAGCTCGAGCGCGTCGCGGCGCAAGGTCGGCAGTGGACCGCCGAGCGCGAGCGGCTTCGAGGCGCGCTCGAGCAGGCGCGCAAGGCGAGCAACGTCGCGCAGCAGGAGGCCCTTCGTCAGCTCAGCGCGCGCAGGCAGCAGGGCGTCGCGCAGTACATCGAGCGCACGCTCGCTCCGCTCGAAGAGTCGCTCTCGCAGGTCGATCGCATCTTCGTGGACCCTGCGCGGCAGGTGCTCGTGCAGCGCTCGGGCGGGCCTGCGCCGAAGGCCGGAACGATGCGCGCCAACGCCGAGGGCCTCGCGCTCGCGCTCGCGCAGCTCTCGCCCCGAGTCGAGCCGGTGCTGGCCGAGCAGGCCGGCGTTCTCGATCGCGTCCAGAAGGACTTCGTCGAGAAGGCCGCGGACGCGGTGAAGGCCGCGTGGGGCTGAGCGCGCTTCAATTGGCGCGAACGTTCGAAGACAACGGGACGGTTCAGTTGGCGTTTCGTCACTGTGACGGCCGCGGGATTGTTTGAAACAACTCTTGCTGACGCCTCGTATAGTCCGCGCATGAGCGCATCCGACAGCGATCGGGCCCGCCGAGAAGAGCTATCGACGCTGCGGGACACGCTGTCGCGACCGCTTCCAGAGCTCGACGCGCGGTATTTCTACGACGACCGCGGCAGCGCCCTGTTCGAGCAGATCACGGAGCTCGAGGAGTACTACCAGACGCGCGCCGAGCACTCGATCCTCGCGGACCGCGGAGAAGAAATCATGCGCGACGCCGCGGCGGTTTCGCTGGTCGAGCTCGGGTCCGGCGCGGGGCGCAAGATTCGGCTGCTGCTCGACGCCTGGTCTCAGCGCGACGACGGAGGGCGTTGCGTGATGCTCGACGTCAACGAGAGCTTCCTCGCGGCGTCTGTTCGAACGCTGGGCGAGCGCTACCCGCGGTGCGCCTTCGAGGGCGTGGTCGGCGACTTCTCGAAGGACCTTCGCCGGGTGCTCGCGCCGAGCCCGTGCATGACGGTCTTCTTCGCGGGGACCGTGGGAAACCTCTATCCCGACGCGCGTCGCGCGTTCTTCGCGACCCTCGCTGCGTCGATGCGCCCGAGCGACTCGTTTCTGGTGGGCGTCGACCTCGTCAAGGACCGCGCGCGGCTCGAGCGCGCGTACAACGACGACGCGGGCGTGACGGCTGACTTCAACAAGAACGCGCTGAGGGTCGTCAATCAGCGCTTCGGCGCGGACTTCGACGAGGGCGCCTTCGAGCACCGCGCGTTCTACGACGACGAGCGCCAGTGGATCGAGATGCGACTGCGCGCGACGCGCGCCAGCGTCGCGTCGATCCCCGAGATCGAGTGGCGACGGCGCTTCGCGGTCGGAGACGAGATTCGTACGGAGATTTCCTGCAAATTTACGAGGCGCTCGCTCGAGCGCGCGCTGGCGGGAGCGGGGCTCTTGGTGCGCGCGTGGCACGCCGATCGCGAAGGGCTCTTCGCGCTCGCGCACTGTTGGAAGCGCGCATGAGCGGCGCGCGCGCTTCATGGATCGGGCGCCTCGAAGGGGCCTGGGCGCGCTCGGACGAGGTCTTCGCGACGCTCTCGCCTGCGGCCTTCTCGCTGCGCCCCATCGCGCTCAGGCACCCGCTGCTCTTCTACCTGGGTCACCTCCCGGCGTTTGCGTACAACCAGATCGTGCGCGGCGCCCTCGACGAGCCCCCGCTCGACGCTGCGCTCGACACGCTCTTCGAGCGGGGAATCGACCCCGAATCCGCGTCGGACGCCGTGTCGCTCGCGAGCTGGCCTTCGGTCGCTGAAGTGATCGCGTATCGCGACCGCGTGCGCGAGCTCGTGCGCGAGCGCGTTTCTTCGGTGCTCGCGAAGCGCGACGACGTGCTGTGCGACAAGGGACGCGTGTTGTCCCTCGTGATCGAGCACGAGCGGATGCACCACGAGACGCTCCAATACCTCTTCGCGCAGTGCCCCGAGGGGGCCGTGGCGCGCGCGAGCGCCCCTTCGCCCGACGTCGTTGGCGCAGGCCGCGCCGCCCGCGCCGTGGACATCGCGCCGGGACCGGTGGTGCTCGGCGCGCGCTTCGACGAGCTCGACTTCGGCTGGGACAACGAGTTCGGAGCGGAGACGCGGTCGGTCGAGCGGTTCTGGCTCGACGACCTGCCCCAGCGAAATCAGGACTGGCTCGATTATATGGGTGTGTATTCTATGGGCGCTCAGGCGTCGCTCGCGCCCGCGAGCTGGGTGTCTCGCGGAGGCCAGTGGCTCGTGCGCACGGTGTCCGGCCCGGTGGCGATGGACGAGGCCGCCGGGTGGCCGGTGCAAGTGAGCGGCGCGCAGGCTCGTGCGTTTTGCGCGGCGCGCGGCGGAAGGCTCGCCACCGAGGCCGAGCTGCATCACGCCGCCCGCGCGCGAAGCGACAGCGACGCGCTGGCGGACCCCGCGCTCGTGGATTGGGCGCGCGCTCGTCCCGATCCCGTCGGGAGCGCACCAGAGAGCGCGAGCGCGTTCGGCGTCGAAGAGCTCATCGGCAACGGCTGGGAGTGGACCTCCACGGAGTTCGCGCCGCGTCCTGGCTTCGAGGCGTGGGCGCGGACGTACCCTGGCTACTCGAGCGATTTCTTCGACGGCCAGCACGACGTCGTGTTCGGCGGCGCGTGGCCGACCGATCGGGTGTTTTTGCGTCGGAGCTTTCGCAACTGGTACCGGCGCAGCTATCCGTACGCGTTTACGAGCTTTCGCGTCGCCTACGACGAGCGGGCCACGCGATGAGCGCCGTCCTCGAGGTCGAGCGCGTCCGTTGGAGGCGCAACCAGCTCTCGCTGAGCTATCGCTTCGATGGCTACGCGTTTGCGACGAGCTATTGGTATCCCGACGTCGACCTCGACGCGCTCGATCGGGTGTTCGGACGGGACTTCATGGAGCGCGTGCACGTGCACACCGCGCTCTTCGAGGCGGCCAAGATCACCAGCTTGCGCGCGGACGCGGTGAGCCTCGGGCCGTACGCGCGGCACGCGACGCCCGCGCTCGCAGCGCTCTTCGCGGCGGTGCATCGCGGCGTGTGGGCGCAGTGGCGCTTCGAAAACGACCTGCCCGACGAGGGGGCTCCGACGCTCGTTACGAGCAGCGAAGACGCCCGCGTGCGAGCCGTTCGACGCGCGGTCGAACCCACCGAAGCCCTCGCGTTCTGCGGCGGAGGAAAGGACAGCCTCGTCGCGCTCAAGCTCCTCGAGCGGACGGGGGTGCGCTTCGCGACGCTGGGCTACGCATCGAGCGTGTACGGCGCGACGGCCCCGCAGTTTGCGCTGCTCGACGCGCTGCTCGATCGGTGCGCGCCCGTGCGGCGGCACCGTCAGGTGGTGCTCGATGACTTCTCCGAGGCCCCGGTGATCGAGTGCGTGGGCGCGGCGCGAGGGGCCCGGACGATCACCGCGTGCGAGACGCCATCGTCGGTGTTCGCGGCGATTCCGGTCGCGCTCGCGCACGGGTACGGACAGATGGTCTTCGGCAACGAGGCGAGCGCCAACCGCGGCAATCTCCGCTGGGATCGCACGGGCGAAGAGGTCAACCACCAGTGGGGAAAGTCGCTCGAGGCCGAGGCGATGCTGGGCGAGTACGTTCGCCGCGAGCTCGTCAGCGACCTGACGGTGTTCAGCGTCTTGATGCCGCTGCACGACGTGTTGATCTTCGAGCTGCTTCGCCGGGACGAGGACTCGGTGCGCTTCACGCACTCGTGCAACGTCCGCAAGCCGTGGTGTCGCCGCTGCGCCAAGTGCGCGTACGTGTGGCTGGGCATGCGCGCGCACCTGGAGCACCCCGCGACGACCGACGCGATGTTCGGCGAGGACCTGCTCGAGGCGCCCGAGAACGAGGGGCACTTTCGAGCGCTGGTCGGGCTCGAAGCGCACACGCCATTTGAATGTGTGGGTCGCGTCGAAGAGGCGCGCCTGGCGCTGTCGCTGCTCGCGGCGCGGGGGCTGCTCGGTCCCCGCGGCCGCTCGCTCGCCGCGTCGGTGCCCGCGCAGTCGCCGCTCGACGAGCTCGTGACGCCGGCGCTCGATCAGGCGCGGATCCCCGAGGATTTGCGCTCGAAAATCGCGCCGCTGTTTCTCGACGCAGGCGCCGCTGCGCGAGCGAGGATCGCGCGGGTGCTTTCGGGAGCGGGTCGGTGAGCATCGCCTGGCGCGGCGCGCTCAAGCGCTTCGGCGCGCGCGTTGCGCTCGACGCGTTGGAGCTCGACGTCGAACGCGGCTCTGTACTCGCGCTGGTGGGCGGCTCGGGATCGGGAAAGTCCACGGCGCTCAAGCTCGTCAATCGGCTGCTCGACGCGGACGAAGGGCGCGTGTTGGTGGACGGTGACGACGTGCGGACGATCGAGCCGCACGCGTTGCGACGAAGAGTCGGCTACGTGTTTCAGCGGCTGGGTCTGTTTCCGCATTGGACGGTGGCCGAGAACATCGCCGCGACGCCGGTGCTCTTGCGCTGGGATCCCGCGCGGATCGCGCGCCGCGTCGACGCGCTGCTCGAGCAGGTAGAGCTCGATCCTGCCGCGGTTCGAGGGCGGTATCCGCACGAGCTCTCGGGCGGTCAGGCGCAGCGGGTCGCGGTGGCTCGCGCGCTCGCTGCCGAGCCGCCGGTGCTGCTCTTCGACGAGCCCTTTGGAGCGCTCGACGCGATCACGCGGGGACAGCTGCAAGAGCGCTTCGTCGCGCTTCACAGAGCCCTTGGGTTTACGGGAGTGTTCGTCACCCACGACCTCGGCGAGGCGCTGGTCGTCGCGGATCGTGTCGCGGTTCTCTCTGGGGGAAAGCTGCTGCAAGTGGGGCAGGGGCGCGACCTCTTCGAGCGCCCGGCGGACCCGTACGTCGCGTCGCTCGTCGAAGCGGCGCTCTCTCACGCAGAGCTCTTGCGCTGGCGATTGCGCGCGGGCGGAGAGGCGCCGTAGATGGACCCGTTGCTCGCGGTGCTTCCCGAGCGGCTCGCGGCGCACGTGGCGCTCTCGCTGGCTGCGTTGTGCGCAGGCGGGGTGGTGGCTGTTCCGCTCGGCGTGTGGTCGTCTCGAAGGCCGCGGGCGTCGGCGGTGATCAGCGCGGTGTCGGGAGCGGCGCAGACGGTGCCGAGCCTGGCGCTGCTTGCGTTCATGGTTCCGGTGTTGGCGGCGCTCGGCGCGCGCGCGATCGGGTACACGCCGGCCCTGATCGCGCTCACCGTGTACTCAGTGCTGCCGATCCTGCGAAACACCGTGGCTGCCATGAGAGGGCTCGACCCGTCGGTGCTCGAAGCCGCCGACGGCGTTGGAATGACCGCGGGTCAGCGTCTCTTTTCTGTGGAGCTTCCGCTCGCAGCCCCGCTGATCGTCGCCGGCGTACGCACGTCGGTCGTCTGGACCGTGGGCACCGCGACGCTCTCGACACCCGTGGGCGCGACGAGCCTCGGCGACTACATCTTTGCGGGCCTGCAGACGGGCAATCACCGATCGGTGTTCGTGGGGTGCGTCGCGTCTGCGGCGCTGGCGCTGTCGCTCGATGCGCTGGTGGCCCTCGCCGAGCGCGGGTTTGTTCGTCGGCGAGCCTCGATGTGGATCGGGGCGGCGGTGCTGTTGGTGGCCATCGCCTCGAGCGCGGCGGCGGTGCTCGTTCGCGCGCGCGCTGGCTCGAGCGCGACGATCACGATCGGCGCCAAGACCTTCACCGAGCAGTACATCTTGTCTCGGGCGCTCGCGGCGCAGATCGAACTGCGCACGGGCAACGGGACTGCGAGGGTGCTCGACTCGCTCGGTTCGACGGTGGTCTTCGACGCGCTGCGGTCCAATCAGATCGACGCGTACGTCGACTACACAGGAACGCTCTGGACCTCCGTCCTTCGCCGCACCGACGTCCTGCGCGACCGGCGACGGTTGCGCGCCGAGCTCGACCGAGAGCTTCGCGCGCGCTTCGGCGTTCGAATCGTCGCGTCGCTGGGCTTCGAAAACACCTACGCGATCGCCGTTCGCCGCGCGTTTGCCCGAGAGAGGGGGCTGCGGACCATCACCGACCTCGCTCGACAGTCCTCCGAGCTCACGATCGGCGGGGACTACGAGATCTTCTCGCGGCCCGAGTGGCGCGCGATCGAGCAGGCCTATGCGCCTCGCTTTCGCGCGCAGCGGAGCATGGACCCTGCGCTCTTGTACGAAGCGGCGCGCAGCGCGCAGGTCGACGCGATCACCGCGTTCTCGACGGACGGGCGAATCGCGACGTTCGACCTCGTTGTGTGCGAAGACGATCGCGCGGTGATTCCGCGGTACGACGCGGTGGTGCTGGTGAGCCCGCGCCTCTCGCGGGAGCGCCCCGACGTGGTGGCGGCGCTCGAGGCGCTCGACTCGACGATCGACGCTGCGGCGATGCGCGCGGCGAACGCGCGAGTGGACGAGCGTCACGAAGACCCCGCGATCGTCGCGAGGGGGCTACTTCGACGGTGACGCGCGTCGCTTGTCGATCACAGGTCCGACCCAGAGCAGCACGATCGCGGCGACCAACATTCCCGCGCCCATCAATTCTCCCCGTGCAGGAAAGCCCTGACCGAGGGTCACTAACGCGAGGGCCGCGACGACTCCGGCCAGGATGCTCGACGCGCGGTTGAGCGGAACGCAAAACGTGTTCTCCCTCGCGTCGAGCAGCACGAGCCCGCCGAAGACGCCGGTCGCTTGCGACAGCACGCCCACGAGCAGCACGTACGGGAGCGTCGACGACGACCACAAGCTCGTGAAGCCCGCGCGGATGCTCTGCATCGCCTCACCTTTACCGATGATCGCGAGCATCACCAGAGAGAGCACCGCGGTCGGAGCAGCCACCATCTGCTCTTCGACGAAGTACCGCCGTTGCAGAAGGTGATCGTCGCTCTTGGCGAGGCGGCTCATGAAGCGCAAGCGCACGAAATACGCGGCCAGGTACACGCCGATGTCGACCGCGCACCAGAACGGCAACCTCCCCGCGCCGCCGGCGAAGAACGCGTCGATCAGGGCGAGGCCCGACAGCGCGAGGGCGACGTACGAAAACCACCGCACCTTTCGCTTGCTGATCATGTCCACCACGGGCGCGATCAAGAGCACCCCGCCGCGCATGAGCAGCATCACCAGCGGAATGCTCACTCCTTCGAACGTGTACGCGAGCGTCGTGGTCACGATGATCGCGGCGGTCGCCAGGCCCGAGAGCGCGGTCCACGGACCCGGACGGGGAAACGACCAGCGTCCCACGGTGCTGTGCGTCGCGAAGCGAAACCAGCCGAGGGCGCTGAGCAATCCGAACATCGCGATCGCGGAGGCCATCGTGGTGAGCGGCAAGAGCGCGAGACCCGAGACGCGCCGGTCGCCGATGAGCCCCGAAGAGAGAGCCTTGGTGAGCGCGCTGTACGGCGCGTACGCCGCGAAGTAGCCGAACGCGTACCAATAGACGGACGGTCCAGTCTTCTCAGCGGCGATGCTCGACATCTACGGGATCGTACTGCCAAGCGTGGCGGAAGATTCAGGCAACGCGACGCCCCACTCGAATCGATAGGGGGCCTTCTCGATGCGCTCGAAGAGCCTCGCGCGCTGCCAGGGAGCGATCCAGCCGAAGAGCAGCGCATCGACGGGATTCCAGAGGACGACCCAGCCAAAGATGGTGAGCCCCTCGCGGACGACCTTCCACCCGGTGTGGGTCTGGGCGTAGCGCTCGAGCTGCGCAGCGGCTCCGAGCGAGAGCGCCAGCAGGACGAGCGCGATGAGCAACGTGACCTGCCCCTGTCTTCGCGTCGTGAGGATCTTTCGCTGTTCGCGGCCGCGCTCGTAGCGGAAGTGCGCGCGAATCGACGACTCGAGCTCTTCGGGCGGGAGCTTGGACTGTTGTTTGTCGCTGGCGAACATGAAGCGAACCTCGATCTTCGGCTCGCGGCGCACGTCCTCCATCGCGGCCAGCAGGTACGCGACTGCGTCGTCGTCGAGGTCGCGCTCGTGAAACGGCGCTGGGTCCTTCAGGTCGAAGAGCTGCTCGACCGATCGAAGGTGAAGCTCGACGAGCGTCGTGTCTCCTTCGTGGCGATAGCGTTCGGGCGACGGTTCGCGGGGCATCTGGTTGTCGGTTGATTCTGTGGGTTCACTCTGCGAGCACTGCCTCGAGCGTCGAAGCGCTTACCGCGCGCGCGATCCAGGTGCGCAGCATGTTCAAATCCTGACAGGTGGCGATTCGAGCCTCCGTCGCAGCGTCGAGCACGAAGCCTCGCGCATCCTGCGCTCGAAGTTGGTCTCGACGGGTGGTGTTTGTTCGGACATGGCGACCTCCAGTGCGCGCTGGGCCACTCGGTCGAGCGTGTCCCAGATCGCGCTAGTGTAGACCCGCGCGGGCTTCTTCGAGCGAGTTGACTGCGCTCAGCGCCGCGAAGACGACCGAGAGACCGACGGCTCGACGCAGCGTGCGCCGTCGATGGACCGTCGGTCGATCGCGGCGACGCTCGCGAGCAATCTTTCGCAGCGGTGGCACAATGGGCGCAGTCGATGCGCGTCGGGTTGCTCGGATCTATCTGCGCGAGTTTGCTCGCGAGCGGCTGCGTGACGGGCCGCGCGAGCGATCTCACGCTTCCGCAACGCCCCGCGGGGCAAGCGCCGACCGCGCCAGACGGGCCGGTCATCGTCGACAACGCCATGTTGGGCGTGTCGGTGCGAGCGCTCTCGCGCGAGGTCGAGGCGATCCGGGCGCTGCGCTTTCAACGGGAGGTCTCGTTTCGGGTCCTGTCAGTGGCCGCGATCGCCGCGCACTTTCGCGACGAGCGAGGGGTCGAGAGCGAGGCGCCAAAGGGCGACGATTTGCTCGCGGTAGGGCTCGGACACCTGCGAGACGAAGACGGCAACGACCGCGACGAGTTCGCGCGAATGATGGGCAACGAAGCGCAGGGCTTCTACGATCCTCGCGACGGGATCCTCACGTTGAGCGAGGTCGAAGCGAGGAGCCTCTCGCGCGCTGGTCCCGCTGGCATCGAGGCGCGCGCGACGGTCGTTCACGAGCTCGTCCACGCGCTGCAGGATCAGCACTTTCATGGGCGCGTCGCCGTCGACGACACGGCTCCGGCGATGACCGATCGCGCGAGCGTGCGCCTCGCGTTGCTCGAGGGAGACGCCACGCTGGTGACCCTCGAGTGGCAAGCACGCCAGCGCGGCGCTCGCATGCTCGGAACGCTGGATCAGCGCCCGCGCATCGCGCGCTGGGCCGAGCGGGCGCAGGTGCTCACGGAGGCCAACGTTCCGAAGTATTTCATCGACGCGATCGAGCTGCCGTACGAAGCGGGAGCGACCGCGGTCGGAGCGCTCTACGAGCGCGGCGGTTGGACCGCGGTCAACGCCGCGCTCGCGCGGGACGAGCTGCGAACGGGCGCGATGCTGCACCCCGAGCGCGGCGACGAAGGGCTCGTCGTGGTAGAGCCCGCGCCGTCGAGATCGGGCACCGAGCGCGTGCTCCAACGGGAGCTCGGCGAGCTCGAGCTGCGGCTGCTCCTGGCGGCGATCGTCCGAAAGGAGCGCGCGGGCGAGCTGGCCTCGACGTGGCGCGGAGACTCGGTCGCGCTCGACCGCGCCATGGGCGTAGGAGCCCGCGCGCCGCTGGTTTTGCAGTGGCGAATCGCGTGCGGCGACGTCCAGGGAGCGGACGCGCTCGTGCTCGCGCTCGTCCCCCTCGTCGAGCGCTGGCGTCGCGATGGATGCCCGCGCATGCGCGGCGGCAGCGCGGGCGCGTGCCCCGCGAGCGTCACCGTCGAGCAGGGACCCGCGGGCGTCACCGTCCTCGTGCGCCGCGGCGATTGACGCCGTTTGCCCCAAGTGCACCTGTCGTGAATGCACGCGCGACAGGGCTCGCACACGATCGGTGTGATTGCTGTGAGGAATGCGCTCGTCCTCGCGCGCGTATGATCTTCTGACCGATGGATCGATCGCTGCGAGCCCCGTTTCTTTCAGCGCTCGCGCGTCGGGTCGCGCGGGTCGTGCTCGTTGCGGCTGCGATGTCGTCGCTTGCGGGTTGCAGGACAGGCGCTCGATCCGAGAACACCTCGGGCTCGGACAGCGCTCGGGGTGGCGCGGGACGGACGACGATGCAGCAAGCATTTTCTCTGCGATTTCTCAGAGGCGGCGCGCCGTTCGTCTACGACTACCCGACGTGGCTCGCTCACGTGCGCAGGCTCGATCACGGGCAGTTCGTGCAATCGATCGAAGACGCGGACGTCGAGCGCTACGAGGTTCAGGGCAACCCCTCCGGCTGCGCCCGCTTCGTGCTCACCGCCGCGGCCGCCGCGCGACTCCAGGCAGCGAACACGACGATCCTCGAGGTGCCCGTCGTCGTGATGCGCGGCGCGGAGCTCGTGTATGCCGCAAAGGAATACCCGAGCTACGGCGCGGCTGGGATCCGGTTTCCGGTCGTTCATCGAGAGCGCCTCGTCGAGCGGGTGCTCGAGGTGTGCGGCGGGCTCGGAGGCGTGTCCGAGGCCCAAGCCCGCGTGCTCGATCGCCCCGAGCTTCGGGAACACTTTCGCGCGACGGGGCGTTTGAGCGAGCGCTAGCGCGCGTGTCGCCAACCGCAGCCGGATCCGCCGTCTTTCCCCGCAAGCGCGCTACGATCGAAACTGCGATGACCCACCCCGGACGC
>LNFM01018904.1_pt1 | contig 20363 bp, 19 predicted proteins | sample 596031 | NCBI WGS metagenome assembly LNFM01 (sample SAMN04254537, study PRJNA301005) | activated carbon metagenome | isolation source: dual media filters at the Ann Arbor, Michigan drinking water treatment plant | place: USA: Ann Arbor | reverse complement strand
AAGAATCGGATATTATCGGCCGTTTTGCCGGGGTTCGAGTTTTTAAACAAAATACTCAAACGGCTTCCTCTGGCTCACCGTCTGCTGTCAGCCGAGATTGGGAACTAAAATCTGCCTCCAACGGAGTGCATTATGCTGTCGGTGGAAAAATAACCTCGTCACGCCAGGATGCCGCCAGCATCGTCGATACGGTGTGTTCACAACTTGGTACTGCTTTGCCCTGCACAACCCAGGATCGATTATTTCCCTGGGCGCCACAGGAAAATTTTGCAGACTGGTCTGCCCGCATGCTGGGCCAAGCAATGCAGCTGGGCATTGATACAGAAAGTGCCAGATGGTTGCTGCATCGTCATGGCACACGAATAACTGAGATTCTTCGCAGTATTGAAACAGAAGGTGATTTGGCGCAACGCATTATTCCTTCTCTGCCGTTTATTGTTGCCGATCTGATACATTGCGCCGCTACGGAAATGGTTATCCACTTGGAAGATTTGTTACGCCGCCGCCTGCCATTACTCATCCTAGCCAGGCTGACAGAAAACGAGGTACAGCAAATTGCCCTGCGCGTAGCCGATACCTTGCATTGGGACGATGCCAGGACTCACCAAGAAATTGAGCACTGCTGCAAACAATGGATAACGCACTAACTTCAATTGCCCTTGATCTGGGAACGACATCCATTAAAGCCGCTTTAATGGATCGGCAAGGAAATCTCCAGCATATCGTCACCCGCTCTGCACCTGCCATTGATAGTCACAATGGACATTATGAAAGTAATGCGCTCGATTATGCCGGGATTGCCGGACAAGTTCTGAAAGAATGTATTGCACATACCGGCAATAATATTCCTTTAGGGTTATGCAGTCAGCGTTCGTCTTTCCTGATCTGGGACAAAATCAGTGGTAACCCGGTAACGCCTCTGATTTCTTGGCAAGATGATCGAGGGGCAAGTTGCTGTGATCGCCTGCACGCATCAACAGACACCATTCATAACCTGACCGGTTTACGTTTGGCCGCTTATTACTTTGCTCCCAAACTCAGCTTCCTGTTGCAGGGGAATCCGGCATGGCGTGAAAAGCTTGTTCAGGGCGAATGGCTGGCAGGCACGCTGGATACTTTCCTGATCTGGCGCTGGACGCACGGTCAACATTTTCTCACCGACGCTTCCATGGCTGCACGCACCTTGCTGATGGACATCCACCGGCAACGCTGGTCAGACGCTTTATGCCAACTCTTCAATATTCCGTGCTCGATTTTGCCGCAGATTAAACCTTCAACCGGATTGAATTTATCTTTACCGGATTTTGATTTGATTCTACAAGCCAGTGTAGGTGATCAATCGGCCGCACTGATCGCCAGCCCGACCGATAGCCAAACCAACGCTTTGGTAAATCTTGGCACCGGCGGGTTTGTGATTCGATCCCTCGCCAAGCACGAGCTAGCGTTTGATGGCTACCTTCAGACATTGATTTACCAGAACGAGAATCAGCAGGCGCAATTTGCAGTTGAAGGCACGCTCAATTCCATCGCCACTGCACTGGCGCCTTATCCTGTGAGAGATTGTTGCATTGAAGATTTGGCAAGTAACGACATTTACTGCCTGGCGGAACCGAGTGGTCTAGGCGCACCGTATTTCTGCAAGGATTGGGGAGTTTATTTTTCTCAGTCTGTCTCCGCTTTGACCACGCAACAAATTACCGCACTGATGCTCGAAGCTATCATTTTCCGGGTTGCGCGCATTCTGGAAGATTTCCACCACCACTCGCCGCTGACCCAAGTCTATCTATCCGGCGGCCTGTCCGAGCTACCCTGCCTGCAGCAAGGTATCGCTCAATGCGTGCCGTTCCCGGTTTTTCATTTACAGCAAAAAGAAGCAAGCCTTCAGGGTACTGCTCTACTCGCCTCCGGGCTTAAAATAAACTGCCGCCAGCAAGCGAATAAAATAGCAATAAACTGCAAAAACAACGTATTATCAGAAAAATTTCAACACTGGAAAAATTGGTTGAATGACTTATTGGCAACGCACAAAAACTAACCGAATCCCCAAAAAAATTTCCGCACAAATTATCAATCCTGTAGAATCCGCCATTCAAATACTCAATCAGCTTATTTTTCTATATAATTTGACAAGAACTCATTGCGTAATCGCATGATATCAAATGCATAGGCGACAATAAGCTCTGTTGCCTATGCTAATTAACAGATCTAACAAAAGGAAATTTTATGACAACAAACATACCTGGCTATACCTATGGCAGCGCTTCGCTTGCAAAATCCCCCGTATCACTCGATGACTTTGCCAATCTGAAACAAGCTACTCTGTTTGGCGATGATGATGTGCGCTACCTGAAAATGTCGCACGACATACTTAAAGATCAAACCGAACAAATTTTGGATGTTTGGTATGGTTTTGTGGGTTCGACACCTTTCCTGCTACACTACTTCACCAATGCAGCCGATGGCACACCCAATATGGATTATCTGGGTGCTGTGCGTAAACGCTTTGGTCAATGGATTCTGGACACCGCAAAAGCCGAATACAACCAAGATTGGCTCAACTACCAGTACGAAATCGGATTACGTCACCATACCTCGAAGAAAAATACTACCGACAACGTAAAATCAGTGCCGATCATTCACTTGCACTACATTTTTGCATTGATCATTCCGATCACCACCACGCTGCGCCCATTCCTGGAAAAAGCCGGCCACTCTCGTGATGATGTGGATCGCATGCAAGATGCCTGGCGTAAATCAGTCTTAATGCAAGTCATTCTGTGGTCACAACCTTATATCAAACAAGGCGAGTTCTAATCTTGCTGGGGAGAGTGGTCATTTCCCGCTCTCCACCCTCGCTTCATTCAGTTGACAGCACTCTCACCGAAATTCCTGTGTTTACCCATGCACTTATCCATCGTCATCCCCGCTTTTAACGAAGAACTATTGATTCTGGATTGTCTGAATTCCATTCAAGAATCAGTCAACGCCAATCAGAAACCCGGCTTTACTCACGAAGTGATCGTCGTGGACAACAACTCAACCGACAAAACCGCGGAACTGGCCACGCAAGCTGGTGCAAAAGTCGTGTTTGAACCGATCAATCAGATCGGCCGCGCACGCAACACTGGCGCAGCAGTTGCAACGGGAGACTGGCTATTGTTTGTGGATGCCGACAGCTTGCTCAACCCCGGTATGGTGGCCGATATTTTACAAATGATTGAAGGCGGCGAACATGTTGGTTGCGGCAGCGTCATGCACATGCCCAACTTGCCGTGGTGGGGTAACGCCGCGATGCAGTTATGGACTATGCTCTGCCGCGCAGACGCGTTTCGTGATGTAGGCGGCTTTAATCAGGAATTGTTCGCCGCCGATGAAATCGATCTCAGTCAACTGCTCAAACAATGGGGTCGCAAACACGGCCTGAAATTCACCATCCTCACTCGCCATCCGCTTATCACTTCACCCCGAAAAGTGCTACTGTACAGCGGCCGGGAAATTGCTGGTCAAATTCTGAGCGTACTGTTTAGTCCGAGAAAAACCTTACAAGACAAGAAAAAGCTTCCGATTTGGTACGATGGACGGCGTTAGATTCAATTCCGGAAATAGAATTCTTCTTTAGTAAAATAATATTTACGTCATAAACAATGTAAGAATATTCTCCGGGGCAATCGGGCTTAAATTACTCCAATAATGCGGAGCAAATAATCATTATCCCAACCGGCCTTTAATCGTTTTGTTTTTACACCGACTTTTGATAGGCGGATTCAACTTTGAAGTGCAACTTTTGCAAGATAGTTTTTAGACGGCGTGAAGTGCGTGTGACTTTTCTCACAGCCAATCACCATCTGTTCAACTAGACTTGATGCCGCAAGCGTATTGGTACTTAGAAAAATTTCTCTAAGAAAAAATTTTTAAAATTCTAGTTCGACGTTTATACATAATTGGAGGAAATAAATGCGGAAAAATAACATCATAAGATTACAAGTAGTATCGGCTCTGTTTATTATGCTAACAGCCCCTGTATTTGCGAAAGAAGATCCAAACTCTGATAAATTGCCTAATATGCTCCGTTCGGAAAATAGCCACGGTAAAGATGCCACATACAGTACAGCGGGCTTTATTGATCTTAATAATCCTTTTTTTAAAAGCTTGGGAAGCAATGGCCGTAGTTGCGGCTCCTGTCACATTCCTTCGCAAGGATGGACAATTACCCCCCAAGGCGTTCAAAAGCTCTTCAACGATACTAAGGGTCTAGATCCGCTTTTCCGCCTGGTTGATGGTGCGAATTCGCCACTTGCGGATGTATCAACAGTTAAAAAACGTCGTACCGCCTACAGCATGCTCTTGGAAAAAGGGAATATCCGCGTAGGAATTGGCATCCCTGACACTGCAGAATTCGAATTGGTTGAAGCCGATGATCCTTATGGATTTGCGAGTGCAGATCAACTATCACTATTCCGCCGTCCTATGCCAACTACCAATCTTAAATTTCTAAGTGCTGTCATGTGGGATGGTCGCGAAACAACCCTGATGCCAGGTTCCACTGATTGCATTTCGGGGACTACAACTTGTTTTTCTCCCGTGTCTTTTGATTTATCAACCCAGTCCAATCATGCCACATTAGGTCATGCTGAAGCACTTCGTGAGTTAACTGGTGCAGAACGCGAAGCGATCGTGGCATTTGAATCCGGATTATTTACAGCACAAATACATGACAACAAGGCCGGCGATCTAACCGCAGAAAAAGCAGACGGTGGTCCAAAGAAACTGAAGAAACAAGAATATCACTTTGGTATTAATGATACCTTGGTTGGGGATTATCAAACGCACCAGCCTTTTAATCCCAATGCAATGTCACTCTATGACAGCTGGAATAAGTTTAACAAAACTAAATCATCCAATCGCACTAAAAATGCACGTGCCGCCATTGCACGTGGTCAAGCACTGTTTAATACCAAACCTATCCAGATCGCCGGTGTAAAAGGGATCAATGATGACTTAAGCGTGAGCGTGCTTCCGGGCACATGCACGACGTGTCATAACACACCCAATTCGGGCAATCACTCAACACCGATGCCCCTAGACATCGGTATCTCTGATGAATCGCGCCGGACACCGGATATGCCGCTGTATACGCTGAAAAATAAAACAACTAACGAAATCATTAAAACAACTGATCCTGGCCGTGCTTTGATTACCGGCAAATGGAAAGACATTGGCCGTTTTAAAGGTCCTATTTTACGCTCGGTCGCTTCACGGCCACCTTACTTCCACGATGGCTCTGCTGCAGATTTACCCGCCGTGGTTGAGTTTTACAATAACCGCTTTAGCATAGGCCTGACCGAAGGTGAGAAAGCCGATCTCGTAGCATTCTTGGCAGCACTGTAAAACCGCCTTTGCTATCCAGCTGAAGAAAATGGGGCAATTTATTTTAGATCATAAAACAAATTGCCCCCATTGCTCCGATACAAATTATCCCGCATAAAACGTATGTAGCCGTCTCGCGTCAATTAATTTGACCGCTTTGGCGCCAAACTGAGTGTTAGCCTGACAGTATCTGGCATTGCCAACTGTTGTTTGGTTTAAATATATTTCAATTCAGCAAAAAAGATCAGGCTACAGTCACAATGTCTGATGACCTTCTAAGAGACTCTATCTAATTAGTTCAAAGATAGTGCTCCAGTAGGCAGAGGCATTCGATACTTCACCGGAGAGTTGTCTTAATCAACAAATGCACTATGCATCTGTTAATAGTGGAGCAGAATTTTGGTGAGCCGCATGACTAAATCCCATGATAGCCGCTGATGTTCATCCGCAATCAGTCGATCAGACCGCTCCACCGTTCTCAAGCCATTCGCGACAATCAGGGGTCAACGCACGCGCGCAGGCAGCATCATAGAGCGCTAGTTCATCGTCAGAGAGTACGTCGCGCCAACGATTATTGGTGCCTTTGTGCATAAAGGTCTCCGCTCCGCCCTTCCAGAACTGGCCGCCTCCTGGCGCATACAACTCGCCATGGCGCTTCATCTCTTTAAAGGATATCGCTTTGATGATGCCGTCCCAAGCTTGCTCGGGCACATCGATCTCCAGAAATGCGGCAATGCGGCGAACCTCACGCTCGGTATCCGCGAGCATGTCGCTGTAGTGGAACAACTGAATGTTGGGCAGGTGGCGAAAATTCCACCAGGATTGAACATTGGAAAGATGCGACCAGTACGGCCAGCCGTCAGTTTCCCACGCAAATGAGCCGCGGGTTATCCAATCCCGCCAGAAGGTATGAATATCATCCGGTGGCGGCGGGAGTCCATCCCCCACACGCCCAGGCAGCATATTCAGCAGCATCAACATCTCTTCCTTCATGCCGGTATAGTGATTCCACAACGACATAAAAACATCACGCGCATCGCGGGCGATATAGAGGTATTTGACCTTTTCAATATAAGGTACGCCATCGAGCGGCAGATGCGTCTTGATAAAGCGGCGATGTTGCTGCGTCTTCAAGTTGTTTAGAACCACTTCGAGCGGAATAATCCGCATGTCCAGCCACGGCGACATTTGCGCAGGCGGCGCCGGGAAATTCCCGTCTGGAAAGAGCAGATGCGCAACAATCGCTTGCGTCCACGTTGTGCCGGCTTTGTAGGATGTTGCGATGACGATATCATCAGCTGCTGTCAAAATGGTGATTCTGGTAAATATGCGTGCGTTGGGGTAGATTCAGCATTTCGGTAACCTGTGATTAAATGTTGTCAACATATAGGGACGCACTCGATTTGGCAAGCGATTGCGGGTGTGCGGGTTAAGAAATTGGTAGTAATCTGCACTAGCTTAATCACTGGCCAGTTAAACGCTCATCCAATCCAATTATTCCTGGGGCACCACTTTAGGCCGCCGGTTGTTATCGATAGCGACGTAAGTCAGCACGGCTTCGGTAACTTTGATACAAACTTCATTACCGCCTTCCCGGACGCCACGCTGAGCGTATACCGATACATCGACGGTAATCGAAGTATGTCCCACTTTAATAATGTCGGCATAGAGACTGACGATATCGCCGACAAACACAGGTTGTTTGAATACAAAGGAATTGACGGCCACCGTTGCGACCCGACCGCGTGCGCGCCGGATGGCCGGGATGCTGCCCGCCATATCCACCTGCGACATGATCCAGCCACCGAAAATATCGCCGGCATAGTTAGTATCCGATGGCATCGGCACCACGCGCAATATGGGTTGACCTTCCGGCAAAGAAACATTGAGTGTCGGATCATTCGGTATGTTATGCATGGTGGTATTTAGCTCATGAATAGGATACTGCAAGAATACAATAATCCTTTCATCTAAGGTCAGTTTCTGTTTTTCCAAACCTTGCATTCTGCACGACAGGAGGTTCATTCGCTTTTCGGCGGAAAACACGCGAGAATGGGGCCATAAAATATTCTAACCAGATCAGGCTTATGGAATCCCTATTTGAAACTGCTGCGCACTGCCTGACCGCCTGTGAAACCGAAGAAAAACTGCGTTTGGCCGGGCAAACGGCACAGGCATGGCGTGACGGCTTATTGTCCTTGTATTACAAAGACGAACCTGAGCCGATTGGCGAACCTGGACATCCGGACAGACCTGTTCTGGTGGCACCCGATAAGGTACCCAAACGCGGCCTGGGCACCAAAGCGGGTCTTGCTGCCCTAGTCCATGCAATGGCGCATATCGAATTTAACGCCATTAATCTTGCCTGGGACGCCGTATATCGTTTCCGTGATTTACCTGAACAGTTCTACAGCGATTGGGTAAAAGTCGCGGAAGAGGAAGCTTATGAGCTGGGCACTGACTATGGAGAATTCACGGCACATAATGGTTTGTGGGATATGGCTAAGCGCACGGCATTTGATCCGATGGTGCGCATGGCACTGGTGCCACGTGTGCTGGAAGCCAGAGGATTGGATGTGACACCTGGCATTATCAAACGATTGCGTCAGGTTGGTGACGAAAAAACAGTCGCCGTGTTAGAAATCATTTTGCATGATGAAGTTGAGCATGTGGCGATCGGATCGCGCTGGTTTAAATATTTTTGTCAGCAACGCGGACTGGATTCAGAGCAGACTTTTCGGGAATTGATTAGCCAATACTTTACACGACCGATGTCCGGTCCATTTGATTACGCAGCCAGACAAAAAGCAGGGTTTACGATAACCGAGCTAAAAGCTCTTGAATGCATGGAAATCTCTGCGGAAAATTGCGGAAAAACCCCATCGAATCGCTCCTAAGCACCTAAGGAAGCTCTGATTAAGTCCTTCGACAGGCTCAGGACGAACGGTAATATATTGATTACGTTCGTGGTGAGCTTGTCAAACCATGAGTGTAATCAACCTAATCAGAGCTTCTCTAATTTGCCGTGAAACTCGATCACTCTCGCCGCTCAAAGCGGTAAAACGCCAGCATTCCCATCAGATTCGGCAAGAAATTAACCGGATGACCGCCGTTCATCACCCTGCGTTCGAGTATACGCGCGTCACATTGCTGGCACAGCGCTTCAAAATCACCCAACGTGCATAAATGAATATTGGGCGTGTCATACCAGTGATATGGCAGATTTTTTGACACCGGCATATGCCCGGAAATAACCTGCATGCGGTTCTTCCAGTAGCCGAAATTGGGAAATGAAACGATGCCTTCCTTACCCACCCGCAGCATTTCCTGGATGATGCCTTCGGTGTGCCGCGTGGCCTGTAAAGTTTGGGACAGAATGACATAATCGAACGAGTCCGATTCAAAGCTGGATAACCCTGTTTCCAGGTCATTCTGGATCACATTAATGCCATTACGAAAGCAACTGAGCAGATTGTCATCGTCGATTTCTACGCCATAGCCAAAAACATTACGCGTATCGCGCAAATAGCGCAGCAGTGAGCCGTCGCCGCAACCTAAGTCGAGAATCTTTGCGCCGGGTTTAATCCATTCTGCAATAGCAGCGAAATCCGGGCGTAATGCGATGGTTGATGGTGCTGTTGTATCAGTCATGGTTAATTAATAGCTCTTTTACTCAGGTAGAAACATTGTCCATATACGCCCGCACCAATTGATGGTAATACTGCGTTTCCATCAGAAACGAGTCATGGCCGTGGCTGGAAGTGATCTCTGCATAGCTCACGTTAATCTTGTTATCCAGGAGCGCTTTAACAATCTCCCGGGAACGCTCCGGCGAGAAACGCCAATCCGTTGTAAACGATAAAATCAGGTAATTCGCTTTGGCGACCTGGAAAGCCGCGCTTAAATCACCCCCGTAGGCATTGGCCGGATCAAAATAATCCAACGCTTTGGTCATCAGCAGATAGCTATTGGCATCGAACAAATCCGCAAATTTGTCGCCCTGATAGCGTAAGTAAGATTCGATCTCAAACTCAACATCAAAACCGAAAGAAAGATCCCCATTACGCAAACTGCGTCCAAATTTAGCCGCCATCGAATCGTCAGACAGATAGGTGATATGCCCCAGCATGCGAGCCAGCCGCAAGCCGCGTCTCGGTAAAGTGTCGTAAGCGTAGTAATTCCCGCCGTAAAATTCCTGGTCGGTCATGATCGCCTGACGGGCAACATCGTTAAACGCGATATTTTGTGCAGTCAATTTGGCCGCTGCGGCAATCACCAGCGCATGGCGCACTTTTTCTGGATAATCCAGCGTCCACTGCATTGCCTGCATCCCGCCCAGGCTGCCGCCGACTATTGCGGCAAACTGTTCAATTCCCAGATGTTCGGCCAATTGCGCCTGGGTTTCCACCCAGTCTTCCACGGTAACAATAGGAAAACTCGCGCCATAGTGTTTTCCGGTTTTCGTATCAATACTGGCAGGACCGGTAGAACCGTGGCAACCGCCCAAATTGTTCACACCGATCACAAAGAAACGATTGGTATCAATCGGCTTACCCGGACCCACCATATTATCCCACCAGCCGTAGCTTTTCTCTTTATCTGCATACACACCGGCCACGTGGTGATTTCCCGAAAGCGCATGACAAATTAATACCGCGTTGGATCGTGCTGCATTTAGTTGCCCGTAGGTTTCATAGACCAGATGATAGCTATCCAGCAGCAATCCGCTTTTCAGCTGCAATGGCTTGTCAATGGTTACATATTGCGGTGTCACAACACCAACTGATTTTGAATCTTGCATTTATATAAGGAAAATCCTGAAGAAATGACTAAATATCCTATTGACAATTATATCGTCTATGAAACTGGCATACACTAGGAAAAACTCTGATAAACCCATCGGCTAGCTCACCCTGTATGCAATTGGCTCTTCCAGAGTTTTTCTAATCATTCAACTTGGCCAGCAATGCCGCCACCTTTTCCGGCTGATCCGTTTTCATGATTTTTTGTGTGAGTGGAATAATATCAGGCAAATGGCTTTTTAAAATCTGGTTCTTCACTGTCAACAGTTGCGCCGGGTACATGGAAAATTGCTGTAGCCCGAAGCCCAGCAGCAGCCGGGTAAACTGCTTATCGCCGGCCATCTCACCACAGATTGACACAGGCACTTTGGCATGATTGGCGCTCTGAATAATATGCGACACCAGCCACAGTATGGCTGGATGGAATGGATCATAAAGATGCGCCACCGTATCATCAATCCGGTCAACGGCCAGAGCATATTGGATCAGGTCATTGGTACCGATGGATAAAAAATCCAGTTTGCGCATAAAGAGATTCAGACTCAACGCAGCCGCTGGAATCTCAATCATCCCGCCGACTTTAATATGTTCATCAAAATGAATCTTTTCATCGCGCAAGGTCTGTTTCGCGTATTCAATCAGATGCAGCGTTTGATCAATTTCCGCCACATGGGACAGCATCGGCACCAGAATACGGACATCGCCGTATTGAGACGCGCGCAAAATAGCACGTAACTGCGTATGAAACATTCTCGGCTCCGCCAGACTCAACCGGATGGCACGCAGCCCTAATGCCGGATTAGCCGCAACTTGCACGGCACCTTTCAGACTTTTGTCCGCCCCCAGATCAAATGTTCGAATAGTTACCGGCTGTTTATGCATTTTGACTGCAACAGTCCGGTAAGCCTCAAATTGTTCCTCCTCGCCCGGCAAGTCATCACGATTTAGAAACAAAAACTCGCTGCGGAACAAACCGATACCTGTGGCACCGCTGGTTTTGACTTGCTCGATATCTTCCGGCAGTTCGATGTTGGCATATAAATCGATCGGTGTGCCATCGAGTGTTACCGCAACAACGCTCTTAATGCGCTGCAGCTTCTTTTTCTCCAGTTCCAACTGGCCTTGCCGCAGGCGGTATTCATCCAGAACATATTTATCCGGATTGACGATGACAATGCCATGCGTGCCGTCCACAATCAGACGATCATTTTCCAGAATTAACCGATGCGCCTGATGTAGCGCCACGATAGATGGGATATTGAGACTACGCGCAACAATCGCAGTATGCGAGGTTTGACTGCCCAAGTCGGTCAGGAAGGCGGTAAATTGATGCTGCTTGTATTGCATGACATCGGCGGGACTCAGATCATGCGCAACCAGAATACTATCGCCGGTAAGTCTCGATGCCACCGGTAAATAACCAGGGTGTCCCAGCATCGCTTTGAGCACACGCTCGACAACTTGCATCACATCGGTTTTGCGCTCGCGCAAATAAGCATCTTCGATTGCTTCAAACTGTGTCAGTAACACTTGCATTTGCTGCGTCAGCGCCCATTCCGCATTGCACTGCGTCTGTACAATCATGCTCCGGGCCGCTTCCGAAAGTGTCGGATCCTCCAAGATCATCAGATGCAAGTCCAGGAATGCACTAAACTCGGCCCGTGCATGACCATCAGCAACAGATCTTTGCAGCGTCTCAAATTCTTTACGAACGACAGCAAAAGCGCTGTCCAGACGCGCAATCTCTTTGTCTATCTGATTTTTTGGAATCAAATAATGCATCACCTCTAAAGCAGCCGGTGCGCCCAAATGCGCATGCCCGATGGCAATGCCTTCCGATACACCAATACCTTGCAGGATAAAGCTCATTCGCCTTCACCAAAATAGTCTTCGACCAATGCCACCAAAGCCGTCATCGCTTCAACTTCATCATCGCCGGTCGTTTCGATCTGTATGCGCGACCCTTTATTGGCCGCCAGCGTCATAACCCCCATAATACTTTTCGCATTTACGCGGCGATTATTCTTTGTCGCCCAGACTTCGCATTTGAATTGACTGGCCAGTTTTGTCAGTTTCGCAGATGCGCGCGCATGCAATCCCAGTTTGTTGACAATTTCCACTTCTCTAGTCTGCATGGCAAGACTCCACACCGATATGCATGACACCGCATCGGCCGCCGCTCAATCCTTTTTCGATCACCACAGGAAGCGGCTCATTACGATAGGTCAACACACGTACCAGCATAGGCAGATTGACGCCCGCGATACATTCCACTTTACCGGGTTGCGTTAACTGACTGGCAATGTTGCAGGGTGTTGCGCCACACATGTCACTCAGTACCAGCACCCCGTCACCGCTATCCAGTTGCTTTATCATTGCGCGCGCTCTGGTTAATACGGCATTGGGATCATCCTGTGGAAAAACACTCAAATGCAGCAACTGCGGCGGCTCCATGCCTACTACATGGCTTGCGCAGTGAATCATATGATCCCCTAAATCTTCATGTGTGAGAACTAAAATCCCAATCATCTCGCTTTTATCCCGCCTAGAATTCTAGCATTGACAGTGCGTTAATACCCTGTGTTGTTACATTTTCACATGAAAATACCTTCAAATGGTTGTTCTGTCTCTTTATTCAACCGCTCCATTGTTCAATGCGTTATATTCAATTATATGAATTAATAATCTGAGGAATACTCAAAGCTTGATGCAGTGGTCAGCGTATACTGATAAGTGAATGTCTTGATTTAATGTGCAACATTATTTTCATCGGTGGCAAAGACATGAATAAGAATGATCGAATTTCAGCCTTGTGTAAAGCAGCCGAAGCAATGGCGCACGGCGATTTCACACCGGATATTCCGATCGGTGACGATGAAATTGGCCACTTGGGCAAGTCCCTCAAGAAACTATCCGCTTACCTCAAGAAACAGTCTGAAAGAAGCCAATCTCTCTATCGGATTATGGTGGAATGCAACCTCAATCTACAGTTGATCGATATACTGAACCACATTTACGAATCCTTCCAGGACCATTTACCCTATGACCGGATTAGCTTGGCTTTACTTGAGAATGAAGGCAATAAGCTTAAATTGCATTGGTCACGTGCCAATTATGACAAGCAAGAATTAATCGCCGGCCTTTCAATCCCTATGTCTGACAGTGGTTTGCGTGCAATTATCGATATCAATGAAATGTTGATCATCGACGATTTAACCGCACATTTGGAAAAACATCCGGAATCCAGATTCACGCAAGCAATTATTAAAGAAGGCATTCGCTCCTGCCTCATTTGCCCTTTGGTTGCCGCTGGAAAACCCATTGGTTTCGTTTTCTTTTCTTGCCGCAAGAAAAGCATTTACAAAAACCTGCATAAGGATTTATCCCTGCAAATCGCCAGCCAAGTGGCGATCATTCTTGAGAAAACCCAGTTATACAAAGGAATAAAACTAAACAAACAACTCATCGCGCAGAAAAAATCATTGCAACAGCGCGTCACACATGATGCTTTAACCGGTTTGTTCAACCGCCCCGCCATATTCGATATTCTGCATAAACAAATCCTGCGTGCTAAACGAGGCGGACTGCAAATTGCGGTGATCATGATTGATATTGATCACTTCAAAACCATTAATGATACCTGCGGCCATCTCACGGGTGATGCGGTGTTATGCGAAATTGCCAGCCGCTTGACCCAATCAGCCCGTTCTCATGAATACATCGGACGTTATGGCGGCGAAGAATTCTTGGTGATTATCTCACCCTATGATCAAGTTGGCGCTTTAAAAGCCGCGGAAAGATTCCGTGATGCCATTGCTTGTAAGGAAATTAATGCCAATCAAACACTGGTTCCCGTCACGATCAGCTTGGGCGTGGCCATCGGCATAGAACCAGAAACATTGGATGAGAATCTGTTATTACGGCGCGCCGATGAAGCACTCTATTTGGCCAAGCATAAAGGCAGAAATCGGGTTGAAGTCGCGGGCTGACGCCGATTTCAATTCCATCCTGCCAGCCATCGGAATTCAGGAATTAATATACTCGATAACGAAACACCTTGCTTGAAGGGTATAATCGCCGCTCAAATGACAAGTTTAACTCCTATCCAAAATCTTCACACTTAACAAACATAACATGACCCAGGAAAATCCATCAGCCCCCCTCCAGGATGAAAATCAAATCATTGCTGAACGTCGCGCCAAACTGACCGAATTACGGCAAGCAGGCAACGCTTTCCCGAATACCTTCCGGCGCGAGCATCTGGCGGCAACATTACATCAGAAATTTGACGAATTCACAAAAGAAAAACTGGAGGAACAACCCACTGTTGCAAAAGTGGCAGGACGCATGGTGTTAAAGCGCGTTATGGGGAAAGCCAGCTTTGCTACGATTCAGGACATGAGCGGGCGAATTCAGTTGTATATTTCGGATGACCATACCGGCGAAGCGGTGCATACCGCGTTCAAACACCATGACCTGGGCGATATTTTCGGCGCGCAAGGCACGTTATTTAAAACCAAGACCGGCGAACTCTCCATCCGCGTGACTGATTTGCAATTGCTGACAAAATCGCTGCGCCCGCTGCCGGAAAAATTTCATGGCCTGACCGATCAGGAACAGAAATACCGCCAACGTTACCTGGATCTGATTACGAATGAAGAAACTCGTAAGGTGTTTACGATACGCTCCAAAGTGATACAGGCAATTCGAGAATTCTTCGTCGCACGTGGTTATCTGGAAGTCGAAACGCCGATGATGCACCCGATTCCCGGAGGAGCCTCGGCGCGGCCTTTCTCCACGCATCATAATGCATTGGATATGGAATTATTTTTACGCATCGCACCCGAACTTTACTTGAAACGACTGGTGGTCGGCGGCATGGAAAAAGTTTTTGAAATTAACCGCAATTTCCGTAATGAAGGGATCTCCACGCGGCACAATCCGGAATTTACCATGGTGGAATTCTATGAAGCCTATCAGGACTATGCTTATCTGATGGATTTCACGGAAAAAATGTTCTCCACTGTGGCGGAAAAAGTTTTGGGAACTACGCAGATTACTTACCAAGGCAAAGCAATCGATCTGGCGAAACCATTTATGCGTTTAACCATTACCCAGGCGATTCAGAAATTTCATCCGGAATATTCCGGTGCGCAATTGCAGGATCGTGATTTCCTGATCAATAAATTGCAAACGTTGGGCATACACTATAATTCGCACGACGGTATCGGCGGCTTACAGCTTTCATTGTTTGATGAAACCACAGAGCATTTACTGTTTGAACCCACATTTATTATCGATTATCCGGCAGAAGTCTCACCGCTGGCACGTCGCAACGACAGTAACCCTGAAATCACCGACCGTTTTGAGCTCTATATCGCCGGACGTGAAATTGCCAATGGATTTTCGGAATTAAACGATTCGGAAGATCAAGCAGCGCGCTTTCAGGAGCAAGCCAATGCCAAAGAGGCTGGTGATGCCGAGGCGATGCATTACGATGCAGACTATATCCGCGCGCTGGAATATGGCCTGCCGCCCACGGCGGGTGAAGGCATCGGCATCGACCGGCTGGTCATGCTATTAACCGACAGTCCGAGTATCCGCGATGTGATTTTGTTTCCGCAATTAAGACGGGAAGATTAGGGAAGCGCTGAATAATTCACCGATGATTATGCAACGGGGTTTTTCTGAAGGAATAATGTCAAGACCCTTTTTGCCTGCTGCTGATTCATTCAGCATAAATAGTGTACACTATTATCGTGCACACTATTTCAAGGAAGGACGCAACGGATGAAAAATATCACCTTAAGTGCGGACGATAAACTGATTGAAGCCGCTCGTGAACGGGCTCGCGCCGAACAAACCACCCTCAACGAGCAATTCCGCCGCTGGCTGGCAGATTATGTGCGTCAGGATCATCAAACCGAGTCTGCAATGGCATTAATCGAGGAATTACGTGAACAAGTACGTACAGGTGGTCGCAAATTCACGCGAGACGAAATGAATGAGCGGTGAATTTATCGATACCAATGTTTTCATCTACCTGTTCGACGAAACCGATGAGCACAAACGTACTATTGCAGAACAACTGATCCAGAAAGCGCTGGAAACTCGCAGTACTTGCATCAGCCATCAAGTTGTCCAGGAGACACTCAACGTTGTGACGCGCAAACTGCCATCTCCCATGAGCGCAGAAAACGCCCAGCGATTTCTGGAACAGATCTTGACGCCATTATGGCGAATCATGCCCAGCCCGGCACTTTACCGGCGCGGCCTGGATCTTCAATCGCACTATGGCTTCAGTTTTTACGATGCTTTGATTGTTGCCGCAGCTCTCGAATCCGGCTGCACGCGTTTATACACGGAAGACTTGCAGCACGGTCAGATAATTGATGGATTGGTAATTGAGAATCCGTTTATTGATTGAGATTGGATTAGGACTGCGCAATGGCAGCAGGATCAATCGAGTTGACTCTATCGATCTATTGAATTCTTGATTCGCGACCTGTTTTCTGGTTGCAGTATACTGCTTGTGGACTGGCGCTCTCAATGACTTCGCGGTATCGCACTGGAAACATACTGGCAGCAGCGGAGAGTACGCATCGCCGCACCCGTCTGCGGGTAAAAAAGCTCTAACCGCTTTCTGCTATGACTCTGTCTGGCAACTTCTAATTTCTTCATGCAATTCCAAACTCACTCGGAAGCGAACCTAACATCCGGCTTTGTGTAACCGATAAGTATCAATGCCTTGCATATCGCTTTGTTAAGCAACCCGGCCCGACGGTTTTCTTAACCTCCTCCAGTGCTTTGATTAATAAATGCTGCCTGTGTGTTTTCTCACAGACTGATCTGACAAAAAATACTATCTTTGCGTGGCAGTTTTGATTTTTCCGGGCTTTCTGAAGTCCGGCACAAGAATGTAGCAACTAACCACGTAAGAGGAGATATATGATGAAAGTAAAAACACTAGCGGCAGCGATTTTAACTTTGGGTCTGGCGATTGCTATCCCGCAAACGCATGCATCACACGCGGACGGTACCAACACTTCGGATCTGGTGCATAAGGCCGATCTGATTTTTGAAGGAAAGGTCGTCGATGTCGACTATCGCACATCGGATATTTTGCAGGCAGACGATGTCGCTATGCCGCATACCTATGTAACCTACGAGATCACCCGGAACTTTAAAGGCCGTTCGAACCAGGACAAATTGATCACGCTGCGTTTCCGCGGCGGCCCTGACGACGCTGGTAATACCTTGATTATTCCAGGTGTGCCGCTGTTTCAAGTAGGCAATCAGGATATCGTGTTCGTGCGCGGCAACGGCGTGGAAATTTCACCGGTGGTCGGCGGTAATTTTGGCCGCTTCCGCATCAGCAAGGATGCCGTGCATTCCGATGCTTGGCAAGAAATCTGGTTGCGCAGCAATGGTCAGCTCGATCAAGGCAATTTTAACGAAGACAAGAAAAGCGTAACGCTACGTATCGGCATCAAAGAATTTACTTTTGAAACCGAAACCAAAGCCGAATGGACGCCTCCAGCCGACGCGACCAAGCTGACACCGGTGCAATTCCGTAAATTCCTCAGCGATAGCGTCAATCAGCATTACACCCCGCAAGCGCTCAGTTCGCTCAAACCGGTTAAAAGTGTTCAAGTCCATGAAAAATTTGCAGTAGGAAAAGCGAAACCGGCTGCCGCACCGGCGGTACCACCGGTTCTCAAAAAACTCGATCTGGAAGCGCCACATCACGTGGAAATGACCATCCGCAGGGATTAAAACAAATTTTCACCCTGAATTTGCAACCGTCACTCAAGTTATGAACAATTTTTAGGAGACCTACAATGAAATTCTCGCGATTAAATCAATTGCTCGCCACGTTGTTTCTGGCAACCGTTACGCAACATGCGTTCGCATACACCACCATCAAATGCGGCGGCAACGCAACCAAATGGAGCGGCAACAGCTATACAGCCCGCGCATCATCCGTCGGCTTCCCAGCAGGTCCGTGGCGCGATGCGTTATCTTCCGTGATCACGCATTGGAACGGCAATCCCAGTAACTTAAGCTTTGGCGTCGTCTGGAACGAGCCCGGCGTTGCAGCCAATAACAACGAAAACGAAGTCTGGTGGGAAGCCAGTGGCGGCCCGAACATCGGCACCTTTCCGGCCGTTGCGTATGTATGGTTTAAAGGTGATTGCACGTTGAAAGAAGCGGATGTCATTTTCAATAACAGCGTGTCGTATCACCACACTACCAACAAAGTCAGCTTGTCGTCCTATGGTGGCGCATTCCGGCCATTCCAGACCACTGCCATGCACGAATTCGGTCATGCCGCCGGATTGGCGCACACCGCCAATGTTTATAACATTATGGGCTCAGACTGGACGCATATTCATGCCAATGGCGCAACCGCGACCGCCTACAGCGGCGAGGATGCCAACAACGGATTGGTTGCAGTGTACGGCTTATGGACCGGTGGTCCTAATGATCTGGCGATATCGCATTGGCGGCATACCGGTAGCAGCGGCGAATACAGCACGCATGGCCGCACTCGCATTTTTAACACCTCGAATGTAGAACTAACCAAAGTAGCCGGCACTGCCGAACCGGTATATCGCGTCAACAAAGGCCAAACCATCAAGCTCGAGATGACGTATGAGAATCTCGGCAAAACCAGTCCGCTGACAGCTAAGGTTGGTTATTACTTATCGACCAATGACACCATCACTACCGGTGACCGGTTCCTCGGCGAAGGCGCGGTTACGCTGTATCGCGGTTCTCCGGACACCACCAACAATACCTTCCTGGTGATTCCTTCCGATCTGGTCAGCGGCCAGAATTACTGGATCGGCGCGATCATCGACTACAACGGCGCGTTTACCGAACGTAGCGAAGCCAACAACGCGACTTACATCGGCATCCGCGTGAATTAAGTCTGTCACGATTCACCGCATCATCAGTAAACTTCTTCGTTCGCATCAACCAATGCGGAAGGAGAAGTTTGCGTTTGAAAGATGGTTATTTCTCTAATGGGTAATAATGGTTAAAAAAATAACAATCACGAAACCTGTGATCTCCACATTCAATCTGCGAGTGCATCACGCACAGCAAAGTCACAAAACACAAATCATATTTAATTCATCGGTTATATTCTCAATTCGCGACCTGGCTCCATGCTTTCATGCTTTCGAACAAGCGGCAATGTCAATACATTATTTGAATAGGGCGGACAGAACTGAGCAGCACCATGTTGCAGCACTTCCTTAGTAGTCTTATATTTCGCCACGCAGTTCCGCCCATAGAGAAGAAAACCAGTGCGCCGAAGGGAGATAGAGAGAGAATTCGCACTGGTTTGGGAAAATCTTCCAGCCCTCCGACTAGATGAAGGGAAGCATCCGGGCTGGCGCGGGCTATTCATACGAACTTACCGTGAAAATATGAATAGGCTTGAAACTGATTATCGCTACATTTCCTATCTTCTTCTGTACGGTAACGCGCATAACTGTAAACATTATTGCGTCTCCATTCTGGTATGTTTCTGCATGATTGGTTGTATTGAGTTCATCGTTTTATTGTAGGATGCGGTTTTGCTATTGGAACTAGCATGAGCATTATTGACAGAATCAAGGCCTGGTATACGGGAAAGTATGTTCCTCCAAAGAACAATCCAAGCTCCGATCTTATTTTTATCATTGGCCACTACGAGCGTCACTGGACAGCCTCACTTGCTCGCGTCATCATTGAGTTTTACCTCAGAGAGTGGAAATGGTTTTGGGGCATCTTTATTGCTATTGTCAGCGTCTGCATTGCATTCTTAACATTAAGTGAGCCGCTCTGCAATATCGCGTGAATGCTTGTGTGCTCATCACAAATCATTATCTTTGCGCCGCGCGGAACTATACCTGCCAAACACTCATACAAACGCAACCCTTCGAGCTCATTCCATTCAGCAAGCTGGCATAGGGATGCAACTCTTCAGATTTGCGCAAACTCGGTTTCTGTTTGATCATAATCCCAACAATTTTCAGGGATTCGAAAAGTAATTGTATATACCATACAAAAATTTGATTACATAAATATGACAGTTCACCAGTTGTACATACTTAGTCGGCCCTGAAATATCCACAAGCAGTTGATATTAGTTATAAATATACTGTTTCTTGATGATCATAACGACCAGAAATGTTAAAATAT
>LNFM01006011.1_pt1 | contig 20366 bp, 21 predicted proteins | sample 596031 | NCBI WGS metagenome assembly LNFM01 (sample SAMN04254537, study PRJNA301005) | activated carbon metagenome | isolation source: dual media filters at the Ann Arbor, Michigan drinking water treatment plant | place: USA: Ann Arbor | reverse complement strand
GCGGTCACGTTACCGAAACGGCGCTGAGAACATCGCTCAGCCCACCGGTCACGATGCGCCGAAATGACCGGTCACATTCGCCGAAATACGCAGACCAGTTGCTGGAGGTTGCGGAATGTTCTGATATTGGGCCCAGCGGCCAGGTCCGCGCGCAGCGCGATCTAGAGCGCTGTCGAAGCGTGTTGAAAGATCTGGGCTACACAGTGAAAGGCGACACTCCATGACGGCCACGAAGAAGCCCGCCTCGACACGGGCCGAGGAATTCGACCTCGCGATCAAGCGAATCCAACACGGTCGCTCAAACACTAATGCGGCGAAAGTCACCTTTTCCTCCGTCGCGCGGGAAGTTGGAGTGAGCCCTGCGCTCATTCACAATCACTACCCCGAGGTGGCCCATCGCATCCGTGACTTACAAGGACGCTCTGCGCGAGTTGAGCGCAACACCATCCGAACTGCGCTACTGCTCGAGCGAACAAAGACACGAGAACTGCGCGCTGAAATCAAGGAACTAGGGCTTCTGATTCGGAAGTTGACGTCTATCAACGAGCGGCATGTGGCCGAACTTGAGTCGCTGCGCCCTGAAGGAAACGTGCGCTCGCTTCGCTGACCCAAACCAGTCTGGAGCTGCTCCTTAGGAGCTCGCTGCTTGCTTGGCAGCGTGAGCTGCCGTTCACGAGCGTCGTGCGTGCTCCCGCTGACAGACTGCAAGCCATCGTTCGCGTATCGGATCAGCAATAAGGTGGGTCAAATTTCACCACCTACCCCCTTGAACTTCTCAACGAACGCGGCGATCTTCTGAAAGACAGTCTGCTTCTTGGTCTTGAACTGAGGATTCAAGGGGCTCATCTTGGGAAGCACCGCGTTGAGTTCGGTGCCGTTCTCGCTGGCGAACTCGCGCTTGAGTGAAGCTGTGATGTAGCGCTTCGCGGCCTCGTCATTGAGGCCCTCCGTCGTGATCAGCTCTTGCGCTTCTCGCTGCTGCTCAGTTTGGGCGAACTTGAAGAACGCATCAATCACGCCTGCCTTGTCGCCGAGTTGGTCCAGATCGGTCTGGTTGATGAAGTCGACCAGCAAGCTTTCCTTGGCGCGGTTGCCCAGGCTCGCACGAATCACGCGCCGCACCTCATCCACTAGCTCAGACTTGCTCTTGATTTTCTTGTTGTGCTCGAAGATCAATTCCAGGATGTAGTCCAGGTTGAATTCCTGCGACCTCAGCAGGTCCACCTCAAAGATCACGTCATCCCAGTCAATGGTCGAAATCTCCTTCTCGGCGCCGGCCTTCTCGCGGCGCAGCCAGTCGCGCACGTCGTTATAGGTGGAGCGGTAGTCCTGAATCTTTCGTTCTGCGGGAATCGTGATGGTTTGCATCGCCTCCACATCGTCATCGCTCAGATAGTACTTAGCCTTAAACGCCTCCACCGCCGCGGCATCCGTCAGGTCGACGGTTTGGAGCTCCTTCAGGCTGGCGAAATCGTCGTAGTTCTGCAGGATGTTTTCGACGCGCAGGTATTCGCCAAACAACTTGGTGAAGGCCTTCTTGTCGGACTCCTTCTCAATGGCTGCAGGGTCAGGGAAACGGGCCTCCAGTTCTTGCACCACATCCTTGAAGCCACGCCGCGCCTCACCGGTGGCACCATCGGTGAAGCCTTCCATGTACTCCATGTAGCTCTTCTCCAGTACCACGTTCTTTGTGTTCTTGTCGCCGAACAACGTGATGGCGTCGATGGTCGCCTGTTCCAGGTCGCGGAAGGTGACGATGTTGCCGAACGTCTTGGTGGCGTCGAAGATTCGGTTGGTACGCGAGTACGCCTGCATCAGCCCGTGGAAGCGCAGGTTCTTGTCGACAAACAGCGTGTTGAGCGTGGGGGCGTCAAATCCCGTCAAGAACATGCCTACCACGATGAGCAAGTCGATCTCTTTGGCCTTCACCTGCTTGGCCAAATCTCGGTAGTAGTTCTGAAAGCCGTTGCTGTCCACGCTGAAGTTGGTCTTGAACAGCGCGTTGTAGTCGGCGATGGCCGCGCTCAAGAACTCCTTGGCGCTGCTGTTCATGGCTGAGACATCAAAGCTCTCGTCCTGAATATCACCGATCGCGTCCTGCTCCTCGTTGGCCGCGAACGAGAAGATGGTGGCCACCTTCAGCGACTTATCGCTGGTCTTCTGCAACTCCCTAAAGCACTCGTAGTACAGCTTGGCGGCATCCACGCTGCTGACGGCAAACATGGCGTTGAAGCCCCTGTTGCCCGCATGCAGGCGGTGGGTCTTCTGCCGGAAGTTGGTCAGGATGTACTGGGTGATTTCGCGGATGCGATCTGGGTGCAGCAGAGCCTGCTTGTTCTCTGCCGCGCTGAGCTTCTTCTCGTCTTTCTCTGTCTCGATGGCCTTGAACTGAGGGCGAACGTCGTTGTAGTCCACCTTAAACTTCAAAACCTTCTCGTCACGGATGGCATCGGTGATCACATATGAGTGGAGCTCGCGACCGAACACGCTGGCCGTGGTCTCAGCGCCCAACGCATTCTCCGGGAAGATGGGCGTGCCGGTGAAGCCGAACTGGCAGAATTTCCTAAACTTCTTCTTCAGGTTCTTCTGGGCTTCGCCAAACTGGCTGCGGTGGCACTCATCAAAAATAAACACCACCTGCTTACCGTAGATAGGCAGGTTCGCCTCGCTCTTGATCAGGTTGTTGAGCTTCTGGATGGTGGTGACAACGATCTTGTTGTCGTCCTTCTCCAGGTTGCGCTTTAGACCTGAGGTGCTGTCTGAGCCGTTCACGCTGTCAGGCGAAAAGCGCTGGTACTCCTTCATCGTCTGGTAGTCCAGATCCTTGCGGTCCACGACAAAGAATACCTTTTCGATGAAGTCTAGCTCCGTCGCCAGGCGTGCTGCCTTGAAACTGGTCAGCGTTTTGCCCGAGCCCGTGGTGTGCCAGATGAAACCACCGCTCTCCTTGTTGCTCCAGTTCTTGGTCAGAAAGTTGCTGTTGATCTTCCGCAGGATGCGTTCCGTGGCCGCGATCTGATAGGGCCGCATCACCAGCAGCGTGTTGCTGACGTCGAACACTGAGTAGTGCAACAGCACATTGAGCAGCGTGAGCTTCTCGAAGAAGGTGGCTGTGAAGTCCTTCAGATCCTTGATCAGCGTGTTGTCCGACTTCGCCCAGTTCATGGTGAAGTCGAAACTGTTCTTGTTGCGCTGCGTGGTGTTGGCGAAGTAGCGGCTGTCGGTGCCGTTGGAAATCACGAACAGTTGCAAGAACTTGAACAGCGACTGCTCGCTATTGAAGCTCTCCTTGCTGTAGCGGTGCACCTGGTTGAAGGCTTCACGGATGGCCACACCGCGCTTCTTAAGCTCCACCTGCACCAGTGGCAGACCATTGATCAGGATGGTTATGTCGTACCGGTTGGCGTGGGTGCCCATCTGTTCGAACTGCTTGATCACCTGCGCCTTGTTGCGGGTGACGTTCTTCTTGTCCAGCAGATAGATGTTCTGGATTCGCCCGTCGTCAAAGACGAAGTCGTGGATGTAGTCGTCGTGGATCTTGCGGGTCTTCTCGACGATGCCATCACTGGGCCTATCCAGCCAGGACTCGACGAATCGCAGCCATTCGCCATTGGTGAACTGCACCGCGTTGAGCGCCTGCAGTTGGATTCGCACGTTAGCCAGCAGGTCGGCGGGGGTCTTGATGGACGAGGCGAACTCGTAGCCATGATTGACCAGATCCTGAATCAACTCGCGCTCCAGATCACTTTCGCTCTGGTAGCACTCGGCAACCTTCCAGTCGCGGGTGTACTGGTCAAGGACGATGAAGCGATTGGACTCAGCGATAGCCTTGTAGTCGTTCATTGGTCAGGCATCCTGCGGCTGCCAAAAGGCATGGTTGCTTTTCAGGTGGTCTAGCAACAGCCTGACCGTGGTCTTCTCTTGCGGGTTAGGCTGGGCAACGGCTTCGTTGGACAGCGTGCTGTGGCTGGTGAAGTTGATGATGCGGGCGTAGTACAGCTGCTTGTCATCCGGTAGGAGTTCAGACCACTTCGGATAGCCCAAGAAGCTGGCGGTCTTCTCGTAAAGGTTGCGCAGAAGCGTGAAGTGAAACCTCTCGACTTTGTTGTCGGTAATGGCCTGCTCGATAGTCTGGATCAGGTGCAGGTGATAGGAGAAGCTCTTGTTGGAGTCGCCCTGCTTTTCGGTGAGCACAAAGCTGCCATCTTCTAAGCGCTCTAGCATGTAGCTGCCCTTATTGCTGAGCTCATTGAACAGCACGTTGTAGAAGAGGGGGCTATGTGTGGTGATGATGAACTTCAGGCCGGACTCACTGGATTTAATCAACCCGGCCAGGTTGCCCGCCAGCTCGATCAAGTGGTTCTCATCCAGTGAACTCACCGGATCATCTACAAAGACGTGCGTCAGGTTGTTGAAGACATCCGTTGAACGGTCGGCAACCTCCGGGACATTCAACTCGGCAATCACCTGTTCCAGCAAGGCATTGAACACGCTCCAAATGAAGTTGCTTTCCTCTCCCTTAGAGATCTTGATGTGGGGCTCAGGCTGCTGGTTCCCGCGCTCGAACGAGAAGCTGACCGACGAGAAGTCTTCGCTGAACTGCGGAGTCAACTTGTCGCTGGTGTAGCGCTGAAAGGTGGTGGTGATGCTTTGGTCCTGACCTTGCTCCTCCAACACCCATTTAGTGAAGGCATTGGGCTGGATCTTCAACTTCGGCTCAACATCTCGCCCCAGGTCGTTGTCCCAGTAAAACAGGTCCTCAGTGAAGGCGCTGTAGTACAGCATCTTCTTATCTGCCAACTCCGACGATGACGCTTCATCGCCTTCTTCCTTGGGGACAATCATCTGTTTGAATGCCCGCGATAGACGAGTCTTACCCGACCCATTGAACGCGTAGATCAGTTGCACTTTTTTGTTAGCAGCATGTAGTTGTTGTGCGATCTCAGTCAGCGTCCTGCCCATGTTAGACCTCTACTACGTTTGGCGCGGGCAGTTTTAATAGCTGCGCACGGTAATACGAATGCTGCTTCTTTCGGGCAACCAACTCTGCTTCTAGTACTGAGGTTAGCTCGGCAGACAGCTCGGCAAACTTATCCAAACTTGTGACGATTTTCTCTTGAATCGCAAGAGACTTCAAAGGATCGTTTGGGCAAGGGACTGGGACCATGGCTTTGCCCAGTCCGCTCGAGTTAATTGATGATATCTTACCTGAAGATACATGTTTTCTAACTTGATTCTTAAATAGCTCCGTCCGCAAGAAGTATGACAGATACTTCGGATTTAGCCCGCTGGAATAAGCAAAGCACGCATCGTGAATCACCACATCGTCATCGCCAAGCCATGCAGTACCATTCCCAATGTCTTCGATGGTTTCACCTGCGGAAACGATTACAACATCTCCGGTTTTAGCGGTCCGTAGCTTTGATGCTAGCGCTGGATCAATGAAGGATTTTGTCTTCGTTGCCCAGACCCCGTAGTGCGTATACATTTCTCCATAGTGAATACAAGGAACACCTTCCGAGATTAGGTCAGTCTTTACAAATCTTTTTCCTCTTATGAAAGTCCCTATTTCGCTCAAAGACTTCCATTCCACGGGTTCATCTTTTAGAAGTCTCTGCAAGAAATCTGAGCCTGCGTCTGAATCGGCGTCCGACCCTTCAATTTCTGCTACCAAGCTGGCAATACTGCTGCGCAGTTCGCCGATTCTTTTGACTCGATCCTCAATTTCTCCATTAAGGCGCGCTATATTTGTTTGTTCGCGCAAGTCCTTTGATCCAATGTAGCTGCTGACCGACAGGTTATAGTCATTGGCTGCCAACTCTTTCAGAGATACGGATCTGGCAAAGTGCTCGACATCTGCCTTATTGTTGAACACCGTTATTATTTGTTTGATGTGCGAATCCAACATCACGTTGTTGTTGGTTTCCTTTTTGAGCAGGCTGCTCGCATCGATGAATTGGGTGGTCGCGTCTTTCTTGTTTTTTGCCAGCACCAGGATATTTACTGCGATGGTGGTACCGTAGAACAAGTTGGGCGCGAGAGAAATCACGCTCTCCACATAGTTATTGTTCACCAAGTATTTGCGAATCTTCTGCTCGGCTCCACTACGGTAGAAGATGCCGGGAAAGCAAACAATGGCCGCACGCCCTTTGGCTGACAAGTAGTTGAGCGCGTGCAGAACAAAAGCAAAGTCTGCCTTGGACTTCGGTGCCAGCACGCCAGCAGGAGCAAAGCGTTCGTCGTTGATGAGGGTAGGGTCATCGCTGCCGATCCACTTCACCGAATACGGCGGGTTGGAGACGATGGCGTCAAACGGACGGTCGTCGGCAAAGTGCGGCTGTTCCAGCGTGTTGCCCAGCTGGATGTGGAACTTGTCGTAGTTCACGTTGTGCAAGAACATGTTCATCCGCGCCAAGTTGTACGTGGTGTGGTTGATTTCTTGCCCAAAAAAGCCGTCTTCGATCAGGTGCTGGTCGAAGTGCTTTTTGGCCTGCAAAAGCAGCGAACCTGATCCGCAGGCCGGGTCGTAGATCTTGTTGATGCAGGTCTGACCGTGCATTGCCAGCTGCGCAATCAGCTTGGACACCTGCTGTGGCGTGAAGAACTCGCCTCCTGACTTGCCTGCATTGGCGGCGTAATTGGAGATCAGGAACTCGTAGGCATCTCCAAACAGGTCGATGTGGCTGGCATCGAAGCCACCGAAGTCCAGTTCCGCCACGCCTTTGAGCACGGCGGCCAGACGGGAATTCTTGTCCTTGACGGTGTTGCCCAGGCGGTTGCTGGTAGTGTCGAAATCAGCGAACAGGCCCTTGATGTCGGGTTCAGAGGGGTAGCCGCTGGCCGAGGCCTCAATGTCCTTGAAGATGTTTGCCAGGTCGGTGTTCAGGCTCTCGTTGGTGTTTGCACTGGCCGCGACGTTGACGAAAAGCTGGCTGGGGTAAATGAAGTAGCCCTTGGTCTTGATGGCGTCGTCTTTGGCGGCCTCGATGTTCTCGTCATCGTCCGACATGGCGGCGTAGTTCACGCTGGTGTCACCGGCAGCAATGTAGTCGATGAAATTCTCGCTGATGAAGCGGTAGAACAGGGTACCCAGCACGTACTGCTTGAAGTCCCAGCCATCGACGGCTCCGCGAACCCTGTTTGCGATGTCCCAGATCTTGCGTTGCAGTGCGGCGCGTTGTTCGTTGCTTGTCATGTTGTTTTAGGGAAAGTGGTAGGTGCGAAGCTTTCGTCGTACCCGTGTTCTGGCGAAAACGCGTAGGTCAGCGGTTTTCTTTTTGGGCCTAGTCTACTTACGTCCGGAGGACGCCCCCTCTCTCAGTTGCCCTAAGCTGCGCAGCGTCGCGCAGTAGTGCCCCTAGGTGTTTTCAGACCGTCAGTGCCGCATCGCACCTGAACGCGCAGCCAACCGGAGCCTCACGCGCAAGGCAAGATCCTGCCTAATAGCTGGCTGTTTCCGGGGCTCAACCCCATGGACTCACTGCCCACCCGGCAGCTCAACCGCGTGATCCACCTGCCGGCCGACGCCGCCCAGATCGACAAGCGCGTGTCGATGCACACGCTGCGCCACGGCTTTTCGACTCACCTGCTGGAGCAGAAGGTATCCGCGTGATTCAGGTGCTGCTGGGCCACAAGATCAACCCACTGGAGACGCTGCCCTCGTCGTGAGTCTGCAGTTCTGCGGTCATGAGGCACGCCGCCCTGGAGGTCGCCGACATCTTCCGCATTCATGGACCCGCTTGGCATCAGGCTCAGCGTGGCCACCTGAGCCTGGTCCAGTTCACGGGCTTCGGCTGTAAGGAGCATGGCCGGATTCTCGCAAGCCGGTTTGTGAGCCGCTGACCGGGCCAGGCTGCCCCGTAATCCTGTAGGAAGAGCCGCTCAAAAACTCCTGCTTTGTGCGCATGTAACGAAAAGTTATCGCATACTGCCCTGTGGAAAACTGCGCCGGTCGTACCAGCTGTTGCGAGTCATCGCGCTCTGCTAAGCCCGACAGCTTCCGATTTCCGGCTCATCTTGCGACTTAGTCATGCGAGGGGGCATTCCCCTGAAACTAGAGGGAGCTGTTCGCATGACCCATGGAAGGAACGATGAAAAATCAAGTCCCTGACGACGAGGCCATAGAGGCCCTTGACGTCCGAGCGCTGCTAGCAAGGCTGGCCCGCACGGATTGGGAGAACGACCCTCTTTTCGTTTCCGATGAGCTGGTCTTCCGCATGTTCGGCCGGGCCCGCCAGGCAAAAGACGAGACCCGGGTAGGCATGCTTTCCAGAGTGCTGTCGCGGCGCCTGCTGAGCCTCGCCGGGGGCTTCGTCGTGCGCAGCGGCATCTTCCCGGGACTCATAGGCGACCGCGACCAGGCCGCCGACGAGTTGGCCCAATACGTCTGGGACTGCCTAGTCAAGCGGCCCGGCGACGCTGCGCATGCAGAAAGATTGTTCGGGCAACTGTTTCGGCGCCGCGCGACAGACTTCCAGCGGCGTTTGCTGTCCAAAAAGCGTAAGTTTCAGGAGAGCCTGGACGCGATGGCCGTCTCGGACGAGGAAGACGACCCTGACATGACGATTCGCAAGGTCATCGCGCTTCGCCAGGCCGAAACGCCGGCCGACGCCTTGGCCAGCAAACAAGAGCACGCTGAGGTGGTCCGCCGCCTCCAAGCTGTCCTCACCAAGCAAGAGTTTTTCGTCTACACGATGCTTTTCGTAGACGAAATGCCGGTCAAGGACATTGCTGCCGCCCTTGGCGTCAGCACTCGAACCATCAACACCTATAAGAACACCGCCCTCGACAAAGTCGCAGAGATGCGGAAGGAGTTCAATAAATGACATCGCCCATCCGCAGGCTGTCGCTTGATGAAGTTCTGGACGAGTTCTTCTTCTCTGCCGACAAGCCGTCCACCGACATGGTCCTTCGCGCCTGCGAAGCCCATCCAGAATACCGTGAGGACATCCTCGAGTTTGCTGCCCTGTGGTCGGCCTACGAGGCTTCGCCCGAGGTCCCAGCCGCTGACACCGCTGAAGTCTCTGAAGAATCGGTATCGCGCCTCCAGAGCTACGTGCTCAACCAGCTTTTCGAAATCGATGGAAAGTCTGCCGCAGCCTCCGACATTGAAGGCGCGAAGCGCGCAGTCGCCGCGCTGAAGGGCGCGAAGCTGGCGAGGGCCGCGGAGTTCGTGGGATTTGGAAGAAACGTGCTGCTCCTGGCGAAGGTGCTCACGACCATCACCGATGTCCCCGCAAGGGTCGCTCGGGATTTGGCACAGCATCTTCAGGTGTTACAGCCCGACCTTCAAAAATGCCTGGGGCAGCGGCTCGTGGGCTCGAGGAGCTACAGCGCAGCGCGGCCGCCGAATGCGCCGGGCTCGGAAACCTGGGAGAGTGCTGTTCGAGCCTTGCCAGTCGGCGAAGACGAGAAGAAGCGGCTGCTTGCGTTCCAGGAGAGTGACGCTTCTTGACACCCTTCCAGCGCGCTCGTGAAGCGGCGATGCAGCTGCGGCAGGAACTGTTTAAGGAGGCCGCCGCAACTGACATCGAGTCCAGCGTCATCGTCGATGCCGTCGCGCATGAGGACGCTGGGAACTTCACGATTTCCGATGCCCATCCGTCGGACAAGGCGCTCGGCGGCGCCGATGCGGTCCTTGACCACGACTTCAACCTCATCATTGTCCGCAACGATGTGTCGAAGCGCGAGCGGGCCTTCCTCATCGCGCATGAGTTCGGGCACTGGAAGCTGCACCACGAGAGCCACGAAGGCTGTCACAAGGTCGTCGAGTCGACGCTGAAGCCGGAGGAGGGTGACACGTTCGGCGCGCAGAAGGTCGAGGCCTATGGCGCACGTGAGCGCGCAGAGCTGCAGGCCAACACGTTCGCCCGAGAGCTGTTGCTGCCCAGAGAGGTTGCTCGCAACCTGTACGTTGCGGGCAAGACGGCGGAACAGCTCTCGATGGAACTGGACCTGCCGCTGGAGCTTGTCAGGCAGCAGCTGTTTGACGGCCTCTTACTTCCTGAACCGCCACCGGAAGTGCCGAAGCCGCCGAAGGTCATTACCCCAACGCAGGAGCAAATAGACGCGGCCCAGTCCAAAGCCGTGACATCACTGGTGAAGGCCGGCCCGGGCACAGGCAAGACTGCCACGCTGATGATGCGCGTACAGCATCTGCTTGCCACCGGCGCGAAGCCAAAGGAGCTGCTGTTGCTCACGTTCTCCAACCGCGCGGCAAGGGAGTTGGTGGACCGGCTGAAAGAGCTCGGTGTGGCCGACGCTCACGACATGTGGGTGGGCACCTTCCACGCGTTCGGTCTGGAGTTTTTGCGCAAGAACTGTGAGCAGTTTGGGCTGGCACCCCGCTTCGGGGTCGCGGACAAGATGGCTGAGATTGCGGTACTGGAGCCGGAAATCTACGGCATCGGTCTGCAGTGGTTCAATCCTCTCGGTGACCCACTCGACTGGCTCAAGTCCGTCGTCGAGGCCATCCAGCGGGCGAAGGACGAGATGGCCGACGCCGCAACCTACAGCGCCGCGGTCGAGCAGGCTGCGAACGACACACCCGCCGACCTGTTGGCAAGACGAAGAGACGTGGCGAGGCTGTACAGCTGCTACGAGTCGATGATGAAGGACAACTCACGTCTGGTGGACATGGGTGACCTCGTGATGCTGCCGGCGCTTGCGCTGACGCACGAGTACGAGAAGTACAAGCCCAGCGTTGGCCGGTTCAAGCACATCTTGGTTGACGAGTACCAGGACGTCAACCGTGCCAGCGCGCAGCTCGTAAAAGCCCTGGCCGCTCATGCTGACACTCTCTGGGTGGTCGGCGACGCACGGCAGGCCATCTACCGATTTCGTGGTGCGTCGATGCGCAGCATCGTCCACTTCGGGGACGACTATCCGAACCACAAGCCGTTCCCGCTCAATCAGAACCGCCGCAGCTATGAAGAAGTCGTCCGGGTCTTTGAGCACACCGGCCGCGAGACCCACCCCCTTCAGTTCATCTTGCCTCTCGATGACGTCGCGCCGGTTCGTGGAACAAGCGGCGTGACGCCACGTCAGATGAAATGCGCCACCGCCGAGATAGTCCAGGGCGAGGTGGCCGCCAACGTCGAACGCATTCACGGGCTTGGCGTTGCGTACAAGGACCAGGTGGTGCTCGCGAGCAAGCACGACATCTGCGGAGAGACCGCAGATGCCTTGAACTCCGCCGGGATACCGGCACTGCATCTGGGCGACATCTTCCAGCGCCCCGAGGTCAAAGATCTGCTGGCCCTGCTCCAAGTCTTCATCGACCGATCCGGCAGCGGCCTGCTGCGCCTCTCGCGTCTGCCAGGCTTGGAGATGCCCCAGGCGGACGTCGACCTCATCCTCTCTTGGCTCGGCAGCTCTCGACCGGCACCGCTATCTTGGTTCGATTCGCCGCCAACGGGCCTATCTGCCACTGCCATCTCCGCCCTGCAGCGATGGAAGGCCGTGTTACAAGGCCTTTCATCCAAGGAGTCGCCGTGGGACGTCGTCTGCACGCTGCTACTTGACCGGACGCGCATACTGGACCCGCACCTATTGGGAAGCGACATTCTTGACGTCACCCGACGCATCGCCCTCTGGCAACTCATCTACTTCCTTCGCGTTCCTGACGGCAACCATGCCTACCAAACTGTAGGCAGCTTCATCTCCCGCCTGCGACGGCGCCTGCGCATCGGCGACGACCGCGAGCTGCGCATGCCACCACCAGAGGCTGACAGCCTAGATGCGGTAGCCGTGATGACGATTCATGGCAGCAAGGGGCTCGAGTTCGAAGCGGTCCATCTGGTGGACATTGACGAGAGGCACTTCCGCATCTCCAACGACCCGGACCTTGTACCCGAGTCCTTGTTGCAGTCGCTTCAGTACCGGGAAAACTTCGAAGAGGACATCGAAGCGTCGAACAAGCTGTATGTGGCGCTGTCCAGAGCCCGCGAGCATCTTGTCCTGTATGAAAAAAAAGGTGGACCGAAGGCGCGATGCGTAGACGCGGTGACGCATGCTAGTCACCTCTTCGAATCGATTGATGGTGTGGCGACCGCATTCGAGCCAGCACAGCTTCCGGCGACGAGATCTTCTGGGCTCCAGACCGACGCCTGCGATTTCCCTGGCTTCCTGACCTACATGGTCTGCCCACGGCGCTACTACTACGACGTCGTCAAGAATCTGAAGCCGGCAGCGGGTCTGCATCCTGCGGCTTTAGTTGAGGGCGCGGTGATGCGCGAGCTCTTCGTGCCGTACGGTGCCGACCCATCCGCGCCTGCCAACGACGTTGACGTAGTGCTGGCCTCGCTCGGGCCCGCCTTCAAGGACTCAATGCCCCACTTGCGGACCTACGCAGACAGCCTGCTCGCCGCCGGACGCGCGCTGCTTCGCGCTCCGCGTGCGCCCATGGCCAAGCCGTTTCAGGTCGTGTGCGACGGCCTGCCGATCAACGTGATGGCGCACCGCATCTCCAGTTCCGGCAATGCGTACACGATTAGCTTCGTGCGAACCAAGCCCGCAGGTCTGCTTGCGCGGCAGAGGTCAGCAATTCAATGGATGCTGAAGCATCTGGCTGCGGCTCACCGGAGTTATTCAGTCTCCGGACGCCTACATGTGCTCAGCACCGGCGCGGTTGAGTACCTGCAACCCGACAGCCGCACATACAACAGCAAGTTTCCGACGCTGGCCGCTGAAGGCTTGTTGGCGGGCAACTTCGAAGCGCGCGCCAATCAGTACGAGTGCCCGAAGTGCCGCCACTTCCTGCATTGCCCGGCGTAGGCCGCACTGCTGCGCGCACTTCCGATTTCCAAGCCTTCCTGCGACTGACCCAGCATGAGCAGCGCATCCCGCGCAGCTCAACCAGCTTGAAGGAGCAGCAATGCCAACCCGCGTTTATATCCAGTCTGAGTATTTCCCTGATATCAAGTTCGTCGAAGTCAACGACGAGGCCACCGTCACTGAGCTGAAGCATGCCGCCTTGGCGCTGCTGCCGTCCGGCACCGATACCTCCGACCTGACTCTCTCGGTCGAGGACGATGACGACGACGCCCACGGCCACTCGACCCACGTAAAGCACCTCAAGAAGGAGCACGGCGTGCGAGTGCACATCCACCGCTGCAAGCAGGTGGAGGTGAAGGTCCGCTTCGGTGCCGAGGTCGTGCATCACAAGTTCCGCCCGGCGACCACAGTCGGCCGCGTGCGCCTGTGGGCTGGCAAGAAGTTTGGGATGGCACCCGGTGACATCGCCGAGCACGTCCTCCAGATTGCCGGCACGACCGAGCAGCCCGACGTGGATATACACATCGGCACGCTCACCAGGTGCCCTCAGTGCGAGGTGACCTTCGACCTGGTTCCCGCGCACCGCATCAACGGCTAAGGGGCGAGGTATGGCACCGGACGAGCAATCGCTCCGTGCCGACCTTGCGTCGGCGCGTTTTCTCTCTGGCGAGGACCGCAACCGCTGGCAGTTCAAGAAGCTGGAGTGGCCCTTCGCCTTCATCAACGTCATCGCCCGCGACCGGCGCGAGTACACGCTGCGCATGGACTGCAGCGGCTTTCCGACGACGCCACCCACGGGCACCTTCTGGGACCTGTCGACGAACAGCAAGCTGACCTTCGACAAGTGGCCCCAGGGCGGCGAGCGCCTGCAACTGGCCTTTAAGCCTGGTTGGAAGAACGGGGACGCGCTCTACATCCCCTGCGACCGCGAAAGCATCGTCGGCCACGACTGCTGGTTCGCCCAGTACCCGCAGCTCATCTGGAAGCCCGCCAAGGGCATCACCCACTACCTGGAGGTCGTCCATGAACTTCTTCAAAGTCGCGACTACGCCTGCGCCCCTGCTTGAGGTGCCAGCCGCGCTCTGGGCGGAGCTGATGGCCCACCTACGCGAGCAAGGTGCCGGCGTTCGCGAAAGCGGCGCCTTTCTCCTCGGGCGCAAGACCGATGCCGGACGCATGGTCCAGCGCTTCGTTCCCTACGAGCAGCTGCAGCCCGACGCCTTCAGCGACGACTACGTGTCCTTGAAGTCCAACAGCTTCGCCAAGCTCTGGGAAGTCTGCCGCGCCACCGACCTGACGGTCGTGGCCGACGTCCACACGCACCCCTTCGGCCCTGGCCAGAGCCGTTCGGATCGCACCAACCCCATGGTCGCGCTGAAGGACCACATCGCCCTCATCGTCCCCAGGTTCGCCAAAGGTGACCCGCGCCCGCCTGACCTCGGGCTATATGTCTACCAAGGCAACCACCACTGGGCGGCGTATTCAGGTTCCGATGTCGGCCGCCTCATGCGACTTACCGATGCTGGAGTTTTTCGATGACCGAGCTCGACGCTGATTCCATGCACCGGCTGGCCAAGTTGGCCCTGGATGCCGGTGAAGTGGCCTCGCCCGAGGAGGCAGTGGTCCTGTTCTCGCGCTACCGGCTGCGTATCCATCTCGGCTGCGGCTGGGCCGACACGCTGGCCGGGCAGGCCAGCTTTCTGACCGCGCTGAACGCGGCCGTGCGCGCCTTCCTCGGCGGCGTCGAGGTCTACGGCCACCTGAGCCATGCCCTCGACGTCCCGCTGTACCAAGCTCGCAGCGCCCGGCAAGTCGCCGAGGAGCTTGGCGCGCTGGTGGTCACCAACGCCACCACCGAGCTGCCGACGCTCGTGCTCGGTGCCGCTCCCGAAGTCCCTCCGTCCGCCTTCTGCATCCAGCTTAGCTGGGACCACTGGCGCTTCCAGATTGCACGCGTCGGCGCCGACAGCGCGCTGACCTGCGTCGATGACAACCCACTTGCAGGCATTGGCGCCGCCGCGCTGGGCGTCAACGAAGCCTTCATGCACGTCCGCGGAGATCTGGCCGAGGCTGGTCATCGCGCCGTCGGCATGTCCCTCTGGAACCCGCTGGCCGTCGCCGACTGGCGCTACGATGCGCACAAGGGACCTGCGCTCGCCTACCTGCCGAAGGCCCTGTGGCTCGTCGGTTTGGGCCACCTCGGCCAGGCCTATGCGTGGACGCTGGGCATGCTGCCCTACCCGGTCAACAGCCGACCGCACCTGGTGCTTCAGGACTTCGACAAGGCCGCCAAGTCCAACCTCAGCACTTGCTTGCTGCTGTGGGCGCCTGACCTGCTCAAGCCGAAGGTCAGGGCCGTGGCGAGCCGCCTCGAGGCCGCTGGCTTCACCACCGCGCTGGTCGAACGCCGGTTCGGTCCTGAACACCGAGTGATGGACCACGAGCCGACCACAGCCCTCTTCGGCGTCGACAACGTCACCGCCCGTCGCGACCTCGACACGGCTGGGTTTGCGATGGTCGTCGAGACCGGGCTGGGTAGCGGATATCGCGACTTTCGCAACATCCGCCTGCACACGTTCCCGGGGCCGCGTCTGCCGTCCCAGATTTGGACGGCCGAGTCCACCGCGCAGGCCGCCACCGAGCTGAACGACGCGTACAAGAAGCTGGCCGAGGAGCGCAAGGACATCTGCGGGATGACGCAGCTGGCCTCCCGCGCCGTGGCCACGCCGTTCGTTGGTGCGCTGGCGGCGGTGCTGGCCCTGGCCGAGGTGATGCGCCCGCTACACGGGGGCCTGGTCTACGCCGCACTGGACGTGCAGATGAAAAGCCTGCGCCATCGCACCGGCGCAGCGCCCGCCGGACACCAAGGTCTCCAGTCGGCCTTCGTCCACGCCGAGAAGCGGCAGGTCAATTCGACGCGGGAGGCGACATGAGCAGGCGCCGTTACAGCCGCCGGGGACGCGGCGGCCTTTCCTCAGCGGTTGACGACACCGCGCACATCGCCGCGTCGTTCGGCCCCGTCGGCGCCCTATGGACAGGCGTGATTGGTTTCGGAGTCTTCTACATCGTGTTGCCGGTTTGCATAATTGCCTGGACCGCAGAGCGCAAGGCCAGCCTCAAAGGCCCGGCCGCGGCGGCCTTCGCGAACTTGCTGGATCAGGTCCTGTGGCACCGCTTCGTATCCCCGTGCCAATGGGCCGGCATCGCCATCCTGCTAGTGTGCTCGACCCTCGCCGTCTGGAAGCTCCTCGATCGTGCCGAGCTCAATGATGAAGACGTGACCTTCCTGAGCTTCATCTCCAAGGGCATCAGCCGGTTGACTTTGCACTGAGCCGTCGCCTTCAGAGCTTGTCGACCACTTCAACTGACGCGACAAACTCATCGGCATTGGCCACCTGCCCAGCCGCTGCAAACAGCTGTCGAGCGTCCTCGTCCCATTGATGGTGCATTTGCTTCTCCAGCTTGTATTCGTCAAAGCGGCGGTAGACGAAAGGCAGAATTTCTTGATGCCAAATCAACTGCGGAACCGATGGATGGCTTCTCGCCAGTCCTGAGTTGTGCCGATTGCCGAAACACACGATATGGATGGCCAAGGTCTCGTCTTGCCACACGCCATGACCGTAGAGGGTCCTGGCCATCTCCTCGACTTGGTCGGTTGGTCGGAATCCTCCGGCGCAGAGCACCTTCTGCATGTTCTGGCGCTCTGGGTCCGTCCACGGCCCGTTCAAGCCGCACTGCCCCGTCTTCACTTCAGAAAGCACCACCATTGGTCTGCGACGTTCAGCCATGAACAGCGGATGGTCGGGCATGGGCCGCTGTCGGTTCTCTGCGCGAAACGGGAACCTCACCCCCAGCACATCAACGTCCGTCTGCTGCGGATAGGCGCCGTCGTCGCGAGGTCCCTCGGGATGCACTATGAAGTTCGGGATGGTGAGAAAGCCGTTGAGCCGCAAGAACCAGAGGGCGAGGCGTTCGGAGGGGATGCGCATGAGCCACATCATTCATGCCGTTGTTCCGGTGTGTCAACAGTCCTCGTACGCCGCGTTGTCCGGCAAGCATCCCTTGCGTGACAACGAGCGGACCAGCTTGGCGTCAGAGATTCGAGCCAGCCAGCCTGGCCGCCTCGATCGGAAAGCACCACGGGACTGTCGCCACTGGTAGCGATCACTCAAAAAGCCCAATCGCCTCGATGCGCGCCGGACGGCCGCTTCCGTCGGCGAAGCTGCCGGACCTGCCGCTCCATGTAGGGTGACCGCTTCTGGAACCAGCGGCCGCTTAGGTCTCCACCGACGAACGACCGAGATCTGTCCTGAACCGCCCCTCAGGAAATCAAGCGCTCCTTACAGAGCCTACGGTCCTTCAGTCTCTTGGTCATTGGACACCACCAATTTCTGAGTGGTACGGAAGTTGGGTGCCGGCTTAGCGCTGGCCGAGCTTCAAGGTCAAAAGTTCGTCCAACGGGTCGGGCCGTCCTGGCTCGGGCTCCAGCCCGAAGGTCGAATTCCCACAGCGCTGCCAATCCTCGGCCATCATGCGCAGTTGCCACTCTTCTGGGTAGTGGTGCAGAACTCCCCGTGCCCGAATACGGAGATCGGCAGGTACGTCTTGGCGTTGTTCCAAGTCCTGCAGCAATTCACTGGCAAAGCGCAAAGCACGTGTGCGTTCTGCAGGGGTAGTCATGCATATCCTTTCTGACGTTTGAGATAGCTTGGAGGCGATGGTTCGAGCATCTGGACTCGGCAAAAACTCACTCCCGGTTGTGTGTCCTTCTGGTGAGTGCAACGTCAAGCTTGCTCCGAAGACACTCCAGTACGGCATGAGCATCGACATATTGCCCTGTGCGCCGCGCTTCGTCACCGAAATGAATGCCCCGCGCGATGAATCCTGCTTCTGCATGGTGTCCCCGATTCTCTGCATACAGCGCCTCTATGCGCATGCTGAACGTTTTTCTGCTTTCGAGGCCCGAGTTCTTATCATCGCGAACCTGCAGAAGACGGAGGACACATGGCATGTTGGACACCTTCTTGTTTCGTTGAATCCGAGGAAGCTGACCCCAAAGCTATGCCAACCTTCAACTGGCCGAGATAAGTCCCTGACCTTCTGCTTGGGATTCTCGCTAGGGGATGAATGTGCAGCCTACGATCTGTTCTCAGCTGCAACCTCTGGCGAGCCCCGGGCAACTTACCTGCGCCGCCGGAAAGCCTTTTCGACTGGCCCGATTAAGTCTGCAGCTTCGCAGTTGAGCCCCTTGGCCAGTTTGAGCAAGGCGAGCAATGTAGGTTGACTACCACCCCGCTCGAGCCTGCCCACGTATGAGCGCTCCAGACCCGAGGCATCAGCCAACTGCTCCTGTGACATCTCGTTGGAAAGACGCCGCGCCCGCGCTGTCTCCCCTAGCATCCGGGCCACAGTTTCGTCAAAGCTACGAGCTCCCTTAGGACGCCCAGCTGTTGGAGCTTTCTTGGGTCGGACTAACATCCGACCAAGGTTCCGAGATATGGGTTATTTACGCCACGTTATATATAACTCATTTGACGCTACAGATTTTTCGTTGAGACTCTCACTTGCGCAGCGCGGCGTGTTAGCTGAGGATCCGATGTGGAATGCAGGCGAAGTTCATCATCCAAGCTACTTGCAAACCCGATGAAGTCAGTTTCCAAGGCGGTGAGCCAGTCCCGAAGCTCAATCACGTCTAGACGACGCTCACCCCGCTCCACCTTGCTTACGAGGCCTTGGCCTCGACCAAGGCGGTCTGCAAGGTCGGCTTGGCGCAGGCGGCGCGCCATACGTAGACCTCGCAGCAGAGAGAGGAATATCTCGTTGTGACGGCTGTACAGGGTTTTAGACATGAGAACCTTTCTCGGCAACGCTAGCCTGAGGCTGGTCGTATTCGGAAAGTGAATTTTTTCCCTGCTGAACGTCGGGTGCATCTTTCAGGTCGCTTGGCTCTAGGCGGACAAAACAGCAGAATGAGGCTGAGTTATTAAAACATCAGCAACTTTATCGCTCGCTTGACTTTGTCGGGAGAACTCAGTGTTTGTCACTCATCCGCAGCATGAATTTCCTGTTCCAGACGGCCTTGCAAATCCAGGAACACAGCATTGGCGACTGGTGGAGTTTGTTTTGCATACGCCATGGTTTTTGGTTACTGTGGCGACGCAACCAGCAAGAAATATCAGCACGTTGACTCACACTTGGTGCATAGCCTGGGAACGCGATCTCGCGCACGTATTGACCACCACTGACAGGAAGAGGATTCTGGAGCTTGTGTGCATGATGCCGGCATGGAGTTCAAAATCTGGGCATTGGTCGTCTCGTGAGGTACGCGAAGTCTGGCTCTCTCACACTGCCGATGACGGAGACATCATGTGGTTTGTTGACTCCGAGGGAAATAGGTTTGACGGCGGCCTGAAGGAAGAGCAGACAGAAAAGGCCGCAGAGCGCAGGTTGTTGTTAAGGCTGGAGCCGAAGGCCTCTCCCCTGCACCCCAACAAGGTACGTGAACATCGGTCGAAAACCTGAGGCGCTGTCATTCTCCAAGGACTTACCCTGTCTGCAGGTAGCCAGGCTTACGGAAGCAAGACCAAGATCCCGACCACGAAGAAGCGGATAACCCTGAGCGAAAACACCTCGGTTCAGAGCACTTTGCCTCGGTGCTTCTATTAGACGAGTCGTAGTGGTTCTCTAGCTGCTGATCTCCAGGAGAAATGATGGTCAACCGCTTGGTGGGTAGCTCTATTGACTGTGCTCCTCCCACCTCCTACCAGTTGCTCACCGCCACTGAGTTCAAGGGTCGGCTATCTGAGATGGCACGAGAGGGACGCGGGACATATTCTTTGATCGATCCGCTATTCTTTTCCAGTACCAGCACGAAATCGCCCGTCAGCCCAGACTATCCAGCGTTTCAGCTGGATCCACGGCTAAATCGTTCGACATTTTCGAAGCTTCGACAGCTCTACAGGGCGAGTGAAACCTCCGAAAGATACCTCTGGGATTTTCTTCGAACTGTTCACAAGCATTTGGGAAGCACCACAGGCATCGATTTTTTGTTGGGCTTCTACACACCTGACATCGCGTCCTTCAGCGACTCAGAGCGAGAGGAACACTTTCTGGACCTTGCTATGGAGGAGATTTGGCGACTCCGCCAATGATTCATTAAGACGTCAAAGACTCTTCGGGCAGGATGCTCCTCCTCAAAAGGCCTCGGCGACACGCAAGGTTGAATGGACAAAAACAGTTACTTGGCAGATCAAGGGCAAAAATCTGCAACTAACAGTTAGCAAAGCGCCGTAAAGCGCGAAATGCTCATCAAATGCGCAACGCCCGTGGTGCGGAACAGCGCCCAGTCCTCCCGGTCGATTGGGTTGAGCTAAAAAAGTTGTTCGCTCGATAAAGAGTCGTTCGCTTTGAATTACCTGTCGAAAGTCTTTCGCCTTCAGCGCACCTTCCCTACTAGACCGCAAAAAAGAGTCGTTCGCGTTGCGCCTAAGTCATTGAATTTGAAAGCAACTTCAGCACTATCTGGCGATGGACGGTGAACATTAGCAAGTGGCGCTTTAAACGAGGCCCTGACCTGCCCGTGGATGATAAGA
>LNFM01006010.1_pt1 | contig 20371 bp, 23 predicted proteins | sample 596031 | NCBI WGS metagenome assembly LNFM01 (sample SAMN04254537, study PRJNA301005) | activated carbon metagenome | isolation source: dual media filters at the Ann Arbor, Michigan drinking water treatment plant | place: USA: Ann Arbor | reverse complement strand
CCTGAGCGGAGCCATGTGCGATACTGTGCACGCCCCATGGGGCGCCTGTGTTTTCGGGTTCCCCATGCGGTATTGGCCTCCGGTCCTAGAGAGAAAAACAGAATGTCCAAGAATCCCACCGGCGGTTCGCTCCGCATAAGCCCCGGCGCCACGACGCCTGCCGAAGCCGCATGATCGTGGCAAATGTTTCCTCCTCAAGGCCCGCGAATCCCATCCGCCTCGGCCGCTGGCACCAGGGGGCGGTCTACGGCGCCACCGCCGTGCTCGTCGTGAGCGGAATTATCTGGCTGGTGCTGCATTATTTCGTCGTGGTTCCGGGTGAATACGGCCCCCAGATCCATCCGCTGGAACCCTGGATGCTGCGACTTCATGGCGCGGCGGCGATGGCGGGGCTGATCATCTACGGTTCGCTGTTGCCGGTGCACATCCGGCGCGCATGGTCCATCCGCCGCAACATCGCGCTGGGCATCGGGCTCGTTGCCATCATGTTACTGCTGACGGTTACCGGATATCTGCTTTACTACGCCGGCGGTGAAAACATCCGGCCGGTGATCAGCGCGGTGCATTGGATCCTTGGCCTTGCCGTGCCGGCCCTGCTGGCCTGGCACGTCGTTTCCGGCCGCTCGGTCCCCCGGGCTGGCGAAACGCCTTCGCAACAGAGCGAGAACCCATGAGTCTGGACATGCGCTGGCTGATACCTGCGGCGATTTACGCAACTGCGCCCCAATGCATCGCCGCCAAATATATGAGCGTGGATGAGGCGCGGGCGCTGATCTACCCGATGGCAGACGAGTATGTCGCGAAGCCGGTGCAGCTTACCCCGGAGCAGATGAAGGAGATCGACAAACTCTCGGGCGTTCGAGGGCGTACCTCACAGCAGCAAGTCTGGCAGGCCCTGTCCAAGGGCAAGTTGATCGGCTGGTTCTTCGTCGACCAGGTAATCGGCAAACATGAGCTGATCACTTACGCGCTGGGAATCAACGCCGACGGCAGCGTCCGCCAGGTCCAGATCATCGAGTACCTCGAAGTCTACGGCTCCCAGGTGCGCTATCCGCGCTGGCGCGACCAGTTCGTCGGCAAGACCGTCGACAGTCCGCTGCGCCTGGACAGCGATATCGGCAACATCAGTGGCGCCACCCTGTCGGCGCGCCATTTGACCGATGGCATCAAGCGACTTCTTTTCCTCCACCAGTCCGTCCTGCGCTGAATCATCGCGCATGCGTCCCGCAATGGGGACGCTGGTTCATGTTGACGCCTCGGGTCCCGCCGCTACCGTGCAGCGGTCGGTCGACGCCGCGCTGGCAGTCGTCGAGCGCGTCGAGCGCCTGATGAGTTTCCACGATCCGCAGAGCGAACTGTCGCGAGTGAACCGCGAAGCCGGGCGCATGCCGCAGACAGTGCATCCCTGGACCTGGATGGTGCTGCGGCGCGCATTGCGCATTGCCGAGGAAAGCGACGGCTTGTTCGACATTACCGTTGCGCCGCTGCTGCTGGGCGAAGGGCTGCTGCCCGGCCGGGCGGACCCATCGCTGCGTTGTGGTGTGTGGCGGCAGATCGTCCTGATGCCGGACTGCAGGGTTTTCCTTGAGCGCCCGATGCTGCTCGACCTGGGCGGGATCGCGAAGGGATTTGCGGTCGACCTTGCGATCCATGAGTTGAGACGAGGAGGTTGCACCCATGGGACAGTTAACATCGGCGGCGACCTGCGCCTCTTCGGTCCCGTCGCCCAACCAATACATATGCGCCGCCGGGACGGGCCGGTGAAGGTGGCCGAACTGCGCTGCGGCGCGATCGCCACGTCCGCTCCGCATGCCGTGCACGACGGCCGCCTTGCGCAGCCAATCGGCAGCATCTTCGATCCGCGCACGCAGCGGGCCTGGAACGGTCGCGGTGCGGTCATGATCGCCGCGCCAAGTTGCGTGATTGCAGATGCACTGACCAAGGTCGCGGCGCTCGCGGGAGGCGCCTGCGCGCCGATTCTGGCGCGCTTTGGCGCACAGGCCTTGTGGGATACTGCCGACGTCGACCACGTCGGGCCGGGGCAATGCATTGATCTCCCGGGTTAAGCGCGTAGCATCAGCAAGGCTTTGGACAGAGTTATTTTCGCGATGAATAAACTGAGTCAGCGTCGAATTTCTCGCGGGATCGCGAATGGCCTGTTCGCGCTCGCATTGTCGATGCCCGCGCTGTCCTTCCCGGCGAACGAAGACCCGGGCTCGTGGATAGGCATCGGTGGCCGGGTGCGGCCTGCATACCAGGGAGCGGACAGTTCGCGCACAGACGTCATACCGTATCTGCGCTGGTACGGACAGCACTTGTTCGCGCGGACCACGCAGGGCATGCTCGAGGGTGGCGTTCGCACGCCGGCGTTCGGGCCGTGGGTTTTCGGTGCGCAGCTTGCTTATGAAGAAGGGCGTGTCACCGACGAATCGGCCTTCCTGAAGGCGCGCAATTTCGACGACCTCGATCCCGATGCGTCGGTCGGGTTGCATGTCGAGGCGGACTGGATGCTCGGGCCGATGCCGTGGAACGCGCTGCTGCGATTTCGCCAGAATCTGGACTCGGATCGGGGCGCACAGGCCGACATCCGCGCGACTGCCGGCATTTTTTCGCGCGGCGGCTTTGACGTCGGCGCATTCGCGCAACTCACCTGGGCGGACGCCGAGGCGATGCAGAGCTATTTCGGCATCACGTCGCAGCAGTCGCTCGTAACCGGACTTCCTGCCTATAGCGCAGGCGCGGGAGCGAGCGCCGTAAGTTACGGGCTGCTGGGCAGCATCGATGTCGGACGACCGTGGATCGTTTTGTGGGGCGCACATATGCAGCAAACCCAGGGCGATGCGCAAGGCGCACCGATCGTCCAGGACCGCACCAACTGGTACGCGAACATCGGGATCGGGTACCGCTTCTGAATGGGCGCGTACACGGCAATGCCGGGCAGGCTCGTCTGTTGCCCGGCCGATCACAATCTCCGACCCCGCAATCGGGTGTGAACCTGTAATTATCTACTAGGCCGGAACGTCAATTTCCACGCCAGGAACTCGCTCGCCACCGGCGCTAGTTGAAATCCTCAACTCCAACAACATATCGCAGTGAAGACGCGGCCCAGATTGGCGATTTCCAGAGCACGCGTCGGATAAGACCGGAACGTGAAGGTCGGGAGAAAATCCTGGAGATCTCCCCGGTAAAATACCCTGCGGATTTCAATCAGAACAACCATTCCGACGGGGGGGCCACCATGCAGCTTTTCTTCAGACGCATCTTCATCACCGTTTCGGCCTCGTTGCTTGCGCTGGCCGTGACCGGGCCACTCGCCGCGGCGCAGGAGCTGGCGCTCGAGTTGGTCGCCGAAGGCCTGACCGCGCCGATCCACTTGGAGCAGCCTGACGACGGCAGCGGCCGCACATTGATCATCCAGCAGGACGGCGTGGTGCGGATGCTCGGCGCCGACGGCAGGCTGCAGGTAAAACCTTTCCTCGACCTGCGCCCGCGGATGTTGCCGCTGGAGGAAGGCTTCGAGGAGCGCGGTCTGCTCGGCTTCACGTTGCATCCGCAGTTCGCCCGCAACGGCCGGGTGTTCGCCACCTACAGCGCGCCGCTGCGCGCCAGTGCGCCGCAGGCCTGGAACCATACCCGGCGAATCTCGGAGTTCAGCGCCAAGCCCGGCGACCTGTCGCGGATCGACGCGGCCTCGGAGCGCATCTTGCTGGAGATCGACTGGCCGAGCCGCAAGCACAATGGCGGTGGACTCGCGTTCGGCCCGGACGGTTACCTGTATATAGGTGTCGGCGACGGCGGGGTGTCGCACGGCGTCGGTTCGAAGGTGCTGTGGGAGGCTTTTGACGTGCCGGTCGAGGCGCTGGTGTGGGACGGGCTGGCGCAGGACCGCGAGTCGCTGTTCGGCAAGATCCTGCGCCTCGACGTGGATCGCGGATTCCCCGGCTATGCGATCCCGCAGGACAACCCATTCGTCGGCAAGCCAGGGCGCGACGAAATCTGGGCCTGGGGTTTTCGCAATCCCTACCGGATCGCTTTCGACCGCGACGGCAGCGGCGACTTTTACCTGACTGCAGTGGCCGAAACGCTGTGGGAAGCGGCCTACCGGGTTGCCGGTCCGGGCAATTTCGGCTGGCCGTTGATGGAATCGACCCATTGCGTGGACCGGCTCAAGCCGCGGCAGCCGCCGGCAAGCTGCGCCGACCGCGATGCCCACGGCGACCGGCTGGAACTGCCGGTGATGGAGTATCCCAACATGCAAGCCTCGCACCCGGAAACGAAGCTCGGCATCGCCGGCGTCGGCACCGCGATCACCGGCGCACGGATGTATCGCGGCAAGGCGATTCCGGCGCTGGCGGGGAAACTGGTGGTGTCGGACTGGAGTGCGGCGTTCAAGCAGCCTTCCGGGCAGTTGTTCGTGGCCCGGCCGGGTGGCAAGTCGGGCACGCTCTGGCCATACAGCCGTGCGCTGCAACTCGACAGCCGCGTGGTCGGCCTGGCGGAAGACCGGGCCGGCGAACTCTATGTGCTGACCAACGAAACCTTCGGCCCCTACGGCAACACCGGCAAGGTTTTGCGCCTGGTCGCAAAGCCTTAGGCCACACGCGCCAGCCGGGCCGGCGCGATCACGTAGAATCCGGGCAGGCGGGCGCCGCGCGCCCTTTTCTGATTTCCGGAGCATGTAATGACTTCTTCAAGCACGCTGCCCGTCGCCGTCGTCACCGGCGGCGCGCGCGGCATCGGCCTGGCCATCGGCCGCTGGTTCCTGGACCACGGCCACCGGGTGGCGCTGTTCGATCTCGACAAGGACACGCTGGACACCACCGTCCGGGATCTCGATGACTCCGCCCGTGTCCTGGGCGTGCAATGCGATGTCGCGAATCCGCACCAGGTACAGGCCTCGGTAGACCGGGCCTTCGCCGCCTTCGGGCGTATCGACGCGCTGGTGAACAACGCCGGGGTGGCGGTGTTCAAGCCGATTGAAGAAACGACTTACGAAGACTGGCGCCATGTGCTCTCGACCAACCTCGACGGCCCCTTCCTGATGGTGCAGGCCTGCGCGCCGCTGATGCGCAAGAACGGCGGCGGCGCAGTGGTCAATATCGCCTCGATCTCGGGGTTGCGGGCGAGCACGCTGCGGGTAGCCTACGGCACCAGCAAAGCGGCGATTATCCAACTCACCAAACAGCAGGCTGTGGAACTCGGCACCCAGGGCATCCGCGTCAACGCGGTGGCGCCGGGCCCGGTGGATACGGCGATGGCGGCGCTGGTGCACAGCGTCGCGATCCGTGCCGACTATCACGACGTGATTCCGCTCAACCGCTATGGCACCACTGATGAGATCGCGGCGGCGGTCGGATTCCTGTGCAGCCCGGCGGCAAGCTATGTCAATGGCCAGGTGCTGGCGGTCGACGGCGGCTTCGACGCCACCGGGGTCGGGCTTCCGACGTTGAGGAAGAAGCAGCAGGTCTAGCATCAAGTGTAGTAAGTTACTTGCTTCCGCAAGAAAATTACCCAGGAGAAAACGATGTCGAGCGTCGGTTATCACGAACCAATCGAAGAACTTACCGATGAAACCCGGGACATGCACCGCGCGATAGTTTCGCTAATGGAGGAACTGGAGGCGGTGGACTGGTACAACCAGCGTGCCGACGCCTGCAAGGACCCGGAACTCAAGGCCATCCTCGCCCACAACCGCGACGAGGAAAAGGAGCATGCCGCCATGGTGCTGGAGTGGATCCGCCGCAAGGACCCGAAGTTCTCCCACGAACTGAAGGATTTCCTGTTCACCGACAAGCCGATCGCGCACAAATAGGGATTGGGCTCGACTTGAGCATGAACAAGGCCGGGAGCCTTCCGGAAGGGGCGCCGAAGCCGATGCTGATCGGCGGCGAATGGGTCAGCACGGCTGGCGAACCGCTGGTTTCGATCAACCCCGCCAGCGGCGAAGTCAATTACGCGCTCTGCGCGGCCGGGACGGGTGAGGTCGGCCATGCGGTGAAGGTGGCTGCAAATGCGGCAGCGCAACCGGGCTGGCGTAACCTGCAGCCGCACCAGCGCGCTGCCATCCTGCACCGGATCGGTGATCTGATGCAGCGCGATGCGGAACTGTTCGCCAACCTGCAGATGATCGAAAACGGCAAGGTGCGCGCCGAGTGCGTGGCGCAGGTGAAGAGCGCCACCGCCACTTTCCGTTACTACGCGGCCGTCTGCGAGACCCTGGGGTCGGAACTGACGCCGCCGCGCGGCAACTATCTGTCGATGACGGTGCACGAGCCCTACGGCGTGGTGGCGGCGCTGACGCCCTGGAATTCGCCGCTGACCATGGAGGCGCAGAAAGTAGCGCCGGCGCTGGCCGCCGGCAATGCGGTGATCCTCAAGCCGTCCGAGATCACTTCTTCTCCCGCGCTGGAACTGGGCCGCATTGCCCTGGAGGCGGGGCTGCCGCCCGGCGTGCTGAACGTGCTGCCGGGAATCGGCGCGATCACGGGTTCGGCATTGGTCGCGCATCCGGGCGTGAAGATGGTTTCCTTCACCGGCGGCACGGGCAGCGGACGGCGCATTGCTGCCGTTGCGGCGCAGAAGCTGATGCCGGTGGCGCTGGAACTCGGAGGGAAATCGCCGCACATCGTATTCGCCGACGCCGACCTCGACGCGGCGGTCGAGGCTGTGGCCGGCGGCATATTCGAAGGCAGCGGCCAGTCCTGCGTGGCGGGTTCACGCCTGTTCGTTCAGCGCGAAGTGCACGAGCGGCTCGTCGAGCGTCTGCTGGCGAAGGCGGGCGGTTTGCGCGTGGACCTGCCGGACGCCGCCGGTGCGCAGATGGGGCCGATCGCCTCGTTCGCACACCGCGACCACATCGCCGGCATGGTCGATGCCGCGCGATCTGCCGGCGCGCAGATCCTCGCCGGGGGCGCTGCCCCGACCGAAGGGCCGCTGGCGAAGGGTGCGTTTTACTTGCCTACTATTATTGCCGGTATCGACAACGCCGCGTCGATCGCGCAGCAGGAAATTTTCGGGCCGGTGTTGTGCATACTGCCGTTTTACGACGAGGAAGACGTAATCGCCCAGGCGAACGATTCTGTGTATGGATTGGCGGCAGGAATCTGGACATCGGATTACCGGCGCGCATGGCGGGTCGCGCGTGCGCTCGAGGCTGGGACGGTGTGGATCAACACTTACAAGCAGCTCTCTATTGCCACGCCCTTCGGCGGCTTCAAGGAAAGCGGCTACGGCCGCGAGAAGGGCGTGACCGGACTGCGTCTGTACCAGCAGGCCAAGGGCGTTTACCTCGGGCTCGACGGCGCCTGACGGGGCCGCGCGCGCCAGTTACCAATCATCGGAACGAGAAGATACCAACATGGAATCCGGCTTCAGAAAGATCGGTTTCATCGGTTTGGGCGTCATGGGCGAACCCATGTGCCGCAATCTGGCGCGCAAGTCGGGGCTTCCGGTTTGCGCCCACGACCGCGACCCTGCGCCGTCGCAGCGCCTCGCCGCCGACGGCGTGCAGGCGATGGACTCGCAGGTTGCAGTCATGGCGGACAGCGACATCGTGTTCCTGTCGCTGCCGTCTGGCGCGATCGTGGAGGCTCTCTGCAAGGGCCCCGGCGGGCTGCTCGCGGTGGTGCGGCCTGGGCAGATCGTCATCGACCTGGGCACGTCGCCGGTGGACATCACCCGCGCGCTTGCCGCGGAGTTTGCCGGCAAAGGTGCGACTTTCATCGATGCCCCGGTGGCCCGCACCCGCGCCGCCGCCGAGGCCGGCACGCTGGCGGTAATGGTGGGCAGCGAGCCGGACGTGTTCGAGCGGGTACGTCCGTTGATTGCGACCTTTGGCAGCGACATCACGCATTGCGGTCCGGTGGGGTGCGGCCAGGTGGTGAAGATCCTGAACAACATGGTGCTGTTCGAAACCGTGGCTGCAATTTCGGAGGCGAAGGCGATCGGCGAGCGCGCCGGCGTGGATCCGGCACTGCTGTTCGACGCGCTGTCCAAAGGGTCCGCGGACAGCTTTGCCTTGCGCAACCACGGTATGAAGGCGGTGATACCGGGCGAGTTCCCGGAGCGCGCGTTCTCCGTGGATTACGCGCGCAAGGATCTGTCTTATGCATTGCAGCTTGCACACGAGACCGGCATCGATGCGCGCGGCGCACAAACAGTGGATGGCTGGTTCGGCGAGGCCATCGCGGCCGGGCTTGGCACCCGGTATCACCCGGTCATCAGCCGCCTGATCGGCCGGACGAAGGCGTAGCCGCGGCTTGAAGAGCGGTACGAAAAGCGGCGGATTGGTGTACTCCACTGCGGCCGGCAGGATGTGCCCGGGCTGCCGGCGGCCGGCCGGGGAGTGCGTCTGCGGCAGGGAGAAATCCATGCGCGTTCCCGAGAGCGTGGTGCGGGTGTCGCGCGAGACCAGTGGCCGCAACGGCAAGAGCGTTACCGTGATCCGCGGACTGGGGCTCGATCCTGCCGCACTGGCACTGCTCGGCAAGCAACTCAAGACGGCATGCGGATCGGGCGGAACGGTAAAGGACGGCGTAATCGAAGTGCAGGGCGATCACTGCGAGCGGGTGATGGAACTGCTCAAGGGCCAGGGCCGGGTGGTCAAGCGCGCCGGGGGATGATCAGGCTCGAACTGCCCGGCTTTGAATCGTAGAGTTATCTGGGGGAATAGAGCATGTCGGGTTTGACACTGGAGCTTGCACGACAAATGCTGGATCGCGCCATGGCCAAGGCGCAGCAGGACTACAAGCGGCCGATCTGCCTGTCGATGTGCGACGCGCAGGGATTTTTGCTGGCGTTTGCGCGCATGCCGGGCGCACCGGTTCGCAGCATCGCGATTTCCCAGAGCAAGGCCTATACGGCTGCGCGCATGGGTGTGTCCACCGATGCGGTGCTGGCCCGGCTGAAGAAGGAAGGCATTGAGATCGGCTATTTCTGCGATCCGCTGCTTACCGCACTGCCGGGCGGCAGTCCGCTCAAGGACGCCTCAGGTACCCTGATCGGCGCCATCGGCATCAGTGGTCTACATTCGTCCGAGGACCACGCGCTTACCGAATTCATCGCCGAACAGGTACGATCCGCCTGAACGGTTCGCCGCCGGCGCCGCCGTCTACCGGAGGACTTCGATGGTTATCGAGAAAATCAAGGTGAAGGTGACGGAAACCGGTCAGGTCATGGAGGTGGTGGTGCTGACCAAGCGGGCCTCGGCGATACAAGTGGTGCTGGGCGAAGGTGTCCACAGCGTCAAATGCGAACTTACGCCCACCCGCAACGGGCTGGGCTACGCCGGTTCGGTGATGGGCCGCGAGATCCTTTACGAGCGCAGCCGCGAGCAGGTCCAGGCCGACCTCGATCGGCTCAATCCCGCCCTGCACAAGCCGCGCGGGCGCTGACCCGGGCGGCGTCGCAAACCGCTATCGCGGTAGCGGAAGGGCTGGCAGGTCCGCGCTTCGTTCTCGTCCGCGCGTATCGTTGCCAAGGCGTCGCGCTCCTTTACCCATCATCCAGCTTCCGGGTCTGCATCCAGCCGTCACGAACGCCGGACATGCCTGCTGAGTGCTGAGTGTGCGGCATCGAACGGAAGTCCTTTGAATTGGCGTGTACTTTCATCAACGTTACAACTGAATTCCAGTTGAGCAGCCGTGGTTACGCCCTTCGGCTTCGATCCAATCAAACAGGAGTGAACGATGAAAAATGCATTCAGCAAAAGCGGGATAGTTGTAGCCGCCCTTGTCCTCGGCCTGGCCGGCTGCGCCAGCACCAACACGGGCGAGAAAACCGGCGAGTATGTCGATGACGCATGGATCACGACCAAGGTGAAATCGCAACTGGTGACCGAGAGCGACACCAAGGCCCGCAACATCAGCGTCGACACCAAGGATGGCAAGGTCACGCTGAGCGGCACGGCGGAAGACTGGAACGAATCGTACAAGGCTGCCGAGATTGCCCGCAACACCAAGGGCGTGACCGGCGTGCAGAACGATATTCGTATCCAGTAAGTCTCCGGTTATTCCGGTGCAAATGTGACTGCGGGGCAACGGTAAAACGTTGCCCCGCAGTTTTTCATGCCTAGGCTGCTTAATTTTGACCAACGTCTCCCAGTTCGGCTGAATTGGGGGCCGCGGAATCCGTGGCGGCAGCAGTTTGATCCGGGTCCTGCTCCTCCGGATTTGCCTCTGCCCTGTCGTCCGAGGTGGTCCCGTCCTGGCTTTCGGCCTGACCGGTTTGATCCGGCTGCTGCGCGTCGTCCGTACCAGCTGCCGCACTATCTTCCGGTTCGGTCATCCCGTCCTGGCTACCGGCCTGTCCGGTTTGTTGCTCTTTGTCCGTACCTGTTGCTGCGGCGCCGTCCTCTGGAGCAGTCATCCCTTCCTGGTTTGCGGCCTGATCACCTACCTGATCCTCTTCCTCGTTCATGCTTTGCTGATCGTTCTGGCTATTCCATTCCTTTTCTGCTTCAGCCAGGGATTCCGTGCGGGCGCTTTCTGCGTCGCTCACGCATGTGGTTTTCTCGGCGCCTTGCAGGCTGTCGCATTTGGCATTCGCCTTGGTAAAGGTGGCCTGCGCTTCCGATGCGGCCGCGTTGTAGTCGTCGCCGGATTTCGCCTGGCTGCCGGTGTTGGTGCCTGAATCGTCTTCGGACTTCGCTTGACCACCCGCACTATCCGTAGAGGGATTGGTCTGTGCCGCCGCCGCCTGATCCTCAGCCGTAACGTTTTGCGCCATCGCCAGTGTCCCGGCTCCGGCGAACATTCCTGCGATCAGCAGTGAGAGTATGGTGCGCTTCATATTCAATGTTCCTTTCAAAGGTTAAGAGTGAACTAACGGAGCATGACGCGCATCCCGCCGCATCAAGTTCCGCGATGGCGATTTGAAGTCTGAATTGACTGAACCCTTGAGGACGTTACCGGGTCACAGCGCCAGATCACCAGAAGGCAAGGTAAACCTGGCAAACCCGGGGGTCTGTTGGTAATCGCACTTTGGCGCCGATTGGAGATAAGACTACTGCGGGGGCGCAGTACGTAGAGCAGGCCTTTGGTATCGTGGGTGGACCGGCGGACTCATGCTGGCTCCCTATTGCGCCAGATCAAGTCGTGCAGTCCCCGGTCTGCTTACCTTGCAGGTGACGGCCCGGCGCAATCCGGGTTCAACAATTCATGGAGGTGCATATGGCGCTGAACTGGGAGCTCATCGATCGGCAACGGCACCCGGACGACGAAGTCGAGATGCTGGTTTCTTCGTCCCGGACCGAGCGCGCCCGGGTTCCGGGTGGTTGGCTGGTGCGCTCGGTCGCGCTGCGGCGGGAGCTGACCCATCCGCGTGGCGGCCAGTCCGACGTCGAATCCAGCATTGGTCTGGCGCTGACTTTCGTGCCGGACGCGGACCACGGCTGGAAGCAATGAGCACGACTATTTTGGAAAGGAGGCTGACAATGAGCAGGCTCGATGCAGTGTGTGGAGCGGTGATCCTCATCATTTCGCTTGCCGCCGGCAGCGCAACGGCACAGATGAACGCCGCAATCAGCGATGGGGAATTGCAGGACCCCTGGGTACAGTCGCGGGCGGTGGTGCGAACGCTGGCGGACGCGGTTGAGACTGACGAGGATCCCGCCCGGCGCGCGCGGGTTTACCGTGACCTGGATGTGCTGGAGCGTGACCTGGCGGAATTACAGGCGCAGATCGAGAACGTCGCCATCGCGATGGCCAGCAATATCGGCTATGCATACACAGCGGCGGCGGTCTCCCGGGGGCTGGCGATGACGATCAGCAAGGTGGGAACCGATTTTGCCGCGCTCTACGCCGACCTGAACGTCGCGCAACGGGATGATGTTATCGCGGCGCAGGAATCGATCGGGGCACTGGAACAGGTGCTTGCCAGGGAGCGCCCATTCGAACGCGACATAACCCATGCTATCGGGTCCGGGTCGAAGAACGCAATCCAGGCGCTCGCCGGCCGCTGGTGGACGGCGGGCGAGCGGGTCGGCGAAGCGCGGGATGCGGTGATTGCGCTGCGGCGCCAGCCGGCCTGAGGTGCCAGCCTGTCCGCAAGGCGCGGGCGGGATGAGTCGTCCTGGTCAGCGGTTCCAGATTGCGTAGCCGCTGGCGCTGCCATCGGCCCAGTTCACCTGGGTGATGCCGGTGAAATTGTTGCTGCCGCGGATGTCCTTGTACTTGCCGGTACCGCCGGTGTACTCAAAGGTCCCCTTGCCGTCGGTCGAACCCGGTGCGGCGCCGCCAGTGGGAATGCGCCAGGATAGATAGGCCTGGTCGCCTTCGAGGTCGGTGATGATGCAATAGCCGGCGGAAGCGGCTTTGTTGGTATTGAAATTGAGGTCGTTGTGCGCCGGGCATTTCACCCCGGCAAGGTGGAACAGGCTGCCGGCACCCTTGTCGTTGAAAAAGGTGCCGCTGAACTCGCCGACCCAGTAAAAATGGCCCTTCTCGATTTCATAGGCCTTTCCTACCCCGAACCAGCCGAACTCGCCGGTGACTTTCCAGTTCTGGGCCTGCACCGCCGGTGCCAGACAGATGGCCACGGCCACGTACAGCGCTGCACAAAGGTGGCGACACGCGGGCCGGATACTCGCTTTCCTGTTCATGCTGACTCCTCCTCTTTGTGGATTTGCTCATTGTTTGATTCGGCCCCGGCATGATGTTTGAACTGGCCGGGAACCGGGCTTCCGCGTAAGGGAAGCGGTCCCAGCCTATTCCGGGGAAAGTTACGGATGGCTTACCGATTGGGGGAACGCGGGCTTACGCTCTGCTAGGATTCCGGCTTTCCGTAGGGGGAGGGGGGCGATGAGGGAGGCGACAACGCCGGTGCCGCGCGGCTGGATCTATCGCGTACTCGACCTGGTCGAACGCCTCGGCAACAAGCTGCCCGATCCGGCGATCCTGTTCCTGCTGCTGATGCTGGCGGTCTGGGCCATTTCCTGGCTGCTTTCCGGCGTGAGCTTCGCGGCGCTCGATCCGCGCAGCGGCGAGCCGCTGGTGATCCGCAATCTGCTCGAAGGCGCGTCGCTCACCACTTTCATGGCGGAGATGGTGCGCACCTTCGTCAACTTTCCGCCGCTCGGCGTGGTGCTGGTGGCGATCCTCGGCCTGGGCGTGGCGGAGCATACCGGCTTCATCGGCGCCAGCCTGCGGGCGCTGCTGTCAGTGACCCCGAAAGCACTGCTGACGCCGGTGCTGGTGGCGGTCGGGGTGTTGAGCCATGTCGCGGTCGATGCCGGTTATGTGCTGGTGATTCCGCTGGGGGCGGTGATCTTCCATGCTGCCGGCCGACACCCGCTGGCAGGAATCGCGGCAGCCTTTGCCGGAGTGTCCGGCGGTTTCTCGGCCACGTTGTTTCTGCCTTCGAGCCTGGATCCGCTGCTCGCCGGGTTGACCCAGGCGGCGGCGCAGCTTACCGACCCGGCACTGGTGGTGAATCCGCTCAACAATTATTTCTTCACCACCGCGTCCACTTTCCTGGTGATTGCGGTGGGCTGGTTCCTCACCGACCGGGTGATCGAGCCGCGATTGCGCGCCACTGCAATCGATCCCGAGTCCAGCGGAGGCGCTGCGGATCGGGTGCCGGCGATGACCGTGCTCACTGCGGCGGAGCGGCGCGGCGTGTTCTGGGCCTGCGCGTCGATGTTGGCTACGCTGGTGCTGCTGGTGTGGAGCGTGCTCCCCGAAGGTTCGGCCTGGCGCGCGCCCGGCGGCGAACTGGCGGTGGCGCAGGCCCCACTGATGAAATCCATCGTCGCCCTGATATTCATTTTCTTCCTGATCCCGGGTGTGGTCTACGGCTACGTGTCGGGCACCGTGCGCAGCCACCGCGACATTGTCGCCGGCATGAGCAAATCGATGAGCACCATGGGTTACTACGTGGTGATGGCGTTTTTCTGCGCGCAGTTCCTCTATGCCTTCGGCCAGTCGAACCTGGGTGCATTGATGGCGATCGAAGGCGCCGCCGCGCTGCAGGCACTGGGACTGCCGATGGCGGTCACCTTGGTCGGGATCGTGCTGCTGTCGGCGACGGTGAACCTGATGGTCGGTTCGGCCTCGGCCAAATGGGCGCTGATCGGCGCGGTGATGGTGCCGATGCTGATGCAGCTCGGCGTCTCGCCGGACCTCACCCAGGCGGCGTTCCGGGTAGGAGATTCGGCAACCAATATCGTCACGCCGCTGATGCCGTATTTTCCGCTGGTGGTGGTGTTCTGCCAGCGCTACGTCAGGAACAGCGGCATCGGCACGCTGCTGGCGCTGATGCTGCCCTATTCGATCGTGCTGCTGCTGACCTGGACGCTGTTGCTGCTGGGATTCTGGGCGCTTGATATTCCGCTGGGCCTGGATTCAAGTTACCGCTACCCGGCGCCTTGAGACCGCTCGGCGCCTTCGGCGTCATGGGACCATTCAGCGAATCGTCTCCGGCGCCGTGCCGCGCAGCATCGCCAGGAAAGCCCGCCGCACTTCCGGGCTGGCGTCTCGCAACGTCACGAATTCGACATGCCGGTCCGGCTCATCGGGATCGATGGCGATGCCCCACAGCGGCGCGGTGCCGTTGGGCAGCATGGCGTAGCGCAGGTCGCCGATGATCTCGGGGCGCTGCGGGTGCGACACCAGGTAATCGTCTGAAAGCCGGGAGAAGCGCGCGATGTCCTGTGCCTGCACCGAGTGCGGCGGCAGGCCGGCCTGGAGATCCGCGCGGAAGCGCAGCACCGCGCCTCCGTGGTAAATCTGCGGACTGGTGGAGAAGCCGGCACGCACCGCCGCAACATGGAACTGATCTCCGGCAAGATAGACGCTGCGCCACAGGACGATATTGCCGAGCGTCGGTTTGACTTCCATGCGTTTGATCGCATGGCCGCGTTCGCGTGCCAGTTCGATCACCGCATCTTCGACGCGTTGCTGCTGGACCAGCGCGAGCCCAAGATAAAGCAAAACCAACCCCAGGCCGACGCGCGCCGAGCCGACGCTTTGCCGCCGCCACGCCAGCACCAGTCCGGCCGCCAGCGCCAGCGAAAACAGGGGGTCGACGATGGCGATCAGATTCCAGGCGATGCGCTGGTCGCTGAAGGGCCAGAGCAGATGCGTGCCGAAACTGGTACAGGCGTCGAGCAGTCCGGCGCTCAACATGCCCAGCATCGCGAATGCCCAGATCTCAAGAAGGCCCAGCCGCCCGCGCAGGAACGGCCGGAACGCCAGCGCCGCCAGCAGCGCGCCGACCGGGACGAATACCAGAGCATGGCTGAAGTGCCGGTGGTACTCGAGGTTGAACAGCGGGTCGTCCGCCGAGCGGATCAGGATGTCGGCATCCGGCAGCATGCCAGCCACTGCGCCGATCACCGCCGCCCGGCGCAGCTGCGGCGCCGGGGCGGCGGCCGCCGCCAGCACCGCACCGGCGAGCCCCTGGGTGATCAGGTCCATGGTTCGTGTGCTGGTTCGTATGTGCCGGCACGCCGTGATCGCAAACCGGTCGGGCTAGTGCACATCGATCTGAAAATTGCGCGGTGATTCCGGTGTGGATTCGATCGTGAAATAGATCCGGCCGATCTCGCGGCCGTCGGTGGTTTCGACTTCGAGCTTCCAGTCCCCGGGCTGGTAATTCGACTTCACGCCGTAGCCGCGGAAGCCGTGCTCGCGGCCGCCGATGATGTTGATCGGTATCGCGTCCTGCAGGATCCAGCCGCGCGGGCCGGCCTTCAGGTACCAGCGCAGCGTCACCTGGTCGGCGAAGCGGGCCGGCGAAAAAATACGGAAGAACACGAACACCCGGTCTCCGGGTTGCGCCAGGAAATGCTGATCGCCGTTATGCCAGACGCGCCAGAACGGGCGCTCGTGACTGAGCAGGTAGTGCTCTTCGGTACGCTCGACGTTGTGATAGACGCCAATGTACGGAATCGACAGCGGCACCGGCGGAATCAGCCTGAGGACATACAGCGACAGGAACAGCACCAGCATCACGCCGAAGGGTACGAGGATCTGCCTGCGTGCCTGCATCTGCCGCTCCGGTGCATGGATCCGGATGCGCCGGTAGATCACCGCGATCGGGATGCACGCCACCAGCATGGAAGCCATGAACACCAGCGTGCCGATCGAGCCGATGAAGATCGGCACCACACTCGCGGAGAACGACAGCAGGCACAGGGCGAACAGCATGAACCGGATCGACAGCCCCAAAGCCTTGAAGCGGCGCGATTCGTTGGCTACCAGGATTAACACCAGGATGCCGAGGAAACCGAAGGAAGCGAACAGCGACGAGCTCTTGAAAAAGAAGATCGTGTACAGGCTGAGCAGCGAACCCAGCAGGAAATGCACGATCAAGGTGTGGTATTCGGCATACAGGCGCTTCATCAGCGGCAGGCTGACGGGATCGGGCTCCTGCCGACCCTCGGCGAAAAAGGTCTGCAACAGGATCGCCGTGATGACCGCGAGATAGGCGACCTGCTGGCCGATCAGCAGCCAGGAATCGATCCGGTCCGTGGTGATGATGTCGAACACGAACCCGGAGGCAAAGGATATGACGGTAACGCGGCGCTCGTTCCGATCCATGTAGAGCTTGAGCCGCTGCAGTGCGGACGGCGGTTGCGTCGTTTCCGGAAGCGTCATTCGGTTCAGTTTTTGGGAGGTTTAGTTCCTGGGAAATGTCGGTCATGGGCCGGATCTGCACCCGGCCAGGACCTGCAGTTTGCGCCAGATCACGACCTTCAAGATCATGGCCTTCGCATGCACGGTCGGTCAAGCCGGGCAGCGCCGACTCAATCCACGTTGACGCCGGAGTTCTTCACCACGGCGGCCCAGCGCGGGATTTCCGTCTGGATGAATCGTTCGAGCTCTTCCGGTGGGCCGGCACGTACTTCGGTGCCCTGATCCGCGAGCTGTTTTTTCAGTTCCGGCGTGGCGAGAATGCGGCGGATCTCGGCGTTAAGCCTGTCGATGATTTCACGCGGTGTGCCCGCGGGCGCCAGCATGCCCTGCCAGGACCCGGTTTCAAATCCCGGCAGGCCGGATTCCGCCACGGTGGGGACTTCTGGCGCAGCGGCGGTGCGCTTTGCCGAAGACACGGCCAGTGCTCGCAACTTGCCGCCCTTCAGATGCGGTACCACCGGCAACATGCCGTTGAACAGCACGTCGGCGTGGCCGGCGACCACATCGATCACCGCCGCCGAGCCGCCCTGATAGGGGATGTAGGTCCACTGGATTCCGGCGCGCAGCGCGAACTCGATGCCGGCGAGGTGCGGCGCGCTGCCGACCCCGGCAGTGGCGAAGTTGAGCTGGCCGGGTTTGGACTTTGCAAGATCGATCAGTTCCTTCACGGATTTCGCCGGTACCGATGCATGGACGCCAAGGACGTGTGGCGAGTAGCTGATCAGGACCACCGGCGCGAAATCCTTTGCCGGATCGAACGGCAAGTCGGGAAATACGCTGGGACTGATCGCCAGCGCGCCGACGTCAGCCAGCAGCAGCGTGTATCCGTCTGCCGGGGACCGCGCCACCATGTTGGCACCGATGTTGCCGTTGGCGCCGGCGCGGTTTTCCACCACCACCGGCTGGCCCCAGGCCTGGTTCAGCTTCTGTCCGATCGAGCGCGCCAGGATGTCGGAGGTGCCGCCGGGTGTGTAGGGCACGATGATGCGAATGGCTTTCGACGGGTAGCCTTGTCCCAGTGCGCCGGCGGCAGCCAGCGCGAGCGACAAGGCGAGAACGAATCTGGCGACGGTCATGGTTTTGCCGGTCACGATTGCGATCGGCCTGGCTGCGCATCGATCGGGCCGAGCCGGGTGCCCTCGAGTTCGAGCACGTATTCAGCGCCGAACGCCATGGACGGCGTAAATGCGCCCGGTGCCAGGCGGCCTTCCAGGACCTTGCGTGTTGCCAGCACGCCGGATTCGGCAGTGAGCGTATAGCCTTCTCGCGTGCGCATGCGCATGACCACCTTTTGTCCTGCGTCGTCCCAGGCTTCGCCGTACAGATGGACCTCGTCGCGCGCACGCTGCTCGTCGGTCGGGCCTTTCACCCTTTTGCTGATCTGCGCCTTGATGGCCGCCTGCACCGGCGCGAGGCCCAGAACCCAGCTCATGAAGCCCGGCATTTTCATTTTCCTGATCTGCTTATCCGACGTGCCGACCAGGACCTCTATGTTCGGAATCCCGGTCGAGTAAAAGGCAGTGGCGACGTCACCCCAGGGAATGCTCACCGCGAGTCCGGGAGAATCCTCGGTGAAGGCGATGGTTTCGATTTTCCATGCCGCGGGGACGGTGACGATTTTTCCGTCCCTGCGTATCCGGCCACCCTGCGGCGCGCCTTCGACCATGGTCTTGGCGGTGCCGGGGCTGAGCTTGCCGTGACGGGAGCGGAAGGCGAGCTTGAGATGGGTGGCCGAGGGCAGTTCACGCTTCAGCATCGCGGCGAGGCAGTCGGTGGGCACGACATCGAAGCCCACGCCCGGGATGGCGACGATGCCGGCGTGCCGGATCTCGGCGTTGCGCGAGTGGATGTCTTCGAGCACTGCAATTTCACCTGTAATGTCGAGGTAATCGGTTCGGCTGCGCAGGCAGCCGGCGAGCATCGGCCTGCTGGTCGCGGAGAATGGGCCGGCGCAATGCAGCACCGCTGCCACGCCATCCAGATTGCGCGCGACGTCTTCAGGGACGGCCAGATCGAAGATGCGGTGCTCTAAGCCGAGTTCGCGCGCCAGCGGCTCAATCTGCCTGGGGTCGCGGCCTGCGAGTATCGGATCGAGACCGCGGTCTTTGGCATGGCGTGCGGCGAGCCTCCCGGTGTAGCCGTTGGCGCCATAGATCATCCAATTTCCGGTCATTCAGACTCCGCAGCTTGTTGGCATTCGATTCGCACGATAACAGGGGGCGGACCGGGTCGCGTATAGTAAATTCTAACGGGTTCGGCTGTTTCAACAGCCGTGCGGCCTGCGACAATGGCTGTCATTCGCCGGAACAAGAAACAGGACGGAGGAGAAATGCTGAGTTACGACGTAGTCGAATGGGGCAAGCCGCTGCAACGCGCGGAGAAGCCGACACCGAAGCCGGCCGGCACCGAGGTGCTGCTGAAGCTGAAGTTTTGCGGCGTTTGCCACAGCGACGTGCATATCCGCGAAGGTTATTTCGACCTCGGGGGGGGCAAGCGTTTCAACATGAGCGATCGCGGCATGAATCCGCCGGTGACGCTTGGGCACGAGCCCTACGGCACCGTGATCGCCGCCGGGCCGGACGCACCAGACGCCCCGATCGGGCAGGACCGGCTGGTTTGCCCGTGGATCGGCTGCGGCAGCTGCGCCCGCTGCCTCGAAGGCATGGACAACCATTGCATGGCGCCGCGCTGGATCGGCATCCAGAGCCCCGGCGGCTACGCCGATCATCTGCTGGTGCCGCATCCGAAATACCTGGTCGATGCGAGCGGCATCGACCCGGCCTGGGCGGCGACGCTGTCCTGCTCGGGACTGACCACGTATTCGGCAGTGGCGCAGTTGAAGCCGATTCCGCGTGACGAATGGGTGATGCTGCTCGGCGCCGGTGGCCTGGGGCTGATGGCAATCGAAATGCTCAGGGCTTTCGGTCACGAGAAGATCATCTCGGTGGACATCGACGACGCCAAGCTGGCGGTGGCGAAGAAGGAGGGCGCGGCAGCGACGGTGAATGGCCGCGATCCGGATGCGGCGAAGAAACTGCAGGCCATCGCCGGCGGGCCCCTTTATGGCGCGGTGGACCTGGTCGGCGCTGCGGACACGGCGACCCTGGCGCTCAACAGCCTGCGCAAGGGCGGCAAGCTGATCCTGGTCGGCCTTTATGGCGGCGAGATTCCGGTGTCGCTGGTGCTGGTGGTGCAACGGGCCTGGCGCATCCAGGGGTCGAGCGTCGGCAACGTCGCCGAACTGAATGAAGTGATTGCGCTGGCGCGCGCCGGCAAGATCAAACCGATTCCGATCGAGAAGCGGCCGTTGTCGGAAGTCAGCCGCACGCTCGACCAGCTTAAGGCCGGGCAGGTCACCGGGCGGGTGGTGGCTGAGATATGACCGGTGACCGCGGCGATTTACTGCCCGCAGGCGTCAACGTCAAGCGGGATTGCACCGTTGAACGAATGGAACTTACCAAGGAGGTCTTCATGAAACAGACGAACTGGAATGGGCTGGGCTTGCGTGCACTGCTGTTGACCGGTTGCCTTGTCGCGGCCACTGCGGCACAGGCTCAGGCGGTGGGTAGCGGCGGCTATTTCGGGCTTGGCGTCGGGCAGGCGATGGCGCAGGATTACTGCGACAGCGCACCCGGCCTGGTCATCGCGAGTTGCGACGACAAAGACACCGGTTACCGGATCTTCGGCGGCTACAAATTCCACACCAACCTTGCGATCGAGGGTGCGTATGTGGACCT
>LNFM01002349.1_pt1 | contig 20372 bp, 18 predicted proteins | sample 596031 | NCBI WGS metagenome assembly LNFM01 (sample SAMN04254537, study PRJNA301005) | activated carbon metagenome | isolation source: dual media filters at the Ann Arbor, Michigan drinking water treatment plant | place: USA: Ann Arbor | reverse complement strand
ACACCGGCACGCCGATGCGCGAGAAGCTCTCGGCCAGCACCTGCAGGGTGATCGTCTTGCCGGTGCCGGTGGCACCGGTGATGCAGCCGTGGCGATTCGCCAGCGCCGGCAGCAGCGCAAGTTCCAGGTCGCCGTGCTTTGCAATGACAAGTGGGTCCATGGGGCAGGTTCGCGTGTGGTTGGAAAAAGGCGGATGGGGACAACGGAGGCGTCTACGCGCCGACGGCGCGCAGTCTAGAGCGGAACCCTGCCTCTGCCGATGCCGCGCGGTAAGGGGTAGCGCCGAGCCGGCGCCTGGCGCTCCGCTAGACTGCCGGCCCTTCGCGACCCTGCGTCAACCCGCAACCCGATCGACGAGCAGCATCATGGCCGGCCACTCCAAATGGGCAAACATCCAGCACCGCAAGGGGCGTCAGGACGCCAAGCGCGGCACGCTGTGGACCAAGATCATCCGCGAGGTCACCGTCGCCGCGCGTGATGGCGGCGCCGATCCAACAATGAACGCGCGCCTGCGCCTGGCGCTGGACAAGGCGCGGCTGGGCAACGTGCCCAAGGACAAGCTGCAGAACGCCATCGCGCGCGGCGCCGGCAAGCTCGAGGGCGCCAACTATGAAGAGATCCGCTACGAGGGCTATGGCGTCGGCGGCGCGGCGATCATGATTGACTGCATGACCGACAACCGCACCCGCACCGTGGCCGAGGTCCGCCACGCGCTGGCCAAGCACGGCGGCAACCTCGGCACCGATGGCTCGGTCGCCTTCAACTTCAAGCACTGCGGGCAGTTGCTGTTCGCCCCCGGCACGTCGGAAGACAAGGTGATGGAGACCGCACTGGAGGCTGGCGCCGACGACGTCATCAGCAACGACGACGGTTCGATCGAGGTCACCTGCGCGCCGGGCGACTTCCCGGCGCTCAAGGATGCGCTGGAGAAGGCCGGGCTCGTCCCCGAGATGGCGGAGGTCACGATGAAGCCGCTGATGGAAACGCCACTCGCCGGCGACGATGGCGAGCGGATGCAGAAGCTGCTCGACGTGCTCGACGATCTCGACGACGTGCAGAGCGTCTACACCACGGCAGCGATCGGCTGAGCGATGAAGATCCTCGTCATCGGCGGCGGCGGCCGCGAGCACGCGCTGGCCTGGCGTCTGGCGCAGTCGCGCCACGTGCAGCTCGTCTACGTCGCCCCAGGCAACGGCGGTACGGCGCGCGACCGGCGCCTGCAGAACGTGCCGATCACTGCTGCCGACGCGCTGGCGGATTTCGTCGTCAAGGAAGGCGTGGCGCTGACCGTGGTCGGCCCCGAGGGCCAGCTCGCGGCGGGCGTGGTCGATCTGTTCCGCGCGCGTGGCCTGCGCATCTTCGGCCCGACCCAGGCCGCGGCGCAGCTGGAGGCGAGCAAGGACTTCGCCAAGGCGTTCATGCAGCGCCACGGGATTCCGACCGCGCGCTACCAGACCTTCACCGACGCCCGCGCAGCGCGCGAGTACGTCAGCGCACAGGGCGCGCCGATCGTCATCAAGGCCGATGGCCTGGCCGCCGGCAAAGGCGTGGTGGTGGCGCAGACAATCCCCGAAGCGCACGCAGCGATCGACGACATGCTGCTCGGCAACCGCTTCGGCGCCTCCGGCGCGCGGGTGGTGATCGAGGAGTTCCTCGCCGGCGAGGAAGCCAGCTTTATCGTCATGAGCGACGGCCGCCATGCGCTGGCGATGGCCACCAGCCAGGACCATAAGCGCCTGCGCGACGGCGACCAGGGACCGAACACCGGCGGCATGGGCGCGTATTCGCCGGCGCCGGTGGTCACGCCCGCGGTGCATGCCAAGGTGATGCGCGAGATCATCATGCCGACCATTCACGGCATGGCGGCCGACGGCATTCCATACACCGGCTTCCTGTACGCCGGTCTGATGATCAGCCCCGATGGGCAGCCGCGCACGATCGAGTTCAACTGCCGGATGGGCGACCCGGAGACGCAGCCGATCATGATGCGAATGAAGTCCGACTTCGTCGATCTGCTCGAACACGCCATCGATGGCACGCTCGACCAGGTCAACGTCGAATGGGACCGCCGCACCGCGCTCGGCGTGGTGATCGCCGCCGCCAATTACCCCGATGAACCGCGCCAGGGCGACGTCATCGAGGCGCTACCGGCCGACAGCGATGACACCGTGGTCTTCCACGCCGGCACCGCGTCGCAGGACGGCCAGATCGTCACTCGTGGCGCGCTCGACGACAGCGTGCGCGCCGCACAGAAGCGCGCCTATGCCGCAGTCGACGCGGTGCGCTTCGCCGGCATGCAGTACCGGCGCGACATCGGGCACCGGGCGATCAAGTCACGCTGAACCGGCTCCGTGCCAGCGCGCGCCGGTAGCCATGACAATCCTGCGCAGGCGCAGACAGCCTAGTTCTTGATGCGCCGCGCGTAGGAGCGCACCTCGCCCCAATCGAGTTCGAAACGATCGCGCGATCCGTCCGCCGGCAGGCGAATGCGAAAGGTCGCCGGCAGCTTGTCGGCGACGAACTCGCGGCCGCCTGCGGGGACAAACTCGAAGGTGTCGATCAGGTCGATCTTCACCTGCATCTTCGGCCCCACCGGCGTCACGACGTAGCGGAACAACCCGTCTTCGAACTGGCCCGTCAGGGGCGCGACGGTCGCCGGCGCGCGGGCCGGGCGGGCCGCACCGATGAGCGACGGCATCAGTTCGGTCAACCAGACGAAGCCCTTGCTGGTCAGAAGGATGAGCGTCATGTCCTCGTCCGGCAGGTAGGCAATCATCGTGCTGTGACTGTCAACGTTGCCGCCATGCCAGCGCATCGCGCGACCGAGAAATGGACGGGTCGATACGCCGTTCGCGTAGGGCACCTGGGTGCCATCCGCGAGCACGCTCGGCTGCGTGAGCCGGCGCGTCGCCGCCGTGCGGGGCGCAAAGGTGCGCCGAACCCAAGCCGTGAGCGCCTTTGCACTTCCGCACAACCCGCCGTCACCGACGTACGCCGCCGCGCTGGGATCGAGCGGTGTCGGCTTACCGTCGCCGGAGACGCCCGGAACGAACTGGTCGGCTTGCAGGCGATGACACGAAACGACTCCGTCGATCGCCGCCGGGCGCAGCACCAGCTCGGCGAGAGCATCGTCGTAGCTGCGGCCACTGACCCGCTCAGCGATTAACGCCAGCGCCTTGTAGTTGGTGTTGCTGTAAGCCCACCGCGTTCCGGGGGCGAAGCGGCGTGGCGCGGCGGCAGCCAGCGCAATAAAGGCAGCCGTCGGCGTGGCCGCATCGTTCGCCAGCGGCCGGTAGCCCTTCAACCAGAGAAAGTCGGCCAGCCCCGACGTCTGCGAAAGCAGGTGGTGTACGCGCAGGTCAGGATCACGGCCAAACCACTCGGGAAGGTACTGGCTGACGGCCGCATCGAGGCTGAGCTTGCCCGCATCGGCAAGCGACAGGATCAACGCCGCCGTGAATTGCTTCGAGATGGAGCCCAGCGGAAACATGGCATCGGCGTCGGGCGCAGGTTCGCCGGATCCGACTGCGTTGTAGCCGCGCTGCAGGCTCACCTCATTGCCGTGAACCAGCGTGACGTGGACGGCCGGAATGCCGTGCTCGATCGTGAACGCTCGCACCGCGGCATCGGCCTGCGTCGCATCGGGGCGGGCGAGCGCTTGATGGACCAAGCAGCATCCGAGCAGCCCTAGCAGGCGCACGATGCATCGATTGACTCCTGCCGCGTCCATGCGCCCGATGATACGGACGCGGCACCCACCGGGATCGCGCCGCTGCTGCGAATGGCTGACTCGCAGACTCGCCGATTCGCTGCGAGCTGCCGCAACCGCCGCCGAATACAGCACAATCCGGCCCTCTTTTCCTGCACCGCCACTCATGACTGCCGCTTACACCGTAGAACAGCACATCGCGCTTCGGCGCGTCAGCAGCATCGCTGCGGCTGTCGTCCAGCGGCTCGACCGCGATGGCGCCAAGTACGTGTCCGACCTGTGGAAGTTGCCGACCGACGGCAGCGCCGCGATCCAGCTCACGCGCGGCGAGAGCAAGGACGTGGCACCCTGCTTTCGCCACGATGGCGCGCTCGGCTTCCTGTCGAACCGCACCCCCAACGAAGTCAAGCCCGATGACGACGCCGACAAGCGCATGCAGGTGTGGATGCTGCAGCGCGACGGCGGCGAGCCGCAGCAGCTGACCGATGAGCCGCTCGGCGTGCAGTCGTTCAAGTTCGCCGCGCGCGCCGACGCGATGCTGCTGTTCGCCGACGTGCTGCCGGGCGTGCCGCACGACAAGCAGCGCGAGACTGCCGCCGAGCGGGCGAAGAAAGGCAGCAGCGTGCGCCGCTACGTGCGCCAGCCGGTACGCCACTGGGATCACTGGCTGCACCAGAACGCCGAACGCGCGAATACGCACCTTATCCTGTGCGACGCCCACGGTGGCAAGCGCGAGGACCTCACACCGGACGCGACACACCAGTTCTGGATCGAGCCGCACCTGGACATCGCGCCCTGCGGTACGCGCGTGGTCGCCAGTTGGGCCAGCGCCGGTGCCGACCGCGAGGAGGACAGCGCGCTGCTCGTCATCGACCTGGTGAGCAAAGCCCGCCTGATCGTTCCACAGCCGGCCAACACGAACACCGACGGAGGTCTCTTCTGTCCTGACGGCAAGACGATCGCCGCGGTGCGCTCGACCCGCTCGCCGAAGGACGTGGTGCGACCGACATTGACGCTGATCGATGCAGCGACCGGCATCGCGCGCACGTTGGCAAGCGACTGGGACCGCTGGCCGCAACTGGCCGACTGGAGCGTCGATGGCCGTCGCCTCATCGTCACCGCCGACGACGACGGCATCGTGCCGGTGTTCAGCGTCGACATCGACAGCGGCGCCCGACGCACGCTGACCGCACCCGAGGCCGGCGGCGCGCACAGCGGCGCCGTGGCGCTGGCCGATGGTCGGATCGCCTGCATCCGCTCGTCGCTGCTCGATGCGCCCGAATGCATCGTGCTCGACGGCCGCGGCGAGGCGCCCGCGTGGCCGCTGGCGCGCCTGTCCGGTTTTGCGCCCGCGCACGACTGGGCCGAGTGCGAGAGCATCGTCACCCGTTCCACCGACGGCACGCCGATCCAGAGCTGGGTCACGCGCCCTAAGGGTGCGAAGAACGCGCCGACGCTGCTGTGGATTCACGGCGGGCCAATCGGCATGAGTGGCGACGGCTGGCACTGGCGCTGGAACGCGCTGCTCGCCGTCGCCCAGGGCTATGTCGTGGTACAGCCCAATCCGCGCGGCTCCACCGGGTTCGGCCAGGACTTCATTCAGGGCATCTGGGGCAACGTCTGGGGCGACCAGTGCTTCAAGGACCTGATGGCGGTCACCGACGCACTCGAGGCGCGCCCCGAGGTCGATGCCCAACGCATCATGGCCATGGGCGGCAGCTTCGGCGGCTACATGACCAACTGGATCGGCACCCAGACGCCGCGCTACCGCTGCGCATCTGCACCATGGCGCAGTTCACCGGCACCACCGATCACCCGGCCTGGTGGTACCTGGAAATGGGCGGCGAGAATCCGTACGCCGACATGCCGAAGTACGACCGCTACGCGCCGATCCGCTACATCTCGCAGTGGAAGACGCCGACGTTGATCATCCATGGCGAACAGGACTACCGTTGCCCGATCAGCGAGGGATTGAATCTGTTCGAGGCGCTGCAGTACCACGGCGTCGACAGCGAGCTCGTGATTTTTCCTGACGAGAACCACTGGATCCTGAAGCCGCGCAACATCGTCGCCTGGTACGACAGCGTGCTGGGGTTCCTTGGCAAGCACATGGCGTCGTCGTCCCCGCGCAGGCGGGAACCCAGCGACTGACGCGATCGATGCACGACACGGGGTCCCCGCCTGCGCGGGGACGACGAATCAGGCACCACGGCGACGACGCAAGCCCATGACCGACACCTTTATCGACAGCCAATCCGTCCGCGAGTACCTGCTCGGCCTGCAGCAGCGCATCGTCGGCACGTTCGAGACCATCGACGGCAAGCCGTTCCTGCGCGACGCCTGGGAAAAGCCCGCCGACGCGCCGCTCGGTGGCGGCGGCATGACGCGCATCATCGAGGAAGGCAACGTGCTCGAGCGTGGCGGCGTCGGCTTCTCGCACGTAATGGGCAAGACCCTGCCGCCGTCGGCCACCGCCCAGCGCCCGGAATTGGCCGGCCGCGGCTTCGAGGCGATGGGCGTCTCGCTCGTGTTCCACCCGCGCAACCCGTATGTGCCCACGGTGCACATGAACGTGCGCATGTTCCTGGCGCGCGCCGAGGACCAGGCCGACGTCTGGTGGTTCGGGGGGGGGATGGACCTGACGCCCTACTACGCCACCGAGGAAGATGCGCGGCATTTCCACGCCACCTGCAAGCAGGCGCTGGCGCCGTTCGGGGCGGACAAGCATCCGCGCTTCAAGAAATGGTGCGACGAGTACTTCTTTCTCAAGCATCGCAACGAGCCACGCGGCATCGGCGGCGTGTTCTTCGACGACTTCCACGAGATGGGCTTCGAGCAGAGCTTCGCGATGATGCGCGCGGTCGGCGATGCCTTTCTCGATGCCTACGTGCCGATCGTCGAGCGGCACAAGCACCGCGAGTACGGGCCGCGCGAGCGCGAGTTCCAGGCCTACCGGCGCGGTCGCTACGTCGAGTTCAACCTGGTGTTCGACCGCGGCACGCTCTTTGGCTTGCAGTCAGGCGGACGCACCGAGTCGATCCTGATGTCGCTGCCGCCGAAGGTCGAGTGGAAGTACAACTGGCAGCCGCAGCCGGGCACGCCGGAAGCGCGCCTGTACAGCGAGTTCCTGCGGCCGCGCGATTGGGCCTGAGGGCCGTGAAAACGGGTGCGGTCTATCGCCGCGTTGACGCATGATGGGCGAGCGTCAACGACCCCCACCCTCGTCATCGCCGGCGCAGCCGGCATCATCGGACGCGCAACGTCGGTCAGCCGACATGCGCCCGATCGGACTGCTCGGCGGCAGCTTCGATCCGATCCACGTCGGTCACCTGCAACTGGCGCGCGATGCGCGCGACCGCCTGTCGCTCGCCGAGGTACGCCTGCTGCCGGCGGCGCTGCCCTGGCAAAAGGGTGAGATCACCGATGCCGCCCACCGCGCGCGCATGGTGGCGCTCGCCATCGCGGGCGAGCCCGGCCTCGCGCTCGACCTGCGCGAGATCGAGCGCGGCGGCCCGACCTACACGGTCGACACCCTGCGTTCGCTGCGTGCCCTGGTCGGTCCCACGCAGCCGCTGGTGCTGATCATCGGCACCGACCAGATGGCGCGCCTGGATACCTGGCGCGAGTGGCCCACCCTCGTCTCGCTCGCCCACATTGCGGTGGCGCAGCGCAACGCGCAGGCGCCGCATCTCAATCCGGCGCTGCAGGCGTTCTGGGACGCGCATCACCGGCCGGCGGCAGCGCTGACCACCGCACCGGCTGGCGCGATCGTCGACCTGCCGATGACGCCGGTTGATGCCTCCGGCACCGAGATTCGCGCTCTCTTGCGCCAACCACCCTCACCGCAGGCCGACGCGCGCCTGGCCCGCTGCTTACCTGACGCCGTGCTGCTCTATATTCGGCGCGCAGGCCTGTACGGCGTCCAGCCCGATCTTCCTGATCGCCCTGCCTGATTCCTGCCACATCGACTCGCCACCGCGAGGGAAAGAGAATGCAACGCTGATGGATGTTCAGAAACTGCAGCGCGTCGTCGTCGACGCACTGGAAGACGTGAAAGCGCAGGACATCAAGGTGTTCAACACGGTCGGCCTGTCCGACATGTTCGACCGCGTGATCCTCGCCAGCGGGACCTCCAACCGGCAGTCGCGGGCGCTCGCGTGGAGCGTGGCGCAGAAGGTGAAGGAACACGGTGGCCAGGTCATCAGCGTCGAGGGCACCGACCCGGGCGAATGGGTGCTGGTGGACCTGGGCGACATCGTCGTCCACATCATGCAGCCGGCCATCCGCGACTACTACGGCCTCGAAGAGATGTGGGGCAGCAAGCCGGTGAAGATCAAGCTTGCGAGCGAAATGCGCGGCAACCGGCCCGACCGCGCCAGCACGACTGAGGAACGTCGAGTCGATAGCGATGGCCGCGTCGTCAAGCCGGCGCAGCCGTTGGCTGGTCAGCTGGCAGAACTTGCACCCGCCGCCCAACGCACACCCAAGTCGCCTGTGAAAGCAGGCAAGACCGTCACCAAGCAGGCAGCGAAGAAATCGGTGGCGAAGAAGTCGGCGGCCAAGAAGCCGGTCGCAACAACCGTCGCCAAACAGGCCGCGAAGAAAGCGTCGGCGGCAAAGAAAACGCCGACAACCAAGGCAGCACCCAAGGCGGCACCCAAGTCAGCCGCAGTGAAGAAGGCACCCACGCGCTCGGCCGCGTCTACCGGCACCGTGAAGGCGACCCAACGCACCCGTGCCGGTGCGTCGGCAGTCGCGGCGAAGGCCGCCGCAAAACAGCCGGCCGCAAAGAAGGCGGCGCCGCGCGCCACCGCCGCGCCGAACACGGCCAAGAAGGCCACCAAGAAGTCGTCGAAGGCCGCGACGAAGGCCACTGCGAAGCCGACGGCCAAGTCAGCAGCGAAGACCGCAGCCAAGAAGGCGCCGACGAAGACCGCCGCCGCCAAGGGGCGCAGCACGGCGACCCGCGCCCAGCCGGCCGCCAAGGGGCGCGGCACCACGACCGGCGCCACAGCGCGCAAGGCGGTCAAGGCAGGCGCGCGGCGCTGACGCGCGACACCTCGCGCCATGAAGCTGCACATCGTCGCCGTGGGTCAGCGTCAGCCGGCCTGGGCCGATGCGGCCGTGGCCGATTACCTGGCGCGCTTTCCGGCCGACTTCAGCGTCACCCTGAAGGAAGTGCGCGCCGAGGCGCGCAGCGGCAGCACGCCGGTCGAGCGGCTGCGCGCGGCCGAGGCCGAGCGGCTGCGCGCGGCAACACCAGGCGGCAGCGTGCTGGTGGTCCTCGACGAGCACGGCAAGGACTGGACCACGGCCCAGTTTGCCGAGGCCATCGGCCGTTGGCGCGACGCGGCCGAGACGGTGACCTTCGTGATCGGCGGACCTGACGGCCTGGACGCCGAACTCAAGCGCGGCGCCCGGGCGCAGTTGAGACTGTCGTCCATGACCCTGCCGCACGCCCTGGCGCGCGTGCTGCTCGCGGAGCAGCTGTATCGCGCCTGGTCGCTGCTCGCCGGCCATCCGTATCACCGCGCATGACGACGAGCATCGTCAGCATCGAGGATGAAGCCACGCGGTTCATGGGCCGCTACGCAAGCGCGTTCAACGCGCTGGACGGCGCTGCCGTGGCGGCGCTGTACGCGCAGCCCGCGGGCATCGTCGACAGCACGGGGTACACCCATTGGTCAACGACCGATGAAATAGCCGTCAACATGATTGCGCTGTGCGCCCACTACCGGTCAAATGGCTACCAGCGCAATGCCTTCGTGGTGCGCCGGTGCATCGCGCATGGGCACGTCGCCGTGTACGCGGACGTGGCCTGGACGCTGTACTGGCGCGACCGCGCACCGAGCTGCTTCGGCACCGGCTACCTGCTGCGCCGAGACGATGGCAACTGGCGAATCCAGGTGTGTACCGCCTACGAAGAGACGCTTGCGAGTGAAGGGAACTGATGGCCGACCTGTACCTTGCCTCCCGCAGCCCGCGTCGCCGCGAACTGCTCAAGCAGATCGGCGTGCGCTTCGAGCCCTTGCTGGTCCGCCTCGCATCGCAACGCGAGATCGACGTCGACGAGTTGCAGCACGCGGGCGAACCGGCCGACCGCTATGTCGAGCGCATCGCCCACGAGAAGGCAGAGCACGGCGTGCAGGCGCTTGCGCTGCGCTCGATGCTGCCCAAGCCGGTGCTCGCCGCCGACACCGTGGTGATCCTCGATGGCCAGGTGCTCGGCAAGCCGGTGGACAAGGCGCAGGCAACCGACTTCCTGCAGCGCCTGTCCGGCCGCCAGCACGAGGTCCGCACTGCGGTAGCGCTTGGCCTGCCGGGCGGCAACAATCCGCGCGTGTTGCGCGCGGTCTCGGTCTCGACCGTCACCTTCCGCAAGCTGGAGGCAGCCGAGATCGCCCATTACATCGCCACCGGCGACCCGATGGACAAGGCCGGCGGCTATGGCATCCAGAGTCTGGCCGCGGTGTTCGTCGAGCGCCTGGAGGGCAGCTACACCGGCGTGATGGGACTGCCGCTGTTCGAAACCGCGCAGTTGCTCAGGCAAGGTGGCCTGACCGTCATCTGAGGGTTGGCCCGGACGCCGCCCGACGTCACGTTCGGGGCACCGGCAGCGCCGCCAGCGGTCCAAAGCCCACCCGACAGCAACCGGAGAATTGCGTTGACCCCATCGACCCGCGCCGCCAACGATCCCAACGCCACCGAGCACTCGCTCTCCCCGCAGGACGCGCAGGCGATCGCCCGCTATCGCTACCTGGTCAGGACTGCACCGCCCGAGGCGATCGAACTGGCACACGCCCAAGCGTTCGCCCGACTGTCACCCGAGCAGCGCCAGTTGCTGCTGCAGCAGATCGCTGCCGAGTTGCCGCCGCATGAACGCGCGCTGGCGGGTCCGGCCAATGCCGGGCCGCAGGGGCTAGCGCGCCTGATCACGCGCGCCGAGGTGCGCCAGCCGGGCACCATCGAACGCCTGCTCGGTGGGCGCAGCGCGCCAGGTCTGGGTACCGTGCTCGGCGCCACGCTGCTTGCCACCATCGCCGGCAGCGTGATCGGCAGTGCCGTCGCGCAGGAATGGTTCGGGGTCGACTCCCTCGCCGGCAGCGACGTCGCCTCCCTGCCGGCGGATGAACCCGCGGCCGAACTCACCGACGCCGCTGATTTCAGCGGCGCAGACGGCGCCGACATCGACAGTTTCGACATCGGCGGCTTCGACATCTAGCGCCCCCGGCGCCGCGGCGCGGCCTCAGCCGAGATCGGCAGGCGCCACCACATAGCGCCGCCCGCCCGCCGACTTCGCCTGGTACAGCGCCCGGTCGGCCGCCCAGCTGACGTCGGTGAGCTGGCAACTGCGACTGCTGCACACCGCCACGCCGACACTCGCGCCGATGGCGATATCGCGCCCCTCGACCCGGATCGGCTCGGCAATGGCGGCCAGGATCTTCTCGGCCAGCACCGCCGCCTGCGCAGGGTCATCGATGCCGGCCTGCACCACCGCGAACTCGTCGCCGCCCAGGCGCACCACGAGATCGTCCTGCCTCACCGTCTGGCGCAGCCGCTGGGCGACCACGCGCAGCACCTCGTCGCCGACCGGGTGGCCGCAGGTGTCGTTCACCGGCTTGAAGTCGTCCAGATCCAGGTAGTGAAAGGCGACGCGCGCGCCCGCATGGCGCTGGTCGCGCGCTTCACCGAAGTACGCGTGCAGCCGGTTGCGATTCGGCAGCCCGGTGAGCGGATCGGTGTCGGCGCGGCGCCGCAGGTCGTCGGTGACCATCTGCGCTGAAACATCCTGCAGGATGCCGACACAGATCACGCCGTGTCCCAGCTCGCGCGACCTGAACGAGAGCTTCAGTTCAGCCGGGAATCGCTCGCCGGGCCAGCGCTCGCAGGCAATGCGCAGCGTCCGTGCCACCGGCCGCGCAGACGACAGCGCGGCGCGCAGCGTCTCATGGTCATCGATCGCAACGAACGACAGGAACTCGTGCAGGCTCGTCGGTTGCTCGGTGCGGTGGTGGGTGTTGAACACGGTCGCGAAGAACGCGTCGAAGACGAACTGATCCTCGTCGACGTCGTACTCGAAGCCGCATACCGAGGCGATCTCCTGCACCTGACGGAAGCGCTGGTCCAGGTCGAGGTAGCGCTCCAGCACGCGCCGCTGGCGCGTGACCGACCAGACGCGGGTGGCGACCATGTTGAGCACATCGATGTCATCGGCGTCGTAGTCAGTTGCCTTGTTGCCAACACCGACCAGCAGCCGCACCTTGCCCGCGTCGATCACCGGCAGACCCAGATGGCGGATCAGGCGCGAGTGGCCGTCCGGCAGTCCGCGCTTGCCTGACTGTGTTGCGTAGTCGTTGTGCACGCAGGGCGCGCGGGTGCGCACCGAGTCGGCCCAGATGCCGGCCGCTTCCACCGGGTAGTGGCGCGAGTACACCGCCTTGCAGCCGCGCAGCGTGTCATGCGACCACACGCCCAGCTCGATCGAGTTCTCGTCGTCGTTGAGAAAGTGCAGGTAGGCGATACGGCTGTCGGTGCAGGCCTGCGCGATGTCTACGCCCCGCTGGATCAACTCACGCTCGGTCAGGTCGGTCGTCAGGCTTTCCAGATCCTGCACCACACGCGCATACCGCCCGATCACTGTCACCGCAGCCTCTCAAGCAAGCTGAAAGTCGTTGCCCTGTGTCTCGACCGCTTCGAGTATCGGCCAATGCCGCGCGGCGGTATTGACGCGCCCGTGGGCAACGATCAGCTGATGTCACACGAGCACATCGGCTTGTACTGACTTGGCGCGGGGCAGCGCCGTCAGAAGCGCGCTCCCGGCTGGGTGAGAAAGGACACTTCGGCCGGCGTCGATGCGCGGCCGAGCTGTTGATTGCGATGCGGAAACCTCCCGAACCGGGCGATCACATCGCGATGCTTGATCGCCCAGTCGAGCGGCTCGGCGAGGCCATCGGCGGCGAGTTGTGTGAACAGAGTCACAGCATGCTGCTGTAATGGCAGCGACTCGGCGTGCTCGAAAGGCAGGTAGACGAACTGACGTTCGAGCAGCGTCAGGCTGCGGTCCAGCCCGGCCTCGACCAGCGCGGTGGCGACAGCCAATGCCTGCGCATCCCCGGCGAATGCGCGCGCCGTGTCGCGGAAGGCATTGCGCGTGAACTGGTCGAGCAGCACGATCAGCGCGAGGGCGCCGCGCGCCGCACTTGGGCCACTGCGCGCCCAGCCGTCGAGTTCGCCACCCAGTGCCTGGTCGATCAACGCGCCGAAGCGCGCGCGGATCAGCGCGTCGGTGTCATCGCGCTTGGTGAACCAGAGCGCGCGCGTCTGACCATGCTCGGCCGAGCCTGGTGCGCCGAACCAGAAGTCCAGCACCTGCTGTGCGCGCGCATCCATCATGCGCGGCGCGCCGGCAACGGTGGGCAGGTCAGATGCGGTCGTGGGCCGAAATCGGGCAGGCGGCTGCCCGGTGCACCCGCGCGCTCGAGTGCCACCTCGAGCGCCTTATGCAACTGACGGTCTTCGCCCCGCGCGGCGTCCTGCGGCGCGTTGTCGATGTCGATGTCCGGATCGGTGCCGTAGTTCTCCACCTGCCAGCCGACGTCCTGGAACCAGAACGAGAACTCGGGCTGGGTGGTCTCGGTGCCGTCGACCAGCTTGTGGCGCGGCCAGATGCCGATCACGCCGCCCCAGGTGCGCTTGCCCACCAGCGGCCCCAGCTTCATCAGCTTGAAGCAGTGCGAAAAGATGTCGCCGTCGGAACCTGCATGCTCGTTGGTCAGCGCCACCACCGCGCCGGCCGGCGACTCGTTCGGATACGGCTGCGGCTGGCCCCAGCGCTGCAAGTCATAGCCGATGCGCTTGCGCGCGACCTTCTCCAGTAGCAGTTGCGACACGTGACCGCCGCGGTTGTAGCGCAGGTCGATGATCAGCGCATCGCGATCGCACTCCGCGCTGAAATAGCGATGAAACTCGGCGAAGCCCGCCGACTGCATGTCAGGCAGGTGCAGGTAGCCGACCCGCCCGTCCGAGTGCGCGTGCACCCAGGCGCGGTTGCGCTCGACCCATTCGCGATAGCGCGCCGGCACCTCGTCGGCGAGCAGCGTGACGAGCACGTCGCGCGTGCTGCCGTCGGGTCGCTGCAGCCGCAAATCGGCCTTGCAGCCGGCCTGATGCACCGCATGCGCCTGCGGCGGCCGCTCGCTCGTGACGGGCTGACCGTTGACTGCCAGCACGCGCTCGCCCGGCACGGCGTGGACGCCGATCGCGTTCAGCGGCGAATCGGCGGTCGCATCCCACGGGTCACCCTGCACCACGTGGGCGATCTCGATCGCGCCATCGCGCTCGGCGAAGTCGGCGCCGTACTGGCCCAGCGTCAATGCCGGCGGCCGCCGATGGTCGCCGCCCACCTCGTACGCGTGCGAGGTGCCCAGTTCGCCCTGCAGTTCCCAGATCAGATCCGACAGCTCCGCGCGCGTGGCCACGCGTTCGACCAGCGGTGCGTAGCGCGCGTACACGGCGGCCCAGTCCACCCCCGACATGTCGGGCACCCAGAACTGGTCGCGCTGCAGCCGCCACACCTCGCGCAGCATCTGCTGCCATTCGCCGCGCGGCTCCACCGACACGCGGATGCGCGCCAGATCGAGCCAGCCGCTCTTGCGCGACGGCGCCTCGTCGCCCTTGCCGTTGCCGTTGCCGTTCTTGTCCCCCGCCTGGTGCGGATCGAGCGCGCGCAGGCGCTTGCCCGCGACCACGAGCAGCGTGCTGCCGTCGGCCGCGACGACCAAGCGGTCGACCTTGTCCATCACCGGCTCGGCGCGGCCGCTGTCGAAGTCGAACACCTCCAGCCGTCCCGGCCCTTCCTTGTGTCCGCCGCGTCCATGCGCGCCGGGGATGTCGAACAGCGTCCAGAACACCTTGCCGCGCCCGGCGGCCACACCGGCCACTTGCCCGTACAGCCCTTCGGCCACGGGAAACGCCGCAACGCGACGCACGATGCCGTCGAGGTCGACGCGCAGCGGCTTCTTCTCGGGCGCGTCGGCGTCCTTCTTGTCGTCGCCGCCGGGCTTCATGCCACGCAGCGGCGGCTCGAACGGTGGCGGCGCATCGGCCTGCAGCGCGATCAGGTAAGGACGCGCAGCGCGCGGGAACGACAGTTCGAACTGCACGTTGTCGTACACCGGATCGAAGGTGCGCACAGACAGGAAGTACAGGTAGCGGCCGGCCGGATCGAACGCCGGCGCGTAGTCGCGGAACTCCGGCGTGGTGACGAGCGTCGCCCGACCGGTGGCGACCTCATGCAACTTGATCGCGCAGTGACGGCTGCTGGTCCAAAACGGATAGGCGAGCCAGGCGCCGTCAGGCGACCAGGCGAGCGACTCGGTGCGGGCGCAATCGCTGCGGTCGATCACGCTCAGGCTGCCGCCGGCGAGGTCGCCGATCAGCACCTCGTTGCGATGGTTGGCGACGGCGATGCGCTCGCCCACGGGGGCGGCCTGCAGCGCGATCACGCGGCCGATGTCCCACGTCAATGCGCGCGGCGCACCCTCGCCATGCACCTCGATCCGTTCTTCACCGCTGGCGTCGCTCACCACGACCAACTGCTGGCCGTCACCCAGCCACTGCGCATGCCGATGGCGCGCGCCGTCGGCGGCGCCGTGCTGGCGCACCGCGCCTTCCCACAGCGGCAGGCTGAAGCACTTGCCGCGCGCGTCCAGTACCACGCTGTGGCCCCGCGGATGCAACGCGACATCGCCCAGGTGATCGGCGGCGGCACAGAAGCGGCGCGCTGCCTGCGCGCGATGCGCCGGCACCCGCACGTCCACGCACTCGGTGCGGTCGCTCGCCGGATCGAACAGCCACAACTGCGCGCCGCACTGGTAGACGATGCGCCGGCCGTCGGTCTGCGCATGGCGCGCATAGAAGTCGGCGTGATCGGTGTGGCGGCGCAGGTCGCCGCCGTCGGCGCGGCACGAGTACAGGTTGCCGATGCCCTCGGCATCCGACAAGAAGTGGATGCGCTCGTTGAGCCACATCGGACTCGAGATGTTGCCGGCCAGCGGCAGGCGCACGAACTCGCCGCTGCCGGTGGCATCGACCCACAGATGGCCGGCCGTGCCGCCGCGATAGCGCTTCCAACGCGCCGGATCGGCCGTGTTGCGGCCGATCACCTTGGGGCCGGCAAGCCCACGCGCGGTCAGCGCCAGGTGATTGACCTGGCCGAACGGCAGCAGCTGCGGCAGCCCGCCTTGCGGGCTCAACGTGTAGGCGCGGTAGTTGCGGAAGAATGGTTGACCGAACGTGGTGACGAAAAGAATCTCGCCCGCGGCGGTCCAGCCGCGCACCTGCACGTCGGGTCCGAGCCAGGTCAGGCGTCGCGCCGGTCCACCTTCAGCCGGCATCACGTACACCTCGGGGTGCTGCTCGTCGCGGCTGGCGTAGGCGAGCCAGCGGCCGTCGGGCGACAGCGCCGGCGTGGACGGCTCGCCCAGGCCGGCGGTCAGCCGGCGCGCCAGGCCGCCGCCAGCCGGCACCGACCACAAATCATCGTCACAGACGAACACGATCGTCTCGTCGCACAGCGTCGGCTGGCGCAGGTAACCCAGGGCACTCATCAAGACTCCTTCGCGCGCGGGCTGCGCCGTGGGCAGCACGCAAAGCTCAGCGGTTCGGGAACAGGCGCGGGGAGCAGCACGAGGCTGCGCATCGGCTCAGCCGGCGGCAGCCAGGGCATCCGTCGGCGCCCGGAAACCACGATGGTTACCCAAATTCAAGAACGACGCGGCGGGTGCGCGCGCTCTTTTTTTCTATCTTGACAACCCGTACCGACCCGATCTCGCTGGTGTTGCGCACATGGGTGCCGCCGCAGGGCTGCAGGTCGACATCGCGCACGCGCAGCAGACGCACGCGGCCGAAGCCGATCGGCGGGCTGACACTCATGCTCTTGACGAGTTGCGGACTGGCGGCCAGTGCCTCGTCGGTGATCCACTCGCAGCTGACCGGCAGCGCGGCCGCCACCAGGCGGTCGAGTCCCGCCTGCACCGTGTCCTTGTCGAGCGGCGCGGTCATCGCGAAGTCGAGCCGCGCGTAATCGGCGGTGATCGAGCAGCCATCCACCAGTTCACGCACCACCGCGCACAGCAGGTGCGTGGCGGTGTGAAACCGCATGTGGCGATGGCGGCGGGTCCAGTCGATCTGCGCGGTGACCGCGGCGCCTTGCGCGAGCCGCTCGCGCCAGCCGCTGGCGGGGTCGAGTACGTGCAGCGTGTCGTCCGGCGTGGCGCCGTCGCGCCGGCTCTTGCGTGCGTCGACGACCGCAATCTCGCTGCCGTCGGCCAGCCGCAGCACACCATGGTCAGCCGCCTGCCCGCCGCTGGTGGCGTAGAACACGGTGCGGTCCAGCTCCACGCCCTCGTCGGCGACGCGGATCACCTGCGCGTCGCACGAGCGCAGGTAGGCATCGTCCCGATGCAGTGCCTGGGTCGGCATGACGCGCGAGCGCCGATCAGTGGCGTGTGGCGCGCGCGGCGGCAAACGCGGACTTGCGCTTGCGCAGGCCGGCCGGGCGCGCATCGGCGGCAGGAGGCATCTGCAATTCGGCATCGGCGGCCAGCGATACGGCCGCGCTCGGCACGCTGTCAGGCGTTCCGGCCGGTGCCTGCTCGGTCGACAACGGTGCGGCCGACGACGGTGCGGCCGCGCCGTTGGCTGCACCCTGCGGCCGCAGGTGATCGGCGGCATCGGCCAGGGCGTCGGTGGCCGCCAGCGCGCGCGAGGCGAGTTCCGGGTCGGCTTCCTCGTCCCACGGCATCAGCAGCACCGCGTGCACCAGGTTCTCGAACTCGGGGCGGAAGCGATCGATGATCGCCTGCGGGTCCTTGCAGATCCTCTTATCGGTGATCAGCGCGAACTGCACCGCACCCGCATACGACAGGATCGACACGCCAACACCGATGTCGCCCGACTGCGGCACCCAGAACATGATCTGCTTCAACGGCGCGCCGGCCAGATACAGCTGCTGCTGCGGTCCCGGCACGTTGGTCATCACCGCGGTGGCCTTGCGCGCGAGAAGATCGAGTACCTGCTTCTGCACGCTGCGCGGCGCCAGCCCCGCCATGCCGAGCAGCGCCATCGCCAGCACCGCGGTGTAGCCGCCCTTCAGCTCGTCCATCCGCTCCTTGACCACCAGCACGCGCTCAACCGGATGCTCGACACCGATAGGCAGCAGCAGCGGCACCAGGCCGAACTTGTTGCCGAGTGATTTGGCCTTGCCGGGCGAGCGCAGGTTCACCGGCACCATCGCGCGCAGCTCGGCGCCGGCCAGATCGTCGCCGCGATCGATCAGGTAGCCGCGGATTGCCCCCGCCGCACAGGACAGCAGCACATCATTGACCGAGCAGCCGAGCGCCTTGCCCACCGCCTTGACGTCGGGCAGCGGCAGCGGCTCGTTCCAGGCGACCACCTTGGAGCCGCCGGGCCGGCCCTTCAGGCTGGTCTGCGTATCGGCTTCCATCAACGCCAGCGCGGCGGCATCGCGCGACACCTGTGCGGCCACGCGCGCATAGCCGGTGGCCGCCTCGCCCGCCAGATTGGGATCTTCCAGCACCGCGCCATAGGCCTGCAGCACCTTGGTGGCGACGTCACCGGTGACGTCGAGCGCGCGCACGGTGGCGTGGGTGAACGGGCGCAGCCACTGGTCCCACCACTCGCGCTCCTCTCTTGCCTTGCGCTTGACCGCCGGTTGCAGCGGCTCGTCGGGCGAACTGGTGGTCATCGACAGGAACACACCGACCAGCGCGATGCCGTCGCCGATGCAATGGTGGATGCGCACGATCAGCGCGTGGCCGCTGATCTTGTCGTCGCGATAGTTCTCGACCAGGTGGAACTGCCACAGCGGCTTGGTGGGGTCGAGCGCCTGGCCGGCCAGCGTGGCGGCCAGCTTCTGCAACTCGACCTTGCCCCCCTTGCCGGGCAGGCCGATGCGCACCAGGTGCTGGTCGATGTCGAAGTCGGCATCTTCTTCCCACCAGGCACCGGCAGCATCGTGCACGACCCGCGAGCGGAACTGTCGGTACTGCAGCAGGTGCTGCTCGAGCACGCGCTTCAAACGCGGGACGTCGCACGGCCCCTCGAACAGGTCGACCCCGACGATCATCATCAGGTTGCCGGGCGAATCCATGCGCAGCCAGGCGGTGTCCACGGGCGACACGCGTTCGCGGCGGGGTGCTTTGATGGCCATGTGTCTCCTTCGCGGCGCAGGTACATGCCGGCGCGGCTGTGTGCCGATGCAGATCGAAACCTATGATAGCTTTGCGTCGTCCTGCAGCGACCGACATTGATACGCCACACACGAGGAGACAAGATGAGCGATCTGAAAGCGAAGTTCGAGGCCGCCGTGGCCGCATCGAAGAACCTGCCCGAACGCCCCGACAACCAGACCTTGCTCAAGCTCTACGCGCTGTACAAGCAGGCCAGCAGCGGCGATGTCGACGGCAAGCGCCCGGGCTTCACCGACATGGTCGGCCGCGCCAAGTGGGATGCCTGGAACGAGATCAAGGGCACCGACAGCCAGGCTGCGATGCAGCAGTACGTCGACCTGATCGACGAACTCAAGGGCTGACCGGCCTGGACACCCGACGCAAGCGGCCTGAACCCAGGCCGCTTTCTTTTTGCGCGCGCTGACAGCGCGCGCAAGCTGCCGGCACGACGGCGACTAGACCGCGATCCAGTCGAGCCCGTCGTCCTGGTGGGCGACGCGCACCTCGTCCTGCGCACACCCCAGGACGGCGGCCAGCGCCTGCTGCGCCAGCGCCGGGCGGTTGTTGCTGCGGCTCAGGTGCGCGGCGACGACCGTGTGCAGCGCACGACGATCGATCATCGACAGCAGCGCGGCCGCCTGTGCATTGGACAGGTGACCGCGCTCGCCGCCAATACGTTGCTTCAAAAAGGCCGGATAGGCACCGGCGCGCAGCAGGTCGGCATCGTGATTGCACTCGAGCTGCAGCGCGTGCAGGCCGTCGAGCGCGCGTGCGACGGCGCTGGTCGCTACACCCACGTCGGTCAGCAAGCCAAAGCGGCGATCGCCGTCGGTGACCACCAGTTGCAGCGGTTCGGCCGCATCGTGGGGCACCGCGTACGGGTGGATCTGCAGTTCACCCAGGTCGATCGCCTCGTCCGCTCGCAGCGGGCGCCAGTCGATATCGGCGCGGTCGAAGCCCGCTGCGCGGCGCGTGCCGGCCGAGCACAGCAGCGGAATACCCCGGCGTCGCAATAGCGCCCCCACCCCGGCCACGTGATCGCTGTGCTCATGGGTGACGAACAGTGCATCGATGTCGGCGATGCCCAGACCGACGCGCTGCAGCCGGCGCTCGAGGGTGCGTGGCCCAAAGCCGTTGTCGACCAGCACGCGCGTGGTGAACAAGCCCGCGCTGGCCTCCAGCACCAGCGCATTGCCCTCACTGCCGGAACCGAGACAGCACCAGCGCAGCATGCTCAGCGCGGCGCCGTGGCAAGCACGACCGCCCGCGTGCTGACCACGCGACCCGCGCTTTGCGGCGCCCTCATGCGACCCCGCTCAGCGGATCTGCTCGGACAGCTGCTTGATGATCTTGTCTGCGGTGGCGCTGGCTTCCGGCTTGCCGTCCTTGTCCAGCACCGACACCGTGCTGGT
>LNFM01006009.1_pt1 | contig 20373 bp, 21 predicted proteins | sample 596031 | NCBI WGS metagenome assembly LNFM01 (sample SAMN04254537, study PRJNA301005) | activated carbon metagenome | isolation source: dual media filters at the Ann Arbor, Michigan drinking water treatment plant | place: USA: Ann Arbor | reverse complement strand
TGATGATCGAGGTCGAGCAGGCCACGGGCGCCAAGTTCACCCACGTGCCCTACAAGGGCGGCGCGGAATGGATGCAGGCGCTGATGGGCGGCGAAATCCAGTTCATCGCCGACGCCGCGCAATGGGCGCCGTTCGTCGACGACGGCAAGTGCCGCATCCTGGCCTTCGCGACCGAGCAGCGCATCCCGCGCTACAAGGACATCCCGACCATGACCGAGCTTGGCGTCAAGGTCGTGGGCCAGAGCCCCTATGGCCTGCTCGGGCCCAAGGGCATGCCGCCCGAGATCGTCGATTCGATCTACCAGGCTTTCAAGCAGGCCTCGACCGAGCCCAAGGTCACGGAGTACCTGGCGAAGTTCATCCAGGTGCCGTGGGACAAGAACCCCGCCGAGTTCCGCGCCTTTGCCGAGAAATACTATGTCGACGTGAAGCCGCTGCTCATCAAGGCGGGCCTCGCGAAGTCCTAGGAGAAGGCAATGACGCTGAAGAAGGTCGCCCTCGAAATCGGCATGGGCACTGACATCCGCGGCGGCGACTACACCAAGGCTGCCGTTCGCGCCCTCAGGGACGCGCTGTGGCACAACTCGCTCACCGTCGCCACGGCGCTGGGCAAGTCGAGCGACGACATGCACGTCGAGGTGCTGATCGGAGTCCCGAAGCCCGATCAGGTCGACACCAAGCAGGTGCTGGCGGTCCTGCCGCACGGGACCGGCACGGTGAAGGTCTTCGAAGGTGGTCTCGAAATTCCCAACGAAGCCGGCACGGACAAGACGGTGATCGCGCAGGCGGCCGCCATCGTCCGGCTCGACCTGTAAGCGGGAGCTGCATCATGGCCGCCAGACGCGTCATCCTCGAACTCGGCACCGGTAACGACCTGCACGGTGGCGACTACACCAAGGCAGCGCTCCGCGCCGTGCAGGATGCGCTCCATCATTCGTCGCTGGCGATGATCCGCACGCTCGGGATCAACCCGAAGACGGACATGTTCGTCGACGTGACGATCGGCGTGCAGCAACCCGACAAGGTCGATGTCGAAAAGGTGCGCGCGTCGCTGCCGCACGGCATCGTCACGGTGACAGTGGTGAAGGGCGGGCTCGACGTGGCCGATCCCGACAACAACGATCCGGCGGTGATCGCCAGCGCCGCCGTCGCCGTAAGACTGGAGCTGCCCTGATGCTTCTCTACGAACATCCGCTTTCGTCCTACGCCCAGAAGGTCAAGATCGCGCTGCGCGAGAAGAGCCTGAAATTCGATGTCGAGCTGCCGGCCGCCCTCGGCTCCGGCAAAGCCGAAGGTCCCTTCGCCGCCGCCAGCCCGCGCAACGAAGTGCCGACGCTGATCGATGGCGAGGCACGCGTCTTCGACTCGACCATCATCCTCGAATATCTCGAGGACAAGTATCCCGACCCGCCGCTCCTGCCCCGCGACGCCGCCGCACGCGCCGATGCACGCATGATCGAGGATGTCTGCGACACGCTCTACGAGGCGGTGAACTGGGGCCTGGGCGAGATCCGCTGGTTCAAGCGCGCCGAGGGCGAGCAGGCGGAGAAGATGAAGGCCACGGCCGCGCGTCAGACCTCCGAGCTGCAGAAGTGGCTGGCCGGGAAACTGGGCGACAAGCCCTGGTTCAACGGCGACAGTTTCGGCTGGGCGGACCTAAGCGTCGCGCCCTACCTCAACCGCTCCTTCCACTATGGGCTGGGCACGCCAGCCGGCTCGTCACTGGCGCGGTGGCGCGACCGCCTGCGCGAGCGCCCGTCGGTGGCCGCCACCTTCAACGAGTTCGAGGCCGCGGCCGAAGGCATGGCAAGCGCCGCCGATCGGCTCGCATCGGGACAGATCCGGCGCGAGTACCGCGATCATCGTCTGGAGTGGATGATGAAGTCGGGCGGCGTGCAGATCGTTCTCGACGGCATCGCCAAGAACAATATCCGCTTCACCTGGCCGCTGGGTTAGGCTGCTGGATTAGGTGCGCGCCTTGCGGCCGTAGAACAGCAGGCCGGCACCGACCACGATGGCGATGACGCCGGCAATGGTCGGGATCGGAATATTGCGTTGCTGATCGGCCGTCACCTTGAGCGGGCCGGCATCGACGATCACCTTCTTCTCCGTGAAGGAGATGTTGGCGATGACGAGACCCGCGATGCCGATCGCGATCAGAAGGACGCCCAGGACAGCAATTGGTTTCATGCCGGCTCAACGACAGAGCCGACGAAAGGTTGCGTTTGAAAACCCGATTTCAAGGCCGTAGCAGCAGGCGGCGCCCTTGGTCGATGGAAGCCCTGATCATTTCGCGAAGAGTGCGGCTGCAGCGGCAGGCCGGCTCTTCCCACAACCAGCCCGCCAGCCTGTCCGCTCCCGAGCCAGCTTTGGGCATCCATTTCGGCTCAATTCTCTTCGGAAGGACCCTAAGAGGCGCTGCGCCTCTCAAGATACGGCCGTGCCGATTCAACTGCCGAATCGCAGACCGGCGCGATCTCCTTCAGCACTTCTTCAGTGCGATGCATGCCGAACATCAGGCGCTTGGCTGCGATCGCCGCCCAAGCTGGATCGGCTGCGGCGCGTTCGACAATAACGGGCTTTGCCCACCGGATGCATGCGGCGACATCGGCCATGATTGCCGGCGGTGCCTGCGCCACTGTCAGACGGTCAGCCATATCGACCTTTATCGGGTCGACGACGAACAAGGCGACCATGGTGGCGAGGGTGCTGTTTGACATGTGCTCCTCCATCGGCCGGCGGGAACGTCAATGTCGGTCCGACATCGCGAGAGCGCCGGCGGCGCTCGCCAGAGGGGCCCGGACACGGGAGATCTGGTTGCGAGGTCGGGATTCGTCAAGGGACGATCGAGCTGGCCGGCTCGCCGCGCCGCCAATCTCGATCGTCGCCACCATCTTCAACTTCATCGCGACGTCGGGACGGCGAGTGAAGCCGCTTGCACATTGTCTCGCAGTAGAATCGGTGACTAACTCACCGCGCCGAATTCGCCCGCCTCATCGGACTGCTCGCACAATTGCAGCATACACGGGAGAGCGAGGTCGAGATTGCGCAGCTTGAGTATGGAAATTCGCCTTCGATCTGGAGTGCAAAAGCTGAAGGGAGTCGCCTTCACAAACGATGGCGGGCTCCCCATCTCCTGCGCACTGCAGCCCAGAACCTCGCTATGAGCCCCTTCATCAAGCTCCATGTCGCCCTCCATGTCGTCGCGCCGCTGGCCGGCAGTGCCGACATCGCGACGGAAGAGATCTCGATCGGCGGAAAGTCCGCCTCGGCGGCCATGGTTCGGGCATCGACGTGTCCGCCTGGGACTTTCTGGATTGCATCAAAGTTGTCGACAAGGCGATGGAGTCGGTGGCAACGCCGACCGACGCGCCGCGCCCGGGCCGACCGCCTTTACATGATCTGGTTGCGAATGGCGGCTGCGCGATCGCGCAACGCTAGGCCACACCAGCGGAGGTCGCCTTGAATAGTGTGTGTGTAGCCATCGCTAGTCGACTGAGCATCGTGGCGGTCGCAACCATAGCAGCCCTTGCGCCCATAGGCGCGGCCGCACAGTTGGATGGCGCCTACGTCACCGGCCCGTCGGCCGCGCGCGAGATCGCCCTCGACGAAAGGGCCATCCGCGCCGCCGGAGTCGCGTTCGTGCCGATCGAGCGCGAACGCCGCGCAACGGATCTTTCCTTCCCGGGCACCGTCGCCGTGCCGCCGTCGCAGCTTCAAGTGGTTGCCGCTCCGGTCGACGGCCTGATCGAGGCCGTCGAAGTCGCACCGGACGAGATGGTGTCGCCGGGGCAGACCATCCTGCGCATGCGCTCACCGGCGCTGGTGGAGGCCCAGCGCGAATTCATATCCGCAAACGCCGACGCGACGCTCGCCCAGGATCGCCTGCGCCGCGCCGAGCAGCTCCTGGCCGCCCGGGCGCTGCCTGAACGCGACTTCCTGACCGCGGAGAACGAGGCCAGGACCCGGACCTATCGGTCGGAGGAACGCGAACATGTGTTGAAGCTCATGGGCATGACAGAGCCGGAGATTGAGACGCTTCGCAAGACTCGCGACTACCGGCCCAGCATCGCCATCGTCGCGCCAAAAGCCGGCTTCGTGTTGAGCCGCTTCACTAGCCCGGGCGAACGCGTGACGGCTGCCGAATCCTTGTTCACGATCGCGCAGTTGGATCCGCTGTGGGTGAACATTCAGGTGCCGTCGTCACGGCTCGGCTCGATTACTGTCGGATCGTCCGTCAGCCTGCCTGCCCATGGGGCCGCCGGCCATATCATTCGAATCGGTCGCGGCGTCGATCCAGCCACGCAGTCCGTCAGTGTAGTTGCCCAGATCGACACCAACAGCGGCAGCGTGAAGCCCGGCCTCGCCGTGACTGTCGCCGTTCGGGTCGCCCAGAACGGTGTTCCTCAGTGGGTCGTGCCTTCCGCGTCGGTCGTCAGGCACCGCGACCGGTCTTGGATCTTCGTGCGTTCACCAAACGGCGTCCGCGGCGTGCCGGTGCAGGTGCTGTCCGAGAACGCGCGCGATGCTTCGATCCGTGCCGACCTGGAACCGACCGACCGGGTCGCCGGACGCGGCGTGATCGCCTTGCTCGCGGAACTTGCCAAGACGGACACGGAGTAAGGACATGCTGTCGCGTCTCGTCGGCACGGCGCTCCGCCAGCGCCTGCTCGTCTTCATCGCCGCCCTCGGCCTCGCCGCCTGGGGAGCGACCGCTTACCAGAAGCTGCCGATCGACGCATTTCCCGACGTGGCGCCGGTTCAGGTGCTGGTCTCCATGCGGGTACCCGGACTGCCGCCGGAAGAACTGGAACGGCGCGTGACATGGCCGATCGAGATCGCCATGCGGGGCATTCCCGACCTTGTGCGCATGCGGTCGATCACTCGCTTCTCGGTAACGCTCATGACCTTCGAGTTCGCCGAGGGAACCGACATCTTCTGGGCCCGGACCCAGGTCAACGAGCGTCTTCAGGAGGTACGCGAGCAGTTGCCTTCCGGCGCGGCCGGCGGCCTCGCGCCGATCGTCACCCCACTCGCCGAGATGGTGATGTTCACCATCGAATCCGAGACCATGACAGTCCAGGAGAAGCGCAGCCTCGTCGACTGGACGATCCGTCCCGCGCTGCGCGGCGTGCCCGGCGTGGCCGATGTCAATGTGCTTGGTGGTTTCGTGCGGACCTTCGAGGTCGTCCCGTCGCCGCCCGCCATGGCCGCACGCGGCATCACCACGGAGATTTTGGAAGAGGTTCTGGTCGCCAACAACCGCAACGACGGCGCCGGCCGCGTTCGCGCCGGCGAGGAGGCCGTCCTCGTCCGTGCCGAAGGCCGCATACAGACCCTGGACGATGTTCGCGAAACCATTGTTGCGTTGGGGAAGACCGGCATCGTACGGGTTGGCGACGTCGCCGACGTGCGCTACGGGGCCATGCCGCGCAACGGCGTTGTCACCACCGACGGAGATGGCGAGACGGTCTGGGCACTCGTTCTCGGCCTCCGCGGCGCCAACGCGCGCACCGTGGTCGACGGGGTCAAGTCCAGGCTCGAAGAACTCGTCCCGCGTCTTCCGACGGGCGCACGGATCGAGATCTTCTACGACCGGTCCGATCTCATCGGCAAAGCTGTCTGGACGGTGCAGAAGGTGCTGCTGGAAGCCATCGCGCTGGTCGTGGTGTTGCTGCTGCTGTTCCTCGGCAATCTACGCGCCGCCCTCGTCGTATCGCTGATCCTGCCCCTCTCGGTGTTAGCGACCTTCGGCATCATGCGGTCCTTCGGCATGTCGGCGAACATCATGTCGCTTGGCGGCCTCGCCATCGCCATCGGCCTGCTTGTCGACTGCGCCGTGGTCGTGGTCGAGAACGTCGAGCATCGCCTGGCCCATGCCAAGAAGCCCAGCATGCGGGAGCGCCTGCAGCTCACCCTGGAGGCGACGCGCGAAGTCGCGCTGCCGCTGCTCTCGGGCGTCGCCATCATCGCCACGGTCTTCACCCCCCTTCTGTCGCTACAGGGACTCGAGGGAAGACTGTTCGGCCCGGTCGCTCTCACTATCGGTTTTGCGCTCGGCGCGGCGCTGTTGCTGTCCTTGACGGTCGTACCCGTGCTTTCGGCCTATCTGCTCCGCGCCGGCGTCGCACATGAGCCGTGGCTGGTGCGCCAGCTTCATCGCTTCTACGACCCCTTGCTTGCCTCCGTCATGCGGCGGCCGTTGATCCTCGTCGTCGCGACGGCTCTTGGAGTCGCAACCACGGCAGCGGTCTATCCTCGGATCGGCTCGACCTTCATGCCGGTGATGGACGAAGGCACGCCGGTCGTGACCATTCGCAAGCATCCCACGGTGTCGCTCGAGGAGACGGCGCAGCTCGACCTGCGAATCCAGCGCGAACTGATGAGGGCGGTTCCAGAGATCAAGCGCATAATGGCCCGGGCTGGCGCCGACGAACTCGGCCTCGACCCGGTCGGCCTGAACGAAACCGACATGCTCCTAGTACTCGCACCCAAGGGCACCTGGCGCGGTCGCGACACCGCCTGGCTCCTCGGAGAGGTCCGCAGGGTGCTGGAAGGCATACCGGGTGTTTCCTACGCCTTCTCGCAGCCGATCGACATGCGCGTGCAAGAAATGATCATCGGCGCGCGCGGCGACGTGGTGATCAAGGTATTTGGCGAAGAAATTCCCGAACTGAACCGCATCGCTCGCGACGTCGCCGCGGCGCTGCGCGAGGTGCCGGGTTCGGCCGACGTGTTCGCACTTCGCAACTCAGGCATGAAATACCTCACTGTGTCGGTCGACCGTCTGCGCGCCGGGCGCTTCGGCCTGAACGCCACGGAAGTCCAGGATGTCTTGCGGGTCTGGGTCGACGGCCGGCAGATCGGCATCGTCCTGGAGGGGTCTGCGCGCACGCCTCTGGTCATTCGGGGCGAAGAACGCCTGCGCGCGTCCACCCAGGACATCGAGCGCATTCCGATCGTCCTGCCCAACGGTGGCGTGGTCGAACTCGGTCAGATTGCCGACGTTCGTATTGAGGATGGCCCGATCCAGATCATCCGCGAGGACGGCGAGCGCTTCGCGAACGTGCTGACCAACGTGCGGGGCCGCGACCTTGTCGGGTTTGTCGATGAAGCCAAAGCCGCCGTAGCAGAGAAGGTCCGGTTGCCCACCGGCTACACCCTCGTGTGGGGCGGTCAATTCGAGAATCAGCAACGCGCTTCGGCGCGACTGGCGCTCGTCGTGCCTATCGCCCTCGCCTTCATCTTCCTTCTGCTGTTCATGACGTTCGACTCGCTGCGACAGGCGGTCCTCGTTTTCTGCATCGTGCCGTTCGCAACGGTCGGCGGCGTCATCGGCCTCTGGCTGTCCGGTGAGTTCCTGTCCGTACCGGCGTCGGTGGGCTTCATAGCGCTGATCGGCATCGCCGTGCTTAACGGCGTGGTCATGGTCACCTACATCAATCAGGTCGTCGCCTCGGGCTCGTTTTCCCTTCGTGAGGCCGTAATGGAAGGAGCCCGCAGACGCCTGCGCCCGGTCACCCTTACCGCCAACATAGCGGCGCTGGGGCTCGTGCCGTTCCTGTTCGCGACGGGTCCCGGCTCGGAGATCCAGAAACCGCTGGCCATCGTGGTGATCGGCGGCCTGTTCACGGCCACGGCGCTGACGCTGCTTCTTCTACCGGTACTCTACGAGAGGTTCGGTGTCTCCGCTTCCGAGCGCCGTCAACGGCCCGAAGCCGGCCGACCGATAGCGGCGAGCGACGCCGTGCAGCCAGGCTGATCCACGCTCCATGCCCGGGCTGAGGAGAACATGCTGGAAAGCCAACCTCTGCGTTCCACCTTTTTCGCCCTTCTTGCGGCAGGCTTGCTTGCCCTCTCGGGCTGCGCCCGCGAGATCGGCCGGGATTTCGATCCTGACAGGGCCGACGGGCTGGTCGTGGGCACGTCCACGCTTGCAGACGCCTCCGCCGTGCTCGGCGAGCCGTTCCGGACCTATCGCTTCATCGGCGGCAAGATCGCCAAATGGTGGTACCTCCGCGACACGTCCGGCATGACCGAAACCGTCCTTCTTGAGATCCGATTTGGAGCCGACGGGAGGATGCTCGGCATCATCCGGGAGATCGAGGAAAGAGCCCCCGAAGCGGGCAACGATTCCATCCGGCACCGTCCGCACTCCGCGCTCGGGGCGTGCCGAAGCCCCGATTCAGGGCCGCAGCAGCAGGCGGCGGCCCTGCCCGAGAGCGATCCTGGCCATGTCGCGCAGACCTTCGTCAGTGGCGCTGCTGACCGGATGGCAGATGGTGGCAAAGGCGTAATCCGGCATGCCCAGCACGCGGCTCATCATCTCGGCCGCACTGACGAACCGGGTGGTCATCACGCTGAAGGCGGGAACGCCCTGGCGTTCGGCTGTCACTGAGTCGTGCAGACTGCACGATGAACAGCTGCCTCAATCCCCAAGGCCGGAGACGACGGCATCCCAGCCCTTGATCTCGTCGATGATGTGCTTGTCGGCGGGCGCGCTGTAGTTCGACTTGGTGCGGCTCACGACCTTGGCGACGCCGTACTCTTCACGCAGCATCTGGTCCAAATGCTTGAAGAAGCCCTTGGTGCCTTCCTTGCCGTTGGAGATGAAACCGATCGTCTTGCCCTCGAGCGTTTTTAGGCGCGGCGCGAGCTTGCCGGCGGGCGGCGCCTTTTCGGTCGTGGGATCGAGAACGCGGAAAACCATGGTGTGCCTCTTCTTTACTTGGGCGGTTCGCAGTCGACGCAGACGCCCAGGGGGAGCGTCACGGCGTGGCTCTTGTTGCCGAGCCAGGGCGGGATGACCGCGCCGAAGCCGCCGGCCGGGCCGCCCGCGGCAATGACCAGGAGCTGGTCGGGCGATTCCATCGCCGGATAGACGCTGTCGCCACGGTCGCGCACCACCGCGCCCTTGCCGACCTCGGCCCATTCGCGGCGGTGGATGCGCGCCCGCTGGTGGATGAACCCGGCGATGTCGGTCTTGGTCCAGCCCGCGACCTGCAGGTGTTCGCGCAACTGCTTGGGAATGATCAGCGCGTAGTTGCCGGGATGGATCGAATAGTGCCGCAGGTTGGCACGCATTTCGGCGGCGAAGGTTTCCAGGATCTCTTCCGGCTTGGTCGTCCATTCGTTCATGAGCTGACGCGGCGCGCCCGCCGCCATCACGGTCACGGCCGATGCTGCACGCTCGACGCCGCGCTGCTCGTGAAGCGGTAACCAGTTCGAATCCTCTTCATCCTCGGCCAGGCAGTAGCTGAACTTGCCGGGGTGCCCCAAGGTGGAGCGGTCGATGACGCCCGGGCGCACGTCCATGAGGTTGATCAGGCAGAGCCGGATCGCACGGCCGATGACAGCCGTGGCGCGGTCGCTGTTGCCCAGCACATTGAACGTGCCGCTGGCGCCCAGTTCGAGGCGGATCGGGCCGTTCAACACCACCAGGACGGCGCAGCCGCCGGTGCTGGCGGTGGCGCCATGCATCAGGAACTCATCCTGCATCATCGCCATCCAGGCGGTGACCACGACGGGAAAGTGCATCGGCAGGCAGCCGGCCATGACTGCATTGATCGCCAGTTTCTCGGCGGTGATGGCGAGGCCACGCACCGGCTCGATGCCGATCAGCTGATCCGGCGGCATCATCGCCCAGTCGAGGCAGGCTTCTACGGCGTCCGCCGTCGGCGGCACGATCGGCAGGCCGTCGGTCCAGCCGCTGCTGTGATACAGCTCCTGGACGGCGGAGATGCTGTCGGCGTCGTAGACCCTGGATGCCAGCTGCACGTTGTACCTCCAAGCCACAGCATAGTCCGCGCCGGCGCTATGCCAAGATCAACCTGATAGACAGGATTGTTGCACCATACGCATCAATCGGACTTGGGCCACTCGCGGCGCAGCAAGGCCATGAAGCCCGCCGCGACCGGCGTGGGCTCGCGCTCACGCAAAGCGATCAGGCCGAGGCGGCGCACCAGCTTCGGCTCGGCCAGCGGAATGAACCGTAGGCCGCGGACCAGGGGACCGCGGGTAGCGCCTCCCGGCACCACGCCAACACCGACACCGGCGCCCACCAGGGCCAGCAGGGTCGCGATCTGGTTCACCACCACCCTCTGATGAAGTTGTAGACCCGCTGTCACGGCCGCGGCATCGATCGTGCGGCGCGTGCGCGATTCGGTGGGCAGGGCCACGATCGGATGCGCGGCGAGCTCGGCCAGGCTGACGCTCCGCTGGCCGGCAAGTTTGTGGCGGGCCGGCACGACGGCATGGAAGGTCTCGCGGCCCAAGGCGGTGCCGACGGCGAAGTCGGGCAGTTCATCGACATAGCTGATGCCGAAATCGGCAACGCCGCTCCGCACATCGTCGAGGATCGACGCATACACGCCCTCGCGCACATGGATCTCGACGCCCGGCCGGCCGCCGCGGTAGGCGGCGATCATCTGAGGCAGCCGGCCGACCGCCACCGACATCACACACGAGATCACCACGAGTCCGCGCCGTTCCTGCGCCACCTCGCGCACGCTTTGCACCGTGATACCCAGATCGTTCAGCATGCGCTCGGCGACAGCGGCAAACTCCCGCCCCGCCGCCGTGATCTGGACCCGGCGCGTGCTGCGTTCGAACAGCCGCACGCCGAGCTGCATCTCGAGCCGCTTCAGCATGCGGGTGAGCGCGGGTTGGGAAATCCTGAGCCGCGCCGCGGCGGCAACGAAGCTGCCGTACTCGGCCAGCGCCAGCACCGCCTCGAGCTGGCGGGCGCCGACATCGGGCAGCGCGATACGTGGCATCGAGAGGGCCATCAGGCCGCGAGCATGCGCTCGCGATTGCGTTCGCGCAGGATCGGCATCACCCACTTGCCGAAGCGCTCCGCCTCCTCGTCGTGCAGATAGCCCGACAGGCAGAAGGAGTGGCAGTCGAGATCGATGAACTTCTGCAACGTGTTGGCGCACTGCTCGGGATCGCCGACCACGGCGATGCCGGCGCCCGGCCGAACCTGGGTGATGCCGGTCCACAAGTTCGGCTCGATGGTCTCGCCGATCGCCGCCAGCTCGCGGACGCGGCGATTGGCCTCGGAGGTGGCGAAGCGCTCCTTGACGAAGGCCTTCTGCGCCTCGCTGGCATGGGCCACCAGCCCATGCGCGAAGTCCCAGGCCTCTTTCTCCGTCGGCCGGCACACGACCTGCAGGCGCATGCCGAAGCCGATGTCCTTCTCGCGGCCGTGTGCGGCGGCCATCTGCTTGATCTCCGCCATGTTGGCGCGGATGCGCTCGTAGGTGTCGCCCCAAAACAGATGAACGTCGGAATGCTTGGCCGAGATCTCCCAGGCCTGTTTGGAACCGCCGCCAAGATAGAAGCGCGGATGGGGCTGCTGCAGCGGATAGGGCCGGATCTGCGCGCCCTTCAATTGATAGAACTTGCCGTCGAAATCGACCGGGCCGCGCGTGGTCCACAGCGCCTTCAGGATCGAGACTTCCTCGTCCATGATCTCGTAGCGCTCTTCCTTGCGCCACTTCACGCCTTCGGAGGCGTTCTCGGCCTCGCTCTGGCCCGCGATCAGGTTGATGCAGATGCGGCCGCCCGAGAGCTGGTCGAAGGTGGTGATCATCTTGGCCAGCAGCACCGGATTGATGTAGCTCGGCCGCGCCGCCACCAGCATGCGCATTGACTTCGAGCGCGCCACCATCATGGCGCTGGAAATCCACGCCTCCCAGCAGGCGGTCTGCACCGGCACCAGCATGTATTCGAAGCCCGCCGTCTCGGCGGCCGCTACGATCTTGTCGAACAGCGGCAACGACGGCGCCACCTGCGCGCTCGCCAGTCCGTAGGCCGTGGTGTCGCCGGCGGTCGGCAGGAACCAGCCAAATTCCAGTCTGCGCATTTTTGAGTCCATTTCCTCCTGCGGGGCAGCTTAGCGCAATTCGCTCTGGCCGCGACCGTCCTTAAACGGCACGATCCGCACCCTTGGCCCCCCGACTTTGAAGAGGGATGAAGCATGTTGCAGCACGGCAAGCGTCCGACCATCACATCGCAACACGGAATGGTGGCGGCGGCCCATCCGCTGGCGGCGGCAGCCGGTGCGCACATCCTCGCCAATGGCGGCAATGCCTTCGATGCGGCGGCGGCAACGGCGGCAGCGCTGAACGTGGTCGAGCCCTATATGTCGGGCCTGGCCGGGCGTGGCATGGCCACGGTCTACATCGCCAAGGAACGGCGCGTGCGCTCGCTCGACTTCGTGACACAGATCCCGAAGGCTTTCCCGGTCGACAAGCTCTCCAACCGCGAACAGCTGATCCGCGGTCCGATCGCCGTGGGCGCGCCCGGCAATCTTGGCGGCTGGTGCGAGATGGTGAGCACCTACGGGACCAAGAAGCTGCCTGAGTTGTTCGCGCCGGCGATCAGGCTCGCCCGCGACGGCTTCGGTCTGATCGAGTTCAACGTCGAGGAAATCGGCGGCAGCGTCAACGCGGAGCTGAAGGGCCGGCCCGAGCTCTATCCCGAATGGAGCCGCGTCTATCTCGAGGGCATTGCCGGCGGGAAGCCGAAGCTCGGCGCCGTCCTGAAGCAGCCTGACCTCGCCAAGACTCTGGAGGCATTGGCCAACGAAGGCCCCAGCCTGATGTACGGCGGCGCGCTCGGCAAGAAGCTGGTCGATCGGCTGAAAGAGCTGGGCGGCGTGCTCACCATGGACGATCTCGCGGAAGCGAAGGCCGTCTGGGTCGATCCGATCAGCGTCGACTATCGCGGCCGCACGGTGCATGTGCCGCCCCCGCCCTGCGAGGCGTTTCAGTATCTGCTGACCTTGCGCATCCTCGAAGGCTTCGACCTCAAGAGCATGCCGCGGGACGGCGTCGAGCATATCGACACGGTGCTGCGCGCGATCCGCGTCGCTGCCGGCGTGCGCATTCTGGCGGGCATCCCTTCGCCGCAGAAGCTGGCCGAGCTGCTCTCAGACGGCCATGTCGAATCGCTGCGCGCCCGCGTGCGCAACAAAAAGCCAATCACCGGTCCGACCGAGCAATGGACGCCCGATATCGCAGAAGGTCACACCACGTCCTTCTCGATCGGTGATTCCGAAGGCAACATGGTCTGCGTGACGCAGAGCCTGGGCAGCGTGTTCGGCTCGGGCGTGGTCGTGCCCGGCACCGGCCTTTGCCTCAACAATTTTCTCTACTGGGCCGACGTGAACCCCAAAAGTCCCAACCGGGTGAAAGCGGGCGGCCGGATGCCGATCTGCGTCGCCCCCTCGATCGTGACCCAGGGAGACAAGGCTGTCATGGCGCTGGGCACGCCCGGCAGCTACGGCATCCTGCAGACCCAGCCGCAGGCCTTCGTGCAGTACATCGACTATGGCCTGCCGCTGCAGCAGGCGATCGAGGCACCGCGCGCCCGCCTGACCGACGGCCGTGCCGTGCTGCTGGAAACCCGCGTCGAGGCCGATGTCCATGCCGAGCTGCGCAGGCGCGGCCACGACCTCACCAGCGGCCCGGACTGGACCATGAAGGTGGGCGGCATGCAGGGCGTGGCGGTCGATCCCGCGACCGGCACGTTCACCGGCGGCTGCGATCCGCGCCGCGACGGCTACTGTGTGCCGGCGTAGCGAACGACGCTAGCGGAGGGCGACGACGACCCACGTCTGCGAGCGGACGTTGGGCGCGAAGCGGCCCCAGCCACGCATCGCAGCGAACTCCCTGGTCTCGACCGCGGCGGGCGAATCGAGTTCGTAGACCGTGGTGTAGAGGGTGGCACGGCGGCGGCGGCTCTGGCCGCGCTCGCTTTCGGCGATCTCGCCCGCGGAAACGTAGCGGCGCCCGGACAGCACGCCGGGACAGGCGAGCGCGTCGGGCAGGTGAACCTCGTCGTACCATCTGGCCCAATCCGCCTCGACTTCGGCATCGACTTCGGCGGTCACGATCAGAAGGCAGTTGGGCAGCGTGCTCATTCGGCATTCCTCTTGCACGCGAGCTTGGGGCACGATGGAATGCCTGCCAACACCAATATGGGCCCATGAAAGACGCCGACATCGTCCGTATCGCCGGTTGGGTGGTTCGCCGCGGCCTCGCCGGCATGACGGAAGAAGACCTGCTGCGCGAATTCTGCAAGAAGTGCCGCGCCGCCGGCCTCGACGTGTCGCGCGCAATGGCCCTCATCGACACGCTGCATCCCGTCCATGAAGGCCGCGTCTTCCGCTGGCGCGATGACGAATCGAACGATCCTGCCATGGTTGAATACGGCCGCAGCGACCAGGGCGAGGGAGCCACTATGTGGCAGCGCAGCCCGTTCTTCCACCTGCTGCAGACGGGTGAGGAGGAATTGCGCCGGCGCATCGGCTTCGGCGACGCCGCCGATTTCCCCGCTGTCCGGGAGTTGAAGGAAGCCGGCCACACCGACTACCTCGTCTTCGTCCACCGTTTCGCCGACGACAATGCCATCGGCGAGATGGATTGCGTCTACTCGTCCTGGGTGACGCGCCATCCCGAGGGTTTCAGCGACGCCGGCCTGATAGCGTTGCGCCGCCTGGTGCCGCCGCTGGCGCTGGCCATCAAGGCCGCCGCACTCGCGCGCGTGGCGGGCACGCTGGTCGAGGTCTATCTCGGGCGCGATGCCGGCAAACGCGTGCTGAGTGGCCGCATCCTGCGCGGCGTCGCCGACCGCATCGACGCCGTCCTGTGGTTCTCCGATCTGAGCGGCTACACCAGGATCACCGACACCGCGCCGCCGGACGAGGTGATCCCGCTGCTGAACGATTATGCCGACGCCGTCATCACCGCGATCCAGGACGCCGGAGGCGAGGTCTTGAAGCTGATCGGCGACGGCACGCTGGCGATCTTCCGCGCCGAGGATCCGGCGGAAGCCAGCGCCAAGGCGCTCCGGGCCGAGGCCGACATGCGCGAGAAGGTGCATGTCTTGAACGAACGGCGACAGGCCGAGGAACGGCCGATAACGTCGGTATATGTCGGCCTGCATATCGGCGAGGTGTTTTACGGCAACGTCGGCAGCGTCGACCGGCTCGACTTCACGGTCGTGGGCCCCGCGGTGAACGAAACCAGCCGCATCGCCTCGATGTGCCGGTCGGTCGACCGCTCCGTTCTGGTGTCGCAGGCGCTGGCGGACGCATTGCCGCCGGCCGATCGCGCGCGGCTGGTGTCGGTCGGTCGCTTCGCGCTCCGCGGCGTCGGCCGCGCCCAGGAGCTGTTCACGGTCGACCCCGCCCTCCTGTAGACTGCAAGACACATTTTCCGTGAGGCAGTCATGGCCAAGAGCGCACAGGCACCGACCATTTCCATCGGCATCACGGAAGCAGACCGGCGCAAGATCGCCACCGGCCTCAGCCACCTGCTGGCCGACACCTACACGCTGTACCTGACCACGCATAATTTCCACTGGAACGTCACCGGCCCGATGTTCACCTCGCTGCACACGATGTTCATGACGCAGTACACCGAACTGTGGAACGCGGTGGACCCGATCGCCGAACGCATCCGTTCGCTCGGCCACGCCGCCCCCGGCTCCTACGCCCAGTTCGGCAAGCTGAGTTCGCTCAAGGACGCGCCCGCCACGCCGCCCAAGGCGATGGAAATGGTCCGCATCCTGGTCACCGGCCACGAGGCCGTGGCGCGGACGGCGCGCGGTGTCTTTCCGCTCGCCGACAAGGCCAGTGACGAGCCGACGGCCGACCTGCTGACGCAGCGGCTCACAGTCCACGAGCAGACGGCCTGGATGCTGCGGTCGCTCTTGGAATAAACCTCCGCCGGTTTGAAAATCCCGCCGGAAAGATTCGCCAGTCGAACTTCCGCTATTCGACTTGCGCCGAGACCCTCCCGGTGCCTACGATGGTGGCAATACAACGAAGCCGCTCAACGTGGCGGCAGTCCTTGGGAGGACAACATGGCCAAGACGAAGCGTCGTAGCGTGCTCAAGCTTGCCGGCGGCGCAGCCGCGGCCTCGATGGGCGGCATGGCCGCCATCCTTGCAACCGGCCGTATGCCGGCCTTCGCCCAGCAGCGAACGGTTCACTGGCTGAAGTGGGTCGACTTCGTGCCGGCCACCGACCAGTTGTTCCGCCGCGAAATGATGCCGGAAGCCGAGAAGGCGCTCGGCGTAAAGATGAATCTCGAGACGGTGAACGGCAACGACCTGCAGCCGCGCATTACCGCCGGCATCCAGTCCGGCGCCGGTCCCGACCTCATCATGTCGTTCAACAGCTATACGCACCTCTACGCCAACTCGGTGGTCGACCTCAGCGCCATCGCCGAGGAAGTCGGCAAGCGCGAAGGCGGCATCTATCCCTATGCGAAGGCCATCTGCTCCGACGGCAAGGTTTACATGGGCATGCCGTGGGCGGTGATCGGCGGCATGATCGCCTATCGCAAGTCGTGGCTGGCCGAGGTCGGCGCGACGAAGTTCCCGGAGACTTGGGAAGAGTATCGCGACGTCGGCAAGAAGCTGAAGGCCAAGGGTCGCCCGTTCGGCCAGACGCTCGGCCACACGTTCGGCGACGCGCCGGGCTTCACCTATCCATATTTGTGGTCGTGGGGTGGCAAGGAGGTCGAGGCCGACGGCAAGACCGTCGTTCTCAACACCAAGGGCACCGTCGACTCGGTGAAGTTCATGCAGGGCCTCTGGAAGGACGCCATGGACGAAGGCGGCCTTGCCTGGGACGATACCAACAACAACCGGGCGTTCCTGTCGCAGACCATCTCGGCGACCCTGAACGGCGCCTCGATCTACATCGAGTCGCTGCGCCGACCGGAACAGTACAAGACGGCCGACGGCAAGCCGCTGAACACCGACATCCTGCATGCCCCGCTGCCCAAGGGCCCGGGCGGCCAGTTCGGTTTCCATCTGCTGCAGTCCAACATGCTGATGAAGTATTCAAAGAACCAGGACGCGGCGAAGGAATTCCTGAAGTGGCTCCATCAGGAGGCCAACTACCGGAAGTTCTTCGAATCGCAGAAGGGCTTCGCGACACCGTGCACGGTGAAGTGGGAAAGCGACAAGCTGTGGGACGTCGATCCGGTGATGACGCCCTACAAGGTGGCGGCCAAGCTCGGCCAGGCACCCGGCTTCGCCGGACCGCCCAACGCCAAGGCGCAGGAAGGCCTCTCCAAGTACATCATCACGGACATGTACGCGAAGGCCGTCCAGGGCATGCCGGCGGAGGACTCCGTCAAGTGGGCGGAGGGCGAGCTGAAGAAGATCTACGTCTAGAGACTCTTCGGTTGGCGTAACGGAGCGAGTAAGCCATGGCAGTTTCCGCAGTCTCGGGCGTGGGCGCCCGTCCCGTCCCGCGACTGCGGCGCCTCGAGGATGAGCGATGGCTCGCCATGGCGCTCCTTCTGCCGACGGCGGTGTTGCTCGGCCTGTTCATTGCCTATCCGTTCTTCGAAGGCGTCATGCTTTCGCTCCACAGCACGCGCGTCGGTCAGCCCGGCGAATTCGTCGGGCTGAAGAACTTCGAGAAGATCTGGAACGACAGCATCTTCCGCACGACCGTCTGGAACACGTTCTGGTACACGGGCGTAACGACGGTGTTCAAGCTGGCGCTCGGCCTGTGGCTGGCGATCCTGCTCAACCGGCACTTCAGGGGCAAGGCGCTGATCCGGGCCTTCATTCTGTTGCCGTTCATCATTCCCACGGTGCTGTCGACATTCGCCTGGAAGTGGATGTTCGACCCGACCTTCAGCGTCATCAACTGGACGCTCTTCCAGCTCGGCATCATCACCCAGCGCATCAACTGGCTGGGCGATCCCGACCTCGCCATGACGTCGATTATCATCATCAACATTTGGCGCGGCGTGCCGTTCTTCGCCATTACGCTGCTGGCCGGCCTGCAGACGATCAGCCCCGAGCTTCATGAGGCCGCGGCCATCGACGGCGCCCGCCCGTGGCAGCGCTTCTGGCACGTCACCTGGCCGCTGCTCATGCCGGTCACTCTCGTGGTGGTGTTGTTCTCGGTCATCCAGACCTTTGCCGACTTCCAGCTCGTCTACGTCATGACCGGCGGCGGGCCAGCCAACGCCACCCACCTCTTCGCGACCTACGCCTACCAACTCGGCATCGGCACTGGACTATTGTCCGAAGGTGCTGCGATCTCGCTCGCGATGTTCCCGTTCCTGTTCATCATCGTGGTGGTGCAGCTCCTCTACATCCGCCGGGTTGAAACCCGATGAATCCGGAGACCCGCTGATGATTGAAGGCGCAACCTGGAGACGGTGGGTCTTCTACAACATCCCGCTGATCCTGTTCGTGTTCGTCCTGTTGTTCCCATTCTACTGGATGATCATCACGACCTTCAGGCCGGATGGTGAACTCTATCGGCCGTGGAACGCCGTCAACTATATGCCTTTCTGGACGAACAACCCGACGTTCGAGCACATCCTCTATCTGTTCGAGGAGACCAGCTTCGCGCGCTGGATGTTCAACACCATGTTCATTGCGCTGGTGTCGACGCTGATCTCGCTGTTCTGCGGCGTGCTCGCGGGCTATGCGCTGGCCCGCCTCAATTTCCCCTACGCCGGCGGCCTCGGCACGGCGATCTTCATCACCTACCTGGTGCCGCAGACGTTGCTGTTCATCCCGCTGGCCGAGATCATCCGCAACTTCAAGATCGGCGACACGCCGTGGGCGCTGATCCTGACCTATCCGACATTCCTGATCCCGTTCTGCACCTGGCTGATGATGGGCTATTTCAAGGCCATCCCGAAGGAACTCGAGGAGTGCGCCCGCATCGATGGCGCCTCGCGCTGGAAGGCGATGATCTACATCATCATTCCGGTCGCCGTGCCCGGCATCCTGTCGTCGGGCATCATCGCCTTTACGCTGTCGTGGAACGAGTTCATCTACGCCCTGGTGTTTCTGTCCTCGCCGGACCAGAAGACCGTCCCCGTCGGGGTCACTTCGGAGCTGATCCGCGGCGACGTGTTCTTCTGGGGGCCGCTGATGGCCGGCGCCTTGCTGGGCTCCATCCCGGTGGCGATCGTCTATTCATTCTTCGTCGAACACTACGTCTCGGGCCTCACCGGGTCGGTCAAGGGGTAGCGCGTCATGGCCGAGGTCAGTCTCCACAAGCTCAACAAGAAGTTCGACGCGACCCACGTCGTGAAGGACGTCGACCTGCAGATTCGCGACAAGGAGTTCATGGTCTTTGTCGGACCGTCGGGCTGCGGCAAGACCACGACGCTGCGCATGATTGCCGGCCTCGAAGCCATCACCTCGGGCGAGATCCGAATCGGCAACAACGTGGTCAACGAAGTGCCGCCGATGGACCGCGATATCGCCATGGTGTTCCAGAATTACGCGCTTTATCCGCACATGAGCGTCGCCTCCAACATGGCGTTCGGGCTCAAGATGCGGAAGTTCGAGAAAGCCGAGATCGAGAAACGCATCAATAACGCTGCCTCCATCCTCGGCATCGAGAGCCTTTTGCACCGCAAGCCGCGGCAGCTTTCGGGCGGCCAACGCCAGCGTGTCGCGCTCGGGCGCGCCATCGTGCGCGATCCCGCCGTCTTCCTGTTCGACGAGCCGCTGTCCAACCTCGATGCAAAGCTGCGCGTGCAGATGCGGGTCGAGCTGAAGAAGCTGCACGAGCGGCTGGCCGTCACCTCCGTCTACGTTACCCATGATCAGGTCGAGGCAATGACGCTGGGTGACCGGGTGGTGGTGATGAAGGACGGGCTGGTCCAGCAGGTCGGCGAGCCTCTGGAGCTCTACAACACCCCTGCCAATCGTTTCGTTGCGGGCTTCATCGGTTCACCGGCCATGAATTTCGCCGACGTGGCGTTGATGGAAAATGGCGGCAAGCCCGTCGCCGAGGCCGAAGGGCTTCACATCGGACTGCCGGGGGAGCTGGCGACACGGGCCCGCGCCAAGACCGGGCGCAAGGCGACACTCGGCATCCGGCCGGAGGACATTCATATCGCGACGGCGGCGGATGCGCCGGAATATTGCTTCGAGGCGGTCGTCGAGGTGGTCGAGCAGCTTGGCTCCGAGATCCTGCTCGACACGCGTGTCGGGCTCGCCTTGATGGTAGCTAGCGTCGAACCGACGCTTCGTGTCCGCGCCCACGACAAGCTCAAGCTGGCGCTGAAGCCCGAGCGGATCCACCTGTTCGACGCCGAGACCGAAGCCGCGATCTAGAGCGGCGAGCGCTTAATCAGAGGCATAGCCAGCGTCTTTGAGATAGTTCCAGCACTCTTGTTCGGAGTAGAGCGCGCAGATGTCGCCGATGGCGGTCCAGAGCGTGTCGATTGTCCTGGCGCCGATGCGCCTGAGATGAGCCTTGAGCTTGGCGAAGGCCATTTCTATGGGATTGAGATCGGGGCTGTAAGGCGGCAGGAAGAGGAACCAGGCTCCGCGCTGCCTGAGGATGGCGTCGGCCTTGGCGCT